>WNGA01009215.1_pt1 | contig 13363 bp, 13 predicted proteins | sample 5400061 | NCBI WGS metagenome assembly WNGA01 (sample SAMN13153366, study PRJNA577476) | soil metagenome | isolation source: 100 cm soil or saprolite under grassland replicate 2 | place: USA:California | collected 2016-06-15 | reverse complement strand
AGCAGGCGTGGGACGCCTGCGCGTTCCAGGACGAAGTGGTCCCCGTCACGATCAAGGTGAAGGGGAAGGACGTCGAGTTCCGCGCCGACGAGCACATGCGGCCCGAGACGACACTCGAAATCCTCAGCGGGCTCAAGCCGTATTTCAAGAAGGACGGGCTCGTCACGGCCGGCAACGCGTCCGGCATCTCGGACGGCGGCGCGGCGACGGTGCTCGCGAGTGAGGAGTATGCGAAGGCGCACGGGTTGAAACCGCTCGGCCGCCTCGTCGCGTGGGCCGTCGCCGGGGTCGAGCCGAAACACATGGGCATCGGGCCTGCGCCCGCCGCCCGCAAGGCACTCGCGAAGGCAAAGATGAAACTCGAGCAGATGGATCTCGTCGAAGTGAACGAAGCGTTCGCGCCGCAGTACCTCGCAGTCGAGCGCGAGCTGGGCTTGGACCGCACGCGCACGAACGCGTGCGGCGGCGCGATCGCTATCGGGCATCCCCTGGCGGCCACTGGCACGCGCATCACGATTCACCTGCTGCACGCGTTGCGGCGCGAGAAGCGGCGCTTTGGACTCGGCTCGGCCTGCATTGGGGGAGGTCAGGGGGCGGCGGTGATCGTGGAAGCTTTGTGAGCGACATACTCCTCGGCGCGATCGGAATGATCGCCCTCTATCTCTTTTCGGGCCTTCGCGTGCTGCGTGAATACGAGCGCGGCGTGTACTTCCTGCTCGGCCGTCTCCGGCCCACGAAGGGGCCGGGCCTGATCTTTCTCCCTCCGGTGCTGGCACGGATGCAGAAGGTGTCGCTGCGGGTCATGGCGATCGACGTCCCGCCCCAAGATGTGATCACCCGTGACAACATCTCGATCAAGGTCAACGCGGTGTTGTACATGCGCGTGAAAACGCCGGACAAGGCGGTCGTGGGCGTCGAGAATTATCTCTACGCGACGAGCCAGCTGGCGCAGACGACGTTGCGGTCGGTGCTGGGTGAAACTGAAATGGACGAGCTGCTCGCGAACCGTGACAAGATCAATGCGATCCTGCGCCAGACGATCGACACGCGCACCGAGGACTGGGGCATCGAGGTCTCCGCCGTCGAAGTAAAGGACGTGGACCTCCCGCCCGAGATGAAGCGCGCGATGGCACGCCAGGCCGAAGCCGAGCGCGAGCGACGGGCCAAGGTCATCAACGCCGAGGGCGAGCTACAGGCGTCCGAGAAGCTCGCGCAGGCGGCGCACATCATCGGCAAGGAGCCGGCGGCGATTCAGCTGCGCTACCTCCAGACCGTCAACGAAATCGCTTCCGAGAACAATTCCACAACGATCTTTCCCATTCCGATCGACCTGTTCAGGGGCTTCATGGAGCGGCTGGCACCGGCGCAGGCCGATGATTCGGGCAGCCGCGCTCTTCCCGAGAGCACATCGGGCGAGCGTTTGCCGACGGTGCGCGACAAGGGGAAGGCGAAGGTCTGATGGAGAAGGATCTCATCAGTCGCGAGGCGCTGGAGCGCATCATCAAGCGCGCCGCCGAGCTCCAGGCCGGAGAACACGACGTCGGCGACGGTCTCACGAATAACGAAGTCCTGGCGCTCGGGAAGGACGTCGGAATTCCCGACCGGTACCTGCGCCAGGCCATGCTGGAGGAGCAGACACGCACAGCCCCCGACGTCGCGACCGGGACGTGGGCGTGGCTCACGGGTCCCCGGTCGATCGTGGCGCACCGAGTCGTTCCCGGCGATCGCGCGGCGGTCGAGCGAGCCTTGAGCCGGTGGATGACGGAAGAAGAGCTGCTGCAACCCAAACGGCATTTTGCCGACCGGACGTCCTGGGAACCCAAGGCGGGCGCGTTCGCCTCGATTCAGCGCGCGTTGGCGGGAAAACGTCGCTACTCGCTGGCGCGCGCCGCGGAGATCAGCGGCCAGGTCGTCCAGCTCGAACCCGGATTCTGTCTGGTGCGCCTCGAAGCTGACATCCGCCAGCAGCGCGCGCAGCGGATTTCGGGGGCCTCCGTCCTCCTTGTACTCGGCTGGGGCATGACGGCGGCAACCGCCCTCATCGCCCCGCCGCTCGCGGTCGCCCAGGCCTTGATGCTCGTGCCGGGCGTCGGCCTGACGCTCGGAGGGGCCGCGGTCGCCCGCACCTACCGGGGCGCCAACGAGCGCATGCAGGTGGCGCTGGAGCAGATACTCGACGGGCTCGAACAGGGTGAAATCCGCTCGGCCAACCGGGGCGAGCTGCCCGTCGCGCGAGCCTTCGTCCGAATCGCCGAAGAAGTGCGCAAGGCGTTCGAGAATCCCAGGCCCAAGCCCAGGAGCTGAGGAATTGACCGACATCCAGCGCGTCGGTGTGCTCGGCTGCGGCGTGATGGGCAGCGGCATCGCCCAAGTCGCCGCCACCGTCGGCTACGACACGATCGTCCGTGACGTGTCCAAGGAGGTCCTCGATCGCGGCCGTGCCGGCATCGAAAAATCGCTCGCAAAATTCGTGGAAAAAGGAAAGCTCCAGGCCGCGGATCGGGATGCGACGCTCAAACGCCTGTCCTTCACGACGACGGTCGCGGACCTGAAGCCTTCGGATATCGTCATCGAAGCGATCACCGAAGACCTCGCGCTGAAGAACGCGCTCTTCAAGGAGCTGGACGGGCTGTGCGGTCCCGGCACCATCTTCGCCTCGAACACCTCCAGCCTCACGATCGCCGAGATGGCGGCGGCCACCAAGCGCGCCGACCGGTTCGTCGGCCTGCACTTCTTCAACCCCGTGCCGCTGATGCCGCTGGTCGAGGTCGTGCGCACCGTGACGACCTCGGAGCAGACGTTCAAGCGCGTCTTCGCATTCGCCGCCTCGCTCCGCAAAGAGCCCGTCGCCGCCAAGGACAACTCCGGCTTCATCGTGAACCTGTTGCTCGTGCCCTACTTGCTGGACGCGATCCGCGCCGTGGAGCGCGGCGTGGGAAGCGTGCCCGATATCGACAAGGCGATGCAGCTCGGCTGCGGCTATCCCATGGGTCCGCTGACGCTGCTCGATCTCGTCGGGCTCGATACGACGCACCACATCGCCGAGATCATGTTCAAGGAGTACCGCGAAGCGCGGTACGCGCCCCCGCCGTTGCTCAAGCGCATGGTGCTCGCCGGGATGAACGGCAGAAAATCCGGTAAGGGCTTCTACGACTACTCGTCCAATCCACCCATCGTCAGCAACCTGGGACTCTAATGCCTGGCTACGACGCTGCCCGCTGGCATGCGGTACTGAACGACCTTCCTGCCGCGCTGCTCTTCGTGGCGGTCCTGTTTGACATCGGCGCCGCCGCGACCAAGCGGGAATCGCTGATGTGGGCGGGCATCTGGACCTTGTGGGCCGGCGTCATCGGGGGATGGGCGGCGGTCGTTGCGGGGAAACTCGCGTCCGCCTCCATCGAGCACGGTGACGCGATTCACGAGATCATGGAGAAGCACGAGCATATGGCGCTGCTGACGATGTCCCTCTTTACCGTCGTGCTCGCCTGGCGTCTCATCCGCCGCTTTCAGATGCCGGCGCAGGAACTCGCGTTCACGCGCATGCTGAGTATCGTGGGGATCGCGGGATTGGTATGGACCGGCGTGCTCGGAGGCAGGCTCGTGTTCCAGCACGCGGCCGGCATTCCGTCGCAAACGCTTCAGACCGAGCTCGAGAATCGGGAAGAGGGTCACCAGCATGAGCCCGGCGAAGAGCACGAGCACGCGCCGGCTGCGACCCCCGCCGACACCACCAAGACCGCGCCACACAGTCACCCACCAGGGACTCCGCCGCACAGTCGTTGATGCGGGTACTCGTGGGCTGCGCGCTGCTGGTCGTGGCATGTACGCCGGCCACAACGCGTCCCTCGTTCGCGCCTTTTCCTGAAGCGCTGCACGCGGTGATCAACGCGCCACCCGACGCCGTGACGCGCGAGGCCCAGACGATTCTCACCGCGGATACGATCCCGATCCACCTTTCGAGCCTGCGCGACGCGTGGCTCGAGACGGGAGAGTTCGCGGGAACGCACCGCCTGCGCCTCTGGGCCGATCCCGATGTGCCGGGCAAGGCGCGCGTGACAATCGAGGCCGTGTACCGGCCCACCAAAGATCCGTCGCGCACCCAGCGGGACCTCGAGCGCGCCGCGCCGCCCGGCTCGCCCGGTCAATTGCGCGCCGAGCAGCTGCTCGCCGCCTTAAAGGACAAGCTTGGAGTCACGACCTACTAGCCTCCGGCAGAGCCTCGGCGCCCTCGAGTACTTCACATTTGGTTTCGGCAGCATGGTGGGCGTGGGCTGGCTGGTCATCATGGACGACTGGCTGGCCCGCGGCGGCCCCGGCGGCGCCATGCTCGGCTTCCTCGGCGGCACCCTGCTGCTCCTCCCGATCGCGTTGACGTACGGCCGATTGGTCCGCGCGATCCCCGACGCTGGTGCCGAAATCGCATATACCGAACGCGTGTTTCCGCGGCCGGTGAGCTTCGCCGCCGGCTGGATGATGGTGCTCGCCTACGCGATCGTGTGCCCCTGGGAAGCCGTCGCCATCGGCAACCTGCTGGCCAGGATCGTCCCCGCCATGAACGACATTCCCCTGTACACAGTCGCCGGCAAAGTCATCACGCTGCCGCGGCTCGTCGCGGGTCTCTCGCTCACGGCACTCATCGGCCTCGTCAATTATCGCGGCATCCGCACCAGCGGCCGCTTCCAGGATTTCACCACGCTGGGGCTGCTCGCCTGCTTCGTCGTTTTTGTTGTGCTGGGATTTGCGCGCGGGAATGCCGCAAACGTGCAGCCCCTGTTTGCCTCGTCCGGTCCTTTCATCTCCGTACTGCTGGTCGCGCAGATCGTACCCTACTTCATGACCGGGTTCGAGTCGATCCCGAAGGCTTCGGAAGAAGCGCGCCCGGATCTCCCCGCCGGTACGCTCAGCCGGATGATCATGACGGCGATCGGCGCGGGTGGGTTGTTCTACCTCCTCGTGATCGCGGTGGTCGCCTGGGTCTACCCGTGGACGGATATGGTGCGCCAGCACCTCGGCACCGAGGCGGCGTTCGCGCGGGCGTTCGGCACTCCGTGGATCGCTCGACTCATTCTCGCGGGCGCGTTGCTTTCGCTGTTCAAGATCTTCAACGGCAACCTCGTCGCGGCCACGCGCCTCGTGTACGCGCTGGGACGTCGTGGTCTGGTGCACCCGTCCCTCGGCATAGTCAACCCGCGGTTTGGAACTCCGTCGGTGGCGATCCTGCTCGTCACCATCCTCACCGCCGCCGCGGCATTCCTGGGGGACGCGCTGCTGGTCCCTATCACGGAAGTCGGATCCGCGGTGTCGGGGCTGGGGTGGTGCGCCGCGTGTCTTGCCTTCATCGCGCTCGCGCGCCGCAGCGGCGACCGGCATGGCACTGCCGTTGCTGTAGCCGGCGCGATCGTGAGTGTTGCGATTGTCTTGATGAAAGTGATACCGGCCGTGCCGGGCAGCTTCGGCTGGCCGGAGTGGGTCGCGTTAGGAGGTTGGTGCGCGCTGGGGCTTGCTCTCCGCCACTAGGCCCTGGACCCACTTCTCCATCTGATCCAAATCGATCGCGGCGTCGCGGCAGGGCCCATTCGGCAGCTGCATCGTCAAGCCCAGGACGGGGAGCTTGCCGGCGACGTCACGCAGGCCTGTCATCATGTCGCGCTCGCACGCTACGGCAACCACGGCCCGGGGGCGGCGCTCCCGGATAACGCGTCGCGCGAGCTGGCCGCGCGTCGCCACGAAGACCGGAACCTCATAGCGTCCCGCGATTTCGAGCACGCCATCGAGCGCCTGTTTCGATAGACAGCGTGGGATCAGGACCAGCAGCTCGCCCTTCCCGACCCGCCGGCCACGTCGCGCCGCGAGCGTGTTGTAAATGTCGATCGCCGCATGTTCGACCCAGTCGCGCTTCCCGAAGGCGCGCGCAACCAGAGATGTGTAATTCATGAGCTGCAGGTAGGGACCGCGCTCGAGCAAGCGCTCGGGCAGCAGGCTGCGGCCGCCATAAAAGGACACCGCAAGCACGCTCAGGTACAGCGCTTGGAGGCCGACCAAGACGCCGATGACAATCCAGAGGACCTTGGGCAGCGGCAGCCAGAGTGCACCGAGCCGCGGGCCGATCAAATAAAGAAGAAGGGCGACCGCGCCGGTCGCGACCGCGACGGTCAGTGCCGCGAAGCGGAGGAACAGCCCCGGTGCCGCCGAAAAGTCGCCACCACCGGGCAGCGGGCGGCCGTTCCACTCGTCCCATTCGTGCCCGAGCCGCCGATCCACCTCAATGTGGATGAGCTGCGCCCGCGGTGCGCTCTGGGGGGGGACGGGAGCGGTGACGGAGACAGGGGCGGGTGTTGCGGTGTGCGGGGCAGCCATCGGGAACGAAGCTTCACGTTGCGCTTCCCCTGTGTCAAGTTTGGAACGTGTTAGTGACCGACGCGCGTGTCCGCGCGGCATACGCCGAGGGTGCGGGCATCTACCGCATTCTGCCTGCCGCGGTCGCGATTCCTGAGAACCAAGACGATGTGGTCGCCCTGGTGCGCCAGGCGGCGGAGTCGCACCTGGCATTGATCCCGCGGGGTGCCGGGAGCGGGATGCCCGGGGGGAATGTCGGGACTGGCGTCATCGTGGACCTGAGCACGGGGGGGGGCTTCTCGGAACTGGTCATTGACCCGCAAACCCGCAGCGCCCGGGTCGGGGCTTCGGTTACGTGTGCGGAAGTGAACGCTGCCGCCAGGCCGTACGGCTTGCGACTGCCTCCCGATCCCTCCTCCGGCGCATTCGCGACAAGCGGCGGCATGGTGGCTACGAACGCGGCGGGACCGCGAACGGTGCGGTACGGCAGTGTGAGGCGGTGGGTCGAGGCTCTCGAGGTTGTCGGCGCGGACGGCATGGTGAGAACCGTAAGACGGGGAATAGGGAACGGGGACCGGTTCAAGCTGACAGCTGATGGCCGACGGCTGATCGCCGAGCGTTTCCCGAAAACCCGCAAGAACTCTTCCGGCTACGCCCTGGATCGATTCGCGGAATCGGGCGATGAGCTCGATCTCCTCGTCGGCTCCGAAGGCACGCTCGCGATCGTGACCGCAGTCCACTGGCGTCTCGATCCGATTCCCCCCGATATCGCCGGCGCGGCGCTCGGATTCTCCGATCTCGAGGCGATGACCGAGGCAGTGCCGTACCTGGTGTCCCTGAATCCATCCGCACTCGAGCTGCTCGATGAGTCCCTGCTGCAGTTCATCCCGGAGGCACCGCAGGTCGCCTGCCTGCTCCTCGTCGAGTTCGAGCGGGAAACGGCAGCCGCCGCGCGCGGTGTCGTGGGGGACGCGGTGCGCGGGCTCAAGCACTCCGCGATGCACGTGCAGACGGCGGTGAACCGCGCGGGGCTCGAACAGCTCTGGAGCGTGCGGCGTCTGGCCTCCCCCGCGCTGGCCCGGCTTCCTCCCACGCAGCGCTCGCTTCAGGTCATCGAAGACGGCTGTGTGCCGCTCGACGCCCTGGGCGCGTATGTCGCCGGCCTCAGGACAGCAGCCGACCGTCGCGGCATTCCAGTCGCGATCTTCGGGCACGCCGGCGACGGCCACATCCATGTCAACGCGCTTCCCGATACGACCCGCGACGGCTGGCGCGCGGCGCTCCGCGGGCTGTTCGACGACGTCACGGATCTCTTGCTTCGCCTCGGCGGTGTACCCTCGGGCGAGCACGGCGTCGGCCGGCTGCGCGCGGGGATACTGGAGCGCTTCTATGGCGCGGCCGTGATGCAGTTGTTTCGCGACGTAAAGCGCGCCTACGACCCGCTGTCCATCTTGAACCCGGGTGTTATCATTCCCGCGACCGATTGGTCGCCCGTGGCGGCGCTGAAGGTCGGCGAGGGTGCCGCGGTCATTCCCGAAGACATCGCAACGCGACTACGAGAAGTGGAGCGCAGCGCCGCATGGGCCACACCGAAACTCGAACTGGCACACTAGCTCCGATGGAAGTCTTTCGCAGTCCTCGCATCTCGCTGATCGCCCGTCCCCAGTTTCTCGAACCGGAACACCTCGCGGTCCAATGGCGCGGTGAGGCAAGCGCTGGCGAGCGTCTCGCCGAGTACGCGGGCCGGTTGTGCTACATGAGCCAGCACAATCCGGTCAACCGCACGACCGCCGAATATCTCGAGAACATCAAGAAACAGGGCCACGGCTCCGTGCTGGAGCACGCCGTCTACGTCCTGCTGATCGAGGGGATCTCGCGCTCCTGCTCCCACGAGCTGGTGCGCCACCGCGCCGGCTTCGGGTATTCGCAGATCTCGCAGCGCTACGTCGATGAGTCACACGCCGCGTTCGTCATGCCGCCCGCGACGCTAGGCGACGCGCCGCTCGAGGAGGAATGGCAGCAACAGGTCTCCGAGGCACAGGCCGCCTATGTGCGGGCGGTGGAAGGCTTGATGCAACGCTACGAGTGGATCAGCGACAAGGTGCACCGGCGGAAAATGGCGCGCGAAGCGGCGCGCAGCGTGCTCCCGAACGCAACCGAAGTGAAGATCGTCGTCTCGGGGAACGCCCGCGCGTGGCGCACGATGCTCGAGCTGCGCTGTGGCGAAGGGGCCGAGCTGGAAATCCGTCGCATGGCGATCGCAGTGTTGCGCGTGCTGCAGAAAGAAGCGGGCTCGCTGTTCTCCGATTTCGAGATCTACGTCGCCGACGACAAACAGGAAGCCGCGCGCGTCACTTATCACAAGGTTTGACGTCTTTCATTCGGGCGATTCCTTCGACGGTTTTTGTTTTGACGTCTTTCAATTCGACGATTTTTCTTTCGACGCCTTTTTTCGACGTCGTTTCTCTCTTGCGCATCCCGTGACCATTTCGTATTCTGGTTTGAGAATGCGAATAGGTCTCGCATACAACGAGAAACCCGACGTCGGCGCGGCGTCGGACGACTACGCGGAATGGGATGACCCGTCTACTATCGACGCGGTCGATCAGGCTCTGAGTCTCTTCGGCACCGTCGTTCGTCTCGAAGCCGACGCATTCTTCCCACAAAAACTGTCGCTCGCACATCCCGACATCGTCTTCAACATGGCGGAGGGATTGCACGGTCCCTGTCGCGAGTCGCATGTCCCCGCGTTGTGCGAGTACTTGAACATCCCGTACACCGGTTCCGACCCGCTCACGCTGGCGTTGACGCTGCACAAGGGACGCACCAAAGAGATCCTCGCCTATCGCGGCGTGCCGACCGCGCCGTTTCGCGTCATCGAGCGCGTCGCCGATCTCGAGCGCATGCCGCTACCGTATCCGCTCTTCGTAAAACCGGTCGCGGAGGGGTCTGGTAAGGGCATATTCGTCAATAACTTATGTGAGGCGCCCGCGCAGCTCGCGGAGCGCGTGCCCTTCCTCTTAGAGCGGTACCAGCAGCCGGTGCTCGTCGAGACGTATCTCCCGGGACCGGAGTTCACGGTCGCGATCCTCGGCAACAACGGCGACGTACGCTGCCTCCCCATCGTCGCATTCGATTTCGCCACGCTGCCCCCCGGAGCGCCACCCGTCTACGGGTACGAGGCGAAGTGGATCTGGGACACGCGCGAGCATCCGCTTGCAATTTTTCAGTGCCCGCCCAGCGGCGTTGCCGACTCGCTGTGCCGCGAGACCGAGAGCGTTGCGCTCGATGCGTATCGCGCCCTCGGGTGCCGGGACTGGTGCCGCATCGACGTGCGCGTCGATCGGTTTGGCGTACCCAACGTCGTCGAGTTGAATCCGCTCCCCGGCATCATTCCCGATCCGGCGATGAACTCCTGTTTTCCCAAGGCGGCACGGGTCGCCGGATACACCTACGATGAGCTCATCCAGGAGGTCATCCGGATCGCCTGGCGGCGGATAACCGGTTCCGATGTAGGGGCGCAGCATGCTGCGCCCCTACCCGCCACCACCGCGATGTCTGCGTGAGGGTAGTCATCCTCTACGATCCCGGCGCCGATGATTGGACCGCCGAGGACATCGCCGGGGTGATGGAGGCGGTCGACGACATCGCGACGATTTTCGCCGCCCTGGGCCATCAGGTGCAGCGCGTTCCGGTCCGGCATGACATGCGCTGGTTCAACGTCTGTCGGCGAGCCGATCTCGTCTTCAACCTCTGCGAAGGCGTGCGCGGCGTTGCGCAGTGGGAGGATCACGTCGTCGGCACCCTGGAGCTGGCCGGCATCGCCTACACCGGCTGCGGGCCGTGGACCACCGCAGTATGCCGCCGCAAAGCCGTCGCTAACACACTGCTCGAGCGCGCCGGGCTGCCCGTGCCGCGCTGGACCATCGCGCAAGGGAAGATCGAGGATGACTTCCCATTGCCCGCAATCGTGAAGCCGGCCGCTGAAGACGCGAGCGCCGGCGTCGACCGGCAGTCGATCGTCACCGATCGCAAGAACCTCAAGGCGCGCATCGCGGCGATGACGGAGCAGTTCGACGAGGTGCTGGTGCAGCAATACATCGCGGGCCGCGAGTTCAACGTCGGGATCGTCGGCGAACGCACACTCCCCGTCGCCGAGATCGACTTCAGCACGATGCCGGAAGGCACGTGGCCGATCCTCACGTATGCCGCCAAGTGGCACGTCGGCTCGCCCGAAGATCTCGGCAGCCGCCCGGTGTGCCCAGCCCAGATCCCCCAACGTCTAGCCGATCGGCTCTGCCGGCTGGCGGAGTCCGCCTGGCGCGCAATACAGGGGAAGAGTTACGGTCGCGTCGATCTGCGCGTCGACGACGCCGGTCGCCCCTGGATTCTGGAAGTGAATCCCAATCCCGATCTGACCGACGAGGCGGGCCTGTCGCGCATGGCGAAGGCAGCGGGATGGGACTACCCGGAGCTGATCCGCCGCATCGCCGAGATCGCGCTGCGGGAGGCCCAGGGAACGAAGGCCGCGCGTGAGCTGCTCGCTGCGCCCCGTCGGGCGCGCGCTCCGCGCACGGCTTGAGCAGCTGACGCGGTCGACCGGTCTCTTCCGCGCGGAAGAGGTCGCCACCGCGGTCGAGCTGCTCGACGAGAGCCTGGCGGGTGACGACGACTATCGGTTCGTCGGCGCATTTGTGGGCGATCAGATGGTCGGCTACGCGTGCTGGGGCGCGACGCCAGGCACCGTAGCGACGAGCGATCTGTACTGGATTGTCGTCGACCGTGGTCGCCAGGGCGCAGGCATAGGCTCCGCATTGCTGAACGAAGTCGAGCGCCGGCTGACGGCCGACGGCAGACGGCTGGTCGTTGTCGAAACCTCGTCGCGACCGGACTACGCTCCGACGAGGAGCTTTTACGAAGCACGCGGCTACACCAGGACCGCGACCATCCCGGCGTACTACGCGCCCGGTGACGATCTGGTGATCTATACCAAGGATCTGACTACTGGAGACCTGGCAAGAGCTGCTCCGTAGGAAAAGCATCGCCTCGCTGGACGCGCTGGCCGCTCGGTTCGGTGCCGAGCACGTCGGGGATATCGCTCGTCTCCGCCAGGCAGCCGAGAACTTTGAATTCCGCATTTCTCCGGCAATGGTGGATTTGATCAAGTCGCCCGGCGACCCCATCTGGCTGCAGTACGTCCCCACCGTGCAGGAGCTGGAAGTCCATGACGGCCTAGTGGATTCGCTGGCGGAAGACGCGAACTCGCCGGTTCCCAACATCACGCACCGCTATCCGGATCGCGCGCTCTTTCTCGTGTCCCCGGTGTGCGCCTCCTACTGCCGCTTCTGCACCCGCCGGCGCAAGGTTGGCGACCCCGAGAAGATTCCGATGGCGCAGCTCGAATCGGCGTTCCGCTACCTCGAGGAGCATCGGGAAATCCGCGATGTGATCATGTCGGGCGGCGATCCTTTGCTCTTGTCGGACCGCCGCATCGACGAGATCTGCAAGCGGTTGCGGGCAATTCCGCATCTGGAAGTGCTGCGGATCGGGAGCCGGATCCCCTGCCACCTCCCCGAGCGGGTGACGCCGGAGCTGTGCACTATCCTCAAGAAGTACCATCCGCTCTACATCAACACGCATTTCAATCACCCCGACGAGCTGACGCCCGCCGCGGTCCAGGCGCTCGGGATGCTCGCGGATGCAGGGATACCGCTGGGCTGCCAGACGGTGCTGCTGAAGGGCGTAAACGACGATCCGGACGTCATGAAGCTGTTGATGCAGCGGCTGCTCGCTGCCCGCGTGCGGCCCTACTACATCTATATGTGCGACCAGGTTGCGGGCGCCGAGCATTTCCGGACCACCGTCCAGAAGGGGTTGGAGATCATTCAGGCGCTGCGCGGTTGGACCTCGGGCCTGGCGGTGCCGCATTTCGTGATCGACGCCCCGGGCGGCGGCGGCAAAATCCCGCTCCTGCCCGAATACCTCGTCAAACTGACCGACAAAGAGGTCGTGCTCCGCAACTACGCCGGTAAAACGTACCGGTACAGCCAGCCGGTGGAGCCCATCCTGGTCGGTTGACGACATAGGTGGCCGGTTGGCGGCGTAGGGGCGCAGCATGCTGCGCCCCTACTTCCCCCCTTGCAGACTTTCGAACTCGTTCGCATATTTATGTTCAACAATGCATAAACATACGACGCCCCCGCTGGCAAATATTACCGGCACACTCAATCCAGGGAGCGGCGGGGCGCGATAGCGTGCAAAGCAAACCCGAACCCAGCCAGCCCGCTCCCGAAACGGAGCGGGCTTTTCGTTTGCTCGACCCCTGGCGCGAGCGCGACGCCTGCGGCGTCGGCTTCGTCGCGCGGGCCGACGGCGACCGCACCCGCGACATCCTGTCGATGGCCCTCACGGCCGTCGCCCGGCTCGCCCATCGCGGGGCCGCCTCGAACGACAAATCCGGCGACGGCGCCGGCGTCCTGACCCAGATCCCCCACCGCCTGCTCGGCGTTGGACCCGTGGAGCGCGTCGCGCTGGGCATGTTCTTCCTGCCGCCCTCGCCCGCCGCACGCGATGCGGCCATCGACCTCATCGAGACGGTTCTGGTTGGGCTCGGCATGTCGGTGCTCGGATGGCGCGTCGTGCCGGTCGACCCCACCGTCCTCGGCCCGCTCGCCGCCGCGAGCCAGCCGGCGATACGGCAGGTCTTCGTGGGTCCGCCGTCGGGTCCCGGCAACGCCCAGATGTGGGAGCGGCGGCTCTACCTCGCGCGCCGAGTCATCGAGCGGCGGGCCGCGGACGCCGGGCTGCCGGTGTTCGCGTGTTCGCTCTCGTGCCGTACCGTCGTCTACAAGGCACTCCTGGTCGGCACGGAGCTGCCGGGCTTTTACGCGGACTTGCGGTCGCCGCTGTTCGAGACCGGCATCGCGGTATTCCACCAACGCTACTCGACCAACACGCTGCCGAGCTGGCCGCTCGCGCAGCCCTTCCGGCTGCTCGCGCACAATGGCGAGATCAACACGCTGTGGGG
>WNGA01022828.1_pt1 | contig 13367 bp, 14 predicted proteins | sample 5400061 | NCBI WGS metagenome assembly WNGA01 (sample SAMN13153366, study PRJNA577476) | soil metagenome | isolation source: 100 cm soil or saprolite under grassland replicate 2 | place: USA:California | collected 2016-06-15 | reverse complement strand
TTCGACTACCCGAACCTGGACGACGAGCACGCCGTGCTCGACCCGCTCGGCGCGGACATCGTCGAGCACCAGGCCGGCACCGAGGCCGAGCTGATCGAGGCGTGCCGGGGCGCGGACGCCGTGATGTGTGAGTACGCCCCGCTTACCGAGCCGGTGCTGGCCTCGATGAAGGGCGTCCGCGGCGTCGTGCGCTGGGGGGTGGGCGTCGACAACATCGACGTCGCCGCCGCGACGCGCCACGCCGTCCAGGTTTGCAACGTGCCGGATTTTGGGGTCGACGAAATCTCGGATCACGCCATCGCGCTCATGCTCGCCGCCGTCCGCAAGATCGTCGCGATGGCCAACGCGGTCCAGGCCGGCGACTGGGATGTGAGCGCCGTCAAGCCGATCTTTCCGCTGCGCGGCTCGACCCTGGGCGTGATCGGGATGGGTCGGACCGGCAGCCAGGTCGCGCGCAAGGCGCAGGCGTTTGGGATGCGCGTCGTCGCCTACCAGCCCAACCGCGCGGCACAGTTCTTCGCCGAGCGGAACGCCACGCCGCTCGCGCTCGACGAGCTGCTGTCGACTTCAGACGTGGTCTCGGTCCACGCCTCGCTGAAGCCTGAGACGCGGCACCTGCTCGGCGAGCGGGAGCTTGGCCTGATGAAACCGACCGCGATCCTCGTCAATACGGCCCGCGGGGGGCTGATCGACAGCGCCGCGCTCGCCCGCGCCTTGCGGGAGGGCCGCATCGCAGGGGCGGCGCTGGACGTGCTCGAGCGCGAGCCGGCCGCTCCTGATGATCCGCTGCTGGGCGCCCCGAACTGCCTGATCACGCCGCACGCGGCCTACTACTCGGAGGCCTCCTTTCACGCCCTCAAGCGCATGGCCGCCGACGAGGTGGCGCGGCTGCTGCTCGGCCAACCGCCGCGCAGTCCGGTCAACGATGTCTGGCAGCGCGCCCAGACAGAGTCACCACCAAGACACGAAGACACCAAGACACCACGACGGGGAAGGCGTGCATAAGTGATCTTGGCGTCTTTGTGGCTTGGTGGTTGATCTGGGAACCGCTCTCAGCGCGAGCGACGGGCAGCCTTCTCAACCTCCTCGGCGAGAGCGCGGTAGGCGATGGCCGGGCCGCTGTTGGGAGCGTAGGCCAGGATCGTCTCGTGTGCCTCGGCGGCGGCCCCCACCCGCGCGCTGGCGGGGATCTGGGTGGCGAAGACCGGTAGCCGATCGGCGCGGAGCTGCTCGACCTGTCGCCGCTCTGAGGCCCGCCGGAGCTGGGCGTTGGCGACCAGAACGCCGAGCAGGCTCAGCCGCGAGTTCGTGTCGCGGGCTATTCGCTCCAGGGTGACCAGGACGTGGTGGGTGCCGTCGACGGCCAGCGGGTCGGGTGGCGCGACCGGGACCAGCAGCCGATCGGCGGCCGCGAGCGCATTGACGGTCAGGCCGTTCAGCCCGGCCGGGCAGTCGATGAGCACCCAGGCGTAGCGCTCGCTCAGCCCGCGCAGCCGACTGGCCAGAAGCCGCGCTTCGGACGCTCGCCGCGCGCCTTCGAGCCGATCGCGCAGGCGGTTCAGGGCCAGGTTGGCGGGCACCAAGTCTAGCCCGGGCCAGCCACTCGACCGCACCACGTCGGCCGGGTCCGCGCGGCCTTCCAGCCAGTCCTGTACGAACGGCCCATTCTGGCGGGCCGCCGGCCCGAGCAACCAGTGAGTGGCGTGGCCCTGGCCGTCCAGGTCAACCGCCAGCGTGGTGTGGCCCCGTTCGGCGAGCGCAGCCGCGAGGTTGACCACCGTGGTGGTCTTCGCGCTGCCACCCTTCTGGGTCGCGACCGCCACGATCACCTTCTCGCACTCCCCTCAGCCGGTCGACAGCTGGCCCGCCTCGCGCAAAGGTCGGGACGCCCGGCCGAGCGCCACTATACCTCAAGAGTGTCCCCTCCGAGGGCTGTTTGTTGATTTTATGCGAGCCGTGGCGAGGCGGCCGACACCTTGACCGCCTAGAACATATGTGCTATGCTCGGATCGTGGCTCGGGTCCAGTATCGCGAGATCCTGTGCAAATCGGCCCTCAATCGCGTCCAGGGCATGCCGTTCAACTGGTCACTGAACCCCTATCGCGGCTGCGCGCACGCCTGCCACTACTGTTACGCGCGCGCCTCGCACACGTACTTCGACATGAACGGCGACGAGGACTTCGAGACCAAGATCCTCGTCAAGGTCAACTTCGCCGAGGTGCTCCAGCAGGAGCTAGGGCGGCCAAGCTGGAAGGGCGAGCTGGTCGCGCTGGGCACGGTCACCGACTGCTACCAGCCGGCCGAGGGCCGCTATCGGATCACCCGCCGAGTCCTCGATCTCTTGCGGGAAGTCCGCAACCCGATGGGCATGGTCACCAAATCGCCGATGGTGCTGCGAGACCTAGACATCCTGGTCGAGCTAGCCAGGCTGGCCGAGGTGCGGATCTCGTTCACCATCACCACGCTCGACACCTCGCTATGGCGGACACTGGAGCCGGGCACGGCCAATCCGTCAAAGCGCCTCCACGCCATGCGCCTGCTCAACGAGGCCGGCGTGCGGTGCGGGGTGCTGCTGGCGCCGATCCTGCCGGGCATCACCGATTCGGTCGAGTCGATCGAGGCGGTCGCCGAGGCCGCGGCCGAGCACCGGGCCGCCTTCCTGGGCACGACGGCGCTACGTCTGAAGCCGGTCGTCAAGGAGCACTACCTGGGCTTCGTGGGCGCAACCTTCCCGGCCCTGCTGCCACGCTACCAGCAGGCCTATCCCGGCACGTACGCGCTGAGAGAGTATCGCGTCAAGCTCGACGCGCGCGTGGAGCGAATCCGCGCCAAGTACGGCTTCGTGGACGACTACATGCGCCGTCGTCTGCCCCCCGCAGCCAAGCCTCAGCACTCGCCAGCCGCTGTCTGTTCTCAGGCCCAGCTGGCTCTGCCGCTCTGAGCTGGCTGTCGACTCTTGAGCGGCCCGGGCCAAGGGGCTACGAGCGCTCCATTCATCCACTTGCTGCCAGCTTTCCCCTCGCGGCCGCGGGCCCGATGTGCTAGAAAACCGGTGGCTGGTCAGGAGGTGACGATGGCTCGGATCCCACCACTGGATCGCGACACTGCCGCGCCGGAGGCGCGGGTCCTGCTGGACGACGACCTGGAGCATTACGGCCACGTGCTCAACTCGACAGCCGTCGCCGCCTACGTGCCGACTATCGCAACGGCCGGCAAACAGCTCGGACGGGCGGTCGCGCAATCCAGGCTGATCCCCGAGCAGCTCCGACTGCTGATCAACGTCCGCATCGCCAGTCTGGTCGGGTGTCCGTTTTGAGTAGACATCAACGCTGCCGGCGGCAGCGAGGCGGGCGCCAGCGCCGACAAGATCCATGCGTTGGCCGAATTTCGGACGAGTGCCCTGTTCAGCCCGGCCGAGAGGGTGGCCCTGGAGTTGGCCGAGGCAGCCACGGGGCTGCCTCACGACGTCTCGGACGAGCTATTCGATTGCCTGCGCCAGCACTATTCGGACGCGCAGATCGTCGAGCTAAGCTACATCGTTGCGCTGGAGAATTTTCGGAGCCGCTTCAATCGGACCCTGCGAGTGGAGGCGCAAGGGTTCTACTGCGTCGTGCCGGGGCACTCAGAGCCGAAGGCTGCCGACGCACGCCGGCGGTCGGCATAGCGAGAGGAGTTCCAGATGAGCACCGACACCAGGCCATCCCGAATCAACGTCATGGAGTTCGCCGGTAAGGCCCACCTGCTGGGCGTGGTCCGCTCTGAACGCGCCGCGTTCTACGATCTGATCGATGGCGCCGTCGCCGGGGAGTGGGAGGCGTCTACGCCGTGCGGCGAGTGGCAGGTACGCGATCTCGTCGGCCACATGGTGGACGTGACCGAGGCCTATCTCGAGCGGTTCGGGCTGGCGCGGGCGGGCAAGCCGGCCCCGGAAGCACTCGGACTGCGGGTCATGCCGAAACTGCTCGACGAGGGCGCCCGCCGCTTTCGGGCCGTCCCCCGCGCCCAGATCATCGCGCGCCTGAAGGGCGCCTCGGATGAGATGTTCGGGCTGTTCGATAAGCTGGACGCCCAGCAGTGGGGCGGCGAAATGGTCGCGCACGTGTACATGGGACCGGTGCCGGCCTGCTTCTATCCCGCGTTTCAGTTGATGGATTACTCGGTCCATGGCTGGGATGCCCGCGAAGCGCTGGGCCGTTCTGCACCCATACCGGAGGACGCGGCCGGGACCCTGATTCCGTTCATGTTCATCCTCCTGCAGGCTACGCTGGCCGCCGAGCGTGCCGAGGGCCTTGCCTGCACGTGCGGGATCCGGGTCAGCGGCGTGTACGGCGGAAGCTGGCGGGTGAGCGTAGCGGGCGGGGCGCTGAGTTACGAAGAGGGAGGGATCGACGATTGTCCGGCGACCTTCAGCTTTGACGCGAGCGACTTCGTGCTGACCTGCTTTCAGCGCCTGAGCGGCGGGCTCGTCTCAGGGGACAACGCCCTGGCCGAACGCTTCCGGGGGCTGTTCTTCAAGATCTGAGGCGCACACTCAGCAGGAGGTGGCCCATGGGCGATGCGGCGGCCGAAGCGCGCGGGCTGGCGATCATCGGAGCCGAGTATCGCGCGCTGGACAAGATCCCAGAGCGGGCCAAGGTGTTCGGCTTCTGGGACCAGGCCGCGCTCTGGTTCGGAGCCGGCAGCCTGCCTGCCGCCTGGCTGTACGGCGCCATCATGGCTGGCTGGACCGGGCTGGCCGGCGCACTGCTGCTGATCCTGGTCGTCAGCCCGATCACGTTCCTTCCCTGGGCCCTGCTCGGCTACATCGCCTTCAGGACCGGCGGCGCCTCGGTGGCGATCGTTCGGCCGGCCTTCGGGCTGCGTGGCTCGATTGTGCCGGCCATCGGCTACCTCATCTTCGGCTTTGGTTGGGGCGCGGTGAACGTGTTCGTCGGCTCGATCGGGACGAGCTTCATCTTCAAGGGCCTATTTGGCACGCCGGCCCTTGGCGAGCCAGGCTTTCAGGGTCCCATGGCGATCAGCATCCTGGTCACGTGTGTCGTTCAGGGCGCCTTCGCCGTCGCTGGCCACCGCGCGATCCGGCTCCTGGAATGGATCGCGACGGTTGGGCTGATCGTGCTCGGAGCGTATGAGACGTATCTGGCGCTGTCGAGCTGGGGCTTCCGCAGCCTGTTCGCCTGGCAGCCGCCGGCCGCGGGGCTCACGACCTCGATCGGCCCGTTCACCTACGTGATCACGTTCGCCCTGCTGGTCGACCTGCTCGTGGCGTACAACTGGACGTGGGAGTTCATCGGCGACTTCTCACGCTTCGCGAGGACGCCGACGGCCGGCACGATCGGACCCTGGGTTGGGGCGAACCTGGCCCAGACCTGGTGGTTCTTCGTCGGCGCGCTCGGAGTGGTGTTCCTGGCGGTGCAGACCGGCCAGTTCAACCCCCAGCTCTCTGATCCCAGCTCGGTCGCGACGCGCCTGGGCTTTGGCTGGGGCGCCTATTTCGTCATCCTGGCAGCCACGGTAGCGACGAACGTCGGCAACATCTACGCCTCGGCGCAGGGCATCTCCCAGCTCTTCCCGCGCGCCAAGCTCTCGATTCGAGCCCTGCTCTTGTTCGTTGCGCTAATAGTGGTGCCGCTCAGCTTGCTGCCCTTGTTCGCCTCCGAGCTGCTCGGCAGCTACATCTTCTTCCTGGACTTCCTCGGCGCGATCGTCATCCCGCTCTGGACCATCGCACTGGTCGACTACTTCTTCGTCAAGCGCCGGGATTACACCGACGACCTGTTCAGGACCGATGGCGGGGCATACTGGTACGGCGGCGGCGTCCACTGGCCGGCGATCGTCTGCCTGGCGCTGGGGACGGCGATCTACTGGTTGATCGCCTTCGGCGCGCCCCAGCTTCGGATCAGCATCACGGCAACCATCCCGACGGTGGTGATCGCGGGCGGGCTGTACGGCATCTGGGGCCGAGCGAGGGTTCGAGCGGTGGGCTCCCAGCCGACCTAGAGGGGAGCGGCGAGGGACGCTGGGCCTACGATCGCGCGGGCGACGCCACGACAGCCGGTTGCCTGGCCTCCAGCCCTTGAACGACGGCGTCGCCCATCTCGCCGGTGTCGGGCGTGCGCAGGCCGCGGTCGAGGACCTGCTCGACGGCCGACTCGACCGCTCGCGCCTCCGCCTCCAGGTCCAGCGAGTGGCGCAGCAGCAGCGCTACGCTCAGGATCGTGGCCAGCGGGTTCGCCAGCCCGTTGCCGGCGATGTCTGGAGCGCTGCCGTGGATCGGCTCGTAGAGGCCGAGTTTTCCGCTGCCCAGGCTGGCCGAGGGCAGCATGCCGAGTGAGCCGGCCAGCATGGCCGACAGATCGGTCAGCAGGTCGCCGAACAGGTTGTCGGTGACGATTACGTCGAAGTCGGTCGGCCGACGGGTCAGTTGCATCGCGCAGGCGTCGGCCAACACGTGACTGAAGGTGAGGTCCGGATATTCGGCCGCCACCCGCTCGGCCACCTGGCGCCACAACCTGGAGGTGGCCATCACGTTGGCCTTGTCGACGGAGGTCAGCCGCTTGCGCCGGGCGCGAGCCAACTCACAGCCGACTCGCACGGCGCGCTCGATCTCCTGCTCGGTGTACGCGGTGGTGTCCACCGCCCGCAGCCCGCGCGGGGTGTTCCAGACCTTCTTCGGCCTGGCGAAGTAGGTCCCGCCGGTCAGCTCGCGGACGAAGATCAGGTCGACTCCGCGGATGACCTCCTCTTTGAACGTCGAGTTGCCAACCAGGGCGGGCAGCGTTCGGACGGGGCGCAGGTTCGCGAAGAGCCCGAGCCGCTTGCGCAATTCCAGGACGGCCTGTTCCGGCCGAACGTTCGCCTTCGGGTCATCCCACTTCGGTCCACCGACCGCGCCCAGCAGCACAGCGTCGGCGCCCTTGCAAGCGGCCAGGGTCTCGGGCCTGAGCGGTACGCCGTAAGCGTCGATGGCGGCGCCGCCGACCGTCTCCTCGCTCAGCTCGAACCGGTGCCCGAACCGCCGCCCAACCGCTCGGAGGACCTTGACCCCCTCGGCCACGACCTCCGGCCCGATCCCATCCCCGGGCAGGACGACGATCCGGAATGCTCTGCTCAAAGAAGACCTACCTTCACCGCAGAGGGCGCAGAGGAGCGCAGAGTTTTCTCTTGTTCGTGCCTCTGTGTGCCTCGGCGACCTCCGCGGTGAAAAACGTTAGTGGGTGTGGGCCGGCTCGGCCTGGCCGCGCATGATGTCGCGCAGGTCGTCGTCCGAGACCTCTTTTTTGTAGTCGGCGACGTCTTTGAAGCGTCGGAAGGCGGCGTTCAGCTCGTCCTGCGTGAGCTCGTAGCCGAGCTGGGCCAGCCGGACCTTCAGCGCGTGGCGTCCCGAGTGCTTGCCGAGCACCAGGCGCGTCTGGCCATAACCGACCGCCTCGGCCTCCATGATCTCGTACGTGTCGTGGTGCTTGAGCATGCCGTCCTGGTGGATGCCCGACTCGTGGGCGAAGGCGTTGGCTCCGACGATCGGCTTGTTCACCTGGACACCCTGGCCCGTGAAGCGCGCCAGCATGTCGCTGGCCTGATAGATCTCGCCCGGGTTCACACCTGTCCCGAACTGGCCGAAGAAGTCTTTGCGCACGTTGAGCGCCATCACGACCTCTTCCAGGGCGGCATTGCCGGCCCGCTCGCCGATCCCGTTGACGCACACCTCGATCTGGCGTGCGCCCGAGCGGACTGCGGTCAGCGAGTTGGCGGTTGCCAGGCCGAGGTCGTTGTGGCAGTGGACCGAGAGGACCGCTCGGTCGGCGTTTGGCACGCGGCCCCAGATGCCCTGCAGCAGCTCCCCGAACTCCTCTGGGATGCTGTAGCCGCACGTATCGGCGATGTTAATCGTCGTCGCACCGGCCTCGATCGTCGCCGTCAGGACCTCGTACAGGTAGTTCCAGTCCGAGCGGGTCGCGTCCATTGGCGAGAACTCGATGTCGTCACAGTACGACTTTGCGCGGCGGACCATCTCCACCGCCCGCTCCTTGGCCTGCTCGCGCGTCAGGCGGAACTGGCGCTCCAGGTGGATGTCGGAGGTGGAGATGAAGGTATGGATGCGCGGACTCTCGGCGTCCTTGACGGCCTCCCAACTGCGGTCGATGTCCTCGGGCACGCAGCGAGCCAGCCCCGTGATGACCGGCCCTCTGACCTCCCGCGCGATCCGCTGGACCGCGGCGAAGTCATCAGGCGAGGCGGCGGGAAAACCGGCCTCGATGATGTCCACGTTCAGCCGCTGAAGCTGGCGGGCGAGCTCGATCTTTTGATCCGAAGTCATCGAGAAGCCGGGCGCCTGCTCGCCGTCGCGCAGCGTCGTATCGAAGATCAGGATTCTTTGCATGCCTTTCTCCCTCGCCCGCCCTGTCATCCTGAGCGAAGCGAAGGATCCGTGCCCACAGGCCGGGCTACGGATTCTTCGCTGCGCTCAGAATGACAGAGAGCTCTACTTGCCCAGCCAGGGCATCATGGCCCGCAGCTCGGCGCCGACTTTCTCAATCAAGTGCTCTTTCTCCTTGGCGCGCATCGCGTTCAGGTTCGGGCGCCCGGCCAGGTTCTCCAGGATCCAGGTCCGGGCGAAGGTGCCATCCTGGATATCGTCGAGCAGCTTTCGCATGTTCGCCCGCACCTGCTCGTCGATCAGCTTCGGGCCGGCGTAGTAGTCGCCAAACTCGGCGGTATCGCTGACGGAGTAGCGCATGAAGCTGATCCCGCCTCGATAGAACAGGTCGACGATGAGCTTGAGCTCATGGAGGCACTCGAAGTACGCCAGCTCTGGCTGGTAGCCGGCTTCCACGAGGGTGTCGAAGCCGGCCTTGACGAGGGCGCTGACGCCTCCACACAGCACGGCCTGCTCGCCGAAGTTATCGGTCTCGGTCTCCTCCTTGATCGTCGTTGCCAGGATGCCGGCGCGGGCCGATCCGACGCCTTTGCCGTAGGCCAGCGCCGTCTCAAGAGCGCGCCCAGAGTAATCCTGATGAACGGCCACCAGGGACGGGACTCCGTTACCCATCACGAACTGGTCGCGCATGATGTGGCCGGGGCTCTTGGGGGCGATCATACTGACGTCCACGGTGGGGGGTGGCAAGATCTGGCCATACAGGATGTTGAAGCCGTGGGCCACCATGAGCGTGTTGCCGTCCTGGAGGTTGGGCCGAATGTCGCGCTCGAAGATCTCGCGCTGATACTGGTCTGGGGCGAGGATCATGATGATGTCGGCCCAGGCCGCCGCGCGGTCGGTGGTGGCGACCTCGAGTCCGTCCCCGCCGGCCTGTTCCCATGACTTGGAGCCCTCGTAGAGCCCGACCATCACGGTGCAGCCGTTGTCGCGCAGATTTAGGGCGTGCGCATGCCCCTGGCTCCCGTAACCGATGATCGCGATTCGCTTGCCCTTGAGTAGCTCCAGATCGGCGTCTGACTCGTAATAGACTCTGGCCAAAATTGGGCTCCTTTTTGACCTAACCCCCCGCCCCCCTTCCCTAAAGGGAAGGGGAGTGTTCAGCCAGTTCCCCCTTCCCTTCAGGGAAGGGGGCTAGGGGGTTAGGTTTCAACTCACTGCCCTGATCGCTTCACGACCTCGCTCCAGGCCGGCCATCGCGCCACGGGTCATCACAACCAGACCGGTCCGGACCATCTCCTTGATCCCGTACGGCTTCAGCAAACCGATGATCGACTCGATCTTATCTGTCGGCCCGGTCACCTCAATAGTCAGCGAGCCCATCGCTACGTCGACAATGCGGGCGCGGTAGATGTCGGTGATCTGCATGATCTCCGCCCGCATCGTCGCGTTCTTGCTGGTGACCTTGATCAGTGCAAGCTCGCGCTCGACCGTCTGGTCGTCTGTCAGGTCGCTGACCTTGCGGACCTCGATGACCTTGTAGAGCTGCTTGACCACCTGCTCGACGGCCGTCTTGGAGCCGTCGACCACCATGGTCAGGCGCATGATGTGCGGCTCGTGGGTGCGGCCGATGGTCAGGCTGTCAATGGCGAAGCCCCGCTGCCTGAACAGGCTCACCACGCGGTTGAGCGTCGCCGGGCCATCCTCCATCGTCGCCACCAACGTATGCTTCATCTGGAATCACCTCCGACAACGCGGTCCCGGGCACGACCATCGGGAGCACGTTCTCCCCTTTCGCGACCTGGAAATCGATCAGCGCCGGGCCCGGGTAGGCCATCGCGGCCCCAATCGCCGGCTGCAGCTCGTGCGGCTTAGTCACCCGCCAGGCGGGGATACCGTACGCCTGGGCAAGCTTGACGTAGTCGGGTGGCCCAGTCAGGTCCACCGCCTGGTAGTTGCCGGCGTAGAACAGCTCCTGCCACTGCCGGACCATGCCGAGCGAGGCGTTGTTGATGACGGCCACCTTGACGGGCACCTTCTCGACCACCATCACCGCCAGCTCCTGCATCGTCATCTGGAAGGAGCCGTCGCCGGCCACGCACCAGACGGTCTTGTCCGGACGGGCGAACCAGGCCCCGATCGAGGCCGGCAGGGAGAATCCCATCGTCCCCAGCCCGCCCGAGGTGATGAAGCTGTTCGGCTCGTCGTACAGGTAGTGCTGGGCCGCGAACATCTGATGCTGGCCGACGTCGGCGACGATGATCGCGTCGCCGCGGGTGGCCTGGTAGAGGGCACTGATTACCTGGGGCTGGTAGACGACCGGGGTGTTATCCGGGTACTTCTTGGGCGGGTATTTCTGGCGCCACTCGTCGATCTGGCGCAGCCAGGCTCGCTTGTCGGCGCACTTGCCGATCTCCGGCACCAGCTTCTGCAGCACTCGCTTCACGTCGCCGACGATCGGCACATCGGTCCGGATGTTCTTGCCGATCTCGGCCGGGTCGATGTCGATGTGGATGATCTTGGCGTCGGGCGCGAAGGCCGAGTACTTGCCGCAGCAGCGGTCGTCGAAACGGTTGCCGATCCCGATCACCAGGTCGGAGTGGTGGATCGCGTAGTTGGCCCAGACCCAGCCATGCATGCCTGGGAACTGGAGCGACAACGGATGGGTCTCGGGGAAGGCCGAGATGCCCAGCAGGGTGGTAATGACCGGCAGGGTGGCCTTCTCCGCCAGCGCCTTCAGCTCCGCCGACGCGCCGGAGATCAATGTCCCCTGGCCGGACAGGATGACCGGCCGCTCAGCCTGCTCGATGAGCCGTGCCGCCTTGCGGACCTGGACCATGTTGCCCTCGAGCGAGGGCTGGAAACCTGGCAGTTCGACTTTGTCGGGATAGTGGAAATCGGTCTCGGCTACCAGGACGTCCTTGGGGATATCGATGTGGACTGGGCCCGGGCGGCCGGTGCGGGCGATGTAGAACGCCTCCTTCATCGACCGAGCCAGGTCCTTGACGTGGCGGACCAGGTAGTTCTGCTTGGTGACCGGGATCGTGATCCCGTTGATGTCGGCTTCCTGGAAGGCATCCGAGCCGATGAAGCTCGTCGCCACGTTGGCGGTGATGGCGACGACCGGGGACGAGTCCATGTGGGCGTTCAGGATACCTGTGACCAGGTTCGTGGCCCCGGGCCCCGAAGTGCCCATGCATACGCCCACGTTGCGCTTCACGCGAGCGTAGCCGTCCGCCATGTGAGCGGCGCCCTGCTCGTGGCGGACGAGCACGTGGCGGGCGGGGAACTTGTCCATGTGGTCGTACAGCGGCATGATCGCCCCGCCGGGCAGCCCGAAGATGACCTCGACGCCCTCCTCCTGGAGGCAGCGGCCGACGATCTGCGAGCCGTTCAGTTTCATGTACCCATCCCTCCCGTTCCGCTGCCGCTCGTCGTTGAGTGCGCTGCCGCGAATATAAAAGCGCCCTCGCTCCGCTTGGGACGAGGGTCACCCGTGGTACCACCCAGCTTGATGCGCCCCGTCGAGGGATTAAACAAGGTTTCGCCGCCCGGGTTTCGGGTTCCGCCGCCGACAAGCGGCCCCGGAGCCGATCCCGTGCGCTCCGACGAAAAAACCCCCGTCCCTACAGGGACGAGGGATCTCCTCGCGGTACCACCCTGGTTGATGCTCGCCTCGCGCGAACGCATCCACTCATGGCGCTCTCACGCGCGCCGCTCCGTCACAAGGCTACGTCCGCCTCGTCGCGGGTTCGCCCAGGCCGCTCAGGGGCGAGTTCGAGAGGTTAGCTGCGCCGGGCTTTCACCTGGCCCCGGCTCTCTGGGCAGCCTCGCCGCCTCTACTGCTCCCCGTCACCGCGTTCTCATATGCGGTTGTAAAGTGAGCATTAGTGTATCGGACCGATCGGCCAGGTGTCAAACTTATTTACTTATGGGCCGTTTCGATACGTCAGAATCGACCGGACGCGGCGAAGGGCTGCGGTGGATGACGATCAGGGCATCGCGGCGCGGCCATGCGGCCGCGCTTGGTCGCGCAGGCCCTCCGCGCCGTGGGCGCGGACAACGACAAGCAGATCGGGTCGTTCCCGCCGGGCGTCCACGCATCGGACGACTTGATCCTCACCTACGACGAGGTCTGCGCATCGGTGCGGGAGATCGTGAGCGCAGGGGTGATCGGTCCCCGGCAGGCGCAAGCGCTCGACGAGGTTACCATCCCCTTCTGGCGCTCCCGCGGGCAGCAGGGTCGCTGATAGTCGAAGCGACGCGCGATCGGTCATGGTGCTCCACGCTCGCCACCCCTGAAGTCGTGCCTAAGGCCGAAGCGTAGTGCGCGTGGCTCTCACCCCGCCGCGCCAGTGGGCTCCCGCAGCCCGTGACAGGCGATGTCCCCCCGAAGCCGCCATCCCCGCTTGTTACTGCAATCCGTCAGCTGTCGAGTTCGAACGCCCGCCGATGTTGTGGCGTGTCCTCGATGAGCGTCCACGAGGCCACGCGGTCACCTTCTATGCCCGCGATCCAGATGAGCGTCAGCTCGCTCTCTTCCTCATCTGGCAAGCTGAGGTGCGAACCGGTGGTATGCCCGAGGACCGCGACCTGGTTGCCCTCGACGGCGAAGCGGTGTGGGTGGATCATTACCTGGGGAACGCGTGCGCGTAGCTGCGCCACCCTTCAGCAACCACCCCCCGACCTCGCTGTGGCGGCTCGGCGAACACCCGCAGGTCGTAGTCCTCGGTCATGAGGGTGTTCCGACACATTCGTGGTCTTTGGGGCGCTCCGGAAACCTGAGCGCCCCGCCTTCGGAAGTCGTTGGCCGCGTTATCGGCGGGCTTCGGGGAGCGGCGCGGGCTCGAGGACCACCTCGTCGATGTAGCACCAGCCCCAGTCCTCACCCGGCTCGAAGGACTGGATCAGCGGATCGTGCGTGTGGCGGTAGTGCTTCGTCGCGTGCTTGTTGGGCGAGTTGTCACAGCAGCCTACGTGGCCGCAGCTCAGG
>WNGA01020022.1_pt1 | contig 13367 bp, 13 predicted proteins | sample 5400061 | NCBI WGS metagenome assembly WNGA01 (sample SAMN13153366, study PRJNA577476) | soil metagenome | isolation source: 100 cm soil or saprolite under grassland replicate 2 | place: USA:California | collected 2016-06-15 | reverse complement strand
GCGAATTTTGGATCCGCCACGGGGTTCGGCTCGCTGTTGCAAAAGACTTGGAACGGCGTAATCGCACCGTTCTTTCAGTTCTGGCTAACGAACTTTGGCTTATGGGTCCTGCTTGCGTTGGCATTGGTAGGGCTGTGTGGCTGGCGTGTTTGGAAAGCCGGCTGGCGCTGGGGTAGCAAACCGCCGGCAGACATGGCATTTGTGCTGTCTGCGGTTGTAATCTTCGCCATTGGGTACTTCGTTCAAACCGCGCCATGGGATTGGGACAATCTCAAACTCATGGTTTGGGGGTACTTTCTCATTCTCCCGTTTTTGTGGAGCGATTTGATTGGGCGCTGGGCGTTTCCGGAACGAGCAATTACCTGCATTGCACTTTTCACTTCCGGATTTGTCACGTTGCTGGGCGGCTTGGCTGCCGGGCACCCAGGCTTTGGACTGATCGACCGAGCGAGACTCGATGCAATCGGAACGGTGGTTCGGCCTTTGCCAGTCGAGGCTCGTTTCGCTGCCTACCCGACCTACAATCATCCGCTCTTGCTTCAAGGCCGTAAAGTTGTTCTGGGATATCCGGGCCATCTGTGGACGGAAGGATTCGATTACGACAAACCCAACAGGCAGTTGACGGCTTTAATGCGTGGGGCGCCCAACTGGCGCGAAGCTGCTCAGGCTCTGGGCGTCCGCTACATTTTCTGGGGTCGTGAAGAGACGGCGAATTATCAGGGCAGCAGCCGCCCGTGGGAAGCGGCCGCGCGGCGCATAGCATCAGGCGACTGGGGCGCAATCTACGACCTGGCGCCTGAATCGCCTCCTCGCTGAGGCGCGGCCCGGGTTTCGCTGCTCGAGGACTGTCTCTTGGAGGCGGCGATCTTCCGACGCACCCGAAATGGATGTGCAAGGAAAACAAAATAGATCGCGCTCACAAGATCGGTAAAACTGCTCGCAGGACTCGTTAGGCGCAGCGGACCACTGCGCAAGGCTGCGAAAACATTTTCGGCGGTCAGCGCAGGCGGCATGGGGATACTCGTGTAATGGCGACCAAACGCGTGCAGCCGATGCGCGTCGGACGTGGCGATTAATGGTTTACTAAAGCGCGACGCCACTCTTTTCGCGCGGCGGTTCGGATTAAAGAGGCCTACGTGAAAATGGCAGAACTCGATGGCGTCGAAACAATCTATCTCTTGAAATAATCGCGATCCAATCGAGCCGCCTAACATATAAAAGGGATGCGGCGCAATTGTAAAAATTGAGTCACCGCGCCGGGCCCGCAGCCGCCGTAGATCGTCAAAGCTCGTCAGGTCCGCCATTTCCTCGGCGGACACATTTAGCACGATGACGTCTGCGCCGTGCAAACGCATCTCTGCGGCTGGGATAAGCAAAATCCCCATTGCGGCTGCATCCGCGAATACTTCCTGTCGACCAAAGACGGCATCGTGCAGGGTGATCGCAAGAACGCGAAAACCAAGTGTGCGCGCACGTTCGAGCAATTGATGCGCGGAATAATCGACTGCGTCTTTTGGGTCGTCGAGCGTATGAATGTGGTGCTAGTGCTCGAAGCTTAGCCGTGAATGGCAAGGATTTCATTCTCCTGGTCAATACCGCCCATCTGATGACTGTCGCTCTCAAATTGCGATTACGAGCATGAGCACGAACAAGAGCAAGAAACCTGCACGACAAAGCGCTTGCGAGCCTTATTCCGCCATTTACCGTTCACGATTCACTTTCTCAGGGCTCGGGTGGTGGAATGGCAGACACGTACGTTTGAGGGGCGTATGCCGAAAGGCATGCGGGTTCAAGTCCCGCCCCGAGCACCAAATCCCGGATCAATTTGTCAGTTCGCGGGCTAATTGTCCGAATCCGCGAATAGCCTGAATCAAGCTGAATTATGTCGAAAGATGCTGAAGAATCGGCATTTACGAATCGCCGCGCCGATGCGCGGCGAGGTGTCAAGTTGTCTAGGTAATTCGCATCAGTCCAATATCGGTTGACACCCTCCTTACTAAGGGAAGCCATCAGAAAAAGTGGACAATTAGGTCGGCAGAGAGGGTGTAAAGGTGTCAAGCCGAGTGCGAACAGATTGCCAAGTTTTGAGGTGGGCCAACTCAGATCAGCTAGGGATTTAGTTTCGTAGGTGGACCAGGTGCGGATGCAGGGGTCGCAGCGCTGATCGGCGGTACCACGGAAGGTTGAGCTCTCCCAGATCGAGCGTCTCGTAAACGTGCTGCCTGCGACTTCACATCTTCAATCCACTTTTCTTCATTGCTGCCAGGTTCTGGCGTCCCCCAACCACCCTGCTCCGTCCAAAAAATGTCGCACTTCCTACCTCTTTTGATTAACCACTGCGCGAAGCGTTTCCCTTGTTCGGTTAGCGCTACGAAGTTCCCAGCACCACTGCGCCGAACAAGTCCCGTTCCTTCAAGACGTTCGTTTCGGCCGAGGCTGCCCAAGCTTCCACTGCCTGCGGCCCCGCTTTTGTACGCGTAAACGTAAAAAGCAAATGAGGATAAATCTTTCCCACTTTCGTACATGAAGATCACGCATTGTACTTCGGCATTATCGGCCATCGTGTCGATAAGCGAGAAGCGCGCTTCTTCGTCCAGTGGGTCTTTTTCCACCGATTTCGCAAGCTTGAGCTGGTCGGCAACCATCGGCGAATCGCGAATCGCCGACATGAAATCCGAAGGCTTTACGTTGCCGTATTCCGAAGGTGCATAAAACACATAAGCTCGGTACCACAGGATAAAGAAGAACGCCGTTGCAACTAACAACGGGAATGCTATGACGAAGATGGTAAGCGCGACCTGGGGGCCACCGCTGACCCGCGTTAACGCAATACCAAGCACGGCTTCGGTCAGCGAGACGAAGGCCGCAACTATACCGAGTGGGGTGAACAGCGTTGATTGTTGTTTCTTCGTTAGCGGTAATCTAGCCATAGGGACGGCACTATACAGCAGAGCGAATCGAATCGCCCGCTTGACCTTTAGTAGCCGATATGTTCGGCTGAACAGACATGCGTGCGGCACGTCTTCAAGATGCATTGGAACGACTAACTGCGGCGATAGGTTCGCGCCGCCATTATCGGAACGTCAACGATACGAAAAGCGGAAAGCGCCGAGAGATGACAGCCCGGCTGAGTTTCAATACTGCTTGCGAGCTTGGCTTTCGCGGGAGCCTGGACGAATGGGATCGCCTCATGGGAGCAGTTGCGAGGCGGTGAACAATCGGACCAATCAATTCCATCTAATCTTTCATTTGAGATCCGTCCAGGACGCTGGGATTTCGTAATCCGAGCCTTCATAACTAATGGTGACTTTGTCCCCGCTGAGGCCGATGAGGCTCAGCTGCGTGCCGGGGGGAAGAACGACATTGCCGATCGTGACTGCTTTGGTCAAGGTCACGATTTGAGGGATTTGAGGTGGCGGCCTTCTCTCCGACGGCGTTGAAATGGAGCTTTGGAGCCCTGTAGCCAGTGGCGTATCGCGGCCGATCGCGGTTTTGTGCTTGGCGAAGAGGAAAGCGATGATTGAGGCAATCACTAATGCGGCTAGAACGGCCGCGAGCGCGATTTTCTCGCCCGTAGTTGATTTTGGCGGCGGCTCATGGCGAACGGGCTCAGCCTCAGGCAGGTCTTTACCGCAATATCGGCAGACGATTGTCTCGGGTTTGACGAGCTCGGCGCAGAACGGGCACTTTCGAAGGTTTCCCTTGTCTATCACCGCAATCAGCCATCCGATCGGGCCAAGTAGAATCGACAGTGTAACACATTCTCCGATGGCGTTTTTGGACTTGCCGATGGCATAGCCAACGACCGCGTTGATTCCTATCCAGAGAACCACGGGGCCAATCAATTCCATATCCGCGCTAAATAGGGAGTTCTCTCACCCACTTGTAAAAGGGTATGAGCTTCCCTTCGACTTGCACATGTTGAGGCGTCAAGTGCACAAAGTTCCGGTCCTTCAATTCAAGGAAGTTGAGCGCCTGGGCGGCTTCCTTGATTACGACAATGGCGCCGAGATGCCGGAATGTAGCAGGTGCCGAACGCGGTTTGTCACGAGACACATAGCGGACTCGACCGCACGCGCCTTCTAGAAGGAACGCGGTGAGAGCAATGATCGAGATGGCATATCCGTTTTCGCGGAAAGATGTTTGTACCTCATTTGGTTCCTCAGAACGCAAGCGAAGCATTTGATCGCAGAGATCCGCAATTGGCTGAACCAAACGTTGGAAAACTGCGCTGACAAAATCGTATTCCTGTGTCGTTGACATGAGCGAAGTTATTTTCTCCGCATAGGGACCTCGCAAAATCACAAGCCGATCAAGCCCGGCTAGACGCCAGCTATCATATTGAGCACAAGATCGAGCTCGCGGAGCTGGTCTTTACTCCCCTGTTCTTCAATAAACGCGAGTTTTCTTCTGCGGATTTCGCTCATAAGTTGTTGCTCAGTGCGAGGTTTCGCTTTAGTGCTTTTTTTGATCTGTTGGTTTTTCATAGTTGATTTCCTTCGGGTCTCTTCAGCAGATCGGCGCGCCGATTTTTTCGGCGTGTAACATGATCCGCGATCCCTGTGCTCTGAAAAATTTCGGCTCTAGTCGCGACTTTTTGGACAATTACCTCGCGCCGCTACAATTTGTTCGTTCGGTAGCCAGCTGTTCGACCTGGCTTCCATCGCATACAGATTCCGTTCGCTTTCCCAAGAAATCACGAGCCATCGCGGCGAGGAACGCTTTGCCTCCTAAATTCCAAAGGTCCACTAGGAACCACCGGATAGCGTGCTCACGATTTCCAAGATCGGGCATTTGACTCTTAACAACCATGCCTTGAGGCGTGCCCTGCCGAATAGTTGCTACTACTTTTCGAGCGAGCTGAATGCGGACGATCAGATGCAAATGCTCACGATGTGTCAAAGCGGGCCACGAGCCCTCCCGGATAAACGCAGTCACGGCCTTTTCTATCGCAGGCTTCGCCAATCCTTGATCGACTCGAAGAAACGCAACGTTTTTCTCATCAGCATTGTGCGCGTGGCCACTGCGTTTGGCGACGCACATATCAAAGTAAACATTCTGCGCGGCTAAACGGTTGTCCCACGCTTCGAGCAAAGGTTCCTCGGATGGCCGATGAGGCACGGGAGTTCGTGGTTCTATTATGCTAACTGACTGATACCACTGTTGCCATTCTTCAAGCGTGTGCATTGGAGTGAATGTCGAGCTGTCTAACGAAGTCCTCGCAAAAGCGAAATCATGGGAATTACGTTTTTATCGAAAGCAGCGGCGTAAGGCGAGCAAAAAACTCACCGCTCTTTTCCTTGGGGTAGGGACAGCACGCTGCGCTGTCCGGACGCCGCAAGTATTTGCTTAGCCGTCCCCCGGAGCACGTCGTTTTCGCATCTCTTTAGCGCCAGAATGCGGCGTCCCTTGGTTGGAATGCGGCTGCGGAAAGTGCCGGTTGGCTTAATCGTGGACAATCGCATCACGGCAGTGAAAGCGGGTCTGGATGTTCGGAGCGACCCCCTGGAAGCTCACTACCTGGCAGGCGGCGATGTAAGCCATGTTGTGCTCGCCCTAATTGCTGCTGATAAGGCAGGTATTACGCTCGATTTCAACCGTGCCTGCGCCATCGACCTTGCCACGAAGGGAACTGGCAAGACCGTGTTAGAGGCAGTGCGCACCAGTATTAATCCAAAGGTAATTGACGCTCCGAGCCCAAACATGGGCCGCACGACGATTGATGGAGTCGCACAAGACGGTATCGGCGTGAAGGTCAAAGCTCGTGTTACCGTGCGCTCACATCTCGATCGGTTCGTCGGTGGCGCGACTGAAGAAACGATCATCGCGCGCGTGGGCGAAGGCATTGTTAGCGCAATCGGCTCAGCTCATTCCTACAAGGAAGTGCTGGAGAATCCCGATCGCATTTCCAAGACAGTGCTGGCCAAAGGTCTCGATAGCAATACCGCGTTTGAAATTCTCTCGATCGATATCGCAGACGTAGATGTCGGCGATAACATCGGCGCGAAATTGCAGACCGAACAGGCCGAGGCCGACAAACGCGTCGCGCAAGCCAAAGCCGAGGTACGCCGCGCCGCCGCCGTCGCTGTCGAACAGGAAATGCGCGCAAAGACGCAGGAGATGCGAGCCAAAGTGGTGGAAGCCGAAGCGCTCGTTCCTCAGGCGATGGCAGATGCATTTCGCTCGGGTAATTTTGGCGTAATGGATTACGTCCGGATGAAAAACGTGCAGGCGGATACGTCGATGCGCGAATCGATTGCTGGCGGAGAAAAGCCGCGGACGGAAGGGACGTGATCAGTGATTCGTAATCGGTGATCAGTAATCGGTGATCAGTAATCAGTGATCCAGGTTCACGACGTGAAACGAGAGAAGAAATATGGTTGACCGTTTTAATGCGATGTGACCAATGATTGGAGCCCATCTCGAAAATCTCCTTTTCCTTTTGCTTGTCGCGCTCGCTGCTTTGTTCCAGCTGCTTGCGAAGACAGCGGGCAAGACAAGCAGGGGTCAGACAAAGCCAACATCAACACCCATTCCAAGAACGCCTACGCCAATGCAGCGCACACCGACCGAGTCAGACGAAGACCGGATTCGCAAATTGATGGAAGCGCTTGGCCAACCCCCGGCCTCAAGACCGCCGCCGCCGGTGGTGCCTCGCATAGATATTCCGCCTCGCACACTTGCACCGGTGCAGCCGCCGATTTCACCGCTTTCGCAACTAAGGCGACTGCGTAAACGCGAGGTGGTTGCGGAAGAAATGCCTCTGCCGCGTACTGTCAGCGGAGCGGAAGGAATCGCCACGCCAAAAATAACAAGCGCTCCTGTCTTCGAAGTTCACGAAGGACCATCACCACTTGAACCGCAGGCACTCATCGAAACGCCTCTCGCGGTTTACGCATCAATTGCGAAGGACGACGAATCAAAAACGAACATTGCTATGCTGCTTGCATCGAAATCCGGTTTGCGCGACGCAATTGTTCTTCGCGAAATCCTAGGGTCACCGCGTGGCTTGCGAGCGCTCGAATTTATCGGAACTTAGCCCGCGCGAATCAGAGGCAGAATGTCTGTGTCATACATGCCGGCGTGGCGGAATTGGCAGACGCGCTGGACTCAAAATCCAGTGATCGCAAGATCGTGTGGGTTCGAGCCCCTCCGCCGGCAGTCCCGCTAAACCTCTCTCTTACGAGAGAATTACGCCGATATCGCACGAGCAGACTTCATATCCGCGCAAAGGCAAACAACTGCGACCGGTCGTGTATCCATCGTTTATGCTTGTATAGAGAGGAGAGAACCACAATGTTCCCTCGTGAACGGGAAGGCTCGCGACCAGGGTGGAGGCGAACCGCGTGAGTTTGTAACTACTCGCTGGAGCCTCATCCTTTCCGCCGCCAACGGAACTGAAGAGCAAAAGGCGCGCGACGCGCTCGCCGACCTTTGCCGGACTTATTGGCGACCCATTTTCTCGTTTGTCCGCGCACGCGGCTATTCCATAGAGGATGCGAAGGATCTCACGCAGGATTTTTTTGTAACCATGCTGAAAGACAACTGGCTTCAACGCGCCGATCGTCGTCGCGGCCGGTTCCGATCGCTCTTGCTTAGGTCGCTTCAGAATTTTCTCATTAACGCCTCTGAGAAAACTCATGCCCGCAAACGCGGAGGCGATGTGGAATTTATTTCCTGGGACGTTTGGGAATCGGAGCTGACGTCGCAACCATCCATTCCGGACCAAGCGCGCGACTCATTGCCGCCGGAACGACTCTTTGATCTTAACTGGGCCACCACTGTGGTAGAACAGGCGCTTCAACGGCTGCGGGAAGAATGTGAGAGCAAAGGCAAGCTCTGGCTTTTCCAAGCACTAAGCTCCCATCTTACTGATGAACGCGATGAACTGTCATATGCTAACCTATCTGCGGAATTGGGAATGGCGGAAACGGCCGTGAAAAAACAGCTGCACAATATGCGCCAGCGTTACCGCAGTCTGCTGCGCGACGAAGTCTCGCAAACCGTCGAAGAGCCGGCGGACGTGGACGACGAGATCCGTTACCTGTGTGCGTCCCTCGCAACAGGAACCGAGTAATTGCAATGACAGATTCATATCCACGCTCCGATCCGCTTCCGAGCGCTACCAAAGAGCACGCAAAATGCGAGAAGTGTGGGGCAACCATGCGACTCGACACCGGAATTTGCGTGAGCTGCCTCCTGCGCGAAGGATTGGAAGGCGGTGGCGAAGTATCTCAGGCGTTTTATCAAAGCGTCCTCGCCGAGGCGGACGCGCCGCACAAGCCTTGGTTCCTGGGAAATTACGAAATTCTCGAGCAGATCGGTTGCGGCGGCATGGGCGTGATCTATCGCGCAAGGCAACGACATTCCCGGCGCATCGTCGCGATAAAGCGCGTCCTTAGTTATCGCGCTGATTCACACGGAGCGCTTGAGCGTTTCCGACGAGAAGCACAGGCGGTGGCCAGTCTGGATCACCCGAACGTCCTTCCGATTTATGAAGTGAGCGAAAGCGAGGACGGCCTGCCGTTTTTCAGCATGAAGTTCGCGGAGAAGGGAAGCTTGCGCGAGAACGTTGCTTCTCTCCGCGATGAACCGCCGAAGTGTGTGCAACTGATGGCAAAGGTCGCGCGCGCGGTCGAATACGCCCACAGCCGTGGAGTTCTCCATCGCGATCTCAAACCGGGAAACATTCTACTCGACGATCGCGGCGAGCCACTCGTGAGCGATTTCGGTTTGGCAAAACTACTGGACGCGAGCAACGATCTTACAAGGTCGCTGACTACATTCGGAACAGCGGGTTTTATTGCCCCCGAGCAAGCCGGTGGCGCAGCCGCAGATTTCACGGCGGCTGCCGATGTTTACAGTCTCGGCGCAGTTCTGTTCAACGTGCTTGCCGGACGTCCACCATTCCTGGGTTCCAATCCGGTTTCCGTGATTCGCAAAGCGTCTGAAACGCAGGCGCCCAAACTGCGCTCGCTGGCACCATCGCTCGATCGGGATTTGGAGACGATTTGTGCACGCTGTCTCGAACGTAATCCAAAAGCGCGCTACGGGTCCGCCGGAGACCTCGCAGCCGATCTGGAATGCTGGCTCGGCGGCCGTCCAATCGTTGCTCGTCCGGTGTCACCTCCGACGCGGATCTGGCGCTGGTCGCGTCGTAACCCGAAACTGGTTGGAGCAGGCGTTGCCGGTCTTCTGTTCGGCGCAGCCACGGTATGGTTGTTTCGTAGCGAAATTTTTCGAGCGCCGCCGTTCAATCCACCGGAGAAAAGTATCGCCGTTCTGCCGTTCGTGAATCTGAGCACGACCAAAGATCAGCAATATCTGGGCGACGGCATCAGCGAAGAAATTCTTCGCACGCTTGCGAAGGTCGACGGGTTGCGCGTGGTCGGCCGAACCTCATCGTTCTCCTTCAAAGGCGACGCGAATGCGACGGATGTTGGCGAAAAGTTAAATGTCGGCAATGTGCTTGAAGGAAGTTTGCGCCGCGAAGCTAACCGCGTTCGCGTGACGGCCGAATTGATCGATACCCGCAGCGGTTTTCGCCTTTGGACGGAAACGTACGACCACGAGATGGAAGGGGTATTTGCCCTTCAGGATGAAATCGCTCGCTCCATTGTCGACGCGCTTAAAATCAAGCTCGCCGTTCGGGTTTCCGCTCACGAACAACCCGGCGATGGTGTATACGACGGTTATCTACAGCGTCTTTTTACGGATGTAACTCGTCCGACAGGAATAAACAGTATCGGCATTAGCGTGCCGCTACAGAATCCATTCAATCCATCCACAGTTCCGGATCACACATCGCCGGGCGGTTTCGACCCGCGCCATACGGACACTCGCGAGAGCGCTGCGCCTCCAGAGACGAAGTTGACTACCAGTGTGCGTGATCGCGCATTGGAAGCCGGTCTGCGAACAAACAAAATTACAGCAGACGCGACGCCTGGGCCTCCACCGACGGGAGTCACTACCGGTGTGCGTTCTCGCGAATTGGAAGCCGGTGTGCGAACGAACAAAATTACAGCGGAGGGGCCAGCATCCATTCAGGGGTTTGTCAAAGCTGCCAAAGGCGAACCGATTAAAGGCGCAGACGTTCAGATCGAATCGCGAGACGGCAAACAGGTGTTCAGCACAGTCAAGACCGATGCAAAGGGCCGTTATGTTTCGCAGGGACTGCAACCGGGCGTTTACCGGGTAACATTGCTCGTGAATGGCGCGCTCAAAGCGTCGATCATGAACACGCAGACGAAGGCGCATCAACCGACTCAGCTGAATTTCGATCTCAAGCCAAGCTCCCAAGCAGGTAATAATGCAAAGGGCGGAAAGCGCATGGTATGGGTGCCAGCTCGTACCGGGAGCCACATCGGCGGTAATTGGGTCGAAGTCGACGACAGGGAAAAGGCGCATTCCGGACTCAACGTTCAGAGAGTCACCGTTCGTAATTGGTAATTTTGAAAACTGCTACGACGAAGCGACGACCAACATCAACGGTGGTACTTGGGACGCCGCTTTGAGAAAGCGCTTCTAATCTGTAGCCACCGTGCCCTGCAGGCTGGGGGCACACGTCTTACAGGGCAGCTGCTGCAGCCAATGGTCGATTCTACTATTTTGCTGTCCCTAAAAACAAATTTTTTAGGAACTTCGTCTTTAGTTTTCTGTAGGAACTAATGGAATTACTATGTTTACTAAATCATTACAGATCGGTTTTATTGGGCTGGTTCTTTCCGTTGCGAGCGCTTGGGCTGGACCATCAGCTATTCAGGGCCTGGTGAAGGATGCAAAAGGGCAAGCGATAAAGGGTGCGGATGTTCGAATCGAGTCGAGAGACGGCAGCAAGTTATTTAAAACCGTAAAGACTGATGCGAATGGCCGGTACGTTTCCGATGGTCTGGTAGCAGGCGTTTACCGGGTCACGTTGGTTGTGAATGGCGCTGTGAAGGCGTCCATCACGAACACGAAAACCAAGGCAGATCAGTCGACGCAATTGAATTTTGACCTCAAACCGGTATCGGCGTCGCAACCAAGCGCAGCTGCGAAGAGCGGGAAAAAACACATGGTCTGGGTACCGTCGCAAACCGGAAGCCATATCGGCGGTCGCTGGGTCGAAGTTGATGATGGCGCGAAGACCGAGCCTGGCACTTTAAACGTGCAGAGAGCCAACGCCGAACAACTGCAGCGAGACGCTGAGAGCAGGGCACAGCCGACCCGTCCGTAAGGAGCGCGCGCTGTGTTGTAGCCACGGCGCTGCGTCGCCGTGCGATTGAGATGACGCGAGCGCCTCGACACAGCGAGGCGGCTACAACCGCGAAGCAACTGACCCGCTATGTCTGTTGCGGGCTCGCGTTGCGTCATTTTCAAGATTGGAGCAATGTTCGGTGATGCCTTGCCAAGGAGTAATCGCTACTTTTGTATTCGCAGGTTTCCTCGCGTCCTCCGGAACACTCTCAGCGCAGACTCCCTCCTCTATCGAGGGAAATGTCACAGCCGCAGACGGTCGGCCTCTCAAAGATGCCGAAATCCGGTTCGAGCAAAAGGCCCGCCAAACCTCGCCGATCATCAGCCGCACGGATGCCAAAGGCCATTACGCAGCCGCACTGCCGAGAGGCCTCTATAAGATGAGTGTTGCCGCGGGCGGCGCAGTGAAAGCCTCCATCACGGTAAAAGCAACTGGGGCGAATTCACGGATCGACTTCGATCTACGCCCGTCGGCAGAAAAAAAGATAAAACACTACGTTTGGGTTGGCGGAGAAACCGGTAGCCATTTGCCAGGGCATTGGGTCGAAGCCGCCATCAGGGAGAGTCCGTCACCCCATCCTTAAAATCCGAGGGAGTTTCAACCCGGGGCTTGCGCAGGTGCTGAGGAGAACAATCCCCGAACCGATCCGCGCGAAAGCACAATAATCGTAAACACGCCCAGAATTGTTCCAAAGGGAATGAAGAGGCATTCGATGCAAGCCATTACTAGGACGAACGTGTAACGTTTGCGAAGCGCAAGAGATCGGCCGGCAATTAGAATACAAATTGCCATTGCTATTCCCATCAAGAACAAGAGCGAGCCCAGCACGGCAAAAATCCAACCAAGAAATTCAGGCGGCAAGTCTTCGCCCGGTTTCGCCGTTCCGTGCCGCGCGGCAAATATGAAGATGGCGCCGATGGTTGTGTAAAGTAGTGGGAAAAAAGAGAAGAGCCCGGCAAGGCCAGCGACTACGTAATGAAAAATCGCGAGCAGCTGTAGATGTTCCTTGTCCTGGTTCATCTGCTTTTCCTACTCTTACTCTTGCTCATGCTCGAACGCTGGTTTTAGGGCAAGAGAAGATTTCACGAAGTGATGTAGCCCTCCTCGCCATGCTGATTGATATCGAGACCTTGCCGCTCGATTTCCGGCGCGATGCGCAGCCCAATCAACCCCCGGACAATGGCGCCGATAATCGCGCTGCCCACCACCGCAAACACGATCGTGATCCCGATTGCTTTTAATTGTTCCAACCAGAGGGTGTGTCCCACAATCCTTGCAAGACCATTTCGGGTAGCGGGGTTAGGCGATCCAGCGACACTTAATAAAAGATTTGGATTCACACTCGCAGTCGCGAGAAGCCCAGTGAGGAACGCGCCCAGGGTTCCGCCAACTGCGTGGACTCCAAAAGTATCCAGCGCATCATCGTAGCCCAGCCAGGATTTCAATTTCGTGCAGGCAAAAAAGGGAACGATTCCTGCCGCGATTCCGATGATCACTGCGCCGCTTGGCCCGACATATCCGCACGCAGGCGTGATCACGACGAGCCCGCCTACGGCGCCGGAACAAAAACCGAGGACACTGGGTTTGCCGCGCAGCGCGTACTCGAGCATCGCCCAAGTGAATGAAGCCACCGCGGTGGCAAGCGTCGTACTCATGAACGCGTTCGCGGCAATTCCATCCGGCGCGAGAGCGCTTCCGGCGTTGAAACCGTACCAACCAACCCAAAGCAAACCCGTTCCCACCATGCAAAGCACCATGCTGTGCGGCGCCATGATTTCTCTTCTAAATCCGAGCCTGTGCCCGAGAAGAATGCACAAAACCAGCGCCGACCACCCGGAGGTCATGTGGACCACTGTTCCGCCGGCGAAATCGATGGCAGTGATTCTTGCGTTGGCGTTCCAAACTCCGTTCATCCACCCATCGATTCCCCATACCATGTGTGCGATTGGGAAATAGACCACGAACATCCAGACTCCGACGAAAACGAGGACGGCCGCGAATTTCATCCGCTCAGCGACTGCGCCGATGATCAACGCGGGCGTGATGATCGCAAACATCAGTTGATACATCGCGAAGACATTCTGCGAGACCCAGTACGAATAATCACCGTTAGGTCGTCCATCCACTCCGT
>WNGA01018688.1_pt1 | contig 13369 bp, 11 predicted proteins | sample 5400061 | NCBI WGS metagenome assembly WNGA01 (sample SAMN13153366, study PRJNA577476) | soil metagenome | isolation source: 100 cm soil or saprolite under grassland replicate 2 | place: USA:California | collected 2016-06-15 | reverse complement strand
CTTTATCATCCCAGAAGGGATCATTGGGATTGGATGCCATTTGGCGCAAGACTTCAGTCGAGCGTGATCCGCCGTCGAACCAGTATCGTTTCGGAAGATCGTCGTTGAAAGTATCTTGAAGAACGTGACGCCAGAAGGCCTCGAAAACTGCCGCAGCCGCAGAATCAGCACGAGCCTGGAAATCCCAGCTTTTGAGTAGATCCAATGCTACAGCTTCATTTGATGTAGCTCCTTCCATATCCAGTTGGGTTAGGAGAGGCACATAAATTGCTGCCTTGGAATCATAATCGTCCCCCTGCATCTTTTGAATGTAGGCCATGTCTATTTTGCCTGGTGCATCTTTGATCATCTCTACGATCCGATTGGCGCGGTAACCATAATCCCAATCGTAAGTAATCATGTATGGATAATCATCCGGCGGAACCTGATTGTTAGCAGTTGCGATGTAACCTTCAGCTGGATTGAAGGTGTAGGGAAGTTCTTCAAATGGTATGTATCCGGTCCAATCATATTCACCGGTCCAGCCAGGGACAGGAATGGTGCCGTCTCCTTTTTTGCGGATGGGAATATCCCCAGGCGTTTGATAACCAATATTTCCTTCATTATCTGCGTAAACTAGATTCTGTGCGGGGACGTGGAAATTGCGCGCGGCTGCGCGGAATTGATCCCAATTTTGAGCTCGGTCAAAGCCCCAGATGGCTTCAAACGGCGTGGAAGGATTAAGCGCTGTCCATGCCAATGAAATGACATATTGTTCGGGCAGGTCAATACCAGCACGCTCTTTGAACGGAACGAACTCTTTGTCCTTCGGATCTCCCTGATCTTTGAGAGCGCCATATGCATCAGAAATGACTGGCCCATGACGTGTGAGTCTGACGGTCACGGTTACAGGATCACCTCCAACTACATTGACTGTTTCTTCACGTGTTTCAAAATTCACCCATTGGCCATTGACTTCGTACTGATTAGGGTTATCCGGATTAACTTTTTCAATGAACAAGTCCATCACGTCCGGGCTGAGGTTGGTGACACCCCAGGCGATCTTGTCGTTGTGACCAATGATGACGCCTGGTACACCCGCGAATGTAAAACCTGAGACTTCATAAGGGCACTCGTCGCTCCGAGGCTTGCAATGCATATCCATCTGATACCAAATGGATGGCATCTGAATAGCCAAATGAGGGTCATTGGCTAGCAGAGGCATGCCAGTGCTGGTAAGTTTGCCGGAGATCACCCAGGAGTTGGAACCAAGCCCATCGCCGTGCGAACCAAGTAGCGGGTCGAGGAGCGAGGCGTTATGTTCGAGTGTGGCGAGAGTCTCTTTGGGGATGTTAGTTGCCGCGATGGATTGAGTCTGTAAATTGGCGGAAGTTCCATCACCAATTTTATTAACGATGACGGGATGATCTTTTGGATAGGGAGGGAAAAGTTCAGCCACTTGTTCAGGTGAAAGGGTTTTGAGCAGTACTGCGCGTTCGATTTCTTCATCCATGTTGCCGCGCAGATCCCATGCCATGGCTTTTCCCCACGTCAGACTGTTGATTGGAGTCCAAGGTTCGACTTTGTACTTTGGACTGAGCAGACTAAGCACAGCATATTCGAGGCTGAGAGCCGTACCATCATGATCTTTCAAATACGCGTTCACGCCATCCGCGTAAGCCTGCAAAATGGCTTTTGAATCTGGGCTGAGTCCCTCCCATTCTTTTTCGGCAGTAACACGCCAGCCTAACGTGCGCAGAAAAGTATCGGATTCAACCTGGCCACTGCCGAACATCTCCGAAAGACTGCCAGAGCCGATATGACGCCAGACGTCCATTTGCCAGAAGCGATCCTGCGCATGGACATACCCTTGCGCAAAAAATAGATCATGTAAGTTTGTAACGTAAATATGCGGAATGCCCATCTTGTCGCGATAGATATCAACAGCTCCATCCAACCCATCGACATTTATTTCGCCGTCAATTTGTGGGAAGGATCGAGGAGCGACGGTATTCGGTAAATATGACTTGAAATAGTACGCCCCTCCTGCAACGACCAGAATGGCGATGATCAGCGCGCCGATGGTGATGCGCCTCAAAAATCTGCCTATTTTTTTCATGGCTTAATGCTCCAATGGAATTTCACCGAATTATACGTCCATTTAAACACGAACGACACTAAGTATACAAAGGATTTGGTCATAAGTCCTTCGTAATCTTTGTGCTCTTTGTGTTTGAAAATTCTTTGAAATACTCGCCTTTGCTCTTGTGAAACCGGATAGAATCAGCACATGGATAAAGCCAAGCAAAGAAACCAAAAAATTGAGTGGCATATTGTTATTCTAGGATTGGCTCTATTTCTTGGAACTATTATTAGAATATTTCCCGGGGTAATGGCAGGATTTCCACTCAACGATGGAGGCATGTTCTATGTAATGATCCGCGACCTGCGTTTAAATCATTATTTGCTTCCAGATTTCACTTCTTATAACCTTGCGACGATTCCATTTGCCTACCCACCCTTAGGACTTTATCTTGCTGCTCTGTTGCCGGATGTTCTTGGTTTGCCAGAACTTGAGTCCTTGCGCTGGTTGCCAGTCGTTGCAAATGTGATTTCGATTTACGCATTCTATCTGCTTGCCACAGTTATTTTAGGCAACCGTCCACGCGCGGCGATTGCGAGCGCATTCTATGCATTAACGCCAGGCAGTTATGACTGGTTTATTATGGGTGGAGGTCTCACGCGCTCACTTGGCAGCTTGTTCCTTTTATTATCTCTATATTTTCTTCTGCGTATGTTTCAGAATGGCACGTGGAAAAATATATTTTTCACCACATTATTTTGCGCTCTAACAGTCCTCAGCCACCCTGAAGCGGGACTGCATACGGCTGCGTCCAGTTTGCTTTTCTGGCTTTTCTTTGGACGGACAAAACAAGGAACTCTTCACGCGGTTTACGTTGGACTTGGCACAATCTTATTAACTTCACCCTGGTGGTTCCTGCTTCTCGCGCGACATGGAACTGGTCTCTTTATTTCAGCACTACACACCGGGATGTATCAGACAAATTCGCTGATGGCCTTGCTCAATGACATTTTTGCTTGGGACACATATATCCCTCTATTGTTGATTTTAAGACTCTTGGGCTTGGGTTGGGCGATTTGGAAACGGCAATTCTTCTTGATTGCCTGGATGGCATTGCCATATTTCGTTGAACCGCGCAGTGCTCCTGTGGTCACCTTCTTTTCATTTTGTATGCTGATCGCTCTTGCTTTAACAGACGCATTGCCAGCAATTGTAAGTCGATTCAAAAGGGATCAAAGCCCAGAAGTTATCTCCGCCCCGTTATCAGAATTGCACTGGTTGAATAGAGTAATTTTTTTGCTTTTCATCTATCTCTTTATTGAAAGTTCGTTATTGTCATTTCGACTGATCAACACAACTCTTAAATCACCGGCAATTGACGCAATGACTTGGATAAAAAACAGTACACCTGTAGAAGCACAATTCCTGATCCTTACCGGAAAGTCAGATGCAATGGTAGATCCAATGCAAGAATGGTTTCCGGCACTGACAGAACGTCGCAGCCAGACGACGCTTCAAGGTTTGGAATGGACTCTTGCCGAAGGTTTTGTTTCGCGTCTGGCTTATCTATCGCGCTTGCAGGGTTGCGAGCAAGTGGAGTGCATTGAAAACTGGTCGAAAGAGGCTAATTTGAATTTCACGCATGTTTTGATAGAGAGATCGGTTTTGATGAACCATCTTATCAATTCGCTTCAGCAATCAAATTATGGATTGATTTATGAAACCCCAGAATTTATGGTTTATCAAAAATAAATCACAGCCATGTTCTTGCTTATAGCTGTGATTTATTTTGTGCTTTATCTTAATTTTCTTATTTCACTACGCCCAACATTCGAGGGAACCAGTACCACAGAACATCTGCGGTGGGTTTTCCGTGCACCGACGCAGACTTATCCTGCAATGCGGCAGGCGGATAATATCCGCGGCTGACGATGCCGCTGATCCATGGACGCGCGTTGATCGCATTGAGAATGGCTTCGTAAATATCTGCCTGCGCCTGCAAATCAACTCCCACTGTGCCTATATCAGCATTCGGTCTGCTGAGTGCCATCCAATCAAGACATCCACCACTGCCATCTGCAATACAGCCGCTAGCCAAGCCGGTGGCAGATGGATAAGCGAGCGCGAGAATAATTGGTTTGTTGATAAGAGAAGGTAGTGGCGAGACTTCATTATCCAATAAGCGTCCAGCTTCTGTAACGTAATCTGCCTTGGTGGCGCTAGGATTTGTGCTAAGTGGCGCGGACCATAGGAGATAAATGCCATCTGTATCTTGCAAGAAAGACAGCGGAGTTTGCAAATTTGATTTTGTATAGGGTAATGCCCAGTAAATTTTCCCTGTGAAGTGCTGGCGCGTTTCGGAGATGACAGCTTTCCACTGTGCGTCAAGGTCAGCAGGCGCGTTGGGCGAGTTACCGTCTGGCAGAACTCCGCCAGGCAGGGCTGGCGCAATCCAATCCCCTCCGAGGATTAGCATAGATGAACCCGTCTGGGAGGCTAGGTCTGCGAAATTAACTGCAAAGGCTCGGTAGCGGGCAAACCACGATTGCCACCAAGCTGCATCTCGAGGCGCGGCCAACCAAAAATTAGAGGAAGTAGTAGGGAAATGTGGAATGGGGAAAATAGCGACATTAAGTCCCAACGCCTTGGCCTGGCTGATCATAATAGCCATGTCGATCCACAGTGGATCTTGTCCGGGCACGGGAGAAAAAGTCAGTGGAGCGATGTTGGTATATGTCCAACTTGGAGTTAGGACAACATGATTTGATCCAATAGCCTGCGTATTTACGAGAGCTTGCGGTGCGAAGTATGACCAGTTTGGACGAAAAGTAGGTTGAAATTCAATGCCTGCGACAAAACCAGCCGGGCGTGCATTGATATTCGCGCCGACCAGCGTAGTAGGCTCTGGATTTTCAAACCACATCCAGGAAGCGACCGTATCTTGAATATCTTGGCTCGTCAGGCTTGTGGTTACTTCGCGCCCATTTGCAGAGTGTCCACTGGTGGAAGAATCGTCCGCGCTGCCACATTGTCCATTGCGGCAATACCGATATGTAAACGAACCGAGCATATTAAGCGGGCTGTAAAGTTTATAAGCCCAATGATTATTGCCAAGAGGCCACATTGGAATAGGTTCTGTCCAACCATATGGATTGAATTGGATGTAAATGATATCCCCCGGCGGCGTGACAGATGGAACGGTCACCTCAAACAGGATTGGTGCCGATGGTCCGGATTGCCATGTATCAACTCTGTCTTGCAGTGTAATATCTTGCGCAGGAACAACAAATTCGCGCAAGACGAATTCGCCACTGGATTTGTGTTCTGCATTCCAGAAGCCATCCCCTAAAGTATATTTGTATTGTATATATGCCCCCACTGGCAGGCTGAGTGTGGTTAAATATCGACCGTCGGGTTGGAGAGTCATGATGGGCATACGGTCTGCATTCGTGCTCAAGCCGCCCTGCAAATCGGCAAACGTGTTACCTAACTGCAAAAGATTACCAGCCACGCGCACTGGTGCACCCGGCAAGGTGTTTGTTGGCGTTGATACTACGAACGTCACATTAACCAACGGAGCGGGTTTTACGCGCAAGTCCACCGTAGTGGTTTGTCCCGCACCGACGGTTGCTCCCTGCTGAAAGGGCAGGTAGTTACCATCGAGGCTATATACAGAAAGGTTGTGTGTGCCAATTGGTAACCCTATCAGTTCAAATCGGCCAGCTGAGTCTGTGAGGTACTGCAAACCTCCTGCGCTTACGAGCAGACTAGGGAGTGGTGTGCCCGTATCTGTATTAAATACCCGGCCCTGGATTGAACCAATAGGTCGCGCGTAAGATTTATCTGACCAATCGGCGATGATGTCGAATACTTCACTCTGACCAACAACATAATATATACGATAACGAATTGCAGCACCCAGTGTGCTATCTTCCATCACTTGCGCAGCAGCACGACGTACATAACGATATTTGACAATTGAGTTTAGTGGGAGAGGCAGAGTTGCCGTATACGTGAGTGTATCACGTAGTGACATTGGATAATAAGTTGCATTAAGTGATAGACCGGTGACTTCGTCAATAATTCCGAGTGCAAGGGTTTCTCCCGGTTGTAGCGGTTCTGGAATCGACGCGATGAATGTTGTCTGCGCCATAGGTTGTGGCGTAGGGGACGCTATAGTGTCAGGAGGTATTTGTGTGGGGTTAGTTGGAAAGGTGGGAAGATTGAATAAAGAGATCGTGCATGCCTGTCCACCGAATATGAGGACAAGACTGATAAGCGCGATACGATGCAATAATAATAACTTTTTCATTCTCTCTCCTCAAGAACCATAACCGAGTTAGCCCCTGACCTCAACGCCTAGAGCCTGCTATCTTACGCCTGTATATGTTTCCCTTAAATTGACTCACTCCCGGCTGGTATGTTTTTCCTGCGCCCGGCGTCAGCGAGGAAACTCAGACCAATACTTACAAAGTATAACAAAATCATTGGGGCCATGACCAGTCCCATATTTACCGGATCGATAGTTGGCGTGATCGCCGCAGCTACGACAGCGATAATAACCACCGCGAGCCGCCATTGTTGGGCAAGCATTTGTGGCTTGACAAAACCAACCGCAGACAATACGTAGATCACCAAGGGAAACTCAAATGCTACCCCAATCCAAAACATCAAGCCAGTGACGAAGCCAAAATAAGATTGCGGCCTTAACTCTGCCTTGATACCCATAAAGTTAATGAGGAAAGGTAAAGCAGTAGGGAGCATTACAAAATATGTGAAAGCCATACCTCCCAAAAAGAAAATGGTTGCCAGTGGAATCCCCGCTAATCCCATTTTACGTTCGCGCGGCCTGAGGCCTGGCGCGGCGAACAGCCAGAGTTCAAATGCTATATATGGAACTGCAATTGCAATACCTGAGAGCAGAGCTACCCGCATATATACGCCAATTGACTCGGTCACTTCGATGGCTTTTAGTTGATCTAACCCACCGACGGGTTGTGCGAGGAAGTTGATAACATCGCGTGTGAAAAGAAAAGAGATACCAACTGCCAAGGCGAGCGCCAGAACTGCGCGCAGTAGATGTGCACGAAGGTCTTCTACTTGCTCCCACATCATCTGGCGTACCGTACTGTCTGTGGCCAGGTCTGCGACCACATCTGTGAGGGGTCGTTCTTCGGGTTCAGTATTCAGGTACTTTTTAAATTCGGATAGAGCCCGAAAAGGAAAGGCAATGATATTAAAAATGAGGCGGAATGGAAAGCTGATGACCCGCCATATTCCTGAGAAAAACTTACGCATTCTGCTCCGGATCATCTTTTGGCGTTTCATCTTCGATAGGAGATGGCGTAATTTCACCCTTATCAACTGGCGGAACTACTGACGCTGGAGCTTTTGGCGGGCTTGGCTTAGAGCGGGAAGGAGGGTCGAAGGTTTTGAATAGGGTCCGGGTGGGGTCTGAAGCATTTATTTCGCTGCCGATTTTATTGATTTCATCGTTCGCTTCGCGCATTAGCCGGTTTGGCAGCGTCCGGATCTCACGGGAAGTTTGCATAAAAGCTTTCCACCCATCCGAAGTGACAACGTTTCTCATGAATTTGCCAATCGTCCTGCCCGCTTTCTGCATATCTTTCGGGCCAAGCACGATTAATGCAATAACGATTATAAAAACAAGTTCAGGCATGCCAATGCCGAGGATTTCCATATTTATGCCTTTGGAATTGCTTGTAGTATTTCTTGCTGATGATCTGCCAGCGCACCCAGTACACCATTGACGAAGCGTGGTGCGGAATCGGAGCCATATAGTTTTGCTAACTCCACTGCTTCGTTGATAGCGACCTTAACCGGCGTTTCGCGTTGCACAGCGAATTCCCAGAAGGCGATGCGCAGGATGTTGCGGTCAATTGCTGCTATTTGGTCAAGCGGCCACTCGGGTGCATATCTTGAGATGAGTAGATCCAGGTTTTGTTCGAGGGGCAGCACACCAAAGATGATTTTCCTGGCAAATTCAGCGAGATCATCCTGCATTGGCATCTCTTCCAGGCGTTCTCTAAATACATCCGCCGGAGGGTGATGACCTGTTGCTGGACATTACGGCTAACTTCGCGGACGTTTACATCTTGTTTGAGGGTAAGGAACATATCCACGAAGACCGTATTATCCTGGGTCTCAATCCGGACCCCATCGCTCGCACCGCGCCTAAAGAACCGATTCACCCCGCCGGAAATCGGTGCCAAACGACTGACGCCTGGCACGCTCAACGCGGATAAACGTGCAATCGTAATAAGCACATCCGGTGAGACGGTAGTTTTGCCTTGAGATTGATATTCTGACATTTTACTCCTCGCTCCCCTCTATCCCGACGAAGTCATAGGAGAGGGGTAGGGGGTGAGGGCTCACATCATCGCCATTCCACCATCCACACCAAGCACTTGGCCTGTGATATACGCAGCCTGGTCTGATGCAAGGAATGCTGCAGCATAGGCTATTTCTTCTGGTAGGCCTTTGCGCGCAAGTGGAATCATCTTAAGTGCCGCTTCCAAAGTTTCTGGGTTCATCGCTTCGAGAATTTCAGTATCTACGAAGCCTGGGGCAAGTGCATTTACAGTGATGTTGCGGGCCGCGACTTCGCGTGCCAGGGCCTTGGTGAAGGCAATCTGTCCGCCTTTGGATGCTGAGTAGTTGGTCTGACCGGGGTTGCCCATTTCACCGGCAACCGATGCCATATTAATAATACGACCGGTTCGTTTTCGCATCATGTGTTTAACAGCAGCTTTCGAACAATTGAACGTACTCTTCAGGTTGGTATTAATCACCGCGTCCCAGTCTGCCTCGGGCATCATCATGATGAGTTGGTCGCGGGTGATACCAGCATTGTTGACTAGAATACTCAAATCTCCGAAGGTTTCCACGGCAAATTTCACTAGTGCTTCAGCCTGTTTAATATCTGAAACATCTGCTTGAAATGCGGCGGCTTTGCCACCTGATTCCTGGATCTTTTTCACTACTTCTTCAGCAGCCTGAGGTGATTTGTGATAGTTGACTATCACAGCCGCTCCGCGCGCCGCGAACTCCAATGCAATAGCACGACCAATACCGCGCGAGGCTCCAGTAACTAAAGCGACCTTGTTCTCCAATAATAAATTGGATGGCATGAATGAACTCCTCAAGAAATTATAACATGTAGGGCTCAGAACCCTTCGACAGCGTTCGTCCACAGGATAGTTTCGCTGATGACGCGAGCACGCCGGTGCGGGGCACGACAGTCCCGGGGGAAAAGTGCAGGACCGGCAGGACTTCGGGCTATCACAATAAACCCATTGTGTTTATTTCGGTTTCAATCCCAACCCTAATGCAGCGCCTCCTCCTAGTGCAATGGCTGCTACCCATAAAAATGCATCCTGCCAGAAACGAATGGGAAACAGGCGGATGAGTGTATCTGAATATTCAAACAGCCAGGAATTCCCTTCAAAGAACAGGCTATGAAAAATTGTAAAAAACCGCCAGAACACATTAGGATCAACGACCGTTCCAACTATAACAATCGCACCGATTGCTACGGCCAATCCCATCATCCACCAGCCGCCGCGACGAAGACCGTTGAGATAGTCAGCCATCCAATTGCCTCGCCAGGCAAGGATGGCAAGTACACCAAGAATTCCAAGTGTTAAATACCATACGCGTAGTGCGCCCTGCACTACATTCTTCACATCGTGCATATGACTCAACTCGCGCTCATCATACAGCGGAGTTCCATCTTCGAATTTTAAGTCGCCGAGATAGGAAACGCCTGCATTATTGAGCAGATAATTCAGCGCAAACGGTGCCCAGTGCAATCTGTCTTCTTTAGTGAAACCATATTCATCAGGTGGAAAGTAGGGCATGTTGTATTCGATACTGAGAAAGATGGGTGTAAGCATCAGGCGCAAAGCCAAGCCAATTAGGGCAAGAGGAACTAAAAGAGATACGATGAAGGAAAGGATGTCGGTTGGGTTGAATTTCATGAGTTTTTACGGATTCCGACGACTCCGCTCGTCGGCCGAAGTCGGGAGACTTCGGAGTCCAATTTTCTGTGTGAGTTACTCCAAAATCTCCAGTCCGCCCTGGAGCGTAAATCTAATCACCATATTATTTACTATCCATTCGATTGGGGCGCGATCATCTGTGAAGACCATGGTAGTCTGGTAGTTGGGTTTTAGATTAGCGAAAGTTGTAGTCATAGTATTGATCAATAATGGATGAACACCGGGATCTTTTGAGAGCATCCTTAGGTTGTCCATAAAGTTCTCAGATGTGGTGGGTTGCATTGTCGCGAAAAGCATTGTGTTCAACGTGTTTGGGATGTCCATAATATGTACGGACGGAAAAATGGTTGCCATAGTGGTAGCAAGCCCGTCAATTAGTCGGCGGTCACCTGGGACGGAACCAACGTTGATTGTCAGGACCCCACTCTCGGTCAAGTGGGAAGCGCAAATGGCGAAGAATTCTTGAGTCGTCATATGTGGAGGAATATAAGGAGGACGGTATGCATCAACCGCGATGATGTCATATTGATAAGGACTTTGTTCGAGATTCCAGCGTCCATCACCAATATGGACTGTCAGATTTGGCATGTCCATGTGGAAGTATTCACGGCCGACTTCCACAATCTCAGGGTCCAATTCATAACCGTCAATAGGAATGTTTCCATAGACGGCAGTTGCTTGACGCGCTACAGTACCAGCGGCAAGTCCGACGATAGCCATTCGTTTCACGTCTTCAGGCCTACGCGCCGTGTAAAAAAATGGCCCAACCAAAAATTCCTCCCATGGCCCGTTGTATTGCAACGTGTCTGGACGATAAATTGAATGAACACCCTGACCTTCATTCAATCGCAAATAGGTGAAGCCATCGATCTCCTGCACTTGGATGTAGTTATATTCAGACTCGGTCTCGTAAACTTGCCCGGCGCTGTTCTTGAGCGCTTGCCCCGTGAAGAGCGCAGCCACAATGGCAAGCACGAATGGCATCCACATGAATTTGAACATCGCGCGTTGGCTCGCGTATTTACCGAGACCGGCCAGCGCGACGAACAGTAAAAACGAACTGAATACCAAAAAAGTCAATCGAGTACCAATGGTTGGAATGGTGACCAGTGTGGGCAAAAATGTTCCAATGAATGAGCCGAGCGTTGAGATGGCATAAATTTGACCGGATGTTTGTCCGGCCTTCGACGTATCATCCACTGACAGACGAATCGCAAATGGTGATATGGTTCCAAGGAATGTGATGGGAACACTGAGGACAGCAACGAATGACCCCGCCATAATTCCGACGTTCAACCCTTCAAACGCGGTCGCCGCGGACCGGAGAACTGGTCCCGCTATGTAAGGCACAAGTCCTAGCGTGAACGCACCCCAGGCCAAGACGCGATACATCGCGCCCGCAGTCGGGTTTTGATCCGCCCACTTACCACCGAGGAAATAACCCACGGTGAGATAAATGAGGATCAACCCGATAATACTCGCCCAGACCAGGTTGCTAGTGCCAAACACGTTGCCTATCAAGCGTGATGCAGCCAGTTCGGCCGCGAGCGTGGTCATGCCTGAGATGAAGACGGTGAAGAGGAGATATTTTTTCATGTATATTCCTATAAAAGATAGGAAGATTATAGCTTACTTCAAAAGTAGAACTTATTGCCACGCGCACTTCGGCTGGGTTATCAATCCGACTTACGTTATACTTTACAGCATTAAAGGAGAAATGAATGTATATTCCGAAACTATATCGCGAAGAAGATCGCCAAAAAATTCTGGAATTCATCAATCAGAATAATTTTGCCGTGCTTGTCACATATGATGGCGAAAAACCTATTGCATCTCATTTGCCCCTTGAAATATCTGAAGATAAACATGACGGTTTGATTCTTTACGGCCACATGTCCCGCGCCAACCCGCAGTGGAAGACATTTAGTGATAGCGAAGCATTGGTCATCTTCCAAGGTGCACATACATATATCTCCCCGCGCTGGTATAACCACGTCAACGTGCCAACATGGAATTATATGAATGTCCATGTTTATGGGAAACCGCGTCTAGTGGAAGGCGATGAGCTGTATGCAATGATGAGCCGTCTCGTTCAGAGGCATGAGGCTCAATCGAATTATCGACTTGAAAACTTGCCTCAGGATTTCGTTCAAAAAGAGGTGAAAGGGATTGTTGGTTTGGCATTGGCTGTAACGAGGCTGGAAGCAAGTTATAAGCTTAGCCAGAACCGGAACGATGAAGATTACAGAAATATCATCATCGAACTGGAAAAGCGGACTGACGCATCCTCACATGCGGTAGCAGATGCCATGAAGCGGTATCGCCCATAGTGAAAAAATGACTAGATTTCCTGGCACTAGCCTTGACGAAACCCATTCACACAAGCTAAAATGCAGTCCGTCCTAAGCTGCGCCTCCAAAAGCGGAGGCGCAATTTATGCCCAAACCCAACAAGCGCAGGAATGCGGACTTCCCTGGTACCGCCCGCCAGCCTGTCCTGGACGTACGGATACTGACGCTGAGCGCCAGCACAGTGCAGTCCAGGGGGCAGGTGCAGTCCGCCATGCAAAGCAGACTGAAGTTTGCACTAAGTTTAGGCATTTGTCTGTTGGACTCCATACAAGATGAATGATCAAACCTCTCTTCCAGAAGAAAACGGGCCGCAAGTCACCAACCTAACACGAGTCGCGGTTGACTCAGTCAAAGCGGAGTTGGTGCGCATGCACCAGAGCAGCGCGCAAACCATCGAAACCGATGAGATTGAGCTCCATATGAGCGCCGCACTCGACGTGAACACGAATCAGATGTCTGCACACGAGACCGGACTTGGGCTTCTCCGCGCTGCAGAGGTGACCATGCAGAACAGCGGCGCGGGAGTGGTCCGGGCGGAGAATGTATTTATAAATGGGTACGCAGGCGCGGTCGCGGCAGGAAGCGTAGAAATGGGCAATACGTACGCGGGCGTTGTGGCAGGTGCCAAAGTTAGCGGCGAGCGGATCAATTCTATTATCCTGGTGTCACCAAAGGTGGAAGGCCATATCACAACCCTAATGGATACGCGCGGCGCACTGATAACTGGTCTGGTTGGCGGTTTGTTTGCTGGAATCATGTTCTTATTAGGACGTAGGTTTTTCGATCGTAATGCGTAAATCCCTCGGCTGCGTAGCCGGGATAAAATTAATTATAGGGTGAAGGTAATTTCGTAATAACGACTTAGGTTGTTACTACGAGGTGAGAGGCGCCCGAGGAGTTAGGTAAGATGGATAAAGTTGTTCTAAAGGCTGTCA
>WNGA01014092.1_pt1 | contig 13369 bp, 9 predicted proteins | sample 5400061 | NCBI WGS metagenome assembly WNGA01 (sample SAMN13153366, study PRJNA577476) | soil metagenome | isolation source: 100 cm soil or saprolite under grassland replicate 2 | place: USA:California | collected 2016-06-15 | reverse complement strand
CGCGTAACCCGCCGAGGGCGGTGGTGGCCGTGGTGAGCGCCAGCCCGGACGCGTCGGACACAGCCCGCGCGGACATCGCGGCGCCGGCGGCTTTCAGCGTGCCCAGGGCGGCCTGTTCCGACCGGCGGAGCCGGATCGCAGAGCCACACGGGTGGCTGGCCCGGGTTCTGATGACGTATTCGATGCCGCGCATCAGCTCCGCGGCGGTGTCCCCGCGGGCGTGCGGCCCGGGCGGCGGGGTGCCGCCCTGGCGGGCGGCCAGGCCGTCATCGGTGCGCCACACCCGCCAGCCCGGATAACTCGCCTGGATCGCCGCGAACACGGTGCTGTCATCTGGCACGGGCACCGCGGACCGCGCGGCGAGTCCGGCCGGCGCGCTCACGTCAGGCGTCCAGGGCACGCAGCACATGGGCGACCTTCTCCGCAGCCGTGGCTACGTCGCCGACGGGGGCGATGCGCTCGGACCACCCGAACCAGTACCAGCCGTCGCCGGCGTAGATGTCCTCGGTGAGCTGGGCGGCGGCCCGGTTTGTGATGCGCAGGCGCGCGCGCCTGCCCGCTGATTTGATCAGGGTCACCGCGAACCGCCGGCCGTCCAGCTCGGCGGCGAGCTTCTCTAATGCAGATTCCGGCTCAGGTTCCGGCGCCGGTTCCGGATCTCCCCACGCAGCCATATGCGTGTCTCCCTCACGCTCGTACACCAAGGGCACCTACTTTGCGCTTGCGAGCGGCTACGGTGAAACTGAGACAAGCGCTGACAGGATGTCGTCAGCACCAGTCAGCGCGGCCAATACAGGGGGGCCGCAAAACACGCGATTGGTGTACGCGTATGGGTTTCGCCGAAAGGCTTCGCGCGCTCATGGCTGAGCACGGCGTCAGCGAACGGGCGCTTGCCCGCCAGGTCGTCTGTGACCGGTCATACATCCACCTTCTGAAACACGGCAAGCGGCACCCTGGCGCGCGCATGGCGCAGCGCCTCGACGATGCCCTCGACGCGGGCGGGGAGTTAGCCGTGCTCGTGCCGTACAAGGGACCGGCGCGCAGGTCAGTGCTCGCAGGCGGGGTGCTCGCGGGCGGTGTGCTGGCGCTGGCCGACACGCTGTTGTTCGGCGGCGTGGCGGATGAGGACCGGGACCGCATCGGCTGGACGGCCCGACATCCTTCGCAAGTGGACGCGGCCACCGTGGATTCGCTCGCGGGCGTGCTGGCGGCGCAGCGGTGCGCCGAGGATCGCGCTGGCCCGCTCGCGGTGATGACGCCCGTCCTCGCCCAGCTTGCTGTGATCGAGGATCTCGTGCGGCAGGCCCGTGGCCCCGTGCGCCCCGCTTTGGTCAATGTGGCGCAGCAGTGGGCGCAGTTCGCCGCGTACCTGCACCGCGATACCGGCGACGTGGATGGAGACCGTGCCCGCTTGTCACAAGCGCTGGAATGGGCGCAGGAACTCGGCGACCGGACCATGACGGCCACGGTGCTTTTCAATCGCGGGAACATGGCGTTTCTTGCCGGGGAAGCCGGCACGGTTGTCGGCCTGGCGCAGGCGGCGCAGAGAGACCCCGCGGTCGCTGTGGGGCAGCGCGCCGAGGCTGCCGACCTTGAGGCCCGAGGGCACGCGCTAGCTGGTGATGCCGCCGCCGTTGAGCGAAAACTCGGCGAGGCTGCGGAAATGGCGGAGCGGCTAACAGGCCAGGCGCTAGGCCATCCGTGGCTTTACTGGATGTCACCGCGGTACTTCCAGTGCGCCCGAGGCGCAGCGTTCGGCATGCTGGCCGCCGATCCCCGCTACCGGCAGCGCGCCGTCACAGAACTGGAGGACGGCTTTGCGCGGCTGCCGGAAGATCAGCGGGCATCGGCATGGACGGGGGTGTTCCTGGCGCACCTGGCGGCCGTCCACACGGTGTCCGGAGACGCTGACCAGGCGGCGGCAGTGGCGCTCCAGTGCGCGCAGATCGCGCGGGTAACAGCGTCGGCCCGGCTCGCGGCGATGCTCGTCTGCGTGCATGACCGCTTGCGCGGCCGATGGCCCGGCCATCCTGCTGTCGCCGCGCTCGGCGAGGCATTACGCTGAGGACCGCGTACACCAACGCGAACGCCCCGCCAGCCTCCGGGCCGGCGGGGCGTTGCTTCGCGTCCAGTGCTTACCGATCCCCCCTTCGGCGGGCTGGAGGTGACCGCGCCGGGCGGCGTGCACCATCGCTGCCCTCTCGCGGGTAAGGTCACTCTTCCCGATCTGGGCGGCCGGGAGCGCACGGACGACCGCGGCGAGCGCGGCCCGGGTGTCACGCAGCTCGCGGGCCGTATCCTCACGCTCGGCCGCGGCCGTGCCCAGCAACTGCTCGAGACTGTCGCAGAGGTATCCCGCCCAGTAGGGCCAGTCCATGCCGGGGCCGCGCGCTTCCTCGTATCGGGTGAGCGCGTCACGCGCGTGCCGTACCTCGTCCTCGGATGTAGCCATGGTCATCGCCTCCCGTCAGGTGATGACCCAGGTGACGCCCCGGTTCTGCGCGCCGCGTTGTTGATCTCTTCGGCGACGCGGTAGGTCACCCGCTCGTTCTTGTTCGCGAGCTGGCAGGCGAACTGGAAGCCCGGCCCGTCAACGACGAGCCAGCCGGTAGAGTCCACCCGGGCGGTGACCCCGTCCAGCGGGTAGTCCTGGCCGCGGTACCTGAGCGTCCCGCCGCCGATTTTGAGCAGGTGGCCATCGACAAGCACGCGGGTGACACCTTTCCTGCCGAGCAGATTCCTCATGATCGTTTACCTTCTTCCGTGGGGTGATCCGGGGAACAGCCGGGGAACAAAACGCGCGGGAACCACCGGGAACCAGCGGTGACCGCGAGCGGCGCGCTAGCCCCGTAATGTGCGCAAACGGGAACGCGCGGGAACTGCCGGAAACTGCCGGGACGGCGGTGGTGGTGCTGCGAACCACCGCGATGAAGTGGGCGTTACCCGGGGCGTCTGGACAGGCACCCAGCGGTGCTGCAACCCTTGAGCCGAGATGTCAACCGGCGGATCGGCAATTCGGGAGCGCCTACCAAGGCGCGGGCGCTACCTAATACCGAGGACCACCCCACGCCGCGCCGAAGTTCTCGCTGTCGGCGGTGTGGTGACGATCCTCGCGCATCTTCTCTTTGCCCAGCTGACCTTGGTTCTCGCGATCCTGCTCTACGCGATCACGAGGATCAGCCGCTGGCGCGCGCAGTGGCTTGCCGTCCCGGCCGCGGCCGGAGTGGTCTGGGTTCTCGCGGTCGGCCCGGCGAGCGCCGTCGACGGCTTCCTTTCCGGGCCGCGTCAGATCGTCGCCTACCTCACAAGCTTCGGCGGCGAACCCGCGCGTGTACTGCACCTTCGGGCCGCATACGCCGGCCTGGGCAGTTGGCTGCCACGGCAGCTACCGCTCGCCCTTGTCGCGGGCGCGGCCGAGGCCGCGATTGCCGCCTGGCTCAGCTGGATGCACACCGACGAGTGGCGGCTGGCGCCACCGCGGCCCGGTCTGGTGTCCGCGCTCCGGCGCTGGTACGTAACACGGGCTGTACGGCTCGGCGGTGTGGTGACACGTGACGGTGCGTGCCTCGGCATCGCAGCGCCCAGTGGCTGGCCAGAGCCGGCATCGCGGTTCGCCCGGCGGCCACACGAACAAAGGGTTCGCAGGCCGATGTGGGCCAGGGGACGTGCCGCGCTGTCATGGCACGAGGCGGCCGGGGGCGTGCTGTGCGCCGGCGCGGCCGGCTCCGGCACGACCACGACCAGCTTCCAGTTCGCGCATGCTGCCATCCGGCGAAGGAAACCGGTGATCGCCGTCGATCTTTCTGGGAACAGGCAGCTGGCCGAATGGTTCGCCATCGTGTGCGGGGCCACCGGGACTCCGTTGAGCATTTTCAGCGCGGCCGGCACCGGCTATTACGAGCCGCTGCGGGATGGCGACCCGGCCCGCAGGACGGCGATCGTCATGGGCATGATCGACTGGACGGGCATCGCCGACCGGTATCGCCGCAGCTGCGGCGCCTACCTGAACGATCTGTTCGCGGTGGCGGACGCCGCCCCGGGCGATCCAGGCACACCCATGCTCGATGAGCTGCTGCACCTGCTCAACCCTGCGGCACTGAGTGCCCGCGTGCAGCATGTGCCGGGCTTCCACCCCCATCGCGAAGCGCTGATCGAGCGGGTCAAGGTGTCAGCCGGCCTCTTCGGCGCCGATCCGGCGACCGGCGCGGCCCTGGCCAGCCAGCTCGGCGAACTCCGTACCGCACCGGTCGGCCGTTGGCTGGCGCCTGTGCCACCCGCATCCGAGGCCGCGGGTGCAGGCATCGACCTCGGCCGGGCCATCAGACAGCGTGGGGTCGTGCTGTTCTCCCTGGGGGGCGACGCGCACAGCAGGCCCGCGCGCATGGTGGCGAGCCTCGTCACCCACGACGCCATTGCCGTATGCGCCGAGTTGCGCAAGATAGGCGTCGCCGGCGACGGCGTGCTCTGGATCGATGAATGCGGCGCCATTGCCCCAGGCGTCCTCGCCGAGCTGGTCAAGCGTGGTGCGGCAGCGGATATGGCCGCCGTGCTGACCACGACGTCGGCCGCGGCCGCGGCCAACCTTGCCGACCAGGTAAACACCGTGGTGATCCACAGGATGACAGATCCGGTCATGGCCGAGCGCTTCGCCAGGATCACCGGCGTGAGACTTGAGCCGAGCGAGAACGGCGCTCCCGTGCGGCCAGGCTTCCCGCCCGGGGAGGCCGCGCGATTTGGGCGGCCCGCACCAGCGGCTCGTGGGGCCGCGCCGTTCGCCTCGACGACCATGGCCACCGGCTCGCAGTCCGACGGGCTGGCGTTCGTTCGCAAGCCCATGGTGGCGCCGGAGGTCTTGTTCAGCTTGGGCAGAGCTGAATTCGTCATGGTCGTTGCGGGCCCGCCGCGCCGCCTCGTGGCACTTGGCAAGACGATCCCCGCTCGATTGCACGCCGCGCCGCAGCGCGCCGTCGCGGATGCCCGGCCCCGTTCCCGTTCCCGTTCTCACGCCAGGTCACGTGGCCGGTCACCGGTCAAACCCAGTGCGGTGGTGCAGACGATTCCGCATCAGCGGCAGCCGTTAAGGAGCCATTTCGAGAACCCGGGAAGGCCAGACAGCCCGGCCAGCCAGCCTTTGCCGCCCGGCCGCCCGGCGCCACATCCCTTGGCGCCGCCACCGCCGCGCGGGCCGCAACCGGCGCAAGCCCCGGAGAGGCGGTTATGGCCGATGTGACGGCCGCGCACCCGCATGCCGAACGGTCGCGGCGTTCGTTCCGGCCCGACCGGGTGTATCTGGGCTGGCAGTACGTCCTGCTGGCGCCAGATCCTGGCCCGCCGCCGCGCCGGCCCACTCCGCCGGACCAAGAACAGCTCAACCCGGATTGGGTGGCCGCCCAGCGGCGCGAGGAAAGCCTGCTGGACCGCCCACTGAAGGTCGCCTGCGCGGTCTCGCTCGTGTTCGCCGCGGTGCTGCTGGCCTTGTGGATCACCGGGGTGCTCAGCGGCCTGCTCGCCACTTTGGGGCTGCTCATTTGCCTCGTCGTGGCTGCGATCAGCGGTTACGCGGTCTGGCAGGGCGAGCAGGCGCTGCGGTCCAGGGTTTCCGAGGAGAGGCTGCGGCTCGGGAAGATCCGGGCTGACCAGGAGCGCAGGCTGTTCGGCTGGCAGGAGGAGCACAAGCGCAGGTTCGAGGAGTGGCAGCAGCGCCGTGCGGCATTCGACCGGCAGCTCCAGTGGTACGCCGTGTCGCTGCCCGATGCGGTCGACCGTGTCGACGTGGCGGGTGGCACGCTCGCAGGCTGGTCGGCGCTCGCCACCATGATCGGTGCCACCCGGCTGAGTGCCGGTGGCGAGGTCACATTCATCGACCTGTCCGAGGGTGCGGCTGCGGCCGAACTCGTCTCGGTCGCGCAGCGGTCCGGAATCGATCCGCTCGTCTGGGTGCTGCCCGGGGACCTGCCGCGGCTCGACATCGGAACCGGGCTCGGCAAGGAGGGTCTGGCGGACGTGCTTTCCCTGGTGGTGAGCGTCATGGAGGAGCACGGCACCACCCGCGACCTGTCCTACGACAACGCGATCCTCGAGCGAGTCCTTGATGTGTTTGGCGGGCGCGCCACCATCGCCGAGATAACGGCCGCGCTGCGGGCGCTGGCGCAGGTAGGTGACCCGCGAGACGACATGAGGCGGGGCCTCCTCGACGCCGATCAACTGGCGCGGCTCGCGGCGATGTTTGGCCGCGGCGCCGCTGACCGGGTCGTGATCGAGCGTGCCTGGGCCATGGAGTCACAGCTCCGCAAGCTGGAAAGCCTTGGGACCGCGCCGGAGAGACTGGCGCCGGCACGGTTGCGCGTGCTGTCGACCGACCGGCGCGCCGGGGTGTTCGGCAATAGGGTGCTCGGCACCTTTGCGGTGACGGCGCTCACGCACATGCTCAGGCAGGCGCCCGCGGGGCATGCGTGGCAGCACACGGTCTGCCTGCTCGGCGCGGAAAAGCTTCGCGGGGATGTGCTCGACAGGCTCTGCGACGCGTGTGAGAGCACGCGGACCGGGCTGGTCATCGCTTACCGGTCGGTGCCTGCACACGTGAGGGAGCGTCTTGGCCGTGGTAACGCCGCGGTGGCGTTCATGCGGCTCGGCAACGCAGAGGACGCGAGTGCCGCGAGCGAGCAGATCGGCACCGAGCAACGGTTCGTGCTCAGTCAGCTCACCGAGACGATTGGGACGGAGGTTACCGATTCCATTGGTGACTCGTACACGAGCACCGTGGGCACATCGGACGGGATCTCCACTTCGGTATCCGCCACGTCGACCGAGGGCCGAAGCCGTGGTCGCGGGGCGAGCCATGAGAGCGTGCTGATGCCCTTCGGCCGTTCGACCCGGTCGCGAAGCATGGACGCTAGCTACTCGTATGCCACCGGCGACAGCGAAATGATCAGCTCAGGGATAACCACCAGCACGGCATGGGGGCTGACCACATCTCGGGCGCTGGGGGCCAGTCAATCGGTGGCTCGTAGTTCGCAGCGGTCCAGGGAGTTCCTGGTTGAGCAGCACGAACTGCAGCAGCTTCCGCCGAGCGCGGTGATCATCACGCATGCGGCGGCGGACGGGCGCCGGGTCGTGCTCGCCGACGCGAACCCTGCGATCCACGGGCTGGCCACCGCCACGCTGCTCAGCCTGGAGGACCTCGCCACGTCTCGGGAGGCGGCGCACGCGGAGGCCGTGCGCGCTGAGGCGGCGCACGCCGGGCAGTCGCGCGGCGAGACGCATGCCGGGGCGGCCGGCGGCGGGGCGCATGCTGGGGCACCGAATGCTGGGGCACCGAATGCTGGGGCACCGCGTGCGGGGAAGCATGGCGGGGCGCCGCGTGGCCCGGCGCCTGCTGGGACTCGTGGGCCGGTGCCTGGCGGGACTCGTGGCCCGGCGCCTGGCGGTCAGGATCCGCCCGGGGCAGGTCAGGTTCCGCCCGCGGCGGCTGCCGGTTGGCCACTGTGGCCAGAAAGCCGACCTGCCACGACGGCGGGTGCGGGCCCGTCGGGGCCTTACCGCGATCGCCCCGTCAGTTACACAGGCCCCCACGCTCCCGCTGGCGCCGCTAGCCCCCCCGGGTCTCCGGCGGGTGATCCGGAGGCAAATTCCCGTGCACCCGGAACACAGCCTCCGGAGTCGCGCGAACGCAAGAGGCGGAAACCCAAGCCGGTGAGTTGGCAAGGTGAGGATCAGCCGCCGCCGAATCTCGGCCCACCACCTGCGCGGCTCGATTGGCGCAGGAAGCGCCGCGACGGTTCCTAGGTGCACGAGCCGGACATTCCGGGCGCCCATACGACGGTCCCGGGTGAAGTCGAGAATGGCGCTTCAGGTGGCGGAGTGGCCAGCGGCCTGGTAGGCACGCATCGTGAGCGAGTCATCGGGCCTAAGTGACCGGCTGGCGGGGCCGTGGTACCGGATCACGACGATCCCAGTGCCTGCGCGTGCGAGTTCGGCGGAGGAGGATTTCGTCTCGGTCCTGCCGGCCGCCCTCAGCGCGGCCCAGCGTGGCGAACGATTCGTAATCGGCTGGCTCTCGCGTGGTGGTGGTGCGCCACTCGAGCTCATCAGCAACACCGGGCCGCTGATCTTCCCGAGCGCCATCGGCGACACGGGCGAGGGAGCGGCATCCCGGGCGGTCTCCACCGACTTCGCGGCGCAAGCCATCCCGCGAGCGTCCCTCACCCCCACTGCACCAAAACTCCCCATCACCTCCAACGCACCACTGCCCACCTCAGCCCCCATAAACCCTCATGCATCAGCAAGCCCGGCGCATTCAACTCCGTCTCAACACGGAGTCGCGCTGCTGTTCCCGAACGGCGCGTGCGGCACCCCCATCAGCGACAGCTGGCTCGCCGACGCGGAGCGCCTTGTCTGGACGCTGTGCCCGGCACGGCAGGCATCGCTGCTGACGAACCAGGAACGGCAGGACTCCCGCCAGCCCACCCTGTTCGAATCGACGCTGGTGACGCTCATGGACCGGCCATTCGGCTGGTTCGTCGTCGCGGAGCCGACGGGCCTGCTTGACGCCGAGCTAGCCGAACTCCGGACCCAGCTGACCGCGATCCGGCGTTTCGAAGAAGAGCGCGCCAGGCTGGACGTGGAGCGTGCCGAGCGGCGGATTGCCGAGCTTGACGCATTCCAAGAGGCCGGGTTGTGGAACGTCCGTGTGCTCGCGGGCGCGGAGACACCTGCGGAACTGCACCAGGTTGCCCCCGTGCTCGTCGGCTCGGCCGAACTCGGGCCGCATCCATACCGGCTACGCAGCGGACTCGAAAAACACGATGGGTTCGAAAAACCCGATCGTCCCGGAAAGCACGGCGGCGGGCAGGGGAGACACGGTGGCATCGCGGCGCACGACCTGGCGGCCCTGCTTACCACGAAGGCGCAGGACTGCGCCGGCCAGACGCATGCACCCTTCGCTGCGACGGCGGGCGTCCTTGCCGCGCTCGCCGGGCTTCCCCGCCGTGAGGTCCCCGGCCTTCGCGTGCTTGACGCCGGATACTTCGACGTCACCAGCGAGACGGAGGTCCGTGGCGGGGACCGCCAAGGCGATACCGCCAACATGATCGAGCTTGGCATCATCCTGGACGCCCAGGACCGGCAGGTGGGCACCTTCCGGGTGCCGCTCGCCACCCTTAACCGGCACGTGTTCGTCACCGGGGCGACCGGCGGGGGCAAGTCGCAGACGGTGAGGCACCTGCTGGAACGGCTCACCGAGGCTGGCCTGCCGTGGCTGGCGATCGAGCCGGCGAAGTCCGAGTACGCCTCGATGGCGGGCCGGGTGGAAGGCATCGGTCAGGTGACGGTGATCAACCCGTCCGACCCATACGCCATCCCACTGTCGGTGAACCCGCTGGCACCCGAGCCCGGGTACCCGGTGCAGGCGCACATCGACATGGTGCGGGCCCTATTCCAGGCCGCGTTCGACGCCGAGGAGCCCTTCCCACAGATCATGTCGCAGGCGCTGCAGCGGGTCTACGAGGACAATGGCTGGGACGTGGTGACCGGCAGCGGCGTTCCTGGCGCGATCGCGCCACCTGCGGTGCCGACGCTGGAACAGCTGCAGCGGTCGGCGCTGCAGGTGATCGAGGATGTCGGATACGGCGCGGAACTGCAGTCCGATGTGCGCGGCTTTGTCGATGTGCGGTTGCGCTCGCTGCGGATCGGATCGGCCGGCCGCTTTTTTCAGGGCGGGCATCCAGCCGACATCGGTGAATTGCTCCGCCGCAACGTGGTGCTGGCCATTGAGGATGTCGCCAACGACGAGGACAAGGCGTTCCTCATGGGCACGTTGATCATCCGAGTTGTCGAGCACCTGCGGCTGCGCGCCCGCCGCGAGATGCAGAGCGGTCTGCGCCACATCATCGTCATCGAGGAGGCACACAGGCTGCTGCGCAACCGGCCGCAGCGGACCAGCTCACACGCGGTGGAGCTGTTTGCGGGCATGCTCGCCGAGATCCGCGCCTATGGCGAGGGGGTGGTGGTTGCCGAGCAGATCCCCACCAAGCTGGTTGGAACCCGGCATTGCGGCGGTGTTCGCCGACGGCATGGACCGGCCGCTGCGGGTAAGGATCCCGCTCGGCGAGAACCGCGAGCGCGTACTCCGGGGCCCCGACGCCCCGATAAGCTCCCGCCGCAGCGCGGCGTGCGGCTGGGAATGCCGTCGCGGACCAGCATGCACGCTGTTCAAGCTGCGCGAGGCCGAGCTTATGTCGGTCTCGCCGCAGGAGGCGTGGCTGCGAATGTGGCTGGAGACCCTGGTGCTCGCCTTCCTCACCGGCCGCGAGCTTCCCGCCGTGCCGCCACCGGCGCGGCACCGCTGGATGGGTTTCGAGGCCGACAAGCGACTGCGCGAGTGCCTGCTGGCGACGCTGGCGGACCGCGCGGTCGCGGCGCGGAGCACCTCGCTGCGTGACTCATATGATCCCGAACGGCTCACGCGAAGTGTCGCCGAGACCGCGCTGCGGGTCCTCGACGGGGCGGACGACCTGGCCGGTACCAGCGCGGGACCGAGCTGGGTGATCCCGCAGCTTCGCTGGCTGCACGAGGTAGATCGCGCGCTCGCGGTCGGCAGATGGGATCAGGCGCCAGCGCTAACCTACGACCTGCCGGGAGTCGCCGACGGGCCGGGCGTAACCGCGCAGGACCGGCTGGACGATCTGGCGCGGCATTCGCTGTCCATGGAGTTGCGGCATAACCAGTCGCCGGCGTGGCGCGCGCTGATCGGCGACGATGAGCACCGGCGCTTCCTTGAGGACATGGCCATCGTGTTTGTCGGCGTTGCTGGCGGCGCGCGGGTTGGTGCCGCAGCCGAGATCATGAACGCCGGATGGCTGCTTGACGTGCTGATGTGGCCGCGACGGTTCCTGGCCGATGCTGGTGATCTTGACAATGCGGTATCTGGCGATGCCGGCGAGACCCCGCTCCCCGCACCCCGGGTGAAGCAGGGGCTGCTGGGTGCCCGCCCGCCCGGTTCGCGAAGCCGCAGGAAACGAGGCTGAGCGGCGGATAGCATCGGGCTGATGGACAGACTCCCGTTGCGCGCACGGTGCGCCACGGCCATGGGCGGGGCGGCCGGTCGGCTGTCCCGGATGGCGGGGCGCGGTGATGGTTCGGTCATCGGGGGGAAGATTGGCCTTTGGCTCGAACCAGGGCTGCTGTCGAAGCTCGCCGCTGGCCGGCAGGTTGTCCTCGTCACAGGGACTAACGGCAAGACGACCACCACCCGCCTGATTACGGCGGGCCTGGCCGTGACCGGTCAGGACGTGGCGTCGAACAGTTATGGCGCCAACATGGAGGAGGGCCTCGCGGCCGCACTCGGTCAGGCGCTGGACGCACCGTACGCGGTGCTCGAAGTCGATGAGAAGTACCTGCCACGCGTTATCCAGGCGACGGCGCCGCGTGTCGTTGTGCTGCTGAACCTGAGCCGCGACCAGATGGATCGCGCGGCCGAGATCTGGCTGGTCGCCCGCAGGTGGCGGGACTCGTTCGCGACCGCGTCACGCACGCATGTCGTGGCCAACGCGGACGATCCGCTCATCGCGTGGGCTGCGTCATCGGCCAACCGCGTGACATGGGTCTCCGCGGGCCAGCGCTGGCGTGAGGATTCGTGGTGTTGCCCGCAGTGCGGTTCTCACCTGCGCAGGGAAGGCGACGACTGGCGATGCCGCGAATGCGGGTGCTCCCGGCCCCGCGTGAGTTGGGTACTCGACGGCGGGAAGGTCATCGATTCCGCCGGGCGCGCACACGATCTTGACCTAACGCTTCCCGGCCGGGCAAACCGCGCGAATGCGGTGATCGCCCTCGCGGTGGCCGAGGTGTTCGGCGTTGAAGTGGCGCGGGCACTGTCCGCTCTGCGCCGGGTGACCTCGGTCGCCGGCCGTTACACCCAGGTGGAACGGCGTGGCAGGTCGGTGCGCCTGCTGCTCGCCAAGAACCCGGCCGGTTGGCTGGAGGCATTCGATGTCCTGGATCCACCGCCGGCGCCCGTCGTGCTTTCCGTGAACGCCCAGGAGCCTGACGGCAGGGACACCTCCTGGCTGTGGGATGTCGATTACCGGGTGCTGCGTGGGCGGCGTATCTTCGTGACCGGGGAGCGCCGCCTTGACCTCGCCGTTCGGCTCGAGGCTGACCAGGTTCCATTTGAGCTTGTCGATAGCGTCGACCAGGCCGTGGATCGCATTCATGGCAGGCTCGATGTGCTGGCCAACTACACCGCGTTCCAGCAGATCCGTGCCGCTCTCGGGAGGGTGTCGTGACGGCCCCGGTGCCGCGCGACCGATGGCCCGGACCGAGTTTCCGAGTGCCTTCCCCGAGGCGGCGTCGCGATTGCATGTTCAGGAGACAGGCATGATTGACGGTGTGCTCAAGCTCGTCTGGGTGTACCCGGATCTTCTCAGCACCTACGGCGACCGCGGGAACGTGCTGGTGCTCGCGCGACGGGCCGGCTTGCGCAACCTGCCCGCCGACATTGTCGAAGTGAACTCCGATCAGCCGGTGCCCCGCGATGGCGACATCTACCTGATGGGTGGCGGCGAGGATCTGCCGCAGATACTCGCCGCCCGGAGGCTGCTCGCCGACGGCGGCCTCGCCGGCGCCGCAGCCTCTGGTGCGGTGATCTTCGCTGTGTGCGCCGGGTACCAGTTGCTTGGCACGGAATTTGGCGGTGCGGAGGGACAGCCGGTACCCGGCCTCGGCCTGCTGGACATTCGCAGCGGTCGCGGAGAGCGGCGCAGCGTGGGCGAGATCCTCGCCCGGGTCAACCCCGAGCTCGGGTTGCCGCCGCTGACCGGATTCGAGAACCACCAAGGCGTCACCGAGATCGGCCAGGGAGCCTGGCCGCTTGCCCGCACGGTGCGCGGCGTCGGCAACGGGGATGGCACCGAGGGCGCCTACGCGGGCCGGATACTCGGCACCTACCTGCACGGGCCGGCCCTCGTGCGCAACCCGGCATTGGCGGACCTGCTGCTGGCCTGGGCGGCTGGTCCGCTCCAGCCGGTTGCGGAGCGAGACGACTACCTCGTCGGCCGCCTGCGAGACCAACGCCTCGCCGCGGTGAGGTAGGCGCGCAGGCAGCGTCTCACTCGCCGCTCAACCCCATGATCCGCGCGCGCGGAGACTTCTCAGCTTTATTCGCTGGGAAGTCTCCGAGGCAGGGGATCATGGGAATGGCGGCCAGGGGTGCGCCGGTACACGAGCGCCTGGGCGCTAGCCCCGCTTGGCCGTGATGAAGTTTCCGGTCAGATCAAGTTTCAGCTTTATGCGGGGGCCAGCCCCTGGTCGATGAATTGGTCGAGTTGCTTGGTGAGGTCCTTCCACGCGAGTGCGACGGGGCTGCGTTTGGCGA
>WNGA01027074.1_pt1 | contig 13370 bp, 13 predicted proteins | sample 5400061 | NCBI WGS metagenome assembly WNGA01 (sample SAMN13153366, study PRJNA577476) | soil metagenome | isolation source: 100 cm soil or saprolite under grassland replicate 2 | place: USA:California | collected 2016-06-15 | reverse complement strand
TCACCGGCGTTGCGGTACGCGTCGCCCAGCGGCTCCTCGCGCTGACCGCTGCGATCTGGCACAACCGCACCACCGGCCAGCCCGTCACCCGATCCCTGATCGCCTACGACCACTGATCATTCGGACTTACTCGTCTAGGGCCCCCCGGGTGCCACTGCGCCCTCGGCTGGCAGCCACCCCCGCTCACAGGTCGTAGCCATGCCGAAAGATTCCACCCCCTCTTCCACCTTTGGGTGACGGCGCCGATTCAGCCGCTCCATACCGTGGCGAGCGAGCGAAGCGTCGGGCGACGAATGAAGCAGGGATCTGCACCCGACCCTCGACCGTGCCGGTCGACCGAATCGGGGCGGGTCCTACTGACTACCCGCGTGGTTGTCGGGCCCCATATCGGGTCCCCATGTCGAGTCGGCAGGGCGTCCAGGCGAGGCGAGGTGGCAGGTGAGCGGCGTGCATCCGGCACATTACGAAATCCGGGTCGAGGGAGTGCTGGGCATCCGCTGGTCGGACTGGTTCGAGGGCTACGAGTCGCCAGCGATACGTCTGGAGAGAGCAGCGCCTGTGGCGCGATCGCGGACCAGGTGGCGCCGCATGGCCCACTTGCCGAGGTGGGCGACCTCGGCCTGGTTCTGGTCAAGGTGCGCGGATCGACCCGCACCGATCGTGACAGGGGAGGTCGTGACAGGGGTGGTGATGACACCATGCTCGGTCGTTGACCCCAATCGCCCGGTTCCGGTACGTGCTCGTCGTGAGGTCACGTCCGTACCCGGTGCGGCGGGAACAGAGATCGCGACCAGGCCACCGCGCGCCAATCGGATCGGATACGTGAGGTCACGTCCGTACCCGGTGCGGAGGGAACAGAGACCGCGACCAGGCCACCGCGCGCCAATCGGATCGGATAGCCGCCGAACCCTCGGCACCCGCTCCAGGAAAACGAGCAGGCTCGAGTCACCAGCCCCATCGGAGAAGCCATGACCGCCGGTACCGCACGGTCGCCGCGAGACGTCGCCAGATGGCGGATCAGACTCTTCAAAGGGTTCGCCCTCGCCTTCGCCCTGTTCCAGATCCCCAACGCCGGGAACCTGCTGGCACCCTGGAGCCCGGACGCCGCGCCGGCCCTCTCCGGCCTCGCCTTCCCCGATACCCATCTGTGGCACGCCGCCCTTCCCGGCGCCGTCCGACTGATCGTCACCGGAGGGGTCCTTGCGGCGCTGCTGCGCAGGCCCGCCTCCGACTCGGTGCTCGTGCAGTGGCTCGTTCTCTCCGCCGTCCTCACCCTGGGCATCGTCGTGCCCTTCGCCGGACTGCCACCGCTGCTGTTCATCGTCCTGCCCACGGTCATCGTCGTTGCCACCTACCCGTGGCCGTCCAGGCTCCTCGATGTCCGTGCTGCGGGCTTTCATCGGGCGCTCGCCGCCCTCACCGTCCTCTGCGCCGCCGTACTTGCTCCGGGCATCTGGCAGAACATCGACGACCAGCTTCGCGATGTCGGCGGTGAGCATGCCTCGGAGGCACACTGGGCCCTGGACGCCGCCCACGTCATCCTCCTCCTCACCGCCGGGGCGCTGAGCAGCACCCGCTGGTCGGGCTGGCGGACGCTCGCCGTGCTCACCGGTGTCACCTTCATCTACCTCGGGATCGCCGCCGTCGCCGCGCCTGAGCAGGCAGGAAGTTGGGGCAGCATAGGCGGGGCACTCGGGGTGATGGCCGGAGTCGCCTACCTGCTCGCGGGAGCGGCACCACGCCGCAGGGCAACCACCGCCGGCTCAGCCGACGAAGACTCCCGTGCTCGGCGACACCGTGTACGTCCCGGCGGAACGGGTGGTGCAAGCGCGGCACCACGGTCGCCTGGAAGCGGGCCGATGAAGCCAGACCCGCACGAGGGGCCAAAGGTGGAGGAACGGTACGTGTCGTCGTCGCCGTCGAGGCTGGGCGGCGGATGCTGGCACTGTCCACCGCGGAGCCTCTTGTTCCCGGACCCGGCGAGGTAGCGGTCCGGATGACCGCGGCGGGGGTGTCCTACGGGGACATCCTGGCCCGGGCCGGCGTCCTTCCCGGCTCGGGCCAGCCGGGCTACGTGCCCGGTTTCGACGTGACCGGCACCGTGGAGACGCTCGGCACGTCCGTGGCCGGCCTGCAGGTCGGCCAGCCCGTCACCGGGCTGCTCCCACACGGCGGCTACGCCGAGCTCGTCTGCGTCCCCGCCGACCTGCTGGTCCCGCTGCCTGACGGCGTCGCCCCCACCGACGCGGCAGCGGCGGCGCTGAACTACTTCGTCGCCTATCAGATGCTGCACCGGGTGGCCAGGCCCCGCGCTGGTGGTCGGATCCTCGCCCACGGCGCCGGCAGCGGGGTGGGACGCGCCCTCGTCGAGCTGGGCCGCCGGGCCGGCCTGGCGGTGTACGGGACCGCCAGCAGGGCCAAGGATGAGGCGGCCGCTCTCGGCGCCATCGCGATCGACTACCAGACCGAGGACTTCGTCTCCGTCGTCCGCGAGGCGGGTGGCGTCGATGCGGCCTTCGACCCCATCGGTGGAACCCACTTCTTCGGCTCCTATCGGACGCTGCGCCGAGGCGGCACGCTGGTGGGTTTCGGCGTGAGCAGCGCGTGGAGCGGCGGCAAGGCCAACGGTCCCCGCGCCGGGCTGAGCCTGCTCGGCCTGGTGGGCAGCAACATCGTCCCGGACGGACGGTACGCCCGCTTCTACACCGCGTCCCGCGCGATCAAGCGTCGGGAGACCTACCGCGAGGACCTGGGCAGAATCCTCGAGCTCCTCTCAACTGGGGAGATCCATCCCACGATCGCGGCGGTGCTGCCGCTGAGCCAAGCCAACCACGCGCACGAGTTGGTGGAGGAGGGCCGGATGGGCGGCAAGGTGGTGCTCACCCACGACACGGCCGACCAGCAGTGAGAACACCCGAACAAGCCCGCCCAAACGGGGCCGGGGAGCAGCAGGCGTATCGAGATAGGGAACGGTGATCGAGCATGTGGCGGGATATGCGATCGGCTCTGGCGGGTTTGGTCACGGCCGGCGTGCTGGTCGGGCTGGGGCCGGGTGTGGCGGCCGCGTCGTCGGACACCAACCGCCTGGTACGGGTATCGGGCACGAGCCCGTTCACCGGCTGTCCAGCCGCCGGCCTGGACTCCCTGCTTCCCACCGGTGAGGTCGAACCGGTCGTGGTCGCCAACCCGACCGACCGCGCCAACGTCGTGGCGGCGTGGACGCAGGACCGATTCCGGGGGGTCGTCGCCGGCGTCAGCGTCGACCGCGGCCGGACCTGGCGGCGCGTCGTCGTGCCCGGCCTCACCCGGTGCACCGGTGGGGCGTTCGACTACGCCGACGACGTGTCGATGTCCGCCGGCCCGGACGGCGTGGTGCACCTGTCCACGCACGTGTTCGACGCCGACCGGCAGCGCAGCGGACTGCTCGCCACCCGGTCCACCGACGGCGGCCGTACCTGGAGCCGCCCCGCCGCCCTTGCTGTGCAGGCCGGATCGCGCGACGGCGAGTACGCCGGTGGGGCCATCGCCGCCGATCCGGCTTACCCGCGCACCGTTTACGGCGTGGTACCCACCTTCTCCTACCCTGCCGCGCCCGACGGGTCGTTTCGGGGGACGGTGGCCTTTGCCCGCAGCCTTGATGCTGGCAGGAGCTGGCAGCCGGCGCGCACCGTCCTGGACACCGGCGCCGGACGGCTGACCACCGGGCACCAGCTCGCGGTCCTGCCCGATCGCACCCTGCTGGACGTGTTCACCCTCATCGACCTGCGCGAGGACCCGCGACGGCCCGCGCTGCGGGTGGCGGTGATGCGCTCGAACGACCGGGGAGGAACCTGGTCGCCCCCGACCGTCGTCGCCGACATCCGGTCGGTGGGTGTCGCCGACCCCGAAACCGGCGACCCGGTGGCCGGCGGCACCCGCTTCCAGCCCGCCGTGGCGGTTGACCCGGCCAGCGGCCGCGTGCACGTGGCGTGGCAGGACTCCCGGTTCAGCCAGGGGCGGGCGGATGCCATCGCGCTGGCCTGGTCGGCCGACGACGGCACGACGTGGACAGCGCCCAAGAAGGTCAACGCCACCCCGACGAACATTCCCAGGCGCAACCAACAGGCCTTCGCCCCCAACCTGGCCGTGGCAACCGACGGAACCGTCGGCGTCAGCTACTTCGACTTCCGCCACAACGACGGCAAGGCCACCCTGCCGACCGACCGCTGGCTGGTCCGCTGCCACCCAACCGCCAACCCCGCCTGCACCGCGCGGCCGGCCCGCCCGGAGACGCGACTGACCGCCGTCTCCTTCGACATGCGCCTGACCAGCACCGGCCGGGACTTCCTCGCCGTGTTCGCCCAACCCCACGACAACGACCCGGCAAGCGTGTTCGCCGCCACCCGCCCGTCCCAACGCCGAGCCTGAGGAGACCCTGTGCACGAGGACCCGATGCACGACCAACAGGGCCTCCGCGGCGGCAGCCGCCACTGCTCTCAGGGAGGGACCGCACTTTGACCGCCCTCTGGTTCCCGGTCCTGCTGCTCGTCGCACTGGTCGGGGTGCGCCTGCTCGGGATCAGGCTCGGGTGGTGGCGGGCGGTGCTCGTCGCCTGGCTCGGGCTGGCCACCGCCGGGATCCTGCTGAGCTCGCTCTACCGGGAGAACGATGGCGGACGCCCTCCGCTGCTGCTGGTCGTCGGCTTCGGCATACTTGCGATGATGGCCTGGGCGGGTGTCTTCGAGCTCCTCTCGTCGTCGCTACCGGAGCCGGCCCGCCGGTCCCTAGCCAACCCGGTCAAGGCTGTCCGCGGACAGCTCGCCCGGGGGCGCCGCAGAACGGAGATCGCGGCGATCGCCGCCCGCTCCGGGCTGGCCCGGTTCGGGCGCCGGCACGCCCCCCAACCGCACGGGTCCGCGACCGGCCGCGCCTTGCGAGGCGCGCTCGAACAGGCCGGCGGCGTCTACGTCAAGCTCGGCCAGTTCCTGTCCACCCGACCCGACCTGCTCCCTCCTGAGATCATCGCCGAGCTCCGCCGTCTCCAGCAGCAGGTGGCGCCGGTCCCCCGCCCGCTGGTCGACCAGGTCTTCGCCGAGGAGCTCGGCAGCACACCCGCTGCGTGCTTCGCCGCGTTCGACGCCGACCCGGCCGCGGCCGCCTCGATCGCCCAGGTCCATCGAGCCGTCCTGGCCGACGGCCGGCACGTGGCCGTGAAGATCCAACGCCCGGAGGTGGCCGGACGGGTGCGCCGCGACCTCGACATCCTCACCCGGTTGGCCGCACGGCTGGAACGCCGTACCCGGTGGGCGGCGGACCTGCGGCTGTCCGATACCATGCGCGGCTTCGCCGACAGCATCAACGGCGAGCTCGACTTCACCGCCGAGGCCCACAACCTCGCCGCGGTCCACACCGCCACCCAAGGGCACCCCCGCTTCCTGGTCCCGCTGCCGGTCCCCGACCTGACCCGGCGCCGGGTCCTGGTAATGGACTGGGTCGACGGCACCCCGCTCACCGACGCCGCCGCATCGCTCACCGCCGACGAACGCCGAGAGCTCGCCCGTGCGTTGCTGCGCTACTCCCTCGACCAGATCCTCGTCATCGGCACATTCCACGCCGACCCACACCCCGGCAACCTCTACCTCACCGGCGACCACCGCATCGCCCTGCTCGACTGCGGATCCGTCGGCCGGCTCGACCGCCGGCAACGAAGCGCGCTGCAGGCAGTCCTCGTGGCCATCGCCGCCCAGGACGCGGCGCAGCTGCGGGACGCCCTGCGCCGCATCACCACCGCCACCGGCACCATCGACGGGGTGCTGCTCGAACGAGCGCTGAGCAACGTGCTCTCGCACCACCTCACCCCCGGCGCCGCCGTCGGCGGAGCACTCCTCACCGCGCTCATGGACGTGATGCGCGAGTTCCGGCTGGCGCTCGAGCCCGTCGTGGGCGGCGCACTGCGCGCCCTCGCCACCCTCCAGTCGACCTTCGAGCTGCTCGCGCCCGACCTCGACCTCATCGACGAGGCCAGATCCTACGGGCGCAGCCTCCTGCAACCACCCTGGTCGCCGACAAGCCCGAGATCCCCCCGCGACGAGCTCGAGGCCATCCTGCCCACCCTGGTCCCCATGCTGCTCGCCCTGCCGCGCCGCCTCGACCGCATCGGCGAGGCCGTCGAGCGCAACGAGATCAGCATCGGCGTCCACCTGTTCCCCGACGAACGCGACCGCCGGTTCGTCACCCACCTCACCGCCCAGCTCCTCCTCACGATCGCCGGCGCATCCACCGGCCTGGTCGGAGCCCTCCTCATCCTCGCGGCCAACCCCCGACTCGGCACCGACACCGGCCAGGTGCTCCAGGGACTCGGCATCGGATGCGTCCTCGTCGCGGCCCTCGTGCTCCTGCGCGCCGTCACCGTCGCCCTGCGCCGCCTCCGCGAGGGCCGCGACTGAGCCTCGTCGCGACTCGGCCGGACGTTGTCCAGCAGGGCTTGATGATGCCCATGATGGCGTTGGCGGCGACCCAACGGCTCGATGTCGTCGGGTGCCGCGCCGGTCTCCTCGGCGATGAGCGCGGCGAGGGACCGGGTGTGGCTGGAGATGATCTCGCGTTCGCGGGTCTGCAGCGCCGGGCTGGCGCCGATGATGCGAGCGGATGCGGCGACGACCTGCCGGGCGTCGGCGGCGGCGAGCCGCGGGGACCGCTCGATCAGGAAGCGGCCGAACGCGGCCAGCACCGACTCCTCGGGCCTGCGGTCGCGGATCGCGGTGAGGAGGGCGGCCTCGTAGTGCTCCATGCCGTCGAAGAACAGGTTCTCCTTCGTCGGGAAGTAGTTGAAGACCGTCCCCTCGGAGACGTTCGCGGCGGCTGCCACCGCCGCCACGGTCACCGCGTCGAAGCCGTGCTCGGCGAACAGCCGCACGGGCTGTGTCTGCAACGCCACCCTGGTACCCGCCGCGGCAACGCCACCCTGGTACCCGCCGCGCTGGCCGACCTGGCCGCCCGCGGCCTCGACATCACCGTCTCGCTCGTCGAGGCCGGGCCCGACCAGGCATACGCCCTGCTCCAGCGCGCCGGATGCGACCTGGCCATCACCTTCGACCACCCCACCCTGCCCGCACCCGTCGGGCTGGTCACCGTGCCGCTGCTCGACGACCACCTGTTCGTCATCCTGCCCACCACCCACCCGCTCGCCGGCGAGGCCGAGATCGACCTTTCCCGGCTCGCCACCGAACCCTGGATCATCAGCGAACGCTGCCGCGCCCAGACCCTGCACGCCTGCGCCCTGGCCGGGTTCACCCCGACCATCGCCCTGGCCACCGACGACTACCAGCAGGCCGTGCCGCGGCTGGTCGCCGCCGGGATCGGCGTCAGCCTCACCACCGCATGCGTCAGCCGTGCTACCCAGCACCCCGACGTGACGCTCGTCCCGGTCGCCGGCATCGCCCCCCGACGCATCATCGCCGTGCTACCCGCCAACCCCCGCCCCACCGCCGCGGTCAGCGCCGTCCTCGACGCGTTACAAAAAGCCGCCAGCCACGGCACGGGTGGCACCAGTCACGAGACCAGGTGACCCCAATACGGCGCCGCACCGCCAGATGTCCATCGAAACCTCCAGCAGGCGAGCACCACAATCGTGTGACTTCGTGTTGTCAGGTGGTACGGCCGTGGTCGACGTGCACGAGCACGAAAGCCGCTGCGACGATCCCTGGCGATGGTCCTTGGGCAGAGGTTGACCTTGTGCAGGGCCGGCCGTGCAGTGGCAAGGCGTGGCCGAAGCGTTCGGCAACCCGAATCTGTACCGGCGGACTGCGTGTTTGCGTGGGTGCCGGTGCACATGCACGCATCGAACGCCGCCCGCTCGTCGAATGCCCAGCCCCGACAACGCCGCCGCAGCGGGCCGAATCAAGGTCTGTCATCCACAAGTCTTGACAGTTGCTCCGCTGCCCACCTGGACTCTCCCATTGTGGGAGCGTCCATGCTGGTCGCGTGGGCGAAGTGCTGATGCCAATCGGGCGGTTCGCGCGTCGGTGCAGGCTGAGCGTGAAGCAGCTGCGGCACTACGACGATCTGGGTCTGCTGCGGCCGGCATGGGTCGATCCGGACTCGGGCTACCGCTACTACCGGGCCGACCAGGCGCGCGACGCACCGTCGATCGGGTTGCTGCGCTCGCTTGACGTCCCTCTGCCGGCGATCGGGCAGGTGCTGGCGGGCAGGGGCATCGCCGATGTGCTCCGTGGAGTGCGTGATCAGATGGAGGCCGACCTGGTTCGGCGTCGCCGGATGCTCGCCACCCTGGACCGGGTCCTTACCGACGGTCTGCCACGGGCCGAGGTCCGACTGACCCGCGAGAACGCCCGCCCGGTGGCGGCCACGCAGGCTGTTGGCGGCCTCGGCGAGATCCCGGCTGTGACCTCGGACTGTGTAGCCCGCCTCAGCGCAGCGCTCAAAGCGGCCGGCGAGCAGCCACACGGCCCCTTGGTCGCGCTGTTCCCGTTGGACCTCGCCGATCAGGTGACCGTGACGGTGGCGGCGCCGGTCGAGCAGGACGTTCCCGGGACGACGCGCGACATCCTCAAGGGCGGGCTGTTCGCCATGGCCACCCACGCCGGCCCCTACGACCAGATATCCCTTACGGCACACGCCCTGCTGGCCTGGATCGGCGAGCATGGCCACGCGGCCCGCGGCGAACTACGCGAGGTCTACATCTCTGATCCGCGGCAGACCGCCCCGGATCAACTGGTAACCCACATCATGGTCAACATTGGGGAGAGCGGATGAACGACTGGTATGCGGCGTCGGACAGCCCCGAGCTGGTCGACTTCGGGCCGGTACACGGCCTAGGAGTGACCGGCGTGGGTGAGCCCGGCGGCGCCGAGCACATGACGGCCATCCAAGCCCTGTACGCGGTCGCCGCACCGCTTCTGGCCGACGCGTTGCCTGCGCTGGAGGGACGCTGGTGGGTCGAGGACGACCGGCCCCCGCTGACGGTTCCACGCTCGCAGTGGCGCTGGCACCTGTTCCTGCGGCTGCCCGAGTCGGTCGAGCCGGCACGGGTGGATGAGGCCAGGCAGGCGACGGGGCTGACCAGCGCGGCACGGGTTCAGGTGGTCATGTTCACCGAGGGCAGGTGTGTGCAGGCGATGCACCACGGTTCCTACGATGACGAACCCGAAACCCTCGCCCGGATGGACCGGTTCATGGCAGAGCAGGGCTTGGTGAACAATGGCCTGCACCACGAGATCTACCTGTCCGATGTGGCCGAAACCGATACGGCGAAGATGCGCACCATCCTGCGCCAACCCATTCGTGCGGCCTGAAGTTGCCCTTCCGCGCAGCGGTGATTGCTGCACATCGTCAGGTGGTACGGCCATGGTCGACGTGCAGGAGCACCAGAGCCGCTGCGGCGATCCTGCCAATGGTCCATGGGCAGAGGCTGACGTTGCGCAAGGCCTTGAACGTCATCGTCAGCAGGAAGTTGCCGCGTTCGCCGACGGCCGGGCGGTCGGGGTGGGCGAGGTGGCCGCCACCCGGGAGGGTCGGGTGGTCACCGGCCGGGGAGTTGGCGCCGGGCGTGTACACGGTGCGGTGGCGGGTCACCGGCGCGGACGGGGACCTTGTCGAGTCGACGTTCCGGTTCGGCGTCGACCGGCTCGGGCGCGTCCGGACGGGCCGCTGGCGCGGGCACGTCGTGGCCGTCGGCGGGCTGGCGGTGGCTGATGTTCGCCGGCCTGTGCGCTGCGCCGCTGTGGGGTGCGGATGAATGGCCGCCGGCACACGGTCGTCGGCAACGAGGACCGCACCGACGTCCACCCGCTACTACACCTGCCGGCGCCGGCACAGCATCGGCCGCTGCCCCGCCCCGGCCCGCATCCGCGCCGATGAGATCGAGCCCCTCGTGGAGCAGGTGTTCAGAGAGCGGTTCCTGACCGACCGTATCGCCGAGCCCTCGGTCTCGACTGACGAGCTGGACGCGGCGCTGGCCGCTCAGGCCCAGGCCGACCTGCACGCCTTCCTGACCTCCCCGGCCACCGACGAGATGCGCCGAGCCCTCGGCGATGAGTGGGGCGAGGAAGGCCAGCGCACCCGACTCAACCGCGTCGTCGAGGCCCGCGAGGCCGTGACCAAAGGCGCGCAACGCCATGCTCGGCGTTGCCCTCCCTGCGGATCTGGCCGAGATGTGGCCGAGTCTGGATGTCGAGGAACAATGCAGCTTCCTAGCCGACGGCCTTGAGATCGTCGCCGTCGCCCGAGACAACGCCACAGCGCGGGAGCGGCTGCGGATCTGGACGAGGGACGACCCCAGCGTCCCCCGCAACCTCCCCTGCCTCGGCAACTTCGACCGGCTGGTCTCCACCCCGGTTGGTGGGGGTCGTCGCCGGGTGGCGATCTCCATCACGATGAGGGTCTGTCAAACGAACGGCACCTCTCTAATAGATCCGCGTTGGCCGGCCGGATCTCTCGGTGATGCCTGGCTCCTCTCTAGCCCGTGAGGCTTTGACACAGACCGTGTGAACCGGGGTTCGGTCGGCTGGCGCGGCGTGGCGTGGAGACTGTTGTCGATCATGGTTCTTGCCCGCCAGCACGACGGGTGCCCTGCCGAAATGGGAGCCGCGAGCTCTTGACGCTGACGGGTGTCGTGCCGGTCGCTGGGATCGTGAACGGCTCAATCGGAGGGTAGGCCAGTGAGCCCCGCTATTAGAGCGCCGCGCGTCCCGCCGTGGGCTTTAGGAGCCGAGGCCAAACACCAGTCCAGAGGGGGCGTGTCGATTGTCGGTGTTCTGTGGGATCGATTGGTCGGAACGGCACGTGCGCCACGAGGCGCACGGAGTTGAGCGGGGGTGAGAGACCTTCGACTCCTGGTCGTCGCAGCGGCTGGGTGAAGCTGAGGGCAGCCTGATCCTGGAGACGCCGGGGAGGGTGGGAGCAGCCCTGACACAGCCGGGACGTGCTGGCACTGCCAGACGGCGCGGGTCCGGTGAGCGAGACGGGAAGGTGTACGCGAGGAACCAGTGTCTGACGCCCCTTAACGGCAATGCCGCTCAGTTAACGGTTGGGCGGGTCCGTCAAGGCTGCTGAAGACGGGCAACGGAGTTCCTGCTAGAACAGCGTCGACCAAGATCACTGTGGGCAGGAACTCCGTTGGATACCCAGTCTGTCATCACGCGTACGGCCACGGTGGCCGAGGGGCGGTTCGCGCCCGGGCATCTGGGTGAGCTGACCCAGCAGGTGCCGTTCGAGATGGTCGACGAGGTGTTGACCTCGACCGGCAGGGTGCAGGCGCGGGTGCGTGATCTGCCCTCGCGGGTGGTGGTGTATCTGCTGCTGGCGGCGGGTCTGTTCGCCGAGCTCGGGTACCGGCAGGTGTGGGCGCGGCTGATCGCGGGCCTGGAAGGGTTGCCGGTGGCCAGACCGGGTTCTTCGGCGTTTGGCGCAGGCGCGCCGGCGCAGCCCCGTTGCGGGCGCTGTTTGCGCTGGTGGCCGGCCCGGCCGCCGGGGCTGCCCGATGGCGGGGGTTGCTGGTGTGCGCGATCGACGGCACGACCATGTTCGTGCCGGACAGCCCGATGAACCTGACCCGCTACGGACGGCAGACCGGGACCCACGGCGGCTCCGGGTATCCGATGATGCGGCTGGTGGCGGTGGTGGCCTGCGGCACCCGCGCCGTCCTGGACGCGGTGTTCGGCCCGCTGGGCATCGGCGAGATCAGCTATGCGCCGCGCCTGTTGGGTTGCCTGCGGCCGGGGATGCTGCTGCTGGCTGACCGCAACTTCGCCGTGGCCGACCTGATCGGCCAAATCGGCGCCACCGGCGCGGAGCTGCTCATCCGGTGCAAGAACGGCCGTGCCCTGCCCTCGATCCGCCGGCTGCCCGACGGCTCCTGGCTCTCACGGCTGGGCGGCGTGCCCGTCCGGGTGATCGACGCGGAGATCACCGTCACCCTCGGCGGCCGCAAGCAGCACACCGGCTGCTACCGGCTGGCCACCACCCTGCTCGACTGCCACCGTTACCCGGCCGTGGAGATCGTCCGGCTATATCACCAGCGGTGGGAGATCGAAACCGCCTATCTGGAGCTGAAGTCGACCATCCTGGGCGGGCGGGTGCTGCGCGCCCGCACCCCCGACGGCGTCGACCAGGAGGTCTACGCCCTACTGGTCACCTACCAGGCGCTGCGGCTGGCCATCACCGACGCCACCGCCACCCAGACGCTGACCAGCCCGGACCGGGCCAGCTTCACCATCGCCCTGCACGCCGCCCGCGACCAGGTAATCCACGCCGCCGGCGTCATCGCCGAGACCACCATCGACCTCGTCGGCAAGATCGGCCGCGCCGTGCTCGCCGACCTCCAACCCCCGCGTCGGCCCCGGGTCAGCCCACGCGTGGTCAAACGCGCCATCTCCAAACACCGCGCCAAAGGCGACATCGACCGAACCAACTACCAGGCCACAATCAACACCAAGATCCTCGGCGCGTTGCCGTTGACAACAGATCATGACCCCTAACTGAGCGGCATTGCCGCTAACGGCGGTGCGTACCGCGGCGTAGACGATGCCCGGGATCACGAGGATGAGCAGCACGGCGACGCCGTAGGCCGTTGTCGGCACCGGCATGAACGACTGGCGTCAGGGCTCGGATGGCCGCTCGCCGACGGGAGCTGCGTGAAGTACGCCGCGGACATCGTGCGTAGCACGGCCCGGTCGCCCCGGGCGTGAAAGTGGACGGCAGTTGTTGGTGAACTCTGACGTCACGCAGGCGAGCTGGCGCCAGCATTTGGTCGCGAATCTTGACGTCATCTTCTTGTCCGGTTCGAACTGGTGCGGCCAGGTGTTTGGGTGAGCGCGAGGGAGTGCCGGCCGCGATGACATCACTGCCGGAAGGCGCCCTTCCGGTCCGCCGATGGGCCTGGACGCGCTGCTAGAGGGTTGTGGGGTCGCGGTAGGAGCCGACCTGGTTGACCTCGGTGAACTGAGACGGGGCCTCGCAGCGGTCGTCGAGTCCGGCCCGGTAGGTCTGGAAGGCGGGGAGGTGTGGCAGCGGTCCGGGCAGGTCGGGTCCGCTGACAACCTCTAGGAACTCGTTGGGCTGGTCGAGCTGGTAGGTGGCCCATGTCAGACCGTCGGGTCTGCGCTCGGCCAGCTCGGCGTAGACGGCCCGCAGCAGGGTGAGGTGGGTGTCGAGTTCGGTGGGCTTGATCTGGTAGCGCATGATCGCGTGCATGTCGATTCCTTCTCGGTCTTCGGTGGAGTCAGCTATGGACCGAGGTGCGTCCGAGAAAATGCACCAGTTGGCGATCGTAAAACCCAGCCAGGGTGCGGGCCTCACGGGTGATCCTGTCGTAGTTGCCGGCGGTAGGCAATCCGGGCTGTTTGGGCGGCTTGTAGCTTGGCGCGGCGGGC
>WNGA01017792.1_pt1 | contig 13372 bp, 10 predicted proteins | sample 5400061 | NCBI WGS metagenome assembly WNGA01 (sample SAMN13153366, study PRJNA577476) | soil metagenome | isolation source: 100 cm soil or saprolite under grassland replicate 2 | place: USA:California | collected 2016-06-15 | reverse complement strand
GACTCGCGGAAGAGTGCTGAAAGAATGCCTGAGAGTGTGACCGACCGACCGACGAAACCTCTAGCTCATCGACTCGCGGAAGAGTGCTGAAAGGCTCACCAAGCTCGCCTACACGCCGGCGTGGGCGCCCTCTAGCTCATCGACTCGCGGAAGAGTGCTGAAAGGATGTCAACGACGGCTATTGTGATGACTGCGCGTGCCTCTAGCTCATCGACTCGCGGAAGAGTGCTGAAAGGGTGAACTGCGACCAGCCGCCCGTAGCAGCGGCAGCCCTCTAGCTCATCGACTCGCGGAAGAGTGCTGAAAGACGACAAATGGCGCATTTGCCATCCTGGTCAGAAACCTCTAGCTCATCGACTCGCGGAAGAGTGCTGAAAGATAGCGCCGCACGAACGCATTGCGCGCATCCCAATCCTCTAGCTCATCGACTCGCGGAAGAGTGCTGAAAGTTGCCTGCGATCAGCGCCAGCGTGCGATTGACGCCCTCTAGCTCATCGACTCGCGGAAGAGTGCTGAAAGATCAGCAGCAAACGTCGTACCCGCCGCATTACCAGCGCCTCTAGCTCATCGACTCGCGGAAGAGTGCTGAAAGATGCCCAGCCGCATCAAGACAAACTGAAAATCGTGGCCTCTAGCTCATCGACTCGCGGAAGAGTGCTGAAAGTATGGATACGATAACCACCGACGAATATCGGGCGCCTCTAGCTCATCGACTCGCGGAAGAGTGCTGAAATTCTGGCTCTTATTACGCTGTAGTGAGCTTAGAGGGCTTCTAGCCCATCGACTCGCGGAAGAGTGCTGAAAAGAAACGCATAATAGCGATTTCGCAGTATCGCAGATCTGCGAAGGCTGAGCATATCCACGAAGATCTCGGCGGCCTCGGCGAATTGCTCCAGGGTCAGGTCCTTCTGTCGGCGCAGTTGCCGCAGACGACGACCGAATTGGACTTGTAGCTCACTCATGTGAAACCCTTGGCGAAGGCCTACGCCTAGCATACCGTAGCGAGACTACGAGGGACACCGAGCGAGATTACGAGTTGTCCCGGTGAGTGGGGACAGAGTCGATGCGGCGCGCTGTGGTAGATGCAGAACGAGAGGCCCGCTCGCCGCCACCGCGCCAGCGGGCGGTTCGACGAGTGGGTGAGCAGCGCTGTCGGCTACCAGCCGAACTGACTGAGCAGGTGGAGGCTCGCGGCCGCAGGCCGGTGATGGCGCCGACGAGCGCCGTGAGGCGGCCGATGAAGATCCGTGGTGGGCGAAGATAACGAGAATGGCGCCGAAACCCAAACGGGTTTCGGCGCCACCGACGAGCATCTGCGCTTATGGCTTCGGCGGGCCTTCGCGCTCCCAGGTGCGCCCTGGCTTCTGGGTTGGGGGCAGCGGCTTGTCACCTGGCTCGATCGTCACCCGGCGAGGATTGGGAACCTCTCCACCGCGCGGCCCTCGCTCGATATATTCACCAGGCTTTGCCGGGGTTTGCCCTGGTCTTTGACGTGGTGCCACAGGCGCTCACCTCCTCTCAACGCAGGTAGATTTCGACGTCGTTGTGGATCTGCGTTGCGCGGAGTGTAGCATAGCACTTGCGTGCCGTCAACATTTCGTATAGAACAAAGTAGAACAACACTAAATGTGGAATATTTGTGGATTATTGATGCCTTGCTCGCTGAGTTGATCGCGAGCAGAGTTATGGATGTGAATTGGAAGGTCAGACTAGGGACGGCATGCACCGCCTGGCCGTCACTCACGAAGAGGTCGTCAATGCAGACCATCCAGCGCATCCTCTCCGCCCTCTGGTCCGCACTCGCACGAGCCTTCCAGTTCTGGGCGCGCGACATCGCCAAGCGCAAGACGCTCGCTGGCAAGGCGATCTCCGGCTGCCTGGGGATCTTCATCATCCTCTGCGCCTGCTCGCTGGGACTGGCCGCGGCACGCGGCGCCGGCGAGGCGGTCGGGCTGCTGCCGACCCGCACGCCAGCGCCGACCGCGCGGCCATCCGCGACCGCAACGCCGATCGCCGCCGCTGCGCCCACGCCCCGAGTGGTGGTCACCACCCCGGCAACCACCGCTGCTGAGGCGCCTGCCTCACTAACGCCAACACTCGCGCCGGCGGCCGCGGCGGCGCCCACCAAGGTCAGCGCGCCCACATCGCCCTCACCAACCGGGACGCCCGCGTCACCGCCCGGCTCCAGTCAGGCGGCCACCGGCGATGCGCCCACGCGGCCCGATGGCCTACCCAGCGCCACGGTCGCGCGCGTGATCGACGGCGATACGGTGGATGTCACCCTCGATGGGCAAACGGTGCGCGTGCGGCTGATCGGGATCGACACACCGGAAACCGTCGATCCGCGCAAGCCCATCGAGTGCTTCGGGCGCGAGGCCTCGGCGAAGGCCCATGCGCTGCTCGACGGCCAGACGGTGTTCCTGGAAGATGACCCCAGCCAGGACAGCGTCGATCGCTACGGGCGGGCGCTGCGCTACATATGGCTCTCTGATGGGCGATTGTTCAATCTGGAGATGATCGCTCAGGGCTATGCCTTCGAGTACACCTACAACCTGCCGTATAAATATCAGGCCCAATTCAAGCAGGCTGAGCGCGATGCCCGTGAACAGCAGCGCGGGCTGTGGGCGCCCAGCGCCTGCAATGGCGAGCACCGGCCGGCCGAGGAGTCCCCCGGCGCCGCGGCGACATCAACGCCGCCTGCAGTCGCGCCGGCGCCGGCTGAGGGTGTGACAATCACTCAGGCGCCGGGAACAGTGCGAAGAGGCGCGACGGCCACGGTCGCGGCGCATACCGCGCCGGGCGCGCAGTGCTCGATCGTGGTGCGCTACAAGAGCGGGCCGAGCAAGACGCAGGGGCTGGGGCCGAAGACCGCCGATGCGGGCGGCGACGTATCCTGGGCATGGAAGGTCGGCACGAACACCACCCCCGGCGCCTGGCCGGTCACGATCACCTGCGGTGGGGCGTCGGCGCACACGGAGGTGGTGGTGCCGTAGGCGCATGGCGGTGCGATAGCCTGTGGGAGAGATAGCGCCGCCCGCTGGAAAGATTGAGCGAGCGGCGCTCGTTTGCGTACGCTCCAGCCTCACTACCCTAAGCCAATTCAGTGCATCAGTGTGGTAGCATCGGCGGCATAGAATTCATATCTTCACAGATCTATGAAGATATGCTATAATCGCCGCACGTACCCGCCTGTTCGCCAGGATTCTGACCTTGGAAGAACCTATCCCCCTGCAGGACGCCGCCAAGCTGTTCGGCGTCAAAGTGGACCGCCTGCGCCGCGCGGCGTGGGACGGCCGCCTCGCTGCCCGCATGGTCGGCAACCAGTGGCTCGTGCTGCCCTCGGAAGTCGAGCGCTTCCTCCGCGATGGCGGCCGCCATCGCGCGCCCGACCCGCGCCCCGCGCCACGAGAAGGAGACGCCATGGCCCGTATCATCGCGGTCGCCGTGCCTAAGGGAGGCACCGGCAAGACTACTACGACCATCAACCTGGGCGCCGCGCTCGCGGAGCAGGGCCAACGAGTGCTGCTGGTCGACTTCGACCCCCAGGGCAACCTCACGCAGGCGCTGGGCCTGCGCCCGGGCGATCTCGACCACACCGTCTACAATGCGATCAAGTACTTTCTCACCCGCTTCGAGTCGCAGCTCGATCTGGCGATCCGCCCAACCGAGGCCGGCGTCGATCTGGTCCCGACTAGCGCGCGCCTCAACCTGGCCAATGACGAACTGGCGGTGGCGATCCAGCGCGAGTACGTGTTGCAGAAGTTGCTCGCGCCACTCATGCCGCGCTACGACGTCATCCTGATCGACACGCTACCCTACCTCGGTGTGCTGGTCGTCAACGCGCTCGCCGCGGCGCACGAGGTGCTCATTCCCTTGCAGGCCGAGTACCTGGCCACCGAGTCGGTGTCGCTGATCATCGACCAGGTGCAGCTGATGCGCCGCTCGGGTCTCAACGCGAACCTCAGCATCGCCGGCGTCCTGCTGACGATGGTTGACCCGCGAACGGTGCTCCACCGCGAGGCGGTCGAGTACGCCCGGCGCGAGCTCGGCAACCATTTGCGGATCTTCGACACCGTGATCAAGCGCTCGGTGCGCTTCCCTGAGTCGCAGGCGAGCCACCAGACGATCTTGCAGTACGAGCCGCACGGCGAGGGCGCGCGCGCCTACCGCGCGCTGGCCGAGGAGGTGCTGCATGCCGCCGCGTCGTAAAGGGGGCTTCTTCGGTCAAGTGGCGCGGCCCGAGGACGAGGCGGCGCGCCAGCGCGAGGTCGCGGCCCTGCTCGCGCCGCGTCGCACCATCGTGCAGGATCTGCCAGTCGAGCGGATCAAGCCGAACCCGTTCCAGGCCCGCCACGATTTCTCGGGCGTGGAGGAGTTGGCACAGGCGATTGGGACACAGGGGTTCACCAGCCGGCTGCGGGTGCGGCCTGACCCAGATCAACCAGGGTTTTTTCAGCTGGTCTACGGCGAGCGGCGGCTCCGCGCGGCGCGAATCGCCGGCCTGACCGAGATCCCCTGCGAGGTCGCCGACCATACCGACGATGAGCTGATCGAGATCGGCCTAGCCGAGAACATCCAGCGGCGCGATCTCGCCCCACTGGAAGAAGCCCAGGCTTTTCGGACACTTATTGATGGGCGCGGGTACAGCATCCGACGCCTGGCCGAGCGGCTCGGCAAGGACAAGAGCTACGTCGAAGATCGCCTCAAATTGCTCCAGGCGCCTGAGGACGTTCAGCAGATGGTCGAGCAGCGGCCCGACACGCTGCGCGCCGCGCGCGAAATCGCCAGGATCGACACGCCGGACGCGCGCGCCCCACTGATTGCCGGCGTGATCCAGGGCGATATCAACACCGAGGACGTGCGCGCGATAGTCCGTGAGACGGCCGCGTCGGCGCCGAAACAACACGCCAGAGATGCTGAGACGTCGGAAGCAAAGGACGTGCGACGGATCGTGGAGCGCGATGCGCGCACGATGCGCGCGATTCTGGAGCGCTGGGGCACCTTGGCAGATCAGGGAGATGACGCGCGGGCGCTGGTCTCCGAGCAGACCGAGGCGCTGTTGCGGGAGATGCAGCGACTGGTCGAGGCGCTGGAGTGTTGACATGTCTGTATGTACAGACATTCGTGACAGGTATCACAATTGTCTGTACATACAGACACCTGTGAAAGACCTCACAATTGTCTGTATGTACAGCTGCCACCCAGATGATGCATGCTTGCCTGTGCTTGGTGGCCAAGCACCAATAGGGCGCACCATGATGATGCTCCCTTCTTCACATCACGCAGGAAAAGACATGTAAGGGTGCATCATCATGATGCACCCCTAAACGAATCAAGGGTGCACCATGATGATACACCCTTTGACGAAGCGAGGATCTATGACTGATCCACTCCCACAACGGATTGTCGAGTTCCACGGCGACGAACTGATCGCTGTCCAGCAGCCTGACGGGACCATTTTCGTCCTGCTCGCCAAGGTATGTGAAAATCTCGGGCTGGCACGCTGGCCGCAGACCCGGCGCATCCAGACCCACGCCGTGCTAAATGAAGGACTCGCGACCTTGACGGTCGAGACTGCAGGTGGGCCGCAAACCTTGCTCTGCCTCCGTCTTAATCTGCTCCCGTTGTGGCTCGCGGGCGTGCAGGTCAGCCGCGTCAAGAAGGAGTTGCAAGATAAGCTGGTGCGCTACCAGACCGAAGCCGCGAGGTGCTCTGGCGCGCATTCCGGTCGCAGATCCTGGTCGAAGAGCTACCAGCGAACCGCGAGAGCGCGCTAGCGATTGGCCAGCTCGAGCAGATCATTGAGCAGTCCAAGGCGATGCAGCGCATGGCCGAGGAGCAGATCACGCTCATCCGGCGGATGGACGCCGCCGCCAGGATCGTGAAGACCATTCAGGCCGACGTCGGTGACGTCAAGGTCCGGCTGGGCGTGCTGGAGGAGCGGCTGCACCCCGCCAGCTACATCACCGACGCGCAGGCCGCCGAGGTCCAGAGCGCCGTCGCCGCCGTAGCCATGGCACTCACCAAGCGCGACCCTTCCAAGAACCATTTCCAGAGCATTCACACCGAGCTGCACCGGCGCTTCAAGGCCAAGAGCTACAGCCTGATCCGCATAGAGCAGTATGCGGCGGTGCTGGCATTCCTGGAGGAGTGGGATGAGGCGATGGAGGGTGGCGAGGGTACCGCATAATTGCAGTATCGCACTATCGCAGTATCGCACTATCGCAGAGATAAGCTATGAAGCTCTTCGACTTTCAACCGGGCGACGGCACCTGCTACACCTTTCTCTTCGGGCGCCTGCCGGCCCCATCACCCTTCATCGAGCACTACACCGTGTTCGGGTTTCGCGACGACTACACGCTGCCGCTGCTGACCTATCCGTTCGACAATGAGCGGGTCAGCTTCGACACGTTCGCCAGTCGGCTCGATCAGCCGGGCGTGAACCCGATCACCCTCAAGACCGCCTGGCGGGTGTGGTGCGAGCTGGTCGACAGTCCGAGCGAGGGCCTGGCCAATAACCTGCCCGAGTGGCGGCCGGACTGGCGCGAGCAACTGCCACGAAAGTAATGACTTTTTTTGGTCGATCTTAAGAGCGAAAACGCACAATCGCAGTTTCGCAGTATCGCAGATATAAGGAGGCAATGGTGCCATCTTTTCGTAAGGTCGACCCTGCCGAGGTGCAGGCGCCAGTACCGCGCCCTCCCTCCGAGCGCGCCCGCGTCGCGCAGGAGTACGATGCGCTGCTAGAAGGCTTCATCGTCGGCGATCATGGTCGCGCCGAGTTGGCCGATGGTGAGCGGCGTTTGACCGTGCGCCAGCGATTGCAGGCAGCGGCGCGCCGGCGCGGTCTCGCGCTGCGTTTCCGGCCCGGCCGCGGCCCACTGATTTTCCGCGTCGACACGGCGCCGCCGCGACCACCGGAGATAATTCTGTCGCCAGCCGCCGAGTCACCCGATCGAGGGAATGGCCACGCCGCAGAGCAGCACGCGCCAGTGCAGCGGCGCCAACGCCGAGAGCGCCGGCCGATTGCTGGGCGTTACGATGCGGTGCTGCCGCGCTGGATGCGCGAGGGCTCGCAGTCGGAGCGACGAGGCGGAAGCAAGCGACGGCAAGGACGGTAGACAGCGATCGGCGAAACCGCACGGGGGATCATGAGCGATGTGTGGGCCGAACTGAACGAGCGCCAGCGCGCCTACCTACGTGCGCTCTACGACTGCGACCAAGCGACTGAAACCGAGCGCCGAGAACGCGCCGCGCGTGGTCATTGGGATCGTACGCCGGCCAGCGAATGGCGCTGGCAGATGTACGGCCCGGTCGCGCCGCCGTCGCAGCTCTACACGGCGCTGCACAGCGCTGGCCTAGTTGACCCAGGCACCGGCGCGACGTGGCAGGCGTTAGAAAATCGTGGGCTGGTGGGGTGCCGCATTGTGCGCGATGCGTTCGGCGCGCCCCTGCTAGAGGTGCAGATCACGCCGGCGGGCCGCAAGGCCGTCCGGGCGGCGAGTGGCGAGCAGCGACCGAAGCCGCCGCCCAAGGGCCAACTCCGCGAACGCCAGTGGGCCGCGCTCACAAGGCTCTACGCCGCTGGCGACGCGGGGGAATTATCCGAGGATCTGATGTACGGCCGCGCTGGGTTCGACTGGATGCGGACGCTGCTGCGCCTGCGCGACTACAAGCCGCAGCCGCTGATGGAGGAGTACCGCACGCCCTATCACGACAACGGCGACGGCACCTATCGTGCGCCCGAAAGCCGGATGCGGATCACTGCCTTCGGCCGCGACTACTATCGGCACGAGTGGGCGCGCTACAACGCGCTGTATCCAGCCGTTGACGCGCCGCTACCGGGGAGTGAACCACCAAAGCCGGGGGCGGCCACCGAAGACGCGGGCGCCTGAGCGGCGCAGGCGCGCGTACCACGACACACGAGGCAGAGCATATGCGACGACCACGCGAAGAGCTAATGAGCGAGCGCAGTGCGCTCCTTGAAATCATGGCAGCCGAGCGGCGCCGGCGCGATGAACTGCGCAAGCAGGCGGCGCGCTTCGGCTACCGCGCCGACCCGGCCATCCCGTTGGAGCTGGAGGACATCGACCGGCGGCTGGCCGCTTATGCGAACGAGTTGTCGCAGCTGGAGACTCAGATCGCCGAGGCCGACGAGCCGGTCGCTGAGGTCGAGTACCGGGCACAGGTGGCCGAGGCCTGGAACACGTCCACTGGGCGCCCCACGGTCTCCGGCAGCGCACGGCTGGAGCTGGCGCGCCTGCGGCTCGGCATCACGCCCGAGCGCGCCACCGTCATCGAGCAGGAGGTTCGGGCGGCGCTCGCCCGTGAGGCCTTCACCGAGATCGACATCGGCATCCTATTGGGCATCGCGCCAGAGTCGCCAAACCCGTTCATGGCGGGCATGCAGGTCTACATCCAGCCGTACGATACCGCGAGTGTGACGATCGAGCACCTCAGCATCAGCCAGTTCGTCACACAGGCTGACGCACTGAAGGCCGCGCTGCGATTGGTCGGCCGCGTCGTGCGCCTTGACCGGCGCGTCGGTGCCGAGTTGCTGCTGCTTACTCTCCCGCCCGGGCCTACGCTGGCGGTCGAGGTCTTCGGCCCGCAGTTGCTGGCGGTCAACCAGGCGCAGATCAGTGGTGACGAGACCGCAGTCTTCGAGGCATTCATCGAGGACCTGCGCCATGGCCTCGCGCCGCGCCAGGCCGCACCAGAGAGTGCCTGAGGCGTCCCCTCGCACTATCGCATAAACGCAGCATCGCACTATCGCACTATCGCATAACAAAGGTGTATATATGGCCGAGCTGCATCTTGCCGCCGACTTTGCCATCCCCGCTGACGCTGTCACCCAAACCTTCGCGATCCTGGCAAAGCGCGGCGTGGGAAAAACGTATTGCGCCTCGGTGCTGGTCGAGGAGCTGCTCAAGGCCGGCCTGCACGCCGTGGTGGTCGATCCGATTGGCGTCTGGTGGGGGCTCCGGGCGTCGGCGGACGGCACGCGCCCAGGGTTGCCGATCGTGATCCTCGGCGGCGACCACGGCGACGTGCCGCTCACGGTCACGGCCGACCAGGTGATCGCCGACCTGATCGTGGACGAGAGGATCTCGGTCGTGCTCGACCTGGCCCACTTCCGCAAGGGCGAACAGGTCCGCTTCATGACCGACTTCGCCGAGCGGCTGTATCACCGAAACAGAGAGCCGTTACATCTGGTCTTGGATGAAGCGGACTCGTTCGCTCCCCAGCGCCCAATGAAGGGCCAGGAGCGGATGCTGGGCGCGGTCGAGGACCTGGTGCGCCGCGGCCGGGCGCGTGGCATCGGCGTGACGCTGGTGACCCAGCGCAGCGCCGTGCTGAACAAGGACGTGCGCACCCAGGCCGAGGTCCTGGTCGCGCTGCGCACGATCGCGCCCCAGGACCGCGACGCGATCGACGCCTGGATCAAGGTTCACGGCACGCCCGCGCAGCGCGAGGAACTGATGACGTCGCTGCCGTCGCTGCCGATCGGCACGGCCTGGTTCTGGTCGCCGGGCTGGCTCGATGTCTTCCGCCGGGTCGAGGTCAGAAAGCGCGAGACCTTCGACTCGTCGGCCACACCGACCGTGGGGCAGCGGCCGCGGACGCCCAGGCAACTCGCCGAGGTCGACATCGCGCGGCTGCGCGAGCGGATCGCCGCGACGATCGAGAAGGCGAAGGCCGAGGATCCACGCGAGCTGAAACGGCGCATCGCTGAACTCGAAAAGCAACTGGTCAGTCGCGCGCCGGCGCCGAAGGTCGAGAAGGTCGTCGAGCGCGTCGAAGTCCCGGTTATTGGGGACGAGCAGATCGCGCGGCTGGAGCAGGCTGCCAGGGCGCTGGCGGAGGTGGGGACGCAGCTTCTTGCCACCGCCCAGGAGATCGCCGCGGCGCTCGCCAGGGTGACCGCTGCGCCAGCGCCACGCAAGGTGACCGCCGCCACCGCCCTGGCGCGCCCGGCCAGGGCCGACCCTGCTCCCCCGGTGGCCGCCCCGACCAACGGCAGCGCGAGCGCGGAGGCCGGAGGGACGGTTCGCGAACCGTCCCTGCGCGCCGGCGAGAGGAGGATGCTCCAGGTGCTCGCCCGACACTACCCGATGAAGGTCACGCGCGCCCAGCTTGGCACCCTCTCCAAGACGGATGGAGAAGTCCAGATCACACGGGTCGGTCTGGACTACCTTGGCGCCGACGTTCCGCCGCGGCCACAGACAACCGAAGAGCTGCTCGAGCTGTGGCGCAGCGTGCTGCGTACTGGCGAGCGCAAGATGCTCGATGAGTTGGTCGCACTCTATCCGCAAGCGCTCACTCGCGAGGAGCTCGGCGAGCGCGCCGGCTACACCGCCAGCGGTGGGACGTTCGGGGCGTATTTGAGCACCCTGCGGCGCAACGGGCTCGTCGAGGTTGACGGCGACGAGGTGCGGGCGAATGAGACGTTGTTTCTAAGCCGAGCCGTCTCGTAGCGGCCGGCGTGCCCGCTTCCTAGCTACCTGCGCACCCAGCCCCAGCCAAGCCCTTGCGCGCTCTGCTATCATAGAGGCAGCGCACCCGCACAATGGATATCATCTATGAGCGAATCTCCCGACACGCTTGCCCAGCAGATCGCCGCTTTGGAGGCTGCGCTCGAGCTGCCGCTGCCCGAGGAGTCGCGCCGGCAACTGCTGGACAAGCTCCAGGCGCTACAGGCGGCCGTAGCGCCCACTGGCGACGTCGTCGCGGGTGACAAGGTCGGCGGCGACAAAGTAACCGGCGACAAGATCGTTGAGCCGCGAGGTGCGGTCGATCTGAGAGATAACGCGCGCGTCACCGGTGTGGTCGTCGGCGTCAACACCGGTGCGATCCAGGCCTTCTTTGGCGCACAGCCACCGATCAATGCCAAAGAACTGCTCGACAGCTACCTCGAATCGCTCCTCATCGATCATGCCCACCTGCGGCTGGGCAAGCTGCTCGGCAAGGAGCAGACCGGCCGCGAGCAGGCGGTGGTGCCCACGCTCTCACTGCGCGCGGTGTATACGTCGCTGGCGACCAACGCCCGTCTCCATGGAGCCGATTTTCATCTTGACCGCGAGGCGTTGCAACAGGAGCTACGCGCTGGTGATCCCTCGGCCGTGTTGCCCGACCAGGCGCGCCTGGCGGCGTACGCCACGCCGGAGCAATTTGGATCTCTACGCTCAGGGGTCGTGATCACATCCGAGTTCGCCGGTCTGTTCACTGATCAGTGGCAGACATCGTGGTTCACAGCGTCGCAGGTCCGCGACCGCACGGCCAAGATCGCCGGCCAGTGGCTCCGGCCCGAGCTGGCAGTTGAGGCAGTGGCGATCCATCCGCGCCTCGTGCTCCTCGGCAACCCGGGCTCCGGCAAGTCCACCGTCCTGCGCTATCTGCTCGTCTCGCTCGTCGAGGCGCTGCGCGCCGGGGGCGATGCCGGCCTCGATCTGCGCGGTTGGGAGAAAGTAACACCCCTGCCCACGCCGCTCTTCTGCCAGCTCGGCCGCGTGGCGAAGGCGCTTGGCGACGATCCCGCGCGTGATCTGGAAACACTGATCGACGTCCTGCTGGGGCCAGTCGTCGCCGGCGTCCTGCGCCAGGGGCTGCGCGATACCGTGCTACAGGCCTGGCGCACGGGCGGCGCGCTGTTGTGCCTCGACGGCCTCGACGAGGTCTCTGGCGTGCCGGAGCCGACCCGCGCCGGGCGGCGCAGCCGGCGCGAGCGTGTCGCCGACGCCATCCGCCAGCTCGCCGCCCAGATCGGCCGTACGCGAATGGTCGTGACCTGTCGGGTCAAGCCCTATGAGCAGAGCGCCGCCTGGCAGCTGGCCGACCCCTGGGTCGTCCGCACGATCGAGCCGTTCGCGTTCGGTCAGGTGCGTCACTTTGTGCCAACCTGGTACGCCCAGACATGCGCTTCACCAGAGGCGGCGAAGTACGCCCCGGACCAGGCTCAGGCCCGCGCCGAGACCCTCGTCACCGCAATCGTGAACAAGCCCGGCTTGCGCGTCATCACATCCTCGCCGCTGCTGCTCACCATGCTTGTGCTGCTGCACTATAACCAGAAGCAGCTGCCCGACGAGCGCGCTGATGTCTACGAGGAGCTGGTCAAGCTGCTCCTGGAGCGATGGGAAGGCATCCGCTCCGCCGATAAAGACCGGCGCGAGATCGGCATTGGCGAGCGCCTTGGCCTGCCGCATCTGCGCGCCGACCACCTGCGCCCGGTCATCCACGCGATCGCCTTCGAGGCCCACCGCCAGATGGTCGATGGGCGCGGCGTCGTGCCCGAGCGCCTGGTGCGCGACCAGCTCGACGCCTTCTTCGCCCGCGAGATCGACCCCGACGATCCTGCGGGCGTCCGGCGTGTCGCTTACGTCGAGAAGACCGACCAGTTTCTCGACCTGCTCGTCAACGAGACGGGCCTGGTGCAGCCCGAGGGCGACGCGACCTACGTGCTGCCACACCTGACCTTCGAGGAGTATCTGGCCGCGTGCCACCTGGCTGGCCGTGGCGATCTCAATCTGACCTACACGCAGTGGTGCGCCGCCGGTGATCGCTGGCGCGAGCCGCTGCTGCTGCTGATGGGGCGATTGCGCCAGCAAGAGAAGTTCGACACGATCTTCGGCTGGCTGCAATTGCTGCTGGCCGAGAAGGAGCCGTCCGACCAGCGCCAGCGCGACTTGCTGCTAGCCGCGGCCTGCTACGAGGATCTGGGGCGGCGCCGGCTGCTCGCGCGCTACGTGCCCGAGCCGGCCGTCGTGGCGTTCGAGCGCCAGCTGCGAGCGATGCTGGTGGAGACGCTCGAACGTCCGGACCCGGCGCTGCTGCTCGCGCAGCGGGTCGAGGCCGGCGAGGCCCTGGCCTGCCTGGGTGACCCGCGCATCCCGGTGACGGTCGACGCGTGGCGCACGGAGCTGGCGCGGCGCAACGAAGATTTCGGCAGACCTCCCGGCTACTGGTGCTACGTCCGACCCGCAACCTATCGCATCGGCGGCTGGGAGAAGCGCGAAAAAACGGCCAACATCATTCTGCCGGCCATCTGGATCGCCCGCTACCCGATCACGGTGGCGCAGTTCGCGCCGTTCGTCGAGCAGGGCTACGGCACCGATGCCAAACGCTGGTGGACGCCCGAGGGCTGGAAGTGGAAACAGGAGCGACCGCGTACGCAGCCAGCGGTATGGAACGAGGCGCCCTACGACGGACCCAACCAGCCGGTGATCGGCGTGGCCTGGTACGAGGCGACCGCGTTCTGTGCCTGGCTGACCGAGCAGCTCGCCGATACGCTGCCGGCGGGACACGTCGTGTGCTTGCCGACCGAGGCCGAGTGGGAGGCCGCTGCGGCCTACGGCTGGAGCGGGCAGCGCCGCGC
>WNGA01015188.1_pt1 | contig 13376 bp, 5 predicted proteins | sample 5400061 | NCBI WGS metagenome assembly WNGA01 (sample SAMN13153366, study PRJNA577476) | soil metagenome | isolation source: 100 cm soil or saprolite under grassland replicate 2 | place: USA:California | collected 2016-06-15 | reverse complement strand
GCGCGTTCAGTTGACGGAGCGGCGTCAGATTGTCGAGAATCCAGAAGCCCCGCCCGTGCGTCGCGACGACGAGGTCGGTGTTTTTGACTTGCATGTATTGCGCTGGGACGACGGGAAGGTTGCGCTGCAGCGATTGCCAGGACGCGCCCGCATCGAACGAGACATAGACGCCTGTTTCGGTGCCCGCGTAGAGCAGGCCTCTGCGGACGGGATCTTCGCGAATGACGCGGGCGAAATCCTCGTCGCGAATGCCGGTGGTAATCTTTTGCCACGTCCGGCCGTAGTCGGTGGTCTTGTAGAAATACGGCGACCGGTCGCTCACGCGGTATCGATGCGCCGCCAGATATGCTGTGCCGCGATCGTGCGGTGACACGTCGATCGTTGCAATCGTCGTCCACTCCGGCAGGTCCCTCGGCGAAACGTTCTCCCACGTTTTGCCGCCATCGCGAGTCATCTGCACGGTGCTGTCGTCGCTGCCGGCCCACAGCTCGCCCTTCTGCAGCGGCGACTCGGCGATGGACTGGATGATCGACACCCAGTACAACGAGGACCACATTGAGGTAATCGGGCCCCCCGGAATCTTCTGCATCTTGTCCTGGCGATTACGGGTGAGATCGGGGCTGATCGTCTCCCACGAGTTGCCCTCGTTTGTCGTTCGATACACGCGGTGACCGGCCGTATACAGAACGTTCGAATCGTGAGGCGAGAGCAGAACCGGCAGCGTGTAATAGAAGCGGTACTTGACATCCTTGGTCGCAAACGTGAACTCGTCGTCCGGCCACACGCTGATGTTCAGCGCCTGCCCGGTGCGGCGATCGATGCGATCGATGCCCGCGCGATCGGCGGCGTAAATCACGCTGCCGTCCGGCTTCACGGCGGTCTGGCCGCCCTCGCCGCCCTGCAGCACCTCGTTGTCGTTCCACGCGATCTGCCCGCTTCGCGTGCGGCTCGGTGTGGCGATGTGCGTGTTGTCGTTCTGCGCCGCGTAGAGGCGATAGGGGACCTGGTCGTCGATTGCGAGACCGAAGAGCGCCGCTGTGGGTTGATTCAGCTGCGTCGACCACGACGCGCCGCCGTCGAGCGACACCGTGGCGCCGCCGTCATCGCCTTCGATCATTCGCTTCGAGTTCTTCGGATCGATCCAGAGCGCGTGGTTGTCTCCATGCGCCATGGGAATGACCGTGAAGGTTTTGCCGCCGTCCGTGGATCGCTGAAGGTCGTAGGTCGGGATGTACACCGTGTCCGCGTCCTGCGTGTCGGCGATGATGTGCATGTACGAGGAAGGCCAGCGTCGAAACTGACGCGACTCGTTGAGGCGCTGCCAGGTCGCGCCCCCGTCGTCAGAGCGAAACACCGCGCCGTCTTCCGCCTCGACGAGCGCCCAGATCCGATTCGGCCGCGGTGGCGACAACGCGAGGCCGATCTTCCCGATCACGCCTTTGGGCAACCCGGGGTTTCGCGTGATGTCCGTCCAGGTCTCGCCGCCGTCCGTGGATTTGTACAAGCCGCTGTCAGGTCCTCCGCTGATGTCGTCCCACGGCAATCGCTGCAGTTGATCGAGCGATGCGTAGAGCACGTTCGGATTGCCCGGATCCATCACGAGATCCACGGCGCTTGCGCGATCGCTCTTGAACAGCACACGCTGCCACGTCTTGCCGCCGTCCCTGGTCCGATACACGCCTCGGTCTGGACCGGTGCCGAAGATGTCGCCTACGGCGGCGACGAACGCGACATCGGGATTGCTCGGATGAATACGAATCTTGGCAATGTGCCGGGTTTCCTTGAGGCCCACATGTGTCCACGACACGCCGCCGTCGGTCGACTTGTACACGCCGTCGCCGGGCGTGATGTCCTGCCGTGTGATCGCTTCACCGGTTCCCGCATAAATGACGGACGGATTCGACAGCGACACGTCGATTGCTCCGATGGGCGCCGTTCGGAAGAAGCCATCTGACACGTTTCGCCACGAGTTGCCAGCGTCGGTCGTTTTCCAGAGTCCGCCGTGGCTCGATCCGAAGTAGAAGACGAGCGGATTCTGCGCGTCGCCCACGACGGCGCTGCTTCGGCCGCCTCTGGGCGGCCCGACCGACCGCCACTCGAGGCCATTCAGCAGCGCCGCGTCGACGTGAAAGCTTTGCGCGGCTGATGCGGCGGCAGCCGGCCGCGGCTGTTGGGCGGCGATGCCCGACTGGAATGAGACGCCGAGCACTGCGATTAGCAGGATGGAGGCACGCATGAATGAACCTTACGGTGAAAGGTTGGGGGGACGCGCGCGTTTCAACAGGACACGCACTTGTGGTTGTTCTTCGCGCCGAGTGACTCGAGCAGTTTGATCGTTTCTGGAAACGGCTGGACACGTTGTCGCGGTCCGTTCGCGGCGTCGACGGTTGTTTGTCCCGCCCTGTTGACGGCCTTCACGTCGGCGCCTTTCGAGACAAGGTAGAGAATCATCTCGTTGTCGCCCCGCGCCGCGGCGTAGTGGACGGGCGTGTTGCCCTCGTGATCCCGTGCATTCACGTCCGCTCCAAGCTCTTCGACGAGGTAGCGCACCGCGCGCATCCACCCGGCGGGGTGTATCCGGTGACCGTTGCCGGCGTAGTTCTGAAGGTAACCCGCGCCCGTCGCCGCATGAAGCGGCAGCATGCCCGGGGCGCCAACCGGCAGCGGCTCCAAACCCCTGCCGCCGCCCTGCCGTCGTCCTGCAGCTGTGGGGATGTTTGGATCCGCCCCGTGCGCGAGCAGCAGGCGCATCGCCTCGACGTCGCTCGCGTACGCTGCTCGCCAGAACGATGTCGCACCGACTTCATCGACGCCGGAATTGTCCTGCGTGTAGCCCGAGTACCAGACTTTCTTTTTGAGTCGTGCGTTCGGGTCGGCGCCTTTGTCGAGCAGCATTTCGAGCAGCTTCACGTGCGACGTCTGCTGCTGCAGATAGGCTCGCGGCTGCGGATACTGCGCCTGCGGCGCCCACTCACAATTCAAGACCGCATACAACGGAGCGACGCCATTCTCTGCGGCAAGATTCGGGTCTGCGCCTTTCTCCAGGAGATACATCGCGAGATCGAAATGACCGTTGACGATCGCGAATACCAGGGCGCTGGCGTGTACGCCGCCGCTCACCTGGTTCAGATCGACGCCAGCATTCACCAGTGCCGAGACAGTCGCGATGTGACCTTGACGCGCGGCGAAGTGCAACGCGGTGAGACCACCTTGCGCGGCAACGAGCTCGTTGTATTCGTAGGCCCGGTCGACGCCGCCCACGGGCGGACGGCTGTTCGGGTTGGCGCGACGCGCGGCTTCCGCCGCTTCGCGCTGCGCTTTCGTGTTGGCGTTTTGCGCCGCTGCGCGATCGGCAGGCATCGCCACGTCCATCAGATCGAACACGGTCGTCATCGCGCGCGGGTCGGCGCCAAGCTCCAGCAGCACCTTGACGGCATCTGCACGGTTGCCTGCGGCCGCGAACATGAGAGCAGTGTGGCCTTTGGCGGTCTCCCGCGCGTTTACGTCGGCGCCGTGTGCCAGAAGCACCTTGATAGCTTCGGGACTTCCGGCTGCCGCGGCCAGCATCAGCGGCGTCGTCCCGGGAGTGGTCGTGGCGTTCACGTCGGCGCCGGCCTTCAGAAGGGCGGTCATCGCGGCGGCGCTTCCTGTCGTCGCTGCCATGTGCAAAGGCGTTGAACCATCGATTCGCGTTCGCGCGTTCACGCTCGCGTTCGCCTGGAGCAGCACGTTGACGAGTTCGGTCTCGCCCTTGAGCGCCGCCCAGTGGAGGGCCGTCATGCCGTCGCCCATGGGCGCGTTGACGTCTGCCCCCTTGCGCAACAAGGCACGGACCGCGCTGACGTCGGCGCGGCTGGCGGCGTCTGCGACCGGTGCATCGGACGCGAACGCGTAGAAGATCGCGGGCACCCACAGGACGATTGCGAGAATGGAGAGCGTCGTCTTGATGGCTCGGCGCATGTGCGCGCCCCTCATTCGGCAGCCACGCTCGGCGCCGGGACGCTTCGCAGGTCGAAGGTTCCGGAGCTGTCGCCGAAGCTTTTCATGTCGTCGAGTCCGAGGCCATGCAGCAACGTCAGGAACACGTTGGCCGTTGACGTGCCGTCGGGCGCCTTGAGGTGCAGATTGCCTTTCAGCTTCCCGCCCATGTGACCGGCGAGGAACAGCGGCACTCGCTTGTGGTTGTGAACGTTCGGGTCGCCCATCGGCGACCCATAGACGATCAGCGTGTTCTCGAGGAGGTTCGAATCACCGTCGGGTGTGTTCTTCAACTTCTCTAAGAAGTACGGAATCAGCCCGACGTGGTAACGATTGATTTTTGCGAAGTCGAGGATCAGCTCCTCGCGATCGCCGTGGTGTGATGCGTTGTGGAAGCCGGCCGTACTGCCGCTGTCTGGATACACCCGGGACGACGCGTCGCGACCGAGCTTGAAAGTAAAAATGCGAGTGATATCTGCGGAGTACGCGAGCACCTGCAGATCGAACATCAGCTTCGCGTGCTCGTCGAACGAATCGGGCACTCCGATGGGCGCTTCCGGAAGCTCGCGGTGTTCGCCGCTGCTGTTGTAGGCCTCGACTCGCTGCAGGCGGCGCTCGATTTCCCGAACGTTGTCCAGGTAGTCCGCTACCCGCGCCTGATCGGCGGCGCCCAGGTCTCGCTTCAGTCGCGCGAGCGAGTCGCTGATGATGTCGAGGATGCTGCGATCCTCGAGCCGCCGGGCGGCGCGCTCTTCTTTCGTCGCTCCAACGCCGAACAGCTGATCGAACGCGACGCGCGGATCGCGCACCATCGGCAGAGGCTCGGTCGGCGACGCCCAGCTGATCGTGTCGGTGTAGACGCACGCGTATCCGTACGCGCATCCGCCCGACTGATCCACGTTCTCGATGCACAACTGCATGGAGGGAATCGGTGTGTCCTGACCGAATCGCTTCGCGTAGAACTGATCGAATGACGTGCCGACGAACACATCCGAGCCTTGTGTCTGCTTGGGATGCGACTGCGTCAGAAACACGGCGCTCGAACGGAAATGATCGGCGCCCACTTCCTGCAACTGGAACGCCTCGGCGTTTCGCACGTCCGTGTTGCTGACGATCGTGATCCACTCACGCCACGGCTCGAGCGCGCTGAGACACGTTGACGTCAAATCAAACGCGCCGCCGACGGCGGCCGGCGCAAACATGTTTCGCTTCATCCCGAGCGCGGTGCTGCCGGCGGACCCGTGCACGATCTCGATGCATGCGAGCCGAACTCTTGGTTTCGCGGTCTGCGCCCACGCACTGGCTGCGGGCACCATCGCGTCGAGCAACGGCAGCGCGACGGTCGCGCCGAGTCCTTTGAGTACCAGGCGGCGCGGTAGATGCTTTCCTTCGAGATACATGCCAATTACCTCCGCGTGACGCCGCCCGCGGGTGAAGCCGGACCCGCTGCCGTTGTCTTTGCCGTATCGGCCGTGCTCATTTGGAACGCCGAGCTCTTGACGATGCCGAGAATGAAAGAGGAGATGCGATAGTCCTGTCGCGCGGCCTCCCGCGCGATCTTTCGAATGGCCGGCATGTCGTAGTACTCGACTCGGCGGCCGAGCGCGTAGGTCATCAGGTTTTCGGTGAAGCTGAGGACGAAGAGATCCGCGTGCTGCAACAACGCCGCCCGCAATCCTGCCGGTCCGTCCATCGCCGTGCCGTCGTACAACTGGCCCGCGGCGTCGATTGGCACACCGTTGTCCTTGCTACGCCACTGGCCGGTGACGTCGAAATTCTCGAGCGCCAGTCCCGGGGGGTCGATCATGCGATGACATGAGCTGCAGGCGGGATTCGCCCGGTGCTGCTCCATGCGCTCCCGCGTGCTGAGGAGTCGACCCTCCTTGGCACGGTCCGTATTGTCGAAGGGCGGGACGTTCGGCGGCGGCGGAGGCGGCGGCGAACCAAGCAGGACTTCCATGATCCACTTGCCGCGCAGCACGGGCGAGGTGCGGTCCGCCACCGAGGTGAGCATCAAAATGCTGCCTTGGCCGAGTAACCCGCGGCGCTCCGGAGGAAGAGCGACTCGACGGAAATCGTTCCCAACGACATTCGCGATGCCGTACTGGCGCGCGATGCGTTCGTTGACGAACGAGTAATCCGCCGTGAGCAGCTCGAGCACGCTGCGATCGGCGCGCACGAGACTGTCGAAGAACGTGGTGGTTTCACGGACGTACGATTCGCCAAGGAAGTGATCGAAGTGCGGAAAAAAGATCGGCTCGGGGGTTACTTTCTCCACGTCCTGCAGCCGCAGCCACTGCCGGGCGAAGCGCGTCGACAGCGCCTCGGATCGGCGATCGGCCAACAGCCGGCGAACCTGCTGCTCGAGCACTGCGGGAGTTCGTAACGTCGATCGCGCAGCGGCTCTCATGAGCGCGTCGTCCGGGATCGTTCCCCACAGGAAAAAAGACAACCGTGCGGCAAGGTCGGAATCGTTGATGCGATATGCGTCGCCGGCCGCGAGCGATGCCGCCGGCGTTTGTTCGGCGCGGATGAGAAATCGTGGATTCGAGAGGATGCCCTGCAGGGCCAGACGAACGCCGGCTTCGAAGCCGTTCTTCGCGCGCTCCTGCGCATAGAGCCGCTGCAGATCGGCGAAATCCTCCGCCCGGACAGGCTCGCGGTACGCCTGCGTGGCGAGCCGTTTGATGATTTCGTTCGCGCACGTCTCTTCCGCGGAACTGCGTAGTGGCGCGGCTTTCTTGTCCGCCGTAGCTTTAGCGAAGGCGGAAGCCCCGCCGTCGGCCGACGAAGGCGGATAACAACTGAAGATCCTGCGGCGGCTCGGGGTCTCAGAGACGCCAGTCACTTTCCGCGGCCCGGTGATGGTGAGCTCGCGAAGATGCGGCAGGGCCGTGACGCCGTACCCGATGCCGATTCGCGGATCCGCGTCGGTGATCTCGGGCGGCGCCAGCAGATCGTCGTTGGGACCGGCATAGCGGCGGATGAAAGCCGCAGAGATCCGCTGTGGACCCGCCGCAACGTGCACCGGCGGCGTCTTGAGACTCATCCCTTTGTCCCACTCGGCCATCCAACCGTCGACGTCGAGCAGCGCGACCCGCTCGCCATTCATAGAGATTTCAATCTGTTCGCCGACGTCGGTGCTTGTCACCGTCGTGCCGCCAAACAACTCACCCGTGCCGCCGCCGAAGAACGTGACCTTGAACTCGTAGTCGCCATCCGCCGGAAACGTGTGCACGATCGAGAGACCGCCGCGCGTACCAACGGGAGTGCCCTCGACGTGACGCATCTGCCCCTCGGTACGGGGAATGGCATATGTCGTAGGAGTGGAGGTGGCGGTGCGATCGCCGATCGCGAGGCGGCTGATCTGAGCGGCCGCGCGCAGATGGCCCATCGTCAAGGTTGGAGAGAGCGACTGTACGTCAGCGATGTTGTCGAACCCGCTGCTGATGGTGTCTGACGGCAGAAAGGCGTCGGCGTCGATATCGATGCCGAGCAGGTCGCGGATCGCCAGGGTGTACTCGGCGCGATTCAGCCGTTGAAAGGGACGGCGCCCGGGATTCGGTTGCTTCGCGGCTGCCTCGTCCAACTGCGTTTCCAGAGTTGTCACGAAGGCCTTGACCATCGCGGGATCCGGGCGACGCGACGCAGCCGGCGGAGGCATCATGCCGGCGCGAAGCTTCCGTATCATCTTCTCCGCGACCTGTGCGTTGCGATCGACTTGGGCGGGGTCGAAGGCGGCGAGCGTCAAGCCGCCTGCGCGGCCCTGGTCGCTGTGGCAGCCCACGCAGTACTGCTTGACGAGCGCACGCTGCGCCTCGTTTGACAGGCGATCGGCGGCGTCTCGACCGGCAGACGCACGCATCGCTCGGCCTGTCTCTTGCTGCCCCGCCGCGGACAGTCCAAGGCTGAAGAGGAGTGCGGAGCCGAGAAACGCCGCCGCGAATTTCGTGATCATCTTTCTAGCATCATCGCCCATTCCGTGTGAACCGCGACGATTGTCCCAGTGGCACCTGCCTCAGCCAGTATCAGAACGCGACGTTGACGCCGAACCTCGCGAGCCGGCCGCGAACGATGCCGACTGGCTGCCCGAGCGACGGGCCGACGGTCTGCACCTCGTTGATGACCGCGTTCGCGTTGAACAGGTTGTAGACGTCAGCCTGCAGTTCGACCTTACGGTAGCTCCACTTGAACGCCTTCGCGAAGCGCAGGTCGAGCAGGCTCACGCGCGGCAAGGTGAACTCCCCGCGGGGCACGAGTGAGACAACCTGCGTGACCTGGGTCAGGTTCGGCACCTGCGCGCGAGTGACGGTGAAGTTTCGCGCGAGCGGAGCCCCGTTGAAGCTCTCGAACGACCCGCTGACCTGTGTGCCCCACGGAAGCGGCTGCGCTCCGTAAAACTTGAGCTGCACCGACTTGTCGGTGCCGTAGAAGTTGATCAGCGTGTTCGGGTTGTTCGTATCTCCGGACCCGGACTTTGCGCGGCCATACGTATAACCGGCGGCGAGAATCCCGCCGCCGTGGAATCGAGAATTCAGGCGAAGTTCGATCCCGTTGTAGTTGGAGTCCAGCTCCTTCTGGTTGGTGACGACCGTGTCACGGCGTCCGACGGTTTCCGGCTTCTGGTTGTAAACCGTCAGAGGTTCATTCGTCAGCGGATTGGTAATCGTCACCGGGATGTAATCGCTCGGGAGAACGGCCATGTTGCGGCTGCCGATCATGTTGCGCAGCAGGCGCCGGTAATAGGTCGCGCCCACGCCGATTCCCCGCAACACTTCGTGGTCGAGACCAAGGGTCATCTCCCAGTTGTACGGCCGGGTGACCTCGGGATCGAGACGCGAGGTGACGCCTCCAGCAAACCCGGTGCTTGGTCCAAGCTCCGTGATCTGCGCGATCCCGTCGAGGTTGGTGTCAGTCCACGCGCGCCGATCGCGCTGCAGCAGCATCGGGTTGACTGCCTGCGCCCGGCTGGTGCCCTCGTTCTGAACGTACTTGCTCAGACTGCCTTTGACCACGGTTCTGCCGCTGCTGGACACGTTGTACGCCGCGCCAAAGCGCGGCACCACGTTGGTCCATTTGGGCAGATTTTTCTGTTCCTGGAATTCCCGTGCGGGCACCCACGGACCGGCGGCCGCTGTCTGCACCGGGATGTCGACCTGATATCGATCCATGCGCACGCCCGGATTGAGCGTGAGCCGCTTGATTGTCCACGAGTCCTGTGCGTACAGGCCAAGCTCGAGATCGATGTTCTGACGGGCGTCCGTCGGAGAATTCCAGATGTCCACCGAGTCCGCGACGCCGCTGCGGAAGCGCAGGTGCATCCCCTGGTTGACGGTCTGCGCCACTCGATACGAGCCGCGGCCGTATTGAAGGCCGACTTTGAGGTTGTGCGCACCGGTCACATATGAGAGCGAGCTGTTCAGCCGGCCCATGAACGATCGATTCAGCAGATCGTTCGTCCACGCGTTGGTCAACGTCGATCGCACGAAATCGACCTCTTTCTGTGGGCCTCGATGCGACGTGATGTGTATCAGCGAGAGGCCGTTCTCGAAGAACAATTTGCTGCTGATGGTCGTCGTCGCCTTCACGCCGGCCACGTACGAGTTCGGCGTCTCCTGGAGGATCGCGGCGCGCGACTCGATGAACTGGTAGTCGCTCGAGCGGTCGCGCCGGCCGCCGCGCCATTTGTCGTCCATCTCGTAAAAGCCCGTGATCTTGTTCTTCTGATTGACTTGCAGCGTCAGACGACCCGTGTAATCGGTGATGGTGTTGTCGTCGAGCGGACGGGATCCATCGGGGTTCAGGCCGGCTTCGTACTGGTCGAATCGCTGATGCCGGTTGGATAGGAAGAACCAGAGACGATCTTTCTTGACCGGACCGCCGAACGAGATGTTGGAATCGTAAATCTTGATGAGACTGCTCGATTCGGGCAACCCGCGTTGCCGGAGTTCGTCCGTGAGGTTCTTGGAGTTCATGCCGCTGCTGGAGCCGCCGAAGTATCCAAATCCCTTGTAGTCATTGCCGCCGTCGCGCATCACCATGTTGAACGCGATGCCGCCCTGCGCCATTTCGGCCGGGAGCGCGCTCGTCTGGAAACTCACTTCCTCGAAGTTGCCGTCGTTGAAGTAGATGCCGATTGTTCGTCCGTCGCCGAACGGCGAGTTGAGCGCCATGCCGTCGACCTTGTAATTCTGATCGGAGGACTGCGAGCCGTGCACGCGCACCGTGGCCTCCTGGAGTCCCTCCGTTCCGCCGACATCAAAGCGATCGGACTGAACGCCGGGGATGAGCGTGGCCTGCTGGAAGATGTTGCGCGCGTTGGGAATCGTGTCGAGGCTGTGCCGCGTCAGCACGGTCTGTTGCAGCGCGCTCGTCGTATCGATGATGGGGGACTCGCCCGTGACCGTGACGGTCTCCTGCAGATCGCCGGGGCTCAACGTCACGCTGATCGTGGCCGTAAACGACGCCACGAGCTCGATCCCTTCACGCCGGACAGGGCCGAAGCCGGAGAGCGTGAACGTGACGGCATACACGCCCGGGCGGAGATCCACGATCCTGTACTGGCCGTTTCCGTCCGTGACGGCGGTCTTCGTCTTTTCGATCAACGCCGGGCTGCTTGCCTCGACCGTCACTCCGGGCAGGACGCCGCCCGTCGAATCCTTCGCCACTCCAGTGATCGCGCTCTGTGCGTACGCGGTGGAACTGCAGACAATCAGCGCCAGGACGTTGACTAACAGCAATTTGGAACGGTTCATGGAGAACTCTCTCGTGTATATCGACGGTTGTGGGGTGCGAGACTTTTGGGGCAAACGACGAGCGTGCAACGTGACACGGACGTCCCCGGAAGACCATTTAGCACAGATTTCGGAGCGGTTCTTTGCCCACTTGTAAGAAATTGTCGCGGAGCGACGCTTTCCGGCCGGTGGGTGTCGCCGGACGGCGCGAACGAGTCGGACGCGATGATAGCATCCGGCTGCCTCGACGAAGCTCGTCGACGAACACACGAGCGACGTCGGGCCTGATTCGAAGGTGATGTCGATGAAAGGCGTCGGCCGACGCGGCTTTTTCAAGCTTTTGTCCCTGGTCGCTCCCGCCCTCGCGCGCAGCGCGGATCTCGCCGCCGCGCCAGCGCAAACCCGTGAGCGTGTCACGCCGTCTCTCATCGCCGCGTCAGAAAAGCTCGCCGGCCTCGAGTTCACCGATTCCGAACGGGAACAGATGGTCGACGGCGTCGCCGAGAACCTCGATCGCTATCAGGCCATCCGGGCGCTGGCGATCGGTCCGGAGATTCAGCCGGCGTTTCGATTTGACGTCGACCCGCCCGGCGTCTCTGTCGAAATCCCGCCATCGGCTAGCGGTGTTCGGCTGTCGCCTCGCACAAGCCGCGCGCGGCCAAGCGATCTCGACGAACTGGCCTTCGCGTCGACAGCAGACCTCGCCGAAATGATCCGAACGCGCCGCGTGAGCTCGCTCGAGCTCACGACCATGTATCTCGATCGCATCAGGAAGTACGACCCGCAGCTTCTGTCGGTGATCACGCTCTGTGAGGAGCTCGCGTTGAAGCAGGCGAAGCGAGCCGACAACGAGATCGCGCGCGGGCAGTACCGAGGACCTCTTCACGGCATCCCGTGGGGACCGAAAGACGTGCTCGCCGTCAAGGAGTATCGAACCACGTGGGGCGCGGCGCCCTATAAAGATCAAGTGATCGATCACGACGCGACAGTCGTGCAGCGGCTCGAGGCCGCCGGCGCTGTGCTCATCGCAAAGCTGTCGTTGGGAGAAACGGCACGAGGCACCGACGGATCGGTGTGGTTTGGCGGAATGACGAGAAATCCCTGGAACCTTGCTGAGGGCGCTTCGGGCTCTTCAGCGGGACCGGCATCAGCGACAGCCGCGGGTCTCTGTGGCTTTTCACTGGGCGGCGACACCAGAGGCAGCATCATCCTGCCGTGCAACCGGTGCGGCGCGAGCGGCCTTCGACCGACATTCGGCACCGTCAGCCGACGGCAAGGACGCTTCGGCGCGCGATGTGCCGTTCGCCTGGGACGCGAACCAATCGCCGGCCGGTGTGCGCGTGGGCTACGCAAAAAAGGAGTTCGAACGCAACTACGCCGGACGAGCAGCGGACGAATCGTCGCTCGCAGTGCTGCGCAAGCTTGGCTTCGATCTCGTTCCGATCGAGCTTCCGGTCTTTCCCCACGACGCGCTTCGCCTCATCATGGATGCCGAAACAGGCGCGTCGTTCGACGAGCTCACACGAAGCAATCAGGACGATTTGCTCACAGGCCAGGACAAGGGCTCGAGGCCGAACAACCTTCGGCACTCGCGTCTTATTCCAGCCGTCGAGTACATCCAGGCCTGCCGCGCTCGCACCTTGCTCATGTGGCAGATGTCCGCGGCGATGGAGAACGTCGACGTGCTGGTGGCGCCATCACTGGGTGAGACAGTACTGAGGGTCACGAGCCTCACGGGCCATCCGGGAGTCGTCGTGCCAAACGGCTTCAGCGACCGGGACACGCCGTTCAGCATCACGTTCCTCGGCGATCTCTTCAAAGATGCGCAGGCGCTCACCGTTGCGCACGCATACCAGAAGGCCACGACGTTTCATCTGCGGCACCCGGCGAGGTTTCAACCGCGAGGCGGCGCCTCACCTCGATGAGCCCGGGACGACCAACTGCCCATAACGCGACGTTGCGACAATTTCTTACAAGTTGCTCAAGAGCTGGCCGGAATTCTGTGTTGAAATCTCCGTGGCACACGCATAGACCTCGCGTCCGAGGGCGGGCTTCCGCCTCCGCTGACGCATCGGCGAGGCTTGCCCCGCCGCAGCTTGTCGGTATGACGGCAAGCGAACGCGGGGGCGGTCCCGGTATCGGTTTCTTCGCCGTGTGCCGAACTGTTGGTCTCGAAACAACTGACTTGAAGAAGGCGGAGGTCACCCTATGAATCCACGTCCGAGGAATGGACGTCTATGGCGCGTGGCGACACTGATCGCGGTCTTTTGCACGGCGCTGGGCCTGCCGGCATTTGCCCAGACCGATACCGGCGGAATCGAAGGTGTGGTCCGCGATTCGAGCGGCGCCGTTCTACCTGGGGTGACGGTGGAGGTTTCCTCGTCCGCGTTGATCGAGCGAACGCGAACGGCGACGACCGAAGACACAGGCAACTACCGATTCCTGCGGCTGCCCGTCGGCAGCTACGTCGTGAAGTTTTCGCTGGCCGGCTTTACGTCGGTCGAACGGCGCGAGATCGTCATCAACTCCGGCTTTACCGCCACGATCAACGCCGAGCTCTCGCTTGGAACGCTGAGTGAAAGCATCACGGTGACCGGCGAGTCGCCTCTCGTTGACGTGCGCGCGACGACGACGCAGTACGTGATCACGAGCGAGGTCGCCAAC
>WNGA01011768.1_pt1 | contig 13379 bp, 14 predicted proteins | sample 5400061 | NCBI WGS metagenome assembly WNGA01 (sample SAMN13153366, study PRJNA577476) | soil metagenome | isolation source: 100 cm soil or saprolite under grassland replicate 2 | place: USA:California | collected 2016-06-15 | reverse complement strand
CATCATTCAATTACGGCTACGGCTGGTTCATTGACAGCTATCATGGCCATCGGCTCGTGCAGCATAGTGGCGGAACACCGGGGTTTTCTTCAGTCATCTATCGATTCCTCGACGATAAACTGACGATCATTGTTCTGACGAACCACAGCGACATGATCATGGATGAAGTGGCTATCGATCTTGCCGGAATCTGTTTGCCAGCGTTGAAACGACCGGAAGCGAACCCGGATCCAGATCCAAGAACCACGGCGACCTTAAAAGAAGTCGTCTCCGGTTTATTGAACGGCAATTACGAACCGGCAGCGTTTACGGCGCCGATGCGCATCTTCCTGAACACTGCAACAGGCAAGGCATTTTGGAAATGGTTCGCCGACCACGGCGCGTTGGGCTCGTTTATTTTCTCCGACCGCGAGGAGAGAGGAGATGCCAAAGTCCTGCGCTACAAGGTAAGCCTTGGAGGAAACTGGTACTGGTTTTCTGTTACAACAACCAACGATGGAAAGATCGCACAGATCTATTGTTGGTGATGGCACAGTTCTCTATCATCTCGACTCCGCTGGGAATCACAGAATCCTATGGAAGTTCTTGGAGCAACTTCTTCCAGCGCGTCCAAGCCTCGTCGCGCGCTTTTCGGTCGGCTTCGCGAACGGCGGGATTAGTTGGTTCGCCGGAGCGCATGAAACCGTGGCCGGCTCCTTTGTAGATCACCGGCTCGTATTTCTTGCCGGCAGCCTTCATTAACTCTTCCGCTTTGGGAATACCGGCGTTTACCCGCTCATCATTTTCGCCATAGAAACCGTAGACCGGACACGGAATGTTCGCGACTTGCTCCGGCGCGTCCGATGGAGTTCCGTAAAAAGAATAAGCCGCTTTCAATTTCGAGTTCACGTTTGCGTACATGAACGCCCATCCCCCGCCCCGACAAAATCCACACACAGCAAGAGTGCCGTTGCACGCCGGAATTTTCAGGGCGTAATCGGCGGTCGCGTCGAGAACCATTTTGACCTGATCTTGTGTTACCGCCGAGATCGCTTTGCTCGCTCCATCGGCATCTTCAAACTTTTGGCCGTTAAGAAAATCCGGCGCAATCGCGATCACTCCGTTTTCGGCCAGCTCATCGCACATGCTGCGCAGCCAATCGGTTAGGCCAAAAATTTCCTGAACGACGAGAACGACTGGCGCTTTGTCTTTGCGCTCCGGATAAACCACGAAGGCCTTGATTGTGCGGTCGCCCGATTTGATATCGACCCATTCGCCGTGACGCGGCGAACTGTTCAGACGTTCCTTACCAAAATCCTTGTACACTTCTGTTGCAAGCACCGAGCCAGCAAGGAACACGAGCGCAAATACAAGGTGTTTCATAATCGAGTAGCAGCAAACGTCGATTTTCCGGAACCTAGCTGGTAGGCGTCGTTTTACGCAACATCACATCGAGGCTCCAAGCGCCAGGCCCATAAAGGAAGATGTAAAAGAAAACAAAGCAGTAAACGACCGCCAGTTCGCCTTTATTGACAATGGGTAAGATGCTGCCTTTGGCATGCATCATAAAGAATGCGACGGCCATTTCGCCACTGGCGATGAAAGCGGCTATACGGGTAAATAATCCAACGGCAATGAGGAGGCCGCCCGCGATTTCAATCCAGCCCCCCGCTACCATAAGCGGCGGCAACGGCCCGCCAGGTTGGCCGGGCGGCGTGAACCATCCGAAGATTTTTTGTGCACCGTGACAGAAAAACATGAGACCAACCACGAACCGCATAACGGAATAGAACGGAACAGCATACCGAGTTAGTGAGTTCATAACCGTTCAGGCTGAATGATTTCCAGTCAAAGTGTCAAGTCTCTAGCCGCTTCGCTGTGCGCGGCCGCATCCGGGGAAACGGATACAGCTACGCTGCTTTCCTGCTCGGGTGCGCTCTTTTCGCGCGCGATTTGCCTTTGCTTTTCCCCTTCGGCCCACTCTGTTCGAGGCTCTTCTGCAAAACCGATACCAGGTCGATCACCTTTGTGCTTCTCTTCGATTTCCTTGCCGCCGGCTTCCACTTTTTCTTCAATCACTTCCATGAGCGCCTCCCGGTAGTCGTCTTTGTATTTTTCCGGATTCCATTTCGAGCTCATGCTATCGATAAGTGATTTGGCCATATTCATTTCGCGTTTGCCGACTTCCAGAGTCTTCGGCACGTGCAGCTTGTCCGCGTCGGCGAGCTCATCAGCGAAATGCATCAATTCAAGAACGAGTGCACCGTCCTCCGGCTTAACACCGGCCAGATACTGCCGCGTCTTGATGACCACTTTCGCAACGCCGACCTTGTTAGTGTCTTTTAACGCATCTCGCAGGAGCGCATAAGCTTTGTCTCCGCCTTTCTGCGGCTCCAGATAGTACGGTTTATAGAAGAACATCGGGTCGATCTCTTCCAGATCGACGAAGTCCTGGATGTCGACAGTCTGAGTGGCTTCGAGATCGACTCGCTGAAAATCTTCGTCCCGTAGCACGACGTATTTGCCTTTCTCGTACTCGTACCCCTTGACTATCTGGTCCCAGGGCACCTCCTTGCCGTCTTTTTCAGCAACGCGTTTGTAATTGACCGGACTAAGATCGGTCTTGCGCAGAAGACGGAACTTCAGTTCCTCCTGTCGCGTAGCTGCATAGAGCGCGATTGGTATGTTAACCAGTCCGAAGCTGATGCTGCCCTTCCAAATCGCTCGTGCCATATAACGTATTTCGGATGACAGCGCTGTAGCGGTGGTCTATGACCGCTGATCTGGGGAGCGCACGCGCCTCGCGTGCTGGCGATCGCGCCCTCGCGATCGCGAACTTCCGGGGGATTCGGGAAGTTACCGCGAAACGTTCTCGGGCGTTTCGGCGAGGGCGCCGAAACGAGCACGCGTGGCGCGTGCGCTCCCCAGAAGCTACGCCGCCATCTCGAGATCTCGGCGCGAGATGCCGCGTAATTCAAAGAGCCGAATCAGCGTTTCTTCGATCAAATTGTTCGGACAAGACGCGCCGGCAGTGATGCCGATCACAGCGGGTCCATTCGGCAACCAAAAGTGTGAAACGACTTCGCGTTTTTCGTGCAAGTTGTAATGCTTGATTTCCGTGGCGGAAACGAGCCGCGAAGCGTTCAGCACAAAATATGTCGGCAACTTCTCTTCGCCCATCTCGGCGAGGTGTGATGTGTTCGAGCTGTTGTAACCCCCAACGACGAGCAACAAATCCATACGAACGTTCAGCAATTCGCGCAACGCATCCTGCCGCTCTTGTGTAGCGCCGCAGATTGTGTCGAAGAAGCGGAAATTCTTCTGCGCGAGCTCCGGTCCATCTCGATCGATCACTGCTTGGCGAATTCGGCGTTGCACTTCCTCGGTTTCGCCGCGCAACATCGTCGTTTGATTCGCCACGCCCACGGTTTCCAGGTGCACGTCGGGATCAAATCCCGGCGAGTGCGCGCCCCTGAATTTCTCGAGGAACGCCTGTTTATCGCCGCCGTGTCGGATGTAATCGCAAACGTAATCTGTATCCGCGAGAGTTAGGACCACAACGTAATGTCCGCTGCCGTCACCGAGCGCGCGCGAGCTGGTTGCCTTTGTCTCTTCGTGCTCGGCTTTGCCATGAATGATGGACGTAACCGACTCACTTGCGTATTTGCGTACCCGCTTCCAAACGCTCATCACGTCGCCGCAGGTGGTATCAACAATCTGGCAGCCGCGATCCTTAATCTGTTGCTGAAGCGACAATTCGGTGCCAAATGCCGGCACGATGACGACATCATCTGGCCCGAGATCAGAGATGTCCGCCTCCTTATTCCTGCCGGTGAGATTCTTGATCCCTAACGAGGCGATTTGATGATTGACCTCCGGGTTATGAATAATTTCTCCCACAATGAACAGGCGGCGATCCTTGAAAACCTTGCGCGCCGCGTATGCGAGATCGATCGCGCGTTCGACGCCATAGCAGAAACCAAACTGCTTCGCCAGGCGCACTGTGGTATCTCCCACGGAAATGATTCCGCCGGCGCGCCGGACCTTTTCGATGATATCGCTGCGGTAGTGTGACTCGACCTGTTGCTGCACGGCCGCCATCACGTCGGGCGTGCGTAAGTTCACTTTCTGGCGGGCAGTTGTGCCGCTGGAAATCAGGTTCGTGCTCATGGCGTCGGCTAACGTAACCCTAACCGGCCGTTTTCCAATGGCCGGCCACCTCCAAATCCCCTTATCAGGAGACGATCACTGATCGACGAGCAGTGGACCAGGAGGATCGGTAAACCAGCTGGGGGACAGCAATAGCGAGCGCGGCGGGTCCGGGTCGCGGCTTTGATCGAGCCGGAGAACCAGATTGCCATATTTCTGATCCTCGGGCAGCGAGCTTGCGATCTCCACCGGAGTGCCGATCCGGGTCAAGGCGAAGAGCCGAGCAGCCGCTTCTTTATGGAGACGAACGCAGCCATGGGTATGCGGCACAGGCCAGACAAACCCTTCGTGAAATCCATAGGCCGGCGCGAATTCGCACCAGTAAGCCATCGGATACCCTCGGTCCGGCTCGCTCTGCCGTCGGCGCTCTTTTTGTTTGCTGTAAATCGTGAAATGGCCGTGTGGGGTTGGGGCGCCAGGCTTGCCCACGTTAGCCTGAGCAGCCATCAACAGTCGGTCGCCTTCCATCACATACAGGTTTTGCGTTGAGGTGGAGAGTTTCACTTTGACCTTCGACGGATCGTGCGGTTTGTAAGCCGTCACATGATACGAGCCTCCACTAGCCACCTTTCCTGTTGCGCAACCGGTAAGTAGTAACAGCGAACCGCCAGCCCCCAGCAGAATTAATCGGTAAAGATGTCGCATACGCGGATACTGGATAAGATCAGACAGCATTTTGTCAACTTTACAGAGCAGGTTCGTTTCTCCCGTGTGGGGACATACGGAGAGCTAACCTATCTTGTCCGGTACAGTGGTGAGAAACTGATTGCCCAAATTCCGATTGCGGTTTTTCTCGTCGAACGGCACAGAAATTCTCTAAACTCAAAACAGTTACAAACGTGAGACCCTTATGAAAAATCAAAACATCACCATCACAGCAGTACTTTGCGCCGTTGGATGCATTGCGCTTTCTCCAAGCGCGCAAGCGGTTTTTCCACCACCGGATGGCGGCTATCCGGGTTTTACCACGGCAGAAGGGACCAACGCTCTTAAAAACCTCACTAATGGTGCTGCCAACACCGCAGCGGGGTGGTATTCGCTCTTTGCGAACACCGAAGGCAACTACAACACCGCTGTCGGCGCCGGAACGCTGGTTTTCAACAACGCGGATTCAAACACGGCTATTGGCGTTGGCGCGCTTTTGCTGAACATCGGCGGCGGTTTAAACACTGCCATAGGCGTCGGCGCGCTCCAAAGCAACACCGAAGCCAGCCGGAACACTGCCATCGGCTCCAACGCGCTCTTTAGCAACATCACTGGCGAGTTCAACACGGCCATCGGTGAGTCTGCCCTGGCGAGTAATACTCAAGGCGAGGGCAACGTTGCAACGGGCGGTTCGGCGCTGTCTTCGAACACTGAAGGCAACTACAACACAGCGACTGGCTATCGCGCCTTGCTTAGAAACACGACCGGCACTCTCAACACGGCCAACGGCAAAGATGCGCTCTACAATAATACTGAGGGGCAAAACAATACCGCCATCGGTTTCAGCGCGCTGTTCAACAACGCGAACGGCAGCGCGAACGCCGCAGTCGGTCGCGACGCGCTCTTTCACAATACCACCGGCACCCTCAACACCGCCATTGGGTTTGGCGCCCTCGACAACAACACTAGCGGCAGCAACAACATCGCCGTGGGAGTTTCAGCAGGCGCCAACGTCACCAGTGCAAGTGGCGTGATTTGTATCTATAATGCTGGTGAAAATGTCAACAACAGCTGCTACATCGGTAACATCTGGAGCCAGCCGGGCGGTACTCAGCCAGTCTACGTGAATGGACAGGGCAAACTTGGGGCGCAAGTCTCCTCCCAACGTTTCAAGGACGAGATCAAACCGATGGAGCACGCCAGTGAAGTCATCTACGGCCTCAAGCCGGTGAGTTTCAGATACAAACCGGAGATTGAACCTACCCGTCCACTCGGGTTCGGGCTCATTGCCGAGGACGTCGAAAAGATAAATCCTGAGCTCGTGACGCGTGACAGCAATGGTCAAGCAGCCTCCGTCCGCTATGACGCCATCAACGCGATGTTGCTTAACGAGTTTCTGAAAGAGCGTCGTCAGGTCGCGGAACAGCAAGTGAGATTAACCGAGTTGAAGAAAGACTTCCAGACTGTGAGTGCACAACAACAGGAGGAAATCCGCGCACTGAGGGGTCAACTGGCAGACCAGGCTGTACTAATTCAGAAGATCAGCGCGCAGCTTGCGGCAACAACGCCAACCGAGCAAGTAGCTTGGAACGGGCAATAGACGACTGCGTTACTTGCGGGGCTTGTCACAAGCAGCGACGCGATCTTCTGGCGTAACCCCATCATTACGCGGTGAAGATCGTCAGGAAGGCGACTTCGATTGCGAGGCTTTCCTGGACATTTCGACCGAGGTGATCTCGCAATTCTTCAAGTAAACGGATCCGCCACAAGATTTCGGCAGTGCTGAATCGATTTGCCAGCGTGGCGGTTTCTTGTTTCGCAGTTGGGATATCGCGCTGGGCCACGTCGTTGCTGGCGCGCAGAGCGTCGGTCCACCAAGCGAACAATGTTTCGACCAGCGCGGCGCGTCGTTGGAGGTAAAGGCTTTCCGTCAGCGCCTTGTAGTATTCCTCTCGTTCTTCCAGCCAGGCGCCGTCGGTTGCTTCCTTGTAACGCGTTTCCTCCCGTTTTAACGCATCATCAGTTTCGTGTTTCACCTCCTCACGTATCGCCCGGAGCAATTGTTGAAATTCCTGAGCAAGTCGATAGGCAAATTGAATACTCCAGGTCGTTTGGCGGGATGTTTGTTGCAGCAATTTCACGAGTTTTTCTTCCTCTTTCTTGCTCTGAGCCTCGCCGTCTGACGCAAGTGGAATGGAAATGCACCGCGAGAGAATCGTTTCCGGCAGAGCCTCGGGCAATGCACTCAGCAGAAGCAACAGCGAATCCTTTGGCGGTTCTTCCAGTGTTTTGAGAAATGCATTTGCCGCCTCGATTTGAAGCCGGTCCGCGTCGGGAATGATCGCTACTTTGCGCCCCCGGTTCGCTGCTCGCATCTGAAGTGCATGCTCCAGCGCCCGGATCTGCGCAGTGACGATTCGCCGCGATTTCGATTCGGGCCGGGCAATGAAAACCTCGCGAGCTTTGGCTGAAAAAATATCCTTGGCGGGGGTGCCGTTAACCAAACTGGCCAGCTCTGCTGCCAGCAATTCCTTGCCGCTGCCCGGAGCTCCGGTGATCAGATACGCATGCGCGAGCCGGTTCTGTTCATAGGCCCGTCGTAAAAATTCGAGTGCAGTCGTACGGACGAAGGCCATTTTTAGACAGAAGTGAGAGACGAGTGCGGATGACGACCCGGCGACCCGGCGAAACGGCGAAACGGCGAGCTTCTTGTCGCTGATCGCTTCGTCAATTCGGCGAGTCTCTGCTTGAGATTCATCGCTTGCGCTCTCGTCGGCGAATAAGCCATTTCTCTGGTTCATCGATCATGCGCACAATCTGCGCGCAGATTTTCTCGTACGCATCATCACCGGTTAGAAATTCGTCGCGAGAGACGTAGCGGTGGTGAAACGCAAATTCCAGATGAACCTGCGTTTCCGCGGCTTCACCTTCGGCATCGCTGAGTTTCGAAATAAATGCTGCTTGATAGCGGCGCTTCCGCCATGTTTCGGCAAGGTTGGCGCAAACTGATCGCGAAGATCGGCGGATTTGGTCAGTCAACGCATAGCGTTCTTCGCTCGGGAATCTTTTGCTCAGGTCATAAATCTGGAGCCCAGCCGCAAGCGCGTTTTGGTAAACCTCTAAATCGCGGAAATGCCGGATTGGTTTCCTCCCCGTTTCGCCGTTTTGCCGTTTCGCCGTTTCGTCCACGGTTGTCAGTCGCCAGCCCTCAGCATTGGAAAGCGATCGGAAAGCCTTCTCCAGATCTCGGTCTCAATTTCATCTGCATCACGTGCGCCGTCGATCAAAACAATTCTTTCTGGCTCGTCCACCGCGAGTGCGCGATATCCTTCGCGAACGCGCTCATAAAATTCGGCTGGCTGTTGTTCCATCCGATCAGTTTTGCGTGGCTCATGCTGCATTCGCGACAGGGCAGTAGCAGCATCGACATCGAGCACGAAAGTGAGGTCCGGGATGCAATCGCCAACGGCGAACGCATTCAAGCGCTCGATCATCTCGCGATCCAATTTGCGTGCCGCTCCTTGATACACAATCGTGGAATCAGAGAAGCGATCTGCAATCACACACATGCCGCGTTCCAGCGATGGCTTGATTATCTCGCGCACGAGCTGGCTGCGACTAGCCTCAAACAGAAGCAGCTCGGTCTCGGGCGTCATGTTCGAGTTGTGTGGAGCAAATTGCAAAAGGTCACGGATACTTTCGCCGATCGGCGTGCCCCCGGGTTCCCTCGTGAGGACATACGGGACGCCGCAACGCTGAAGGCGCGCCGCCAGTCTTTCGGCTTGTGTGGACTTTCCGCTACCTTCTGATCCTTCGAACGTGATGAACGGCAGTCGCGGCATTTGTCGATTGTGAAACAAAGCAGCCAAAAAGTCGAACGGGGCTTCACAGACATCTTGTCTGCAGAGGACATCGGCCATGCCAATTCAACAGGCAAGATGCCCGTTGGCCGCACAGGCTGGAAGCTGTGTTACGCTATGACATGAAATCTTTCTGGCTGGTAAAACAGGAGCCGTCTTCCTATTCGTGGTCTGATTTTATTGCCGAGGGCGAGACTAGCTGGACTGGCGTGCGCAATTTCGCCGCGCGAAACAATCTTCGCAAAATGCGACCGGGCGATGAAGTCCTGTTCTATCATAGCGGCGACGAAAAAGGTGTCGTTGGAATTGCCAAGGTTACGCGGACTGCCTATCCGGACCCGACGGCAAAGGAAGGCGATTGGTCCACCGTCCATCTCGCAGCGGTCAAACCACTGGCACGGGCGGTTACACTTCGCGAGATCAAGAGCAATTCGCGCTTGAAAGGAGTTCCGTTGATTCGTCAATCGCGTCTATCAGTCATGCCTCTTGCCGAACCAGAGTTTCGGGAAATCGTAAACATGGGCGGAGGGTAGAACTCATTGAATTGCGGGCACGATGAAAATCGACGCGCGTAGCACGATGAAATATTCGGAACCCGGCTAACAGCGGCAGACGATTAATATCCGGCGACGCGTTGAATGGGCCGGGCAACGCATTGCCACGGCGCTCGAGAATAAGGTCGTTTGTCTTTTTGCCTTGTTCAAAGCCGCTCGAAGACGGAAAATTTGCAACATGAGTACAATTGCGGCAACGGAGTTCCTTCCGCTCGTTGCCACCGCCGGCGCCGCGGCGGAGGATTCCGTGGTCGTGTCTCTGCATGACGTCGCTCCTTGCACTCAGCGAATCACAAGCACAATCATTTCAGAATTGAGCGCGCATGGCGTGCGGGTTTGTTCGATTCTTGTGGTGCCGGATTATCACCATCAGGGGCTCTTCACCAGCCACCGCGAATTCGTCACATGGCTCCGAGCGTTGGAAGCCGACGGGCACGAGATTGTGATCCACGGCTATTTTCATGAACGCCCGCCTCAGACAGAAGAAACTTTGCGCGATAAATTCGTGACCAGATTTTATACGCAAAACGAAGGCGAGTTTTACGATTTGAGTTATGAAGAAGCTCTGCGCCGCATCACCACAGCACGAGATGAATTCCGTGCGCTCGGACTGAAGCCACACGGTTTTATCGCGCCGGCGTGGTTGCTGGGAAACGAAGCAGAGCAAGCCGTTCGCGATGCGGAATTGGAATACACAACTCGCCTGCGCAGTGTATGCGATCTCCGATCAGAATCCACGTTTCCGGCGAGAACGCTTGTTTACAGTGTTCACAATACTTGGCGGCGCGCGCTTAGTCGCAGTTGGAACGCGGCACTGTTCCGTTTGTTGAAGACCAAACCACTCTTGCGGATAAGCATTCATCCGCCCGACTATTCTCAGCCGACCATTTGGAAACAGATTCTGAGCTTCATCGCAGCAACAAAAAGTGCGCGGACCGCTACGACGTATCAGGATTGGATCGCTGAACAAAGATTGAAGCGAGGAATGTAAGGTGAGCAGGTGCGATTTACATATCCACTCGCGACATAGTGCGCGCTCGGAAGAATGGCTTTTCCGCCGCTTCGATTTTCCCGACAGCTATTCCGATCCAAAGCAGTTGTATGAACAGCTACGCAAACGTGGGATGGATTACGTTACGATCACCGATCACGACTCGATCGATGGCTGCCTGGAAATTGCGCATTTACCTCGGACGTTCATCAGCGAACAGGTCACCACTTACTTTCCGCACGACGCCTGCAAGCTGCACATTTTGGTTTGGGGGATTTCAGAACAGCAACATGGCGATATCGAAAGCGTCCGCGAAAACATTTTTGATCTGCAGCGATACCTGCAGCGTGCCCAAGTCGCTCACGCAGTCGCGCATCCGTTATACAGTGTTAACGGCAAACTCGAGGCAGTGCACCTCGAGCAGCTCATCCTTCTGTTCAAACATTTTGAGGGCATCAACGGTTTGCGCGATGCGCTTCTCAGCGATTTGGCACAAATACTTTTCAAACAATTGACACCGGAGAAGATCGATGTGCTGGCAAATCGTCACGGCGTGGCGCCCACGCACGCGGAGCCGTGGGAAAAAATCCTCGTGGGCGGCTCAGACGACCACGGAGGACAGTTCGTGGCGTCCGCTTTTACAGAAACGCCTGCTGCGACGTCTGCCGAACAATTTCTGAAATTGGTTCGGACTGGTGATTGCACACCATGCGGCCAGGGCGGAACGCCACTGATTCTGTCGCATGGCTTTTACAACACGGTCGCCTGTTTCATCCAGGACCGTTTCCACGAAAAACTTGGGCCCGGTGGGGCGCTGCTGGAGAAAATGTTTTCGCGTTTCATGGAAGGCCGTGCCCCGACCGAGTTCACGCTGAAGGAGAAAACGGAATTCATCGTGCAAGGTGTCTTGTCGGGAAAGATTTTCGATTTCGCCAAACCTGCAAACGTGTCGCTCTGGAAGGAGCTTTCCGGCTATTTCGCGCGGCCGGAGGTGAAGGCAAAACTGGCCGCCCAACTGGACAAAGTCAGCGAACCGGAGCGGCGGACATTTCTCATGGCGAACATGGTCGCCGAACAACTCACGTTTCGCTTCTTCAACAAATTTGTCCAGCAACTCAGTAGCGGCAACATGGTGGAGAGCATGCAAGCTCTGAGCGCGATTGCTCCGATTCTCGTGATCCTGACGCCGTACATTTATGGCTTTCACAGCCAAGCCCCCTCGCGCAAATGGCTGCGCAATTTGTTTAAGGAGTTGACCGGCGAAGTTCCGGCTGCGTTACAAAATCGCAAACGCGCGTGGTTCACCGACACGCTGGAAGACGTGAACGGCGTCGCGACGACGATTCGTAAAATGACCGCCGCCGGAGCCGCTGCGGGAAAGGAATTGGTCGTCGTGGCTTCACGAAGCAACCTTCAACTTTCCGATATCCCAATCAAAAATTTCCCGCCCATCGGCGAATTCGAATTACCGGAATACGAACTGCAAAAACTAAGTTTCCCGCCAATTCTCCAGATGTTGGATTACATCCAACGGGAACAATTCACGGAGATCATCATCAGCACGCCCGGTCCTGTTGGTTTAACCGCGCTGCTCGCGGCAAAGATGCTCAACCTCCAAACCAGCGGCATTTATCACACTGATTTTCCGCAATACATCCGGATCCTGACTGAAGACAGTTTCCTTGAAAGCGTGGCATGGGGCTACATGCATTGGTTCTATGGGCAGCTCGACACTGTTTTCGTTAATTCCGAAGAGTACAAGGAAAGCTGGATTAAACGAGGATTCGATCCGGCAAAACTGAAAATTTTGCCGCGCGGCCTCGACACCGAACTGTTTCATCCCGCGCGACGCGATTCCGCGTTTCTTGAAAAATTCGGAGCGTCGAACGGCGAGGTTCGCCTGCTCTACGTCGGCCGCATTTCACGAGAAAAAGACCTCGACCTTTTGGCTGATGCTTATCGCCGTCTGCGCAAAGAAGGACTGCCTGTTCGACTTTTTGTCGTCGGTCATGGCCCGTATTCCGAAGCGCTCGCGAAGTCTTTGCCCCAGGCGTTTTTTACTGGTTATCTCAGGGGCACAGAATTGGCTATTGCATATGCGTCGGCCGATATCTTTGTTTTTCCCAGCACCACCGACACCTTCGGCAACGTTATCCTCGAAGCGCAGGCGTCCGGATTGCCCGTTGTCGTTTCCGATTCCGGCGGCCCGAAGGAATTGGTGGCGCACAAGGCAAACGGCCTGATCACCAAGTCGCATGACGTCGAGGACTTCACAGGCGCGATTCGAGCGCTCGTGACGAATCGAGCGCTGCGCGAGCGCATGGCGAACTCGGCTCGGGATAGTGTTACCGACCGAAGTTGGCCACGCGCCTTCGCAAAGTTCTGGGCCGCGACCGAAGTTTAAGAACGCCTCGCCCGCGCGCTGTGTCCATCGGCTCTGTGAATTGATTCTCTACCGACGGTGGCCGCCACCGTGGCCCATTGAGCGCATGCCATGAGATCCGCGCATGTGCCCCATTGAACGCATCCCATGCGACCTGCTGAAACCGGATGAGCGGTGACCGATACCTCGTGTCGTGCTCCTTTTAGCGCCGTGGCCTTTGGCAACATGCATTCCGCTTTTGCCATGCACTGTTCGCGTGTTTTTTGCATGCATCGTCGCGTTGCTCGAGCGGTGAGCGTTGCTCACGAGCGTCCCGAGGTTAAGCCCGTTATTGTGCGCAATTTTGCCCCAGCCTTGGCCGGATCGGTGCAGCGCCACAATATCATCGAAGCTCTGGCCACTCGCATTCGCCAGCAGATGCGCTTTCTCCAAGCTGCCCCAGCCAAGACCAGTCGATGCTCTTTGCGCCTGCAACGTCGCGACGGGAACTCCGGTCGCCGCCGAAATTCTGTCCAGGTTGGCTGCGCGCGACGTAACGGTGCCGAATACCAGAATGAATGCCGCTATGATTACAGTTAACCCTTTCATAGGTGATTATTCCTTTCCAAATACAGGTTTCGGTTCTAGCGCGGACTCTGGTTCCCTCGTGCATCAGAATTATCTGTGGCATATAGCTAGAATAGCCACGTCACCTCCACGAATCGATATCATGCTGCCGGCATCTTTGATGACAGCCGGCCCGGATCACCGATCCCGGG
>WNGA01013379.1_pt1 | contig 13382 bp, 10 predicted proteins | sample 5400061 | NCBI WGS metagenome assembly WNGA01 (sample SAMN13153366, study PRJNA577476) | soil metagenome | isolation source: 100 cm soil or saprolite under grassland replicate 2 | place: USA:California | collected 2016-06-15 | reverse complement strand
GGCGGCCTGGACGGCGTGCCGGCAAGGGGAGTGGGGCACGGTGCGGCGTGTCTGCGAGGGGAGTGGAGCACGCGCGGCGTGTCCGCAAGGGAAGTGCGGCGAGTCCGGGAGGCGAACCTGTCGGCTCCGCCGCGCGCTTCCCTTGCCGGCACGCCGCGTCACCTCGCACTTCCCTTGGGGGCTCGCCGGCTGCCTCGCACTTGCCTTGCAGGCACGCCGCGCGCGGGCGGCCTGGACGGCGCGCCGGCAAGGGGAGTGGGTCTCTGTGCGGCGCGTCTGCAAGGGGAGTGGAGCACGCGCGGCGTGTCCGCAAGGGAAGTGCGGGGTTCAGGGGCGGAGGGTGAGGGTGACCTCGCAGCCGCGGGCGGGGACGAGGGTGACGTTGCGGGCGGTGGGTGGTTCCGGGTCGGCGCGGGGTGCGGTGACGTCGTACCGGCGGAGGGCGGCGCGGAGGATCTCGGTGGACTCCATCAGGGAGAAGCCGGCGCCGAGGCAGCGGCGCAGGCCGCCGCCGAACGGGATCCAGGTGCCGGGGGCCGGCGGGTGGTCGCCGAGGAAGCGTTCGGGGCGGAAGTCGTCGGCGTCCTCGTGCACGGACGGGTCGAGCTGCACGAGGCCGATCGCGGGCATCAGCGTGGTGCCGCGCGGCAGCGAGTAGCCGGCGATCTCGGTGGTCTCGGTGAGCCGGCGGCCGACCTGGTAGATCACCGGCCGCAGCCGCAGCGCCTCCTTCGCGACGGCTTCCAGGTACGCGTCGTCGCCGGAGTCCGCGGCCCGTTGCGCGGCGGCCAGCACGGCGGGCCGGCGGGCGAGCTCGTGGAACGCCCAGGCCATCGATGTCGCGGTGGTCTCGTGGCCGGCGAGCAGCAGCGTGACCAGCTGGTCGCGCAGCTCCGCGTCCGACCAGTTGCCCGCGGCAAGCAGTTTGGACAGTACGTCGTCCCGGCCGGCCAGGTCCGGCAAGGCCCGCCGCGCGGCGATCTCGTCGTACAGGATGGCGTCGACGCGTTGCTGCACCTCGAGGTACGTCTTCCACGGGCGCAACCGGAGCAGGGACGGGTAGAAGCCGCCGAGCATGATGATCGGGCGGACCTCGACCACGTGGCCGACCAGCGGCCGCAGCTGCGCGAGCCGCTCCTCGGCGGTGACGCCGAACACCACCTGCAGGATGACCTCGAGCGTCAGCCGCCGCATCCGCTCGTGCAGGCGGAACACCGAGCCCACCGGCCAGGACGCGACCTCCTCCGAAGCCAGCCGCGCGACCATCGCGGCGTACGAGCGCAGTGCATGGCCGTTGAACGCCGGCATCAGCTGCTTGCGCATCAGCAGGTGCGGGTCGTCGTCCAGCAGCAGCAGCGAGTGCTCACCCATGATCGGCAGCAGCGCGGTGTTGCCCTCGCCCGCGTGCATCACCGAGGCCGGCCCGGCGAACGCCTCCCGGATGTGCTCGGGGCGGGAGAGTACGACGACCACCCGGCTGCGCGGGACCAGCCGGATCGTGAACACGTCGCCGTACTTGCGGTGCAGCCGCGGGAAGAACCACTTGCGGTGCCCGGCGAAGATCGCGGTCTGCACCAGCGTCGGCAGTCGTGGCCCCGGCGGCAGCGTGCGCGCGGTCTCCCGGTCGAGCGTGCCGTTCCCGAGCAACGGCGTCTCGTTCCGCAGCTCCATCCCGTCGACCTCCCCGGTGTCGGTGCCGCCCACGCTACGTCGCACAGGTGAACGTCAGGCGGCGTCCCGGGGCTTACGTGTCGCCGAGGACGTCGGCGATCGTCCGGCGGGGCGTGGGCGGCTGGTTCCGCGCGTGCACGAGCCGGATCAGCATGTGCGCGTAGCCGGGTTTGCCCGTCTCCCGCTGGACCCGCGCGCGCAGGTCGTCGTACTCCAGGGGCTGGTTGAGGAACGAGGCGGCCAGGCCGTGGCGGGTCCCGGTCAGCAGTACCCGTTCCAGTGCCATCCCGGCCGTGATCTGGTCGGCGGGTGTGTCGGTCTCGGTGCAGAGCGCCAGGAGCACCGGGTGTTCCTCGAACCGCGCGGCCGGCCGCTGCCGGTCCCACGGGACGGCCGCCATGTCGCGCACCGGGCCCGGGTAGTTCGCCGAGCGGGGCCCGAGCGCCATGGAGGGGATCCCGTCGTCGACTCGGGTGCCGCCGATCCAGTGCCGGCGTTCGGCCGTCTTGCTCCACTCGCCCACGCCGCGCAGGTCGGCCTCGCGGACCAGATCCAGCACCGCCTCCGCGTGACGGTCGTCGAGCCAGGTGAGCTCCGCGCCCTCGGTGACCGCCGCGCGCAGCAACGCCGTACGCGCCGGGACGCTGATCTCGGCCGCGGCGGCGGGGCCGCGGTTGGTGTGCCGGCGCGGGATCTCCCGGTACAGCGACCACAGCTCGGTATCGGCCCCGGCGGAGGTCTCCACGACCACCCGGGCGGCCAGATCCGGTACGTCGGGATCGGGCGTCAGGTCGTACCACGTGTGCAGCCCGAGGTGTGCGGCGGCCACCCGCAGGTTGAACACCGCGGCGCCGGCCGCGATCCGCATGTTCCGGCCGTCGGGGTCCTCCGCCGGCAGCGCCCGGGAGGTGTCCACGAACACCTCGATCAGGTTGCCGTGCATCTTGAAGCGCCACGGCTGGGTGTTGTGCATCGACGGCGCGGCCACGGCCGCATGCGGCACCGTGAAGCCGAGGAGGTGATCCGGATGATGTCCGGAGTCGGGATGGGCTGGATGGTGCTCGGCCTGGTGCTGTGGATCGGTGTGATCGCCGGCGCCGGCTGGATGCTCGGCCGCTACCTGTACCTGCGCAACGCCGACCAGCGGCGGACCCGGATCCGCGAGGACTGACCACCCGCGGTGAAGCGCGGTACGCCGGCGGCGTACGATCAGCCAGACGGCGACGGCGAAGATGGTCTTGCCGGACAGTGGGCCGACCCGGCTGTAGAGGTCGAACCAGCCGGACACGGTGGTGCTCGCCTCGCTGACGGTGGTGGCCAGGCCCAGCGCGAGGGCGCCGACGCCGGCACCGAGGACGGCGGCCGCGGCGGGCCCCTCGGTCGTGGCGGCGCCGGGCTCGGTCGTCTCGGTGACCGAGGTCCGCCCCGTGGTGTGCAGTTCGTCGGACGTGCTCATCTCATATCTCCTCAGTGCACCGGGGCGGACTTGGTGATCAGGGCACCGAACGCGCCGGCGACCGCCGCGCTCGCGAACGCCACCACGAACAGCGCCATCGCGGTGCGGCGCAGCCGGTCGTTACGCGCCATCGAGGCGCCGTAGTACAGCACCAGGAACGCCACCACCGTGGCCAGCATCGGGCTCAGCCAGGCGATGTGTTCCTTCCACTCCATCGCGAACGTGTGCCACTTCGCGGTGTCCGGGTTCGCCAGCAGCAGCGACCTCGGGCTACCCGGGACCTTCTCCCGGTACCACGGGTAGACCACCCAGGTCCCGGTCAGCACCGTCGCCCACGCGGCGACGGCCATCGTGGTCACCCCCAGCCCCAGCCGGCGCGCCGACCGGCGCAACCCCGCACCGGTCTCGGTCACCGGCCGCAACGCGTGCAGCTCGGCCAGCCCACCGGCGAACGCCAGCAGGAACAGCGACCCCAGCACCATGCCGTGGATCAGGCCCCACCACTCACGACCCGTGAGCTCCATCGTGCCCTCCTCGTGGACGCTCGGCCGAGCGTCGTCGCCATCAGCACACACCCGCGGACGCCGCGTGGGCAAGACCGTTTCGCCCTGCCGCCGGGGACCAAGGTCCCTGTCGTAGCCCGGCGGACCGCGATGTGCTGAATCCGCGACGAGAAAGGGAGCACGCAGATGCTGATCCGTGAAGTGATGACGGCACCCGCCGTCACCGTGACCGCCGAGACCACGATCCATGAAGCACTGCGGCTGCTCGACCACCACACCATCACCACGCTGCCCGTCGTCGACCCGAACGGTGAGCTGGCCGGCATCATCAGCGAGGCCGACCTGCTACCCGACGCGGCAACCCTCGACCCACAGGTGCGGATGTCGTCCGCGGGCGCGCCGCGCCTGGTCGGGGACGTCATGACCCGCCTGGTCGTCTCCATGAATGCCGACGACGACCTGGACGAGGCCGTCGACCTGATGGCCTCGACGATGATCAAGAGCCTCCCGGTCACGCTCCACCGGCGTGTCGTCGGCGTGGTCAGCCGCAGCGACATCATCCACCTGCTCGCCACCCGCGACCAGCGGATCCGCGCCGACGTCGCCGGCCTGCTGCGCGCCGAGAGCGGCGGGTGGCAGGTGGACGTCCACGACGCCGAGGTCGTGATCACCGGACCCGCCGACGACGATCAACGCAAGGTCGCCGAGGAAATCGCCGGAAACGTCCCCGGAGTTGTCGCGGTGCACGTTCGCCGAACCACATAGCGACCTCCCTGAGCCGCGCGCCGCACTAGCGTTGTGCCATGGCGGTGCGGTGGGTGACGGCGTTCCTCGACCTTCCCTCACAGCTGGCCGGGCCCGCGACGGAGTTCTGGCTGGCGGTGACCGGGTACTCGCTGTCGCCGCGTCGTGGCAAGCGCCAGGAGTTCGCCACGCTGGTGCCCGCCGCCGGTGACGCCTTCCTGCGGATGCAGACCGTGTGGGACGGCCCGGGCGGCTGCCACCTCGACCTGCACGTCGACGACCCGGACACCGGAGCCATGCACGCACTTGCGTGCGGAGCCTCGATCACGCACGCCGAGGACGGCCTGGTCGTGCTGCGCTCCCCGGGCGGGTTGTCCTGGTGCCTGGTCCGGCACCACGGCGAGTCGGCCCGGCCCGCTCCGGTCTTGTGGCCGGATGGCGGGCGCAGCCTGGTCGACCAGGTCTGCCTGGACATCCCGCCCAGCCGGTACGACGCCGAGTGCGCCTTCTGGTCAGAGCTGACGGGATGGCCGCGGCGGCACGGCTCGCGGCCGGAGTTCGACTACCTGGCCCGCCCGGACGGCATCCCGATCCGCCTGCTCCTGCAACGCCTCGACACCGAGGCGCCGGCGACCCGCGCCCATCTCGACCTAGCCTGCGACGACGTGCCCGCCGAGGTACGACGCCACCTCGCCCTCGGCGCCTCCTTCATCCGCGAGACCCCCGGCTGGACCACCCTGCGCGACCCCGCCGGCACGTCGTACTGCATCACCACCCGCGACCCCGCCACCGGCACCCTGCCCACCTGACCCCCAAGACTCCGCCGAGTCGTGGATTTCCGCACCGGGTAAGCGCTTTCCGCGCGCCGGGATCCACGACTCGGCGAGCCTAGGGCCCGCCTGGTGACGTGGAGAGGGTGAGCAGGCCGTCCTGGTCGAGGTCGATCCGGGTGCCGTAGTGGCGGCTTGTGCGGTTGAGGATCCGGCACAGCCACCGGCGGTCGGTCGGGGTGGCCTGCCGTAGTCGCATCTGGTGGGCCTGCAGCGGGACCATCCGCAACGCGATCAGCCGGCCGGTAGCCGCCTCCAGCGTGGCGAGGTAGAGCAGGCGCAGGTCGTCGCGGTACCGCTCGTACCCGCTGATGCCCTCGTAGTCGTCGACGAGGTCGCCGCAGCCGTAGAGCACGAGCTTGCCGCGGTAGACCTCGATGGGCCGCGGGTGGTGCGAAGAGTGTCCGTGGACGAGGTCCGCGCCACCGTCGATCAGCCGGTGCGCGAAGCGAACCTGGTCGCGTGGGACGGCGTAGCCCCAGTTCGATCCCCAGTGCAGGGAGATGACGACGACGTCGCCCGGGATCTTGGCCCGGGCGATCCGCGCGGTGATACCGCCCGCGGTGCCGTCCGACAGGTCGGGGAGGAGGGCGATTCCCGGACCGTTCTCCGTCGCCGCCCAGTTGCGCGGTACGCCGCTGGACGTCGTACCGAATGAGAAGACGACGATCCGGCCGTCGCCGCTCGGAACCAGCGCGGGTCTGGCCGCATCGGTCGCGTTCCGGCCGGCGCCGGCAGCCAGGATCCCTTCGCGCCCCAAGGCGTGGAGCGTCTCGTCGAGGCCGGCGACGCCGAGGTCGAGGACGTGGTTGTTGGCGAGCGAGCACACGTCGGGTCGTGCGGCGGTCAGCGCGGGCAGGTTGCCGGGGCTCATCCGGTAGTGGATGCCCTTGGCGGGGTCGCGATCGTCGCTCCGCGTGACGCTGGTCTCCAGGTTCACCAGGCGCAGGTCGGGCTGGAAGCGGTCCAGCGTCTCCAGGGCATCGCCCCACGGCCAGGTGAAGGGGACGGGGCGCGGGATCGGCCCGTTGACGCGTTCCGCAAGCTCGACGTACCTCCGGGCGTCGCGGATGGCGGGCTCCCACAACGCCGGGTCACCCGGGTGCGGAAGGACCTGGTCGACACCTCGGCCGAGCATCACGTCACCGCCCAGGAACAGCGTCACCGCGCGGTCGGCCACAAGTCGTCAGCCGGTGAGGAGCGACGCGATGCGGTGCGCTGCCCGGGTGGCGCCGTCGGTCGGCAGCGGGCGGTAGCGGGGGCGGCGGCGCATGGCGGTGCGCATCGCCGCGGCCAGCCGGGCCGGGGTCGTCGCGGCGTAGTCGAGCGGGATGCCGGCGCGGTAGTAGCGCAGCCGGTGCGCGACGAAGTGCTGCTGCTCCCAGTGCCGGGCGATCGGGAAGTACACGAACGGCCGCCCGGCCGCGACCAGCTCCATCGTCGTCGACAGGCCGCCCTGTACGACGGCGGCGTCGGCCGCGGCCAGGTGCGCGAAGGCGTCGGGCAGGAACCCCACCTTCTCCAGCCCCTCGACGTCGGGCAGCTCGCGCGGGTCGATCCGCGGCCCGGTGACCATCACCATGCGCGCCTCCGGGACGTCCTTGCGCAGGTACGCGAACCCTTCCGCGATCAGCTCGAGCAGCGGCCGCCCGACCGCGGTGCCGCCGGCGGCCGCGGCCAGCAGCGGTCCGTCCGCCGGGTACCCGAGCCGCCGTCGCAGCTCGGCCGGGTCCCGGTAGGGCCGCGGGTCGTACGGCACGATGTACGGCACCGTGTCGAACCACTTCGCGGTCCAGTCCCGGATCCGTGGCAGGTCCGGTCCGAACGACTCGTCTGGCAGTTCGGCCGTCGTACCGATGAACAGCGACAGGTCGCGCACGCGCGGGTACCGCTCCCGGTGCTCGATCATCTCGGCGTTGTAGTCCGCGGTCAGGGCCGCCTCGCGCGGGTCCTCGCTGACCGGCAGGAAGCCGACCACGTCGGTGGTGAACACGTACGGCGCGATCTTGCGGTCCGGGTTCTCGTGCAGGAAGTGGTCGACCTCCCACGACTCGTCCCCGATCCACAGGTCGTACGGCGTCTGGCGCACCACGTCGTCGAACAGCAGGTAGTTCGCGCACAGGATCTCGTCCATCCGGCGGAACGCGTCGAACGCGTGCAGGTCGTGCCCGGTGGCCTCGCTCTCCCAGTGCGCCGACTCCGACGACATCTCCCCGCTGGCCGGGTGGATGATCTCGCCGGCCGCCTCGAGCATCCGGGTGACCGGGTCCTGCGCGAGCCACTCGATCCGCAGGTCGGGGACCTCCTGCCGCAGCGCCCGGGCGATCGCGAGGTCGCGCAGCACGTGGCCGAGCCCGATCGGCGACGACACGTACAGCGCCCTGCGCCCGCGCTCGCGCGCGAACAGCCATGCCGTCTCCCGCGGCACCTGACCGGTGACCCGGTCGGTGAATCGCTTGATCGCGTGGTTGACCACCACCGGGTGCCGCACGTGCGGCAGGTGCCCGCTGCCCTCCAGCCAGAGCAGCTCACCGCCGGTCAGCTCGGCGAACCTGCGCGAGCGCTCCGACGAGGTGATCCGGTCCTGGTCGCCCGTGATCGCCAGCACCGGGCACCGCACTTGCTCGATCAGGTCGAGCCAGCCCTGGGCGCTCGCCGGCTGGTCCGGCGCGGCGCCCTCGCACAGCATGGTTCGCGCATCGGTGTCGGTGCCCCAGGCAACGACGTCCTCGACCGCCTTCGTGGTGTGCGCCTCGGGCGTCATCTCACCGGCGAAGAACTCCACGTACCCGGGCCAGTCGCGCAACCAGTAGTGGCGGTTCTCCTTCGCCCAGCCCTCCTCGGTCGGCAGCACGTCGTCGAACGCCTCGCCGTACCGCATCCGCTCCGGCAGCGGCGGGCTCAGCGGCAGATTGGTGCCGATGGCAACGAGTCCGGTGACCCGGTCCGGGTTGCCCGCGGCGACCTTCACCGCCCACCGGGTGCCCTGGCAGTGCGCGACCATCACCGCACGCTCGGTCCGCGTCGCGTCGAGTACGGCGATGGTGTCGCTCGCCATCGCGTCGCTGCCGTACACGGCGGGATCCTCCGGCCGGTCGGTGCGGCCGTTGCCGCGCGGGTCGAAGGTCACCACCCGGAAGTGCCGGGCCAGGTAGGGCACCTGCATCTTCCACATGCGCGAGTGCACCAGCGCCCAGGTCGGCATCAGCAGCACCGTGACCGGCCCGTCGCCGTACACCTCGTAGTAGACGCGAACGCCGTCGTTCGTCGCGTAACCGCTCCGGTCGGGTTGCCTCGCGCGCATCGTCATCCCCTCCCCGCAGCCATCATCTCTCCGGCCTCAGCCGACGACAGCTGACAACGTCAGCCAGCCGCCACTCACGAGCAGCACCGCCGCGGTCGGTACGACGATCCGCCCGCCCCACTTCGTCGTCTTCTCCGCGACCATCACCGCGGTCAGCCCCGCCATCCAGAGCAGGCTGCCGACGCCGGTCGCGAACATCACCAGCATCAGTGCCCAGCAACAACCGAGGCAGTTCAGCGCGTGCGCCTTGCCTGTCCGCCAGCCGCCGGCGACCCCTCCGGTGTAGTGCCGAAGCACCAGCGCCAGCGGCGAGCGGCAGGCCCGCAGGCACGCCTTCTTGAGCGGCGAGAACTGGAACGCCCCCGCGACCAGCAGCGTCCCGCCGAGGATCACCCCCTCGTGATCCTCCAGCCACCCCCACCGGTGCGCCACCTCGTGTACGACGGTGTCGCCGGCGAGCGCGATGACCGCGAACCCGGACCAGACCGCGAGGTACGTTCCGTAGAACACGGCCCGCGCCGGTCCCGGCCCGGCCTGGTTCGCGCTGACCGCGGTGAAGGCCCGGGCCGTCGGCACCACGGACGGCAGCATCATCGCCGCCAGCATCACCACCCAGACGCCCAGGAACGCGGCGATCCCGCCGGAGTCCTCGATCACGTGGTCGTGCTCGCCGGCCGTGGTCCCGCCGCCGAGCGCGAGGCCGGTGACCGCGATCCACGACGCACCCACGACGATCCAGAGCGCGAGCGCCGGATCGCGTGCGGTCCTGGTCCGTGTCAGCACGGCCGTGTCCCTCAGGCGCTGAAGCGGAAGTCGCCCTGCAGGGCGTTCTTGCCGCTGAGCTCGACGTCGGCCAGGCCGTACTTGGCCGCCGCGCGGCGGAACAGCGAGGCCTTGCCCGGGTACGCCGGGGTGCCGGGGATGGTGCTGAACACGGTGTCGTGCAGCGTCGTGGTATTGCCGGTGGCACCCTGGAACGGCGCCAGTTCGGCCTCGGCGACGTCGCCGAACGCCAGCCGGCCGCTACCCTCCCGCACCGTGAAGGTGATCGGGATCCGCTCCACCGCGATGACCTCCCCGATCAGCGCGGCGATGTCGGCGATCGCACCGCCCAGCTTGCCGGTGAACACCGACAGCAGCGCCTCCTGCTGCTCCTCGCTGCACCGGTCGTCGACGTACACGACGGCTTTCCAGTTCCCGGCCAGGATGTTGCCGGGGATGTGCACGGACAGGCCGATCACCCGGTCGGACACGTCGACTCCCCGGACGGTGCCGCGGTCGACGGCCCAGCCGAGGATCGAGTCGCAGGTTCCGTTGTCCGGGTCCTCACCCACCCAGCAGGGGCAGATCGCGTTGCAGTTGCAGACCTCGAGCAGCCGCCCCTCGATGTCGTACGTCGTGGTCTCGACAGTGGTCGTCATCTCGTCCGCCCTCCCTTGTGGCGCCAGCACTCGTGGCACCTGTCAACAGGTGTAAGCGCGGCGGACCGGCGGTCGCCATACGGGGAATCCCCTAGCTGAGACCGGCGCGGACGGCGTGCGTGGCCACCTCGGCGCGGCTGTGTGCCGCGAGCCGCTCCATGATGTTGGCCAGGTGCACCTCGACGGTCTTCTCCGTGATGCCGAGGGCGCGGGCGATCTGCCGGTTCGTGCCGCCCTGCGCCACCAGGGCCGCGATCTGCCGCTGCCGCGCGGTCAGCGGGCTGTCGATCACCGCCCTGCCGTCGCGCGGCGTGACGACGGCCTGCGCGAGCGCGACCGCCGAGTCGTAGTCCAGGCCGGCTCCAGCACGCACCACCCGCCCGGCCGGTACCGCGCCGAGTGCGGTGTCCAGGCGCTTGCGCAACGTGGCCAGCTTGCCGGTGCCGTAGCCCACGGTCGGCAGCCCCTGGTGCAGGTCGGCGGCGTCGGCGGCGCCCAGCAGCCGCGCCGAGGTCTCGAGCTCGCCGCGCTCGAACGCGACGTCGGCGACACCGGTCAGGCAGTGCGCGACGCCGCGCCGGTCGCCGACCCGGACCAGGGCCCGCAGGGCGTCGCCGAACAGCCGCGCCGCGTCGTCGAGCGACCCCCGTGCCATCGCGACCTCCGCCTGCCCGCAGATGGTCCACGCCTGTGGCCACGGCCACTCGTCCGCGTTCTCCTCGAACCACCGGCGGGCCTCGGCGAAGCGCTTCTCGGCCTCGGTGAGGTCGCCGGTCTCCAGCGCGGTCAGGCCGAGGTCGTACTGCGCCCAGGCGACGCCCCGGGGATTGCCGAGCCGGCCGTAGATCTCGGCGGACAGCTCGTTGCGGGCGCGGGCCTGGTCGTAGTCCCGGCGGATCCGGGCGACGTGGCCGAGGAACGCGTGGCAGATCCCGCAGCCACGCAGCTCGCCGAGCCGCTCGTAGGTCCGCAGGGCGCGATCCAGCAGCGTCCAGGCCCGGGCCAGGTCCTCGCGCGCGTAGGCCAGGATCCCGGCGACCGTGGTGAGGCCCGCGACGCGGCCGTCGTACTCCGGGGGCAGCGGCGCGACGGCCAGGCTGTCCAGGACCGCGTCGAGCTCCCGGCCGCCCTCCGCGATGTCGCCGTGCGTGTACCGGTACCAGCCGTCGGCCGAGGCGAGCGGCACCGCGTGCGCCAGGTCGCCCGCCGCCAGCGCCCAGTTGAGCGCGGCCGTCAGGTTCGTGTGCTCGCGGCGGAGCCAGTCGAACCAGACCGCCTCGTCCCCGGTGCCGTGCCCCGCCTCGGCCTGGGCGGCGAGATCGCTGAAGTAGTCCACGTGGCGCCGCCGGGTCTCGTCGACCTCGGCGTGCGTGGTCAGCTGCTCCGCGGCGTACTCCCGGAGGCTGTCGAGCATCAGGTAGCGGTCGGGGTCGCTGCGGTTGCCCGGCAGCCGGCGGAGCAGGTTGCGGTCCACCAGCGCGGTGGCGGCGGACAGCACGTCGATCCGCGGCCCGCCGGCGACCTGCTCCGCGGCAGACAGCGTCCAGCCGTGCGGGAACACCGAGATCCGCCGGAAGAACATCTGCTCGGTCTCCGGCAGCAGCACGTGGCTCCAGGTGATCGCGGTCCGCAGCGACTGGTGCCGTGACAGCCCGGTGTCGGTCGTGCTGTCCAGCAGCACCTCGCGGTTGTGCAGCCGGACGCTCAGCTCGGCCGGTGTGTACTGCCGCAGCCGGGCGGCGGCGATCTCGATCGCGAGCGGCATGCCCTCGAGCTGGACGCTCAGCTGCGCCACCGCCGCCGCGTTGCCGGCGTCCAGCCGGAAGCCGGGCACCGCCTGCCTGGCCCGCTCGACCAGCAGGTCGACGGCCGGGATTCCGGCCAGCCGGCCGGGGTCGAGGCCACCCGCGGGCATCGCCAGCGGCGGTACGGCGAACTCGTGCTCGGCGGCCAGCCGTAACCGCTGCCGGCTGGTCGCGAGCACCCGCAGCCTCGGACAGGCGGTGAGCAGCCCGGTGACCACGTCACCCAGGCCGGCGATCCGCTCGCAGCAGTCCAGCACCAGCAGCGCGGTCCGGTCGCCGAAGAATCCGGTCAGCCCCTGCCGTGCCCGGATGCCGCAGGCGCGGCTGATCTCGCTCGTTGCGTTCGGCACCGATGTGGCGGGCGAGAGGTCGACCAGCACCACGCCGCCGGGGAACCGCTCGCGGGCACGCTCGGCCAGGGCCTCGGCCAGCCGCGTCTTGCCCACGCCCGGCGGGCCGGTGAGGGTCAGCAGCCGGCAGTCCGGACGGCACAGCTCAGCGTGCAGCGCGTCAAGCTCCGACGCGCGGCCGATCATGCGAAATCCGGCCCCACCCGATTCTCCAGGCCCACCCGTGACCAGGCCGATCACGAGTCCAATGTAAGCCCGCACTACCTCCGCAGGCGCAGGGTCAGGATCTCGAACGGCCGGAGCTCCAGCGCGATCGCGCCGCCGTCGACGTGCCGCTGCGCGAGCGGCCGCTCCAGCAGGTCGACCTCCTCGGCCGCCGTCACCGGGACGCCTGTGCGCAACGTGGCCCGGGACCGCCCGCCGGACGACTCGTAGAGCCTGACGACGATGTCGCCCGACCGGTCGTCGGCGAGCTTGACCGCCTCGATGACCACGTTGTCGTTGTCCAGGGCAACGAGCGGTACGACGTCGGCGACGCCACCGGCGACGACGCGCTCCGGAAGGTTGATCCGGTAGCCCTCCCGCACCGCGTCGCCGATCCCGGCGCCCGGCACGATCGCGTAGTTCACCACGTGCCGGCCCTGGTCGGTGTCCGGGTCGGGGAAGCGCGGGGCGCGGATCAGCGAGAGCCGGACGGTGGTCGTCGTACCGCCCTCGTCGCGCGCGGTGCGGGTCACGTCGTGGCCGTACGTCGAGTCGTTCACCACGGCGACGCCGTACCCGGGCTCGCCGACGTGCAGCCAGCGGTGCGCGGCGATCTCGAACTTGGCCGCGTCCCAGGACGTGTTCTGATGGGTCGGGCGGAAGATGTGCCCGAACTGGGTCTCCGAGGCGGACCGGTCCGCGTGCACGTCGACCGGGAAGGCGACCTTGAGGAACTTCTCCGACTCGTGCCAGTCCAGGTCGCACTCCACGTCGAGCCGCTTCGCGCCCGGCCGCAGCCGCAGCGTCTGCGTCACCGTCGACCGGTTGAACGACCTCCGCACGACGGCCGTGGCGACGCCCTCGACCACGTCCACCGAGACCTCGTCCACGGCGGTCAGGTCGCGCACGCTGTTGCGGTAGTGCGGGTCGACGTCCCAGGCGTCCCACATGTTGGGGGTGTCGACATGCAGCTGGAGCAGGTTCGCGACGTTGCCCGGGGCAACCACCTCGCGGCCGGCCACGATGTCGTACAGCGACGTGACCAGGCCGCGGTAGTCGAGCGTGACGCGCAGCACGCCGTTGTCGAGCGAGCG
>WNGA01015824.1_pt1 | contig 13384 bp, 10 predicted proteins | sample 5400061 | NCBI WGS metagenome assembly WNGA01 (sample SAMN13153366, study PRJNA577476) | soil metagenome | isolation source: 100 cm soil or saprolite under grassland replicate 2 | place: USA:California | collected 2016-06-15 | reverse complement strand
TGTGCGATAGGTGGCACTTTCACAAACCCATACGCGAATGGCCATTTCGGCAAGCTTTTGTTTGATAGCACCAAATTGCGCAATCGGTGCTTTGAATTGCTCACGTACAACTGCATATCGTGTCGATAAAGTAATAACTCTCTTAGCGCCGCCAATTGCAGCGCCGCTAAGTTTATAACGACCGATATTTAAAATGTTGAAAGCAATTAAATGACCCCGCCCAATTTCACCAAGCACATTCTCAACAGGCACTTCGCAATCCTGGAAATATAACTGCACAGTGGAAGAACCTTTGATACCCATTTTATGTTCTTCCGGTCCCTGAGTAAATCCTTCATAGCTGCGTTCTACAATAAAAGCTGTAAATAGCGCACCATCTATTTTTGCAAACACTGTAAACACATCAGCAAAACCACCGTTTGATATCCAGCATTTTTGCCCGTTGAGTATGTAATGCTTTTTATCACTACTAAGCTTTGCCGTGGTTTTCACACTTAATGCATCACTGCCACTGTTGGGTTCAGTCAATCCATAAGCGCCCTTCCATTCGCCTGATGCCAGTTTGGGAAGATATTTACGTCTTTGTTCTTCAGTGCCAAAATAAAGGATGGGCATAGAACCAATACCTGTGTGGGCGATAAATGAAACAGAAAAAGAACCACCTTCTCCAACACCTTCGGCGATGATGCCTGATGTAACAACATCTTTCCCTAACCCACCATATTCTTCCGGGATGGCAGTTCCGAATAATCCTTGTTCTCCTGCTTTTTCGAGCAATGATTGAATTAAACCCGGCTCACCATTATCAATTCGTTTGAAATTGGGTACCACCTCCGTATTGATAAACTGGTGACACATGTCGAGCACCATCTTTTGTTCTTCAGAAAAATCTTCGGGAATAAAAGTTTCAAGAGCATCGCTTTCCTTTATCAACCATTCACCGCCTTTAAGCACAGTCTTTATTGGCATTGCTGTTTCCTTGAAATTTATTTTGTAAAAAAAGTCTTAATGTATGTTTGAGGTAATTTTTTTGATACCGGCTACAGAATTTTATAGCATCGTTCCTTGCGTCGCAATCACTTTGTCTGAATAATTCTACTCAGCAAATAGATGCCTCATACTTCGGCATGACAAGCTTTATGTTTTTAATTAATATGAAAATTTAATCTTAAGCTTTTAATTCTTTCTCAGGCTTGTCACCCTGACGAAGGAAGGGTCTATACCATAGGAAAATGCTAATCATATTTCTCTTTTATTTTAAAAGCAATACTTATTATCTGCGATCATTTTGTCTGCTATTCTTCTTCGTGCTGCTTTTGTATTGAACGGTTCAACATTGGTAAAACGCTTTAAACCAGTGAGCATCATTTTCAATTCATCACCTTCAACAAATGCATTCAATGCATCTTTGCCAGCTTTAAAAATTCTGTCTGCAGCATCATAAACATAAGTGCGCATCATGTCTGTTTGAATTGTTGTAGCTGCCTCTCCATAAACTTCAGTAAGCTTCATTACACGCAGCAGAGCACTTTCTACAGCATAGATACTTATTGCCATGTCTGCGAGACTCATTACTACTTCCTGTTCCTTCTCAAGATTCGTCATTAGTTTTTGTACTGCAGTACCCGCAACCATCAATAAAGCCTTTTTGAAATTGGCGATATATTTTTTCTCTGTTGCAAAAGCACTTCCATTATCATTATCAAATTCAGGAATACTTGTAAGGTCTTTACTTACATGTTGTATTGCTGTCATTAAATCAAGCCGTCCGGTCATGGCGCGTTTAACTAACATATCAATTATAAGCAAACGGTTGATTTCATTGGTGCCTTCAAAGATTCGGTTGACACGGCTATCACGATATGCCCTGCTTATTTCATATTCATCACTAAAACCATTGCCGCCATAAATTTGCACACCTTCATCCACAACAAAATCAAGTGTTTCCGTACCATATACTTTTAACATCGCACACTCAATGGCAAATTCTTCCAACGCGCTCATAAAAGCTTTATTGAAAGGTTCTCCTGAAGTGAGCAACTCATTTTCTTTATTCATTATTGATTTAGCGGTACGATAAACGGAGCTTTCAGTAACCCATGTGCGAATTGCCATTTCACCTAACTTATGTTTAATGGCGCCGAAATTGGCAATGGGTTGTTTAAATTGTTCTCTTGTAGCTGCATATTGAACAGCACGGGTTGTATTTAATTTGCTGTTGCCGAGAGTGATAGTAGAAAGCCTGAAACGTCCTCCGTTTAAAATATTAAAAGCAATAAGATGACCACGACCAATTTCACCCAAAATATTTTCAACAGGCACTTTGCAATCCTGGAAAAATAGTTGTACTGTGGAAGAACTTTTGATACCCATTTTATGTTCTTCAGGTCCCACAGTAAATCCTTCAAAGCCGTGCTCAACAATAAAAGCTGTAAACCCTGAATTTTTTTCCGGCAAATTTTGACCAACAACTTTTGCAAATACGGTAAAAATATCTGCAAAGCCACCATTGCTTATCCAGCATTTTTGTCCGTTGAGTAAATAGTATTTTTCATCATCACTCAATCTGGCAGTAGTTTTTGCACTAAGCGCATCACTGCCGCTGTTCGGTTCTGTAAGACCGTAAGCACCTATCCATTCACCCGTTGTAAGTTTTGGAATATATTTTTGTCGTTGTTCTTCTGTGCCAAAATATAGAATAGGTTTTGTGCCGAGATTTGTATGCACACCATAAGCAATTGAATAGCCTCCGCCTGTTGAAAGGCCTTCCATGATAATGGTGTTGGTAATAAAATCTTTTCCTAACCCCCCATATTGTTCAGGAACATTTGTAGATAAAAGTCCTTGTTCTGTTGTTTTATCTAAAAGAGCCCGCATGTATCCCGGCTCCATTTTATCGGCACGATTCATGTTTGGCAATACATGAGTATTCATAAACTGGTAACACATGTCAAGCACCATTTTTTGCTCTTCAGAAAAATCTTCGGGAATAAATGTTGATAAAGGATCACTTTCTTTAATCAACCATTCTCCTCCCTTAGCAGCAGTTGCAGCAAGTGTTTCGGCTTTCATGTGTTGAAATATTTTTAGGATGACTGCTTTTTATACATAAAATTCAAAATAACATTTCGGAGCCGGAATGATGCCAATTGCAATGCAGATGAAAGGATTGCGACGCAAGAGACGATGCTATGAAACATTATAGCTGGTATCATAAAGAAATCACTCCATCCATTTAAATCATTCACATCATTTTATCTCAATAACAGTATTTATTTTCTGCGATCATTTTATCTGCTATTCTTCTCCGTGCAGCTTTTGTATTAAAAGGCTCCGCTTTTGTGAAACGTTTTAAACCAATATGCATCATGCGTAATTCATCCCCTTCTGCAAAAGCATTCACTGCATCCTTGCCAGCTTTATTAATGCGGTCTGCAGCATCATATAAATAAGTGCGCATTATATCAGTTTGCAAAGCAGCGGGAGTTTCTCCGTATGTTTCAGCAAGTTTTATTACATGAAGCAATGCACTTTCGGCATTGTAAGTATCCACTGCCATATCTGCAAGGTTCATAATCAGCTCCTGTTCTTTGTCAAGATTCATCATTAGCTTCTGCACGGCTGCACCTGCAACCATCAAAATTGCTTTCTTAAAATTGGCAATATATTTTTTCTCTTTTGCAAATGCGGTTTCATCTTCATTGCCAAATTCAGGAATGCTCATCAACTCTTTGCTTACTGCAAGTGCAGGGCCCGTCAAATCAAGCTTGCCTTTCATCGCACGTTTTAACAGCATATCAACAGTAAGTAAACGATTAATCTCATTCGTGCCTTCATAAATGCGGTTGATGCGGCTATCGCGATAGGCTTTGCTTATCTCATATTCATCGCTGAAACCGTTGCCACCATGAATTTGTACGCCTTCGTCCACACAAAAATCTAACACCTCGCTGCCATACACTTTCAACATGGCGCATTCAATGGCGTATTCTTCCGCAGCTTCGAGATATGCTTTTTCAAATGTTGCACCTTGTGATCTTAATTCAGCTTCCCTGTCATCTATTAATTTTCCAGTGCGGTACAAAGCGCTATCACCAACCCATATGCGGATCGCCATTTCAGCAAGCTTATGTTTAATGGCGCCGAAGTTGGCAATCTGTGTTTTAAATTGTTCACGTGTGTTTGCATATTGCACAGAAATATCCGTTGCTCCTTTAGCGCCACCTAATGTCGCAGCACATAATTTATAACGACCTGTGTTTAAAATATTGAAGGCGATAATGTGTCCGCGACCAATTTCACCCAATAAATTTTCAACAGGAACTTTACAATCCTGGAAATATAATTGTACAGTGGAAGAACCCTTAATACCCATTTTATGTTCTTCAGGACCTCTTGTAAATCCTTCAAAAGAAGGTTCAATTATAAAGGCTGTGAATTTGTCACCATCCACTTTTGCAAACACAGTATAAACATCTGCAAAGCCGCCGTTGGTTATCCAGCATTTTTGCCCGTTAAGAATATAATATTTGCCATCATCACTCAGCTTCGCTGTTGTTTTTGCACTTAACGCATCACTTCCACTATTGGGTTCGGTGAGTGCATAAGAACCTTTCCATTCACCACTTGTAAGTTTGGGAACATACTTTTCTTTTTGTTCTTCTGTGCCAAAATAAAGTATGGGCATTAAACCAATTCCGGTTTGTGCTGTAAAAGAAACAGAGAATGAATACCCTGCACCAAGACCTTCATTTATGATGGTTGAAGTAACAAGATCCTTTCCTAATCCGCCATACTGCTCAGGAACACCAGCGCCTAATAGTCCTAAATCACCAGCCTTTTTTAGCAGCGAAGGCATAAAACCGGGTTCGAGATTATTGATGCGATTAAGATTGGGTAATACTTCACTTTTAATAAACTGAAGGCTTGTATCATAAATCATTTTTTGTTCTTCAGAAAAATCTTCCGGTATTAAAATATCACCGGCATTACTCTCTTTGATTAGCCATTCGCCTCCTTTCGAAGCAGCAGTTCTTTTCTGTGTTTGGGTTTGCATAATATTTTGTTTTTATTGTAGTGAAGAAATAATTTAAAACGAGTTACGAAATCTCAAAAATTCTATTTATTCAAATTATCATATACCTGGTATAAAACTTTTTTTACTGTTTCAATTTCATCTTTATTCACACCAATCAGCGCTTCATCCATCGTTTGATTTGCAAGATCAACTGTAAGATTTTGCAAGTTCTTTGCAGCCTCTGTAAGACAAACGAGGTTTATTCTTCTGTCTTCTTTTGATGCAATTCTTTTTACCAGTTTTTGTTTTTCAAGATTATCTATAAGTCTTGTAATACTTGGTTTATCACGGAAAGTACGATTACATAACTCCTGTTGACTAAGGCAATCTTCGAGCCACAAATGATATAAAATGCTCCATTGCTCAATGGTGATTTCCAATCCTGCCTGCCTGAAATGTTTTTGCAGACGACGAGCTATAGCAGTACTTGCCATACCGTTAATAACGCTGTATAATTCTCCTTTTTTAAATTGGTTGTTGGGCATATAGTTAGTTATGCAACTAATTTCAAAATTGACGTATCTTTATGAGACTACCAAGATAAAAGGATTAAATTTTCCTGTAAGAACGTAAACTGTATTGAATGAAAACAGCGCGGCAAATTATTACCTATAAGAAATCAATTATTCATGTTTCTTTTTTTGGAACGGGAAATAAATTGCTGATATGCCTTCATGGATATGGGGAAGATGGAAGCAGTTTTGCACCACTTGAAAAAAAGCTTGGCGATGAATATACTTTGATAGCAATGGATTTTCCCTTTCATGGTATGACTGAATGGAATGAAGGATTTTTAATGACGCCAAACGATTTAATGAATATACTAAATACCATTATTCAGCAGAATGAAAATGTAAAAGACAAGTTACCTAGATTTTTTGTGATTGCATTTAGTCTTGGCGGTCGTATCGCACTGCACATGCTTCAACTAATGCCTTCGCAAATTGAAAGAACAGTATTAATTGCACCTGATGGATTGCATCAAAATTTCTGGTATTGGTTAGCAACACAAACATTCTTAGGCAACAAATTATTTGTTTATACCATGAAAAAGCCTCACTGGTTTTTTATACTCACGAGCTTTGGACATAAAATTGGTTTGTTAAACAAAAGCATTGCTAAGATTATTCATTATTATCTCGATGATGAAAGAGGAAGAACATTGTTGTATCAGCGGTGGACTACGATGCGAAGATTTAAGCCAGACGCAAATACTGTCACACAAATCATAGATAAATATCAAATTCCTCTTCGCCTCCTGTTTGGCCGTTATGACAGAATTATTTTAAGCAGGCGAAGTAAATTTTTTAAAAACAGCAAGTACGTGAAGGTTACTATAATTGACGCGGGCCATCAGTTGTTGAAAGAAAAATTTGCTGATGATATTGCTTTACTCTTCTCTCAATAATTTGACTTTCTTTGTGCACATGTGGTTATTGTTTCTTTACATAGCTATAATTCTCTTGCTTTGCTATTGCATGCTGATACTGCTTTATTATAAGTGGTTCATGCAGTTGAAATATTTTAAACCGAATACAAGGTTACAATCACAAAACCGCTTTAGTGTTGTAATCCCTGCCCGAAATGAAGAAGATAATATTGAAAAGTGCGTAGCATCAATTTTGGAAAATAAATATCCGTCAAATTTATTTGAGGTAATAGTAGCAGATGATTTTTCTACTGACAACACTGTACAAATTGTAAAAAAATTGCAGCAACAATTTGCAAATCTCCGGCTTACTCAATTAGATAAAATTGTTAGTGATAAATTAAACTCATATAAGAAAAAGTCAATTGAAACAGCTATTGCTCAATCATCTTATGACTGGATCATTACAACAGATGCGGATTGCAAAGTAAGTCCACAATGGCTGAGTTTATTTGATAGTTATATTCAAATGAATAATATAGTATTCATAACTGCACCGGTGAAGTTTATCAACAACGGATCATTTATTTCCATTTTCCAATGTCTCGATTTTATAAGCCTGCAGGGCATTACAGCTTCATCGGTAAGTGCCGGATTTCACAACATGTGTAATGGTGCGAATCTTGCTTATACAAAAGAAGCGTTTTATGCAGTGAATGGGTTTAAAGATGTAGACAATATTGCCAGCGGTGATGATATGCTGCTGATGCGTAAAATAGAGCAACGAAATCCCGGCAAAATCGGGTACTTATTTAACAGGAATGCAATTGTTGAAACATTACCCATGCAGGGTTGGAAGAGTTTTATCAATCAGCGTATACGCTGGGCAAGCAAGGCAACGAACTATAATGACAAAAAAATTTTTCTGGTTTTATTGCTTGTATATCTTGTAAATCTTTGTTTGCTTTTGTTGCCGTTTCTGAGCTTCTTAAATTCCCGGATACTTTTTTATTGGTTTATTTTACTTCTTATTAAAACATGCTGTGAACTTATTTTTATGTTTCCTGTTGCAAAATTTTTTGGGCAGCAAAAATTATTATGGTGGTTCCCTGTAATGCAGCCTTTTCATATTGTGTATACAGTGATTTCCGGGTGGCTTGGCAAATTTGGAAAGTATGAATGGAAGGGGAGAATTGTGAAGTAGTAATTTATTTTTTTGGTACCAGCTTTGGTGCTTTGTAGCATCGTCCCCTGCGTCGCAATTACTTTGGACTGTATATCTTTTGCGGACTTGTTTAGCTCGTAGGAGCGATATGTTCGCACATATATCTCAAAACAATATTTAAAAATATGCCGCTTCTACATAACTCATTTAAAATCATTAATATCATTTCTGTTAACATTTCGCCTCTATGAGGCTTGCTGCGATAAATCAATTTTGCCTATAATTATATGGAATGGTTAGATAATCACTCACGCAAAACTTGTATTGCATAATCTTGCCAAGTATAAATGTTTTGTATATTTATTTTATGGTATCTGTTGCGTTATATAACCTTAAAGGCGGCGTAGGCAAAACTGCCGCCACTGTAAACCTTGCATACCTTGGGGCTGCGGATGGTTTAAAAACTGTTGTATGGGATCTTGATCCACAAGGCTCTTCTTCTTTTTATCTTAATGTAGAACCCACAACAAAAAATGAAAGCAGGAAATTGCTCACTGATGAAATGGCCATAAAAGATGCAGTACAAGATTCTGCCTTTGAAAATCTTTGGGCAATACCTTCCGATCTTTCTGCACGAAATGCAGATGTAGTGCTGGATGAAATGAAAAAAAGTAAAAAGAAATTGCGAAGTCTGGTATCGGGTTTAAAAGAATTTGATATGCTGTTTATGGATTGTCCGCCTGGTATATCATTGCTTCATGAAAACATTTTTAATGCAGCCGGATGGATACTGATGCCCAATATACCAACGACCTTATCGATTAAATCTTTTGACATTGTAATGAATTATTTTAACGATAATGAGTTGGATACCGGCAAAATAAGATGTTTCTTTAGTATGGTTGATCACCGCAAGAATATGCATCATGAAGTGATGGAGCAATTTTATAAGGACAAATTATTTTTCAAAAATTATATTCCTTATTTAAGTGATGTGGAGAAAATGGGGAATCATCAGCAACCCATATTTGAATTTGCAAACAGCAGTTATGCTGCTCAATGTTATCGTGATCTTTGGAATGAAATAAAGAAGACATGTTTGTAGTTTGTGGTTTTTAGTTTGTAGTTGCAACTCGTGTAACTTTTAAAACTTATAATCGTTTACTTTGAAAATAATACTACGGAGCGTATCCCTCCGGGGAGGGGTGTAGGGGTGGTTGTTGAATAAAGAACAAAGTGTATAAGTGAGTGACTTGCCTACCGGCAGGCAGGCACAACGAAGTTTAATAGAATTAGAATAGCTCAGTCAATAAAAAATAAATTCATTAACATGCAAAGAGATATTACTTCATGGTTTAGTCCTGCACTGCAAAAAGAGATGCCCATTGCTTCTTATGGTCATTTTGGCTTTGCCGTATTGCTTATGCCCACTGCTGCTGCGGATTACCTGGAGTATGAACGTTTTCAAATGATGGATGTCTTAAGACCTTTGATTGATGCGGGTAAACTGAGAATATTCAGCATCAACAGTCAGCATGAGTGGCGTTTATGATCTTACAGAATACACAAAAGGTTATTGGGATGAGCAAGTGTATTTTAACAGTCCAATTCATTATATACCGAATCTGCATGACCAATGGTTTCTTGATAAAATAAGATCGTCGCACCATATTCATATTTACACGGGAAGCGGTGCTTATGAAGACCCTGAAGCCAACAAAAGATTTTCAAAAGTGCTGTGGGATAAAGGCATCTGGCACGACTTTGATATATGGGGCACAGACATTAATCATGACTGGCCTACATGGAGAGCGATGCTACCATATATTCTTGACACTAAATTTTAACGCTCCCTTGCAATTTGCGGGGATTTTTGCTGAGTAAACTGACATGATAAAAAAATTTACGCATAAAAGATATATACGTATTGCTCTTAGGGTTACGGGTATTATTTTAGGGCTTATTGTATTGCTGCTTACCATTGTCTCTGTTTATATACAGACCCATAAAGAACGCATCATTGAAAAAATAAGAACACAGCTTAGCCAGGCAATAAAAGGCAATGTCACAATAAAAGATATGGATATTTCTCTATTCAGCAGTTTTCCTTATACGGGCATTAATATTTATGAAGTAAGTCTACTTGATTCACAATATCACAAACCATTGCTCACCGCAAACTATGCATCTTGCAGAATAAATTTGCTTCAGCTTGTTAATCCTCATCCTGAAATTGCAAAACTTGTAATAGCCGATGGCAGCTTTCATTTTTTTACAGATACGGCACGCTATACAAATGCGTATCTTTTATTGAAAAGGGATACAGCAGAAAAAAGCAATAATGCAGGTATAATCATACATGGGATTGAACTGGATAATATCAATGTTTTAATTGAAGATGCTACGAAGCATAAACGGCATGAATTTAAGTTTAATGAACTGAAAGCATCCATTCATAAAAATGATTCTGTATTTACAATAAAGGTGGATGAAGAAGGTTTTATAAAAGGTTTGGGATTCAATGTTATCAAAGGTAGTTATCTGCAAAACCATACCGTAAACTCAAAAAAATGGGTGATAAAATTTAATAAGCTTTCAAAGGAAATATCTTTTGAAAAAACAGAGGTGAATGTTAATAACCATAAATACACAATAGATGGCCTCTTTCATCTAAAAGATTCCGCATGGTTTAAAATGCATGTAACAACAAAGGCAGTTCCTTTTAAGCAGGCTATGCAATTACTTACAGCGCGAATAAGAAATAAGTTAAACGTGCTTGGAATAGAAAAAACACTTGATGCTGAAGCTCGTCTCGAAGGCCCTCTTGCTTATTTAAGCAACCCGCATATTGTTATAAACTATACAACAAAGGAGAATGAAATCACAACACCGATAGCTTCATTTACCGATTGTAGTTTTTCAGGAAAGTATGATAACCGGGGAAATGATTCTTTGCCTGTTTCTGATGAAAATTCTGTTGTGCTTGTAAATAATTTTAAAGGTAAGTGGGGTGAAATCGAATTAAATGCTGACAGCATAAAACTGGTGAATGTAAATGAGCCGGTTATCAAATTTAATTTTCTGTCGCAATGCAATTTTGAAACATTGAATGACCAGCTTTCTTTGCAAAGCATCCAGTTTACCGGCGGAACAGCGCAACTTTTTTTGCAGTATAACGGGCCGGTTATCTCAAGCCCGGGCTTGTTGTCAAAAGTTACGGCGGATATTCAACTGCATGATATATCCCTGATATATGAACCACGGGATCTCAATTTTACCAATTGCAGTGGAAGTGTTTCAATCTCTGAAAACAATATTAAAGTAGATAGTTTACGTTGCGATATGAAGCAAAATCACTTTGAAATAAATGTTGCCGGCAGTAACATAAATGGCATTTCAACTTCAGATCCGGGGAAGGCGTATATTGCCTGTAATGTATTTACTCCTTCTTTAAATCTGGACGATTTTAAAACAATATTCACAAGACGAAAGTTTAAAACCAGCAGAAAGGGTAAAAGCAAGCTTGCAGCCACTGCAGCAAAAATTTAAAACATTTTACTGCTGATAATGTATTGGCACAGGTGCTTTTTCAGGAGAATGATTGGGAAATACAAAAGGCTTCTCTCCTGCATGCGGGCGGAAGTTTATCAGTAACCGGAAAAATACATGAAGTAAATGATAACTATCACCAGGCAAGTGCAAAGATGAAAATGCAAAATGTGGATGTAAGAAAAGTATTTTATGGCTTTGATAATTTTGGTCAGGACGGCATTACGTACCATAATCTTCGCGGCAATATGAATGCAAATGCTGATCTGATATTTGGCATAAATAGCAATGCGCGTATCCTTCCCGGCTCTATTCAGGGCACTGTTGATTTCTCAATAAAGAATGGTGCGCTGATCAAGTTTTTGCCCGTTGAGAAAATACAAAATTTTGCTTTTTTAAATCGTGATTTATCAAATATCACGTTTGCTGAACTAACAAATAAACTCAGTATAAAAGATAACGATGTTCAGATACCCCGCATGGAGATTGCTTCAACTGCTATCACTATGTATGTGGAAGGTGTGTATGGCTATAATAAAAAAAGCACGGATATAAGCATGCAAATTCCCATCAGCAATCTTAGGCGGCAGGATCCTTCATATAAGCCAGCCAACAAAGGTGCAAATGCGAAAGTGGGCATGAGTATTTACCTGAGGGCGAAAAGTGATGAAACAGGAAAAATAAAAATAGGATTGGAATTATTTAAGAAGCGAAACAAGAATAAGGATAACCGGAATAGTAAGTAAAAATTTTTTTATTCGCAGAATCTGATGACGTGCCTGGTTGTGAAATATGAGTAAGTTTTGGTATTAATAATTTAAAATCATTTAAATCGTGCTATCGAAACAAACGGAGATTTTACCAAAGATTAAACCGTGAAAAATATCAGTACTAAATTCTTTACTGCAAAATTTTAATCTCTTTGAAATCATTGCTCGCACTGCATTTCAGCGAAGCATAACAATCCTGTGAAAAAAAATTGTAAAAAAATTTTGAAGCAATGAAAAAATAATTACAATTTTGCAACACCAAAAATTTTATAAAATAGTTAACAACATGATTCGCAAAAATCTACATATCGAAACAAAAAGATGGTTTAGTCCGATGGTGGATTATATCATTTGCGGGGCATGCACTATTGTAAGTTAATAGCAATTAAAACTAACTGACGATACGGCCCCGCAAAAAATGCGGGGTTTTTTGTTTGTCGGCCTCTTGATAAGTTGTATTTGAGAAAATGTTTTAATGTGCCTGATAATAAAAGACAAAATGAACCTCTATCAGTGCACAAAAACTCCCGCAGTATTATTAACAGTTTTGCAAATCACAGGAACGTTGCAGTAAAAATATTTTATAGCCGCATCCGCTTGCTCTCATATTAATATTGATCATCCGGTTTGCAATATGGACGATACAAACAGAAAGAACTGTCGGGGGAAATGTTTTACAGGCTTTCGATTTAATAACTATTGATAAGCCAATAAAGAGGAGGTATAAAATGAAATGGATTTTCGGAAAAAGAATAACAAACACAAACGGATTGTTCGACGGACATTTTATTGAAGTAAAAGCATTTTATGTTTTACAATTTGATAAAGTACCTTGTTTAGGCTTTATTGGTAATATTGATATAAGCAAAGCCTATACTCATATCAGGGAAGTTTTTGGTTATGAAATAGTATCTGTATACCAGTATGCTTACTTTGATCATAATAAGCAGAAAACTTTTTTCAACAATACTGTTTTTGTTTTAACGCAAAACAGAATGATAGAATTGGGAAAAGGATATGTACAGATTTTACATACACCAAAGGATTATGAATGGTCAAATAAATTGATGAAGGCATTGGCTGAATTTAAAATAAATGAAACTCCGGTTCAAACACAGATTGTAGGTTTTGCCCGTCAGCCTGAAATGAATTGATATAATAAGATTGGAGTATTGCGAAAACGATTGCTCCAATCTTTTCGAAAATAAAATATAGCAACGAATATTTGTCGAACAAAGAACAGAACATAAAAGGGAGTGAAACAACAGGCGATGCCACATGCACAAAAGATAGTCGCATAAAATTTTTAAAAAAACAATCATGCCGGAACAAACAACATACAATAAAGTATCAGGAATTTTTTCTTTTATAAAACGTGCTATTAAAGGGGAGGCAATGGATTATACCAGCGGCAGTATTCGCATAGCCGTGTTTATGCTGGCAATACCAATGAT
>WNGA01009196.1_pt1 | contig 13384 bp, 14 predicted proteins | sample 5400061 | NCBI WGS metagenome assembly WNGA01 (sample SAMN13153366, study PRJNA577476) | soil metagenome | isolation source: 100 cm soil or saprolite under grassland replicate 2 | place: USA:California | collected 2016-06-15 | reverse complement strand
GCGCTCTCCCACTACGATGGCTCCGGCCAGCTAGCCATCACTCGCCTCCTGGCGGCGGCCGGCCTAGGTTACACGCTGGTTGGCGAGAACCTGGCTCGATCGAGTGGAGCGGACCTATCGGCTCTCGAGCTGGTGGAACAGGCGTTCATGAACAGCCCCGCCCATCGCCAGAACATCCTCGAGCCATCGTTCAACCGGCTGGCGATCGGGGCAGCCTTCGACGACTCGGGCCGCGTCACCTTCGCAGAGATCTTCCGAGCGACTCCCTGATCCTCTAGAGGCGCCGCTCGGCCCGGACGACCAGGCGGTCGGTGTACTCCCAGATCAGCGGCAGCCAGAGGCCGGTGCAGGTAATCATCGAGAGCGAGGCAGTGAGCGGAGGTAAAGGAGGGGTCAAGGCCGCCAATGGCGTAGCTGGCATGAAACTTGCCAACCTGTGCTGAGCAACAGAATGCTCGACGATTTGGGACGGAAGCGAAACAACCGATGCTCGAGGCGGCCGCACCGGTGGTTCACCCGTCGCAGGAGATGTTGACTCATCGCACGCGTATACTGATCGTCGAGGACGAGCCGGCGATCACCCGCGTCGTGACCGACGTCCTAGAGGCGGACGGTTACGAAGTAGTTTCGGCGGCGACCGGCGCCGAGGCCACCGAGCTACTGGAGAAGGCTCGCCCCGATCTGGTGATCCTGGACCTCTTGCTGCCCGACAGCGACGGCCTGGTGCTGTGCTCGGAGATAAGCGCCAGATGGCCCGGGCCGATCATCATCCTGAGCGCCACCAAGCAGCAGCGCGATCGGATCCTCAGCTTGAAGCTGGGCGCCGACGATTTCATCGCCAAGCCATTTGACATCCACGAGCTGGTGGCGCGCGTCGAGGCCGTGTTGCGACGGGCAGCCAGCCCGTCAGCCGCGGCGGTCCCAGCCTCCCCCGGCCTCTGGACGGGCGCGAGCCCGCCAACAGCGCCGTCGGCCCGCGAGCTGTACAGGATCGGCGCGATGGTAGTCGATGCTGGCGAGCGCTCGGTCACGATTGGCGGGGCGCCCATTCAACTGACGCCGACCGAAAACCGCTTGCTGACGACGTTGGCTAGCCAGCCCGGGCACGTGTTCAGCCGGGAAGAACTGGCACGAGTGCTGTGGGGCACCAGCAACGTCGGCCAGAGCCGGGCAGTAGACGTTCACATCCGACGCTTGCGCGCGAAGTTGGAGCCGTTCGGCATGACGGCCCCACCTATCGTGACCGCTCGCGGCTTCGGCTACAGGCTGGCCAGGGATAGGAGCCCGCGACCGACTTAGCCGCGGCTCGAAACTCACCGCAGCCTGCCCCACCCGGCCCCTCTCCCCCACCCGGCCCCTCCCCCAAGCCTGGGGGAGGGGTTGGGAATGGGGGCTGGCTTAGTTCAGGGCGGTGCAGGACCGGTGATAGAAGAGCGTGCGGCGGGGGTAAGCCATCACCACCGGGAACAGGTCCTTCTTCAGGATTGGCTCGCCTCTGGTGGGGCAACCAGCCGCCGCGCAGTATTTGTCTGAGACCTGCGCGCCGACTACCTCGCGAAGCCGAGCCCGCTCCAGCGCTGTCTGGTTCTTATTCTTCTCAGCCATCCGAGAACCCCTCTCCAATGAGCCACGCGCGGTGAGCGGGCTCGCTCAAACATGAAATGAGACGGCGCGCTGGCCGTCGGAACGAAGTTTAGCAAAAAGTGACCGGCCGGCGCACGCTCGCGCCACGGTGGGCTGACGAGTGTGTCGAGGGACTTAGGAACGCTGCTGGCGCCTGGACACCGATCCGGACGTCAGCGCCCGCACCTTGTCGCGTACCTGTTGCCAGAGCTCGCCGTATCCGTCATGCCGAAGCAGCGCTTCGACGCGTTCGAGGGGGACGGGGAACGTGTCGCGACCCTCGTGGTGGCGCCAGTCGCTCGTCTTGCCGGTGGCGCGCATGAGGTAGAAGAGGAAGCGCCGCTTCTTGCCGTGCTGTTTGGCTCTGAAGCTGCCTGCCTCGTCCACGATCTCCACGTTGAGCCCGGTCTCTTCGACAGCCTCTCGAAGCGCCGCCTGTTCGGGATTCTCGCCCTTCTTGAGCTTCCCCTTCGGGAAGATCCAGTGCTGCCCGTCGGTCAGGCGCAGGACGACCTGGTCGTCCATGACGATGATCCCTCCGGCCTCCCAGACCTTGTCTCTCTTATGCGGCTTCTCAGTCTCGTCCGCGGGGCGAGGTTCGTCAGCTGCCATGTGCTCCTACCGGGAAAGGTTCGTGGGCCTGGCGCGCCGAGCGGCCGGCGTTGAGAGCGGGGCGCTTAGCGGCGCATGGAAGTATACGACAGGGCCGGCCGGGCTCAGGCGTTGATCCCAGAGGCGTCGCGCGGTCCGCTAGACTTTCTGGGCCAACCCCAACAATTCCTCGGCGTTGCCGTCGAGGATCGCGCGCACGTCCTGGTCCGCCAGGCCAGACTGCTGCACGTAGGTTACACAGCCCAAGAACTTGGGGCCCGCAAGGTATGGAAAGTCGGTCCCCAGCATCAGGCGGTCGGCGCCAAACGCCTCACAGGCGCAGCGCAGCGCGGCCGGGTACTGGTTCACGGTGTCGAACCACAGTCGGCGGATGAGGTCGCTGGGCGGGTCCTCGATAGGAAGCTCATCCCGGGCCGAGGCGCGATGGCGCTCGGCCGCGTCGTCAAGGCGCTGGAACAGGAACGGCAGCGTGCCTCCGAGATGGGGCACGATGATGCGCACGCGCGGGTAACGGGTGGTCAGGCCGGAGAGCACGAGCCGCAGGGCGGCGACGGTGTCCTCGACCGGCGCGCCGATCATCCAGGTCAGGCCGTACTGCTCGGTATTCGGTCCCGCCCCGGCGCCAACCGGGTGCAGAAACAGGACCGCTCGGCGGCGATCCAGCTCGGCGAAAAAGGGGCCGAAGGCCGGATCGTCTAGCGGCCGTCCGGCGACCGAGCAGCCCACCCCGATACCGAGGGCGCCAAGCGAGTCGATGCTCCGCTCGACTTCGGCCAGCGCCTCGTCTCCTCAGACGGCGGTCTTCACGGCGGCCTCGGGGATGCGTCCGCCGCCAGCAGTGTACCTAACGCCTGTCGACTCAGACCTCGCCCGCGCCACCGTTGTCGTCGCGACCGCGGACCGCTTCGATGACGTCGAGAAGGCTCCGTTCGACTATCGCGCGTAGGAATGGCTGGCCCGCCAGCTCGGCCGGACCGGCCGTCGCCAGATGCGCCGCGGTGGCCAGCGCCAGCTCTCTGGCCTGCTCGTCGCCGTCCTTGTCCAGCAGCCAGGCCTGCCGACGAAGCCGGGCCCGGAACACATCGCGGGTTGGACCGTCGACCAGCCGCTCGATCAAGGACCCAAACTGGCGGGAGGTCAGCTGGCCTGCACGCGCAGGAGGCGGCGTTCGGATCATGGCCGCCGACGTGCGGGCGGGATCGAAACGCCAGGAATCGAACCAGGGGTGCGCGGCGAGCTCGGCGCTGGAGCGCACGAGGTCTTGCCGACCGGCGTAAGGGGCATCGTCGAGCTCGGGAAGGATGACCGGCTCGTCCCGCGGCGGATAGGAGTCGTGCAGGAGTGGCTCCCACAACTCGAACGCGGGGGGAACGGCGTGGCGGCTCGCGGCATTGACGCCGATCGCCGCGTCCAAAATCCCGCGCACGGCGGCCAGGTCGACTTCGACCAGGTGGATGTCGCCCTCGGCGAGGTCCTCCAGCATCTCCTCGACCTGGTCAGGAGTGGCGCGACAGGAGCCAAAGACTTGCTTCACGCCCCAGTGGTCATTATGAAAGACGTCCGCGAACAGCCAGACGACCTCGGTCCACTGGCGCATCACCAGAATCACCTGGCCGCCGTCACCGTCCACCTGGCTGACCAGCGCGCGTTGGAAGGTCGGCAACGGCGAGGCCGCGACCGCGTCGCCCCGATCGACAGGCTCCAAGCGGAGTCTTCTGGCCGCGGCGGTCGCCTCAACGCGCAGCTGGGCATCCTGAGTTGTTCGGGCCAACCGTTCGGTCGGGCCCAGCGCACCTCGCCCGCGAGCGCCGAGCAGCGCTTTCAGGGCCAGGAGCTGGGTGGCCGAGTCGTCGGCGTGGAGCAGGGCGCGGAGCAACCACGTCGCTTCGGACTCGAGCTCATCGATCGCGCGCCCGACAACAGCCCGCCGCCGTTCGACGGGCAACGCGGCGAGGTAGCCGAGCACCTCCTCCAGGACCTGACCGTCTGGCGGCCAGGTCGAGCTTCCTTGGCGGATGGCCTCGAGCAGGGTCTGATCGGAGTCCGCGAGAGTCTCGAGGAAGAACAGTCGGTGCCGGTTGTCGGTCCACTCCGGCCAGCCGGCTCGCCGTTGGGCCCCGAACCGCACGATGTCTGGCACACCGCGGTTGTCGGCGATGCGTCTGAGGTGGCCGCTGAGCCGATCCGGGCGAGCGAACCCGACGAGCAGGTCGAAGGCAAGGCCGGGCGTTCGGGTCCGACCCTCGATCAGTCGGCGGGTCAACAGTTCCGGCAGTCGCACCCGGGCCTGCCACAGCCGCTCGCTGAGGACCGCGACCTGGGTCTCCGTCCCGCCCAGCGCGGCGGTCTCGATCTCGTCCAGGAGTCGCTCGATGTCGGCGTGCGTCAGGGCGAGCGGGACCGGCTTCCGCTTGTCACGCCTGCTTCGTCGTCTCGGCACGAGACCTCACCTAAGCTGTCGGGCGCCCGGATGGGAAGATCATAGCGGAGGACGCCGATGGCTGGGAGGCAGGCGGGCGTAGCCGACGCGCTAAGGTGCCTGGGATCTACGGAACTGAGCGAGGGGCAGGTGAGAGAGGTCGCCTGGACCCTGCAGAACGCGGAAGACGATGTCGAGAGCCTGGCCTGGGACGGTCGGCCGCCACTAGGCAGATTGGCGCGATCTCGGAGCAGGAGTTCAACTGGCGAAGCGTAAGCTGCTCGCGAGTTGAGCGCGGAAGCACGGGGGCGCTAGAGGCCGCACCCGCTTGTCTCCCCCGGACCGTGTATGGAGCCAGAATGCACGTAAGCTGGCTGAGTCCGAACCTGTCATGCTCGCCTACCCGGCCTCCCCAGCGAAGCGGCAGATCCGTTTGCGACCACCGGCCCGGGCGCCTCAACAAGACCCAAGCGCCGTACCGAGGTGTTCGACTGGCATAACCTGTCGAGCTCTGCGGATGTCAGATCAGAGTGCCGATCTCGTGCCGTGGCTTTCCGGCAACCCCGCGCGCTTCTCCTGCTCGTAGAGCCGCTCGGTGACGAACTCTTTGAGGAGGGTTTGGTAGCGCTGGTTCTTCAGCCTGGCCAATGCCTTGAGGCGGCGCAAGACGTACTGGTCCCCCTCTCCCATGCTTGGGAGAGGGGTCAGGGGCGAGGGTGCTGCCAAAACCAGAAACTTTGACGGCCACCCAGTGTCGCTTGCCCAACAGGCGGCCCCGCTGCTAGCCTGACACGCAGCCCGACATCCTGTAGGAGCGCGGCGTGAAGCTGTACGAATTCCAGGCCAAGGAGCTGTTCGCTCAGGACGGCATCCCGGTCCCGAGCGGGCGGATGGTGACCGATTCAGCGGGTGCGGCGGCGGCGGCGCGCGAGCTGGGACGCTGCGTGGTGAAGGCCCAGGTCCACGCTGGAGGGCGCGGCAAGGCCGGCCTCATCAAGCTCGCCGAGTCGCCCGAGCAGGCTAGCGAACTGGCCGGAAACATGCTCGGCCAGAGTTTCAAGGGTTTCCGGATTGGCCGACTTCTGATTGAGGAGGCAGTGGACATCGCGGCCGAGTTCTACCTGGCCGTGACTGTCGATCGGGCTAGCAAGTCGCCAGTCATGATCGCCAGCGCCATGGGCGGCGTCGACATCGAGGAGGTCGCGGCCGGCTCGCCCGGCAAGATCGCGAACTTGATCGTCGATGTAGCCTACGGGCCGTTCGACTTCCAGCTTCGTGACCTGGCCGCGCGGGCGGCCCTCGATCCGGGGATCGTCCGCCAGTTCGTCGACGTCGCCAGACGGCTCTACGGTGCCTTCCTCCGGTCGGACGCCTCACTGGCCGAGATCAACCCGCTCATGGTTACGCGCGACGGCAAACTCATCGCCGCCGACGCGAAGTTCGACGTGGACGACAACGCCCTATTCCGCCATCCCGAGCTGCTGCAATACAAGGAGGAGGCCGAGGAGGACCCGATCGAGGCCGAGGCCCACCGAAAAGGGGTGACTTACGTCCGTCTGGGCGGCGACATCGGGATCATCGGCAACGGGGCCGGGATCGTCATGTCCACGCTCGACCTGGTCGCGCGCGAAGGGGGCAAGCCGGCCAATTTCCTGGACATCGGCGGCGGCGCGCGGGCCGACCAGGTCCGCGAGGCGCTCGGGATCATCTTGATGGACCCGAACGTCAAGGGAGTGCTGTTCAACATCTTCGGCGGGATCACGCGCGGCGACGAGGTGGCCAAAGGCGTGCTGGAGGCCACCGCGAGCATGGACGTCAAGGTGCCGATGGTCCTGCGGATGGCGGGCACGCGCGCCGAAGAGGGGCTCAAGCTGCTGGAGGGCTCGGCACTGGTGCCGGCCGCCGAGCCGGTCGAGGCGGCCCGCAAGATCATCGCGTTGGCCAAGGGAGCCTAGCGGCATGGGGGTCCTGGTGGGGAAGGAGACCCGGCTGGTCGTCCAGGGCATTACCGGGCGCGAGGGCAGCTCCCACGCCGAGCAGATGCTCGAGTACGGGACGCCGCTAGTCGCCGGCGTCACCCCGGGCCGAGGCGGCTCCAAGTTCATGGACCGTGTGCCGATCTTCGACAGCGTCGCGCAGGCGGTCGAGACGACCGGAGCCAACACCTCGATTATCTTCGTTCCACCCCCATTCGCCGGGGATGCGATCTGCGAGGGGGTGGCGGCGGGTCTCAGGCTGGTGGTCTGCATCACAGAGGGCGTGCCCGTCATCGACACCTTACGCGCCACGCGCCTGATCACCCAGCGCGAAACGACCCGCCTGATCGGGCCGAATTGCCCCGGCGCGATGACGCCGGGCGAGGCGAAAGTTGGGATCATGCCAGCCAACATCTTCCGTCGCGGGAACGTGGGCGTCGTCTCGCGGAGCGGCACCCTCACCTACGAGGTGGTCGACCTGGTCTCCAAAGCCGGCCTGGGTATCTCGACCTGCGTGGGCGTCGGCGGCGACCCGGTCATCGGGACGACGTTCGTAGACGTGCTCAAGCTTTTCGCAGCCGACCACCAGACCGAGGCCGTGCTGCTGATTGGCGAGATTGGTGGCACCGACGAGGAGACGGCGGCCGAGTACATCAAGGCCGACTTCAGAAAGCCGCTCTTCGCGTTCATCTCTGGCCGCTCGGCGCCGCCCGGCAAACGCATGGGGCACGCCGGCGCGATCATCTCGGGCGGGATGGGGACACCACAGGCCAAGGTGGCAGCATTCGAGTCGGCCGGCGTTCTGGTCGCCAACACGCTGGCCGAGATGGTGCAGATGGCCAAAGAGCGCTGAGAGCTCACAGCCACCAGCTATCAGCCTGCGGGAGTCGGTGCCGCGGGACGCGATATGTTTGCGGTGACTGCTGAAGGCTGATCGCTAATGGCTGATAGCTCGATTATCGAGCGCCTCCGCCGGGAAGGCCGGATGACGTTCGCCGCCTTTATGGAAGCGGCGCTGTACGGGCCGGGCGGGTACTACGCACAGCGGCCGGCGATTGGCGGCGTGGGCGCGGACTATTTCACCGCCCCGGAGCTGCATCCCGTCTTTGGGGCCCTCCTGGGGCGCCAGGTGGCCGAGGTCTGGGATGCCCTCGGACGCCGCCCGGGCTTCGACGTGGTCGAACACGGCCCGGGCACGGGCGCCCTGTGCCGTGACCTCCTGACCTGGGCCGCGCACGAGGAGCCCGATTTCGCGCGGGCCATTCGTTACCGGCTGGTCGAACGAAGTGTGCCGCTGCGCGGGCGCCAGCGCGAAACGTTGGCCGCGGCCGGCCTGCTGGACTCGAGGGTTGTATGGTCGGACGATTATCACCTAACCCCCCAGCCCCCTTCCCTAAAGGGAAGAGGGGGCCTGTCAAAGAGCTCCCCCTTCCCTTTAGGGAAGGGGGCTGGGGGGTTAGGTTCGCAACTCACCGGCTGCATCCTGGCCAACGAGCTGCTCGACGCGTTCCCGGTCCATCTGGTGGCCATGCGCCAGGGGCGGCTGCTGGAGCGCTACGTCGTGCTCGAGGGCGAGCGGCTGGCCCTCGTCGAGGATGAGCCCTCCACGCCGGCCCTCGGCGCGTACTTCGAGCAGCTTGGCTTACTGCCAGGCGAGGGCTGCCTGGCAGAGGTGAACCTGGCGGCGCTCGGCTGGACGGAGAGCACGGCCCAGAGCCTGGCCCGCGGGGCGCTGCTGGTCCTGGATTACGGCTACCAGGCTAGCGAGCTCTATGCCCCCGGCCGGCGCCACGGGACGCTGCTGTGCTACCGCGACCATCGGCTGGCGAGCGATCCGCTGGAGCACGTTGGCGAGCAGGACATCACCAGCCACCTGGACTTCACCAGCCTCGCGCTGGCTGGCGAGCGGGCCGGGCTGGTGACGGCCGCATTCGTCGACCAGGCGACGTTTCTCACCAGCCTTGGGCTACAAAACTACCTGGGTTTGCTCGACCGCGCACTGCTGGGCGCGATCGAGCATGAGGCAAACCGCCGAGCGCTGCTGGAGCTGGTCCGCCGCGACGGCCTGGGGGCGGTCAAGGTGCTCCTTCAGACCAGGGGCCTACCCGACTTCCGACCAAGCCGACTCGCGCAGTCGATGGGCCGCGCGCCGACCTGGCTCCCTCTTCTCAGCCCGGACCAGATGCGCCTGCCGGGCCCACTCGAAGTCGAGGGTTTCGGCGATCTGGAGGCCCAGTGGCGTGACTTCTGGACCGGCCGGGACGACCACGATGCTTGAGTGCCGGCTACGTCGGCAACATCGGAATCCAGCGAGATGAAACGGTCGGCGGCATTCTGGGCGCTGTTCGTGGTCATCCTGGCCGTGGCGCAGACGTCCTGCGCCGCCAGCCCGGCCTCGCCGCGGGCGGCGGAGCACATCCGCGGACGCGAGTACAAGATCCTGCTCAAGCCTGAGAAGTTCTCGGACCGCGCCCAGGCCCTCCGCACGTACTGGGACCAAGCCAAGTCCCTGGCGCAGGCCCTTGGGGGCACCGCCGCCGACGCCAGCGAGCCCTATAAGGAAACGCTCAGACAAGTGGTCTTCTTAGACTCGGCCGATGGGTCTCTGTACGGCAAGCAATACATCCTGCGTAAGCGCACTGAGATCTCAGGCGACGAGCTTGCACCGCGCTACGAGCTGACTCTCAAGTACCGACAGACAGACCTCGATCTCGCCGCCCAACAACCTCTACATTCGCGAGGCTCAGGCCGACCTGGGAACCATCGATTTTGGCGGCTTCGTCGCGAGCGTCGTTCTCGCGGTCTGGTATGACCAGGCCACCAACACCGGTTTGATCGGCGAGCTCTCTTATGCGTATGAACTGCCGCGAAGCGGCGGCCTGCCGCCTGAGTCGCTCCAACGCTGCGACCAGTTCTTCGAGCAGCTTCAGACGGGGCTTCCCGACTGGGTGGAGCTTGGATCGACGAAGAACGCCGTCGTCTACGGGTCCGGCGGCAAGAATCTCCCAACCGAGGACTAAGGCCCGGCGGACGACCTCTCGCTGATCCGGCTGGCTCTAGTCGCTCGTAGTGGCCGTTAGCGAATGGTAATCGTTGCGCAAACAATATCTCGGGCGATAGGTTAGTCGAGGCGCCAACGCGCCAGGCAATGGTCCGTTTGACTGTCGATGTACACTGGTGACGCCGACGAGCGAACCGCGGGGGTAGGACTGATGAAAACGCTGCTCTCTCCGCAATGGCGGGTCTTCTATCTGACGATCCTGGTGGGGCTGATAACCGGGAGCATCACGACGGTCACCGCCACGTGGATGGTTGGCGACCCGTCGATGGCCAAGCCGAGCTACTGGGTCTTCGTGGTCATCGCGAGCATGATCGCGGTCGGGTTCCCCCACTACGTGCTGTTCAAGGTCGCCCTTCGACGCCAGCTGATTCGCTTTCTGAACCTGTTCTACACCGCGGTCGAGCGCCCAGCGCCCAAACTGGAGCACTGGTCCCGCTCGCGCGAGCTGGACGACCTCGATGCTCTGTTCGCGCAGCTCCTGGCGGAGCTGCGCCAGTACATCGATCGGGCGGTCAGTCGCGGCGTGGAGCTGGAGCGGCTCCAACGCTACTTCAGCCCGGCCGTCGTCCAGCACCTGTTCGAGGAGCAGGGCGGCCCGACGATGGACGACGTCTCGAAGATGCGGGTCACGGTCCTGTTCTCCGATATCCGAGGCTTCACGCCGATGTCGGCCCGTCTGAGCCCGAACGAGGTCGTCGAGTTCCTCAACGAATATTTCACCATCATGATCGAGGCGGTCCAGCGCGAGCGGGGCACAGTCTTGAAGTTGATCGGCGACTCGGTGATGGCGGTCTTTGGCGCGCCGGAGTCGGCCCCGGACGACACCGACCGCGCGCTGCGGGTCGGCTGCGCCATGCAGGCCGAGTATGAACGCCTGGAGCAGGTGTGGCGCTCGAAGGGCAGGCAGCCACCGGTCGGGATGGGGGTGGGCATCAACCGCGGCGAGGTGGTCGTGGGCAACATCGGCTCGCCGCAGCACCTGGACTACACCGTCATCGGCGATACCGTGAACGTGGCCAGCCGGCTGTGCGGGGTTGCGAAGGCCGGCCAGGTGCTGATCGCCGCCGACACGGTGTCAGAGCTCGGCAAGGTGGACGAGATCGAGCTTCAGGCCGTTGGCGAGGTCTCGCTCAAAGGCAAGGATGAGCCCGTGGCGGTGTTCGAGGCACGCCTCAGCGCCGCGACCGCAGTCAGCGATTCGCCCGCGCGAGCATAAGAGGCACCACTGCTACTATTGTTGACGCATGCTACGAGTCTATTGCCAACGTTCCAGGTCTATGCTAGCATTGCGGGCCAACGGTCGGCGTAGCCTCAGCCGTTCGTTCGGGCTTCGCGGAGGTGCCTTGAATGAAGATCGTGAGTATCACCGAACTGCGTCAGGATGCCACTCGGGTGGTGCAGCAGGCGCAGAGACCGGGTGGCGACGTCGTGCTGATCGTGCAGCGCTCAAAACCGGCGGCGTACATCCTGGGCGCCGCCCACTACGAGGAGCTTCAAGCCGAGTTGAGGCAGCTCAGGCGCGCCGAACTACTGCGCGACGTCGCCGAAGCCGAACAGGAAGTGCGGCGCGGCGGTCTTAAGGCGTACGACGATATCGACGAGATGATGCGGGACTTGGACTTGGAGGAAACCACCGATGCTGGAGATCACTCCCGGCTATCAGTGTGAGGCTCGTTCCAACTTCGGCGTTTCGCCGACGGCGAAAGAAGCTCACCCGTCTGCAGCGCGCGGCGCTTGCTCGAGCGTTGGGCCGATTTAGGGCCGATCCGTTCGACCCGCTGCTCCGGACCCACAAACTTTCGGGTGAGCTGGCTGGGAAGTGGTCGTTCTCGGCAATGCATGACCTGCGGGTGGTCTGCGTCATCGAGGGCGGCACGGCGTATCTCCTCGCTATCGGGACTCACGACGAGGTCTATTAGCTCGTTTCCTGAGACGCTTTCACCCGCGCTGCTCGCGATGGAAGGGGAGGCCGAGGCCGGCCGGGGCGCCGCTCTGGCGGAGGTTGAGCCGGCTGGCGATCAACGGCAGGGTGATGATCGGCGCCAGGTAAGGGAAAACGCCGAGCAGGTACTGGGCGCCAGGGAAGGGGGCGGGCAGGCGGAATTGGGCCGCTTCGAAGCCACCGAACAGCAGCGTCCCGGCGATCGCCCAGAGCGGGTGCCAGTTGGCGAAGGTCACCAACCCCAGCGCGATCCAGCCCCGCCCGCCGGTCAGGCCTTCGGTCCAGGCCCCGATGACCGACAGCGACAGCACACCGCCGGCCAGGCCCATCAGCATCCCACCCACCACGATCGCACCAAAGCGGTAGCGGTCGACCGAAATGCCCATCGAGTCGGCCGCGGCCGGGTCCTCGCCGACGGCGCGCAGATGCAGGCCAAGGCGGGTTTTGTACAGTACCAGCCAGGTGACAACCGCCAGCAAGTAGCAGAGATAGATGAACGAGCGCTGCTGAAACAGCGCCTCGCCCAGGTACGGGATCCCACCCAGGAGCGGCACGACTAGCCGCTCGTCGATCGCGGCCGCGCGCTGGTTGACGTACGGCCTGCCGTACAGCCGGCTCAGGGCATCGCCCAGGAACACCAGGATCAGGCCCAGCACGAACTGCTGCTCCTGGGTGACGCGGACCTTGACCAGCGGCACTGCGTGGGTCAGGCACAGCGCCCCGCCGACCAGCGCGCTGGCGGCAAGCCCCCAGACGGGATCGCCACTCTGGAAGGCGACGGCGTAGCCGACCATCGCGCCGAACACCATCACCCCCTCGACCCCAAGATTGGTCGCGCCTGATTTCTCGGTGACGATCGCTCCCAGGGTGGCCGGCAGCAGGACCGCTCCGGATCGCACCAGCACCGCCAGGAAGGCCACGAGAGCGTCAGGGTCCATGGCCGCTCCGCGGCGGGGGCAAGGGGAAGGGGGATAGGGGAAGGGGATGCTCCACACTTGACCCCTTCCCCCTTCCCCCTTGCCCCCGGCTCAGCGCCTGGGCGTTGATCAGGCCGTACAGCAGCGCCCAGAGCATCACGCCTGACAGGGCGGACGGTAGCCCGAAGCGGATCTGGAGCTGATCGCCCCCGACCAGCAAGCCGGCCACCAGGAAGCTGCAGAGGGCGGCGCCGGCCGGCCTCAGCAGGCCCAGCGAGGCGACCAGGATGGCCGTGTAGCCCAGGTCCTGCGTGATTCCCGACTCCAGGCGATGGTTCAAGCCGGCCACCTCGCTGGCGCCGGCCAGGCCAGCCAGGCCGCCGCTGATCGCCGCCACCATCAGGATCGTCCGCGACACATTCACTCCCAGGTGACGAGCGGTCCCCAGGCTCTGGCCAACGAAGGATATCTCCAGCCCCCAGACGGTCCGCCCGAGCAATACCGCGACCCCGAGCATCGCCAGCGAGCCGAACAGCAGGCCCAGGTGGACGTTGGTCTCGCCCAGCCGAGGCAGCCAGAAGTCCTGAGCCAGCAGCGCCGTGCCAGGAAAGCCGCGCCCGCCAGGGTCCTTCCAGTAGCTGATACTGAGGAAGTCGGTGATTCGGGCGGCGACGTAATTGAGCATCAGGCTGACGATGATCTCCGGCGCACCGAAGGCCACCCGAAGCACCCCGGGCACCAGCGCCCAGAGCGCACCCACCAGCACGGCGCCCACGAGCATGAGCGGCAGTATCAGCCAGCCCGGCCCGTCCGGGTGGTACAGGCCGATCCCGG
>WNGA01021174.1_pt1 | contig 13387 bp, 10 predicted proteins | sample 5400061 | NCBI WGS metagenome assembly WNGA01 (sample SAMN13153366, study PRJNA577476) | soil metagenome | isolation source: 100 cm soil or saprolite under grassland replicate 2 | place: USA:California | collected 2016-06-15 | reverse complement strand
TCTTTGCGGCTCATGAGGCCTTAGGCGGCGGTGGGTCGGGGGTCGCCGAGCTGGCGGCCGCGGTCGAGGTGGTCCATGCCTATTCGTTGGTGCACGACGACCTCCCCTGCATGGACGACGACGACCTACGCCGCGGCCGGCCCACGGCGCACCGCGCCTTCGATGTGCCGCGCGCGACCCGGGCGGGCTACCAGATGGTGGCGCTCGCGGCGCGCGTGCTCGCCGGCGGGCTCTCCGCGCTGGACCTGTCGGAGCCGCGGCGGCGGGAGATCGCGCTCGAGCTGTTCCGCGCCGCGGGGGCGGGGGGGATGATCGGCGGCCAGGCGCTGGATCTCGAGGCGGAGACGAAGACCCTGCCGGTCGAGCAGCTCGAGGAAGTGCATCGCTGCAAGACCGGCGCGCTCATCGCCGCTTCGTGCGTGATTGGCGGGCTCGCGGCGGGCGAGGACGTCCCGGCGGGGCACATCGACGCCCTGCGGGCCTACGGCCAGGCAATCGGCCTCGCCTTCCAGATCGCCGACGACGTGCTCGACGCCACCGCCACGTCCGACCAGCTGGGCAAGACGGCGGGCAAGGACGCCGCCCGCGCCAAGGCCACGTTCGTGACCCTGCTGGGTGTGGGCGCGGCCCGGGCCGAGGCTGAGCGGCTGGCGGCGAAGGCGGTAGACCAGTTGCGGGAAGCGGGGTTAGTTTCCCCTACGCTGGTGGAGCTGGCCCACTACATCGTGACGAGGCCCAACTGACCGTGGCGCTCCTCGAGACCATCCGCAGCCCCGACGACGTGAAGCGCCTCGCGCGCGAGCAGCTCCAGCCCCTCGCCACCGAGGTGCGGCAGCGGCTCATCGACGTCGTATCGCAGACCGGCGGCCACATCGGCGCCGGGCTGGGGGTCGTCGAGCTCACCGTGGCGCTGTGCCGGGCGTTCGACTCACCGCGTGACAAGATCGTGTGGGACGTCGGCCACCAGGGTTACCCGTGGAAGATCCTCACGGGGCGGAACGACCGGCTCCCCACGCTGCGTCAGGCGGGCGGGCTGTCGGGGTTCCTGCGGCGCAGCGAGAACGAGCACGACCAGTTCGGCGCCGGGCACGCCGGCACCGGTCTTTCGGCGGCGTTCGGGATGGCCGCGGCGCGCGACCTGAGGGGCGAGGACTTCAAGGTCGTGGCCGTCGTGGGAGACGGGGCGATGACCTGCGGCCTGCCCTACGAGGCGATGAACAATGCGGGGCACTCGGGCCGCGACATCATCCTGGTGCTGAACGACAACGGCATGTCCATCGCGCCCAACGTCGGCGCCATCAACAAGTACCTCGGCTCGATCATCGCGAATCCGTTCACGGTCCGGCTGCGCGAGTGGGTGAAGGGGATGATCGAGAAGGCCTCGCATCTGTTCGGCGGACCAAAACTCGTGGACTTCGCCAAGACCGTCGAAGAGAGCATCAAGAACCTCTGGTCGCCCGGAATGCTGTTCGAGGAGCTGGGATTCCGCTATTTCGGGCCGATCGACGGGCACAACATCGATCAGATACTCCAGGCGTTCGAGATCGTGAAGAAGCTCAAGGGCCCGCGCGTCGTGCACGTGATCACGGAAAAGGGGAAGGGCTTCCCGCTCCCCGAGCCCGATCTCGAGAAGTATCACGCCCGCGCGCCGTACGATCCCGTGACGGGCAAGCTCAAGCCGGTGAACCCCGGCCCGCCGCAGTGGACCAAGATTTTCGGTGAGGCGATCACGCAGCTGGCCGCCGAGTACCCGGGCTTCGTCACGATCACGGCGGCGATGCCGTCGGGCACGGGGACGAACATCTTCCAGAAGAAATGGCCGGAACGCTTCTTCGACGTGGGCATCGCCGAAGCGCACGCCACCACCTTCGCGGGCGGGCTCGCGACCCAAGGCGTGCGGCCGATCGTCGCGATCTACTCGACGTTTCTGCAGCGCGCCTACGACAGCATCATCCACGATGTCGCGATCCAGAAGCTACCGGTCATCTTCTGCATGGACCGGGCGGGCATGGTGGGCGAGGACGGCCAGACCCACATGGGGCTGTACGACATCGCGTACATGCTCGCCGTCCCCCACATGACCGTGACGGCGCCGAAGGACGGGGCCGAGCTGATCGGGCTGCTGCGCTGCGCGCTGGCGCACACCGAGGGGCCGTTCTCGCTGCGCTATCCCCGCGACAAGGCGCCGGGCGAGGCGCCGCCGGCGGCCGAAGTCGCGGCGGTGCCCTACGGCTCCTGGGAGCTGCTGCGGAAGGGGAAAGACTGCGCCCTGCTCGCCGTGGGCGTGATGTGCAAGCCGGCGCTCGAGGCCGCCGAGGCCCTCGCGGCCGACGGGCTCGACATCGCCGTGGTCAACGCCCGCTTCCTGAAGCCGATGGACAGGGCGATGCTCGATGCCCTGGTCCGGGAGCACAAGTTGATCGTCACGGTCGAAGACGGGACGGTCGTGAACGGGTTCGGGGCCGCGCTCGCCGCAGTGGTCCAGACCACCGCGCCCGACGTGCGGGTCGTGGCCCTCGGCGTGCCCGACCGCACCTACGAGCACGCGCCCCGGGCCCAGCAGCTCGCCGAGGTGGGGCTCACGGGGCCCGGCATCGCCGCCCGCATCCGCGCCCTCGCCGCCGAAGAGTCGCTCACGCCGCGATGAACGTCGGGGTCGTCGGCAACCCCAGCTACTCGGACCTCGGGACTCTCCTTGCCACCCTGGCGCGCGCGGCGCGCCGCCTCGGCTTCACGCCGTACGTCGAGCCCAGCCTCCTGCCGTTGTGGCCCGACCCCAAGCCCGCCACGCTGACCGAAGCGGGCGTGCTCGATTGCCTGCTCACGCTCGGCGGCGACGGCACGCTGCTGCGCGGCGCCCGCACCCTCAACGGGGCCAACACGCCGATCCTCGGCGTCAACCTCGGGCGCGTCGGGTTCCTCACCAGCGCGTCGTCGCAGACGCTCGACTGGGCGCTCGACGTGATCGCGCGCAAGGCGTACGCCACCGAGTCGCGCCTCGCATTGCAACCCGCCATCGTCGACAAGGCGGGCAAGACCCGCGCCGAGCCGGTGGTGCTCAACGACGTGGTCGTCCACAAGGGCGGCGTCGCGCGCGTGGTGCGGCTCAAGGTCGTCGTGGACGGCGACGAAGTGGGCCAGTACTCGGCCGACGGCATCGTCGTCTCGACGCCGACCGGGTCCACGGCGTACTCGATGTCCGCGGGCGGCCCGATCGTCGTCCCCGGCGTAGACGCCATCGTCGTCACCGCCATCTGCCCCCACACCCTCGCGGTGCGGCCGCTCGTCCTCCCGGCGCACGTGACCGTCTCGGTCGAGCCGATCCCGCCGTGGACCGAGGAGGTGCTGGTGTCGTTTGACGGCCAGGTCGGGACAACGATCCAGTCGGGCGAGCGCCTCCTCATCAAGCGCGCCGACCGGGCGGTGCTGCTCATCCGCCTGGGTCCCGAGGGCTTCTTCGCGCGGATGCGCAAGAAGCTTCAGTGGGGCGACCTCTCCGACCGCGAGCGCAAGTAGTGCTGGTTGAGCTGCGCGTCCGCGACCTGGCGGTCATCGCCGACGTCACCCTCCCGCTCCAACCTGGCCTCAACGTCCTGACCGGCGAAACCGGCGCGGGGAAATCGATGCTGGTGGATGCGCTCGCCCTCCTCCTCGGGGAGCGCGCGTCGTCCGACGTCGTCCGCCCTGGGGCCCAGAAGACCGTCATCGAAGGCTCGTTCGAGGGCGTGCCGGATGTCGAGGATGGCGTATTGGTGCTCAAGCGGGAGGTGACCTCGGAGGGGCGGTCCAGGGCGTGGATCAACGGCTCACCCGCCACCATCGGCATGCTGGCCCAGATCGGGGCGCAGCTCGTGGACCTGCACGGCCAGCACGAGACCCAGTCGCTGCTCCGTCCCGACGCGCAGCGCGACATCCTCGACGCCTACGCCGATGCCGCGGTCGAGCGGGTCGCCGTGCGGGACGCCCACGCGCGCCTCACCGACCTCGAGCAGCGCGAAGCGGAGCTGCGCGCCAAGCAAGACGAGGCGCGCCGCAAGGCCGATTATCTGCGGCATGTGGTGCAGGAGGTCGAGCAGGCCGCGCCCAAGGTCGGCGAGGACGCGGCGCTCGAGACCGAGGCGAAGCGCCTGGCCCACGCCGACGAGCTGGGCCGGCTCTCGCGCGAGCTGGAAGAGGCCGTGGACTCGTCGGGACTCACCCGGGCCCAGCGGATCCTCGCGGGCCTCCAGCGGCTCGATCCCTCCGTGGGGAAATGGCAGGAGCTGCTCGACGGCGCATTCGCGAACGTGGAGGAGCTGGGGCAGGCGGCGCGAGAATACGCCACGGCGCTCGAGGGCGACCCCGAGCGCCTCGCCGGCGTCGAGCAGCGCCGCGACCGGCTCTTCCGCCTGCAGCAAAAGTACGGTCCGACGCTCGCCGATGTCCTCGCGACGCGCGACACGTCGGCGCGCGAGCTGGAGCTGCTCGACACCGCCGATCTCGACTTGCGGAACATCGCCGAGCAGCGCGCCGCGGCGAGCGAGGAATTCGAGCGGGCTTGTGCCGCGCTGAGCAAGAAACGAGCGGCAGGATCTGTAAGGTTGTCGAAGGCCGTGAATGAGCTGCTCCCCGCGCTCGGCATGCCGGGCGGGACCCTCACCGCACGACTACAACCACGCCCCACGCCCCACGCCGGTGGCACCGAGGACGTGATCTTCGAGGTTCAGCTGAACGTCGGCATGGAAGCCAGACCGCTGGCCCGAGTCGCCTCGGGCGGCGAATTGTCGCGGCTGATGCTGGCGCTCAAGGTCGTGCTCGCGGCCCACGATGCGGTGCCCACGCTGGTGTTCGACGAGGTGGATCAGGGGATTGGAGGGGAAGTGGGCGGCCGGGTGGGGGAGGCGTTGAGCGCGGTCGCGCGCGGTGCGCGCCAGGCGCTCGTGATCACCCACCTGCCGCAGATCGCCGTTTACGCCGACCACCACCTCGTCGTGGCGAAAGGTGCGAAGGGAGGTATCGCGACGAGCGACGTGCGGCTGGCGACGGGCGAGCCGCGCACCCGGGAGTTGGCGCGGATGCTGGGCGACGCCGACATGGACACCGCCGTGCGCCACGCCGCCGAGCTGCTCAGAACGGCAGGCGCGAAGTCCGCATCACGATCCGCAGCACCGTCGCCGAAGGGATCCAGCCTCCCGCGCCGCTGACGGTCTGCTCGAACGCCAGGCCGCCCTCCACGTCCCGTCCCACGAAGGTCAGCGCGGCGCCGAGCCGCACCCGCCGCTCGGACGTCCCCGCGTCGAGCACGCTCGCCGGGCGCGGCGCCCCGAGCCGCGTGGCGAGCGCGACCGAATCCGCGGCGCTCCGGAAGGAGTAGTGATCCCGTCGCTTCGTGAAGTAACCCGCGGTCACCCCGACCGCGAAGGATCCGCCCTTCCCCAGACGGCACATCGGCGCGAAGTCCACCGCAAGCGCGTCTCCCGGGTCCCACTGTAAGGTCGCCAGGGCGGCAATCGGCGCGAGGAGCGTGCCCGCCGGCGCGACCCGGCGCGCCCGCGTGCCCGGCCGCTGCTGCGTCGCCCGCACCGAGAGATTGAGCCACAGCCGGCGCGCGACGGTCAGCTCCTCGGTCACGCCCACTTCGATATCGGTCTGGTGGTCCCCTGTCGCCAGGTCGAACAGGTCGTGGGGCGAGTCGAGATGGCCGGTGGGCAACCGTACTACGAGCTGAGCCGCGGTCGACCCGAAGCGAGCTTTTGCCTCGAGCTCCGCGTCGCCCGGGAAGTAGCGCAGCCGGCGCTGGGTGTTGGCGATCGGCGCGAAGGCGTATGCGGTGTCGGCGAGCGTCGAGTCGAGCGCCGCGCCGGCGCCGAGTGAGTCGTGCAGCACCTTCTCGCGGACCGTCGCCCGCACCAACGGCAGCCGCGCCGCGAGCGCAATGCGGTCGGTGATGCCGAACTCGAGTCCCAGCGGAGTCACGCGGCGCTCGGCGTGCACGAACACCGTCGCCGGGAGCGACGCACCGATCGGCCGCCGCCCGGTGGGCGTGAACTCGTTGTCCCAGGCATAGACGACGGGATCGACCGTTACGCGCAGGGTGCCGCCGCGTGGCGTGTCGGTGCGCGGCACCGCCTGAGCCACACTGAGCCCGGGCGCAAGCCCCGGGAGGAGCAGGAGGAGGAAAGAGGTTCTCATTAGCAGAACGGCACCCGGCGGCTGGCCGGGTGCCGTTTCGGTTACCCCATCGCGGGATCGAGGTTCGCGCTCAGGGGATCGCGGGGATCGCCGTGCCGTACTTGGTATTGATCACGGGAATCAGCGAGTTCGCCACCAGCTTGTGGGTCGCGGCGCTCGGGTGGATGCCGTCGCAGCTGAACGCCAGGCCGAACGGGTTGGTCGAGCAGGCCGCCCCGAAGGCCGGGAAGAACGCGACCTGGGTCGGGACGACGCGCAGGGCGGCGAGGGCGGCGTTCGGATCGAAGTACGCCCAGCCGTGGCTCGTGGCTTGGGCGGAGATGAACGTGTTGTAGGCGGCGACCGCCGTCGTCATCGCTGTCAGCTCTGATGGCTGGATCGTCTGCGCCTCGTTGCACGTGAGCGTGGCGCCGGCATTGATCAGCCCGCCGCCAAAGGGGAAGGGCACGAGCACGGAATCGCCCCGGGGAGGCGCGCAGGTCGCCGCCGCCGTGAACGGGCCCGGGATCTGGTTGGCCTGGTCCAGCGCGTAGTAGGTCGATCCGTAGGAGAGGAATGGTGCGCCGTTCGCCGGGGGCTGCGTGGGTGGCAGGCCCGTGCGGTCGGCCGGAGTCGCCACGTTGGCGACACCAATCAGCAGGACGCCGGCCGGCCGTGCGGCTGCAATTGAATCGAGCAACAGCGTGTACCGGGCCTGAAACGTCGCGGCCGGCGTAATCTTCGCGACGTTGCCGGAGTTGGCGGTATCGAGCGCCGCGCCGAGCACATCGTTGTTGCCGATCCAGACCGTCACGAACGTCGGCTTGGCCCGTTGCATCATCTCCGCCTGGGTGAGACCCCCCAGAAAGAACGTCGTCAGCGCGTTGGCGTTGGACGCGGTGTCGAGGTTGTTGTAGATGTCGATCACCTCGGCGCCGGGGACTGCCGTGTTGCTGATGTACGGCGGCGGAATCCGCGGGGTCGTGCGCAGCGCGCACGGCGGCCCGGCGACGCGCGTCTGGGTGAAGATATTCGTGTATTGCGGCGGGCACCCCGGCAGCTTCATCAAGGGAGGAAAGAACGGGGACCGCATCGCGCGGGCGAGGAGCACGGGGTACGCCTGCATCTGCGTCAGGCTGTCGATGCCGCCCGACTGGAACCCCGCCGTGATCGAGTTGCCCATCGACACGTAGCGATCGAACAGCGGGTTGATCGCCACATTGCCGGCCGGCCGGACGAGCTGGTCGTTGTTGCAGGCCGCGGTGCCGAGCAGGAGGCCGAGGGCGGCGGCCGCGAAACGCTGGGTCGTCGGAGTCATGGGTCGCAGTCCCTCAGAAGGTGTACGCCAAGCCGACGCCGAGCAGATGCGCCGAGAACTGGTACAGGCCGGTGTTGCCGAGGGCGAGGTTCACCGTGCCCTTCCGGGAGCAGCGGCGTCACGAAGCTGTTGGGCGACGCCCCCGTGTGATGGAGGAACCCGCCGCGCAGGATCAGTTTCGGTGAGTACTGATACTCGGTCCCGAACCGAAAGCCGTGGGTGTCCTGGTTGTGCGGCGTGAGCGTGAGGTCCGGCGTCGTCGCGTTCCCGAAGTCGATGACGACGCTGTTGAACCAGCCCCATACGACCAGCTGGTAGTCCGCCATCAGCGTCCAGTCGTCGCTCATCTTGTAGGCGAAGCCGATCGTGCCCTGGGGCGGCATGGTGATCGAGGTCTTCACCGGCCCGTCCGCGAGCGGCGCACCGGCGCCGAATACGGGCAGCGCCAACGCGTCGAGCGGGGTCCCGGCGGGGAGGCCCAGGGGATTGCCCGCTGCGAGCGTGAGCCCCGTTGCCACCGGGCTGAAGTCCGCCGTGCCGTCATAGTCGATCGCCCGGCGGGTGAGCCAGTGGCCGCCGATCGTGAGCCGATCGCTCAGCTTCAGGATCGCGCCGAAGTTGACCGCGAAGCCGGTCCCGCTGGCATCGAGGACTGCATCGGCGAAGTCGGTGCCCGTCGGGATGCCCAGAGCCGAAAAGCGGGTGCCCGGCGGAACAAGGGCGGAGGGGACGACCTGCGTGGAGAAATCGGCCCGCTGGTGCAGCTCGAGGTGGCTGGTGATGTAAGCGACGCCGATGCCCATCTTGAGGCGGGGCGACAGCTCGTAGGCGATGGTCGGTTGGATGTAGATCGAGCGGATCTTGGTGTTGTAGCCGATGAACCGGCCCGCGAAGTCCGTGGTGGGCCACCGCGTCTCGAGGCCGTAGGGCGCGTACGCGCCGATCCCGACGGTGAGCTTCGGCGAGACGGCGTGCGTGAAGTATGCGGTGGGGACGGGGATGACCGGGTTGTCGAGGTCCGTTCGCTGGGCGAGGAAGTCGTCGGTGAACCCCCCCTGCGCCCCGATGAGCGTCACGCCGGCCGAAAAGCGCGTGCCCGCGAGACCGCCGAGGCCGGCGGGGTTGAAGTAGATCCCGGAGCCATCCGCGCACGGGCCCGCCGCCGTCACGCCGGCGCGCCCCATGGCACAGGTGTTGTGCTCGTAGACGCCGAAACCCTGGGCGGCGACGAGCGTGGGGACTCCGGCGAGCAGCAACACTGCAAACCGCCGCATACGTGTGTCTCCGGAAAGCGAAAGGGGAGATGGTGAAACCGGCTGGCAAAGGGTAGCATTGGCCCGAACCCTTGTCAAACCGATGCCAGTACCGGCGATAGCCCTGTTTCAGAAAGTCTTCGGCGTAGCGCCGCGCGCGGCTGCGTCGGCACCCGGCCGTGTGAATCTCATCGGCGAGCACACCGACTACAACGGGGGCCCGGTCCTGCCCGTCGCGATCGGCGAGCGCGCGACTGCCGCCGTCGGCCCCGCCGAGGACGGAGTGCTCGAGGCCGTTTCCACTCGGGACGGGCAGTTGGTGCGGGCCCGCTGGCAGGAGCAGCTGCCGGAAGGCTGGGCGGCGTACGCGGCCGGCGTGCTGCGCGAGCTGTGGACGCTCGAGGCGCTGCCTCCGGGCCGGGGCGTGCGGTTGGCGGTGGCGTCCGACGTCGCCATCGGCGCGGGGCTCGCGTCGTCGGCGGCGTTGACGGTGTCGATTGCGAAGGCGCTGGCGGCGCTGGCGGGCGCCAAGCTCACGGGGCGGCAGATCGCCGGGGTGGCGTTCCGCGCCGAGCACGACCACGTAGGCGTGGGGTGCGGCGTGATGGACCAGACGATCGCCGCGCTCGCCAAACCAGGCCACGCGTTGCTGCTGGAGTGCGCGTCGCTCGAGGCGCGACAGATCCCCTTTCGCGGACGGCTGTTACTGGTGGACACGGGAACGCGGCACGATCTCCGCGATGGTGCGCTGAGCGAGCGCCGCGCCGAGTGCGAGGCGGCCGTGAAGCGGCTCAGAGTGGAGCTGCCCGAGCTGGTGTGGCTCGCCAGCTGGCCCGCCGAGTGGCTGGCGCGGCTCAAGAAAGGATTGAAGGAGCCGTTCCGCTCGCGCGCGGTGCACGTTGTAGGGGAGACGGCGCGCACGCGGTTCGCCGCCCAGCTGCTGCGTCAAGGGAAGCTGAAGCGGTTCGGGGACTTGCTGTACGAGTCCCACGAATCGTGCCGCCGCTTGTATGCCTGCAGCGCGCCGGAGCTCGACCTCGTGGTCGCGGCCGCGAAGCGCGCGGGGGCACTCGGCGCGCGGCTGACCGGAGCGGGCTGGGGGGGCTCGGTGATTGTACTACTCGGGAAACGGGATACGGGAAACGGGAGACGAGTGACGGAGGCGATCCACCGGGCGTTCGTGAAGGCGTATGGGCGCGAGCCGGCGATCGCGCCCGTGGTGTCCTCGGCGGGGGCGCGGGTCGAGCGGGTTTCGTAATGTCAGCGTCGTTGGTCGCCGCGCGCGCGGTCCTTCAGGACCCCACGGCGCCGAGGGTCCGCTTCAGGGGACGTAACATCTGCGCGCTCCCTCGCGTTTTTACCCGGGCTGAAGCCCGGGCTCGGCGCGATGGCGTCCTGAAGGACGCGGGCCCCGCGTTTTTCTGAGCCCCGTCGCGCGAAAACGACGGTACCCGCCTCACCGTCGCTTCCCATCTTTAACTCCCATGCCGGTCCGACTCTACGTCCACCTCACGTGGACGACGCTCCGGCGTCTCCCCCTCTTGAATCCGGACGTCGCCCGCTTCTTGGAACGGTTTCTGCGACAGGAAGCTACGCGGCACGGCTCCCGCGTGCTGGAGCTGGGGATCGTCTCGAATCACATTCATGTAATCCTGCAGCTGCCACCCGTGATCGACATTCCGCGCCTCGTTCAGGGTCTGAAGGGCGCCAGCGCTCGGATCGCGAACCGCGACGGCCTGATGCCTCGGGCGCGTCTCCGTTGGGCCGATGGGTATGACCTGCGCTCGGTCGGCGTCCGCCAACTCGAGGAGGCGCGCCGATACGCTCGCACGCAGGCGGCACACCACCCCGATCTGGCGATTGGTCCTTCAGGACCCCACGGCGCCGAGCGTCCCCTTCAGGGGACGTAACAGACGAACGACCGATGACCACGAACGACCGATGACCACGAACGACCGATGACTACGAACGACCGATGACTACGAACGACCGATGACTACCTGCGCGCGCTCGAGTCTATTCCCCGGGCTGAAGCCCGGGCTCGGCGCGATGGCGTCCTAAAGGACGACGGCGACTCGCAGGCGGTCCTTCAGGACCCCACGGCGCCGAGCGTCCCCTTCAGGGGACGTAATACCCGGGCGGGTGCTCCCATTCTCCGCTAATTTCATCCTCAGCCCGGGTGGCGAAACTGGTAGACGCAAGGGACTTAAAATCCCTTGGGGGCAACCCCATGCAGGTTCGAGTCCTGCCCCGGGCACTTCATATTTGAAGCCCAACCAACGGAGCCCCTCGTGAGCGTTCTGGTCCTGACTCTGCGCGTGGTCCACGTCGTGGGCGGCATCATCTGGGTCGGCAGCTCGATCTTCTCGACCCTGTTCCTCGGTCCGGCGATCCAGGACGCGGGCCCCGACGGGATGAAGGTGGCGGGCGCCCTCCAGCGGCGCGGGATGATGACCTTCATGCCCATCGTCGCCCTGGCGACGATCGTGTCCGGCATCTGGCTCTATTGGCGCGATGCGGGCGGCTTCAACGCCGGCTACATGGCGACACCGGTCGGCTTCATGTTCGGCTTGGGCGGCGCGCTGGCTTTGTTGGTGTTCCTCACGGGAATAACGGTCGGCATGCCGGCCATGCGCCGCGCCGGCGCGCTGCAGCAATCGCTCGGCGCGCTGCCAGAGCCGGAACGCGCCGCGCGGACGGCGGAGATCCGGCGCCTGCAGGCGCGCGCCGGCGGCATCGCCCGCGCGGCGACCGTGGTTCTCCTGGCGGTCGCCGTGGCGATGGCGATCGCCCGCTACGTCTGAGCGAGGCGTCCTATGACTCAGCGCAGAACGCTCGCGATCCTGGCCAGCGGGGGGCCCGCCCCCGGCATCAACAGCGTGATCAGCGCGGCCACCATCCGCGCGCGACTCGAGGGGCTCGACGTACTCGGCGTCCGCGACGGCTTCGAGTGGATCATGCATGGCGACGTCGAGCACGTCACCTCGCTCAGCATCGCGGAAGTCAGCCGCATTCACTTCCGGGGCGGCTCGCACATCGGGATCTCGCGCGCCAATCCCACCACCGATCCCGCGCTGCTCGAGAACGTCGCGGTCTCGCTCCTGCGCCTCGACGTCTCGGATCTCATCACCATCGGCGGCGACGACACCGCCTACTCGGCGATGCGCCTCGCCCAGAAGGCGGCCGGCCGCATCCGCGTCGTGCACGTGCCCAAGACGATCGATAACGACCTCCCCCTGCCGCCCTACGTGGACACGTTCGGCTTCCAGACGGCGCGTCATTACGGCGTGGACATCGTCAAGAACCTGATGGTAGACGCCCGGACCACCTCCCGCTGGTATTTCGTCATCGCCATGGGCCGCAAAGCCGGCCACCTGGCGCTCGGCATTGGGAAGGCGGCGGGGGCCACGCTCACGCTGATCCCCGAGGAATTCCTGGGTGGGCCGATCCGGCTCAAGGCCGTCGTGGACACGCTCGTAGGCGCCATCATCAAGCGCCGCTCCGACGACCGGCCCGACGGCGTCGCCGTGATCGCCGAGGGGCTGGTGCTCGGCATCGCCCCCGAAGACCTGGCCGGCTTGGAGGACGTCGAACGCGACAGCCACGGCAACGTCCGCATCGCCGAGGTGAACTTGGGCGAGATCCTCAAGGCCCAGGTCACGCGCAGGCTCAAGGAGTTCAGCCTCAAGACGACGATCGCGGCCAAGAACATCGGTTACGAGCTGCGCTGCGCCGATCCGATTCCCTTCGACATGGAGTACACGCGCGATCTGGGCTACTGTGCCGCCAAGTATCTGCTGGAAGGAGGCACCGGCGTGGTCATCTCGATCCAGGCCGGGCAATTCGTGCCCGTCCCGTTCGAGACGCTGATCGATGCCGCGACGGGGCGGCCGCGCATCCGGCTGGTCGACATCACCTCGCATCGTTATGCCATCGCGCGACGCTACATGCTGCGCTTGCGGCGCGACGACTTCGAAGACCCGCACGAGCTGGCGCGGTTCGCGGCCACGGCCGGCGTGAGTCTCGAGGAATTCCGGCGCCAGTTCGCGTACCTGGTCGAGGCCGAGCCGCCCCCCCTTACCTTCGAGCTCGACCCGAGCGTCACCGCTGAGAGGCGCTGACCGCGCCCCTTGCCCGGGGGCGTTTCCGGAGGCAACGTCTGGAAGACGAACCCTTCTCACAGGAGGCGCGCATATGAATAGGAAGCGTCGTTGGATCGTCTGGAGCACGTTGGCAGTCGGACTCTTGGCGGCACTGGCTTTCCCATCCGCCGGCTTCGCGCAGGGCACGGCAACCGTGACGGGCCGGGTGGCCGACTCGACCACCGGCCAGCCCGTCGCGGGCGTCCGCGTCGGCCTCGTCGGTTCCACGACGGGCGCGCTCACCGACCGGGACGGGCGCTACACGCTGCGCGGGCTCCCCGCGAGGACCGTGACGCTGCGGGCGCAGCGCATTGGGTTCTCACCCGTGGACCGGACCATCGCGCTCGAGGCCGACGCGACGGTCACCGTGGACTTCGTGCTCGGCGCGGCGGCCACGGTGCTCCCGGAGCTTGTCGTCACCGGCTACGGCACGAGCGAACGGGCGAACGTCTCGAGCTCGGTCAGCTCGGTGGTCGCCGCGGAGATCGAGGGCACGCCCGCGGCCGGCGTCGATGCCGCACTCC
>WNGA01019920.1_pt1 | contig 13390 bp, 17 predicted proteins | sample 5400061 | NCBI WGS metagenome assembly WNGA01 (sample SAMN13153366, study PRJNA577476) | soil metagenome | isolation source: 100 cm soil or saprolite under grassland replicate 2 | place: USA:California | collected 2016-06-15 | reverse complement strand
GCCCATCAGCCACTCCCGACGCTGACGTAGGTGAGGCCCTTCGCGGCGACCTCAGCCGGCCTGTAGATGTTGCGCAAGTCGATGATCACGGGACTGCGCAAGGCCGTTTTCACGCGATCAAGATCGAGGTCAGTCGACAGCTGGCTTCGCTCAAATAAGGATGAATCAGGCCGTGCCCGCATCCGATGTCGAGCACGTCAAGTGGTCTTGTCCGGCGCTTGGCCTGAGGATGTGCCGGAGATGGTTGGCCTTCGCGCGCGTGTAGAACTCTTGTGGCTGCCCAAAGACGCCGACGTAATCATTAATCACAGCCTCGTAGTTTGAGGCATACTCGTTGAATTCCGGTTGGGTCCGCTCCCCCGTCATATGCTTGTCCTTCCCGTATGCACGGCGCCGGGCATAAAACTCCTCGGTGACGGACGGACTAGCGGCTCCGCGAGGGCGGCGGGCATGATACGCATCAGGCTCAGATTGGACGGGCCAAACCAATAGCGAACGGAAACCGGATCAAAGACAGGTCGTCACGAATGAAGATCTTGACCGTCCCGAAATGCTCCTTGAGCAGTTGGCGGTACCCATCTTCACTACGAACATGGCGACCGCGGTCGTGTCGCAGAACCCAATTCGCTACCCACGAGTGCCCATCCCTCAAGCAGCCGTCGAGAGTAAATAGAACTCCGGTCGGCTTCAGCGCGCGACGCACGACTCGTAGCAGAGCCGATGCATCGGCATTGTCGAGATGATGCAACAAGCCATTCATCATCACCACGTCGACGCAGCCAAGGGAAGCGGCACAACTCAAATCGAATTGACGGCAATGGAATGAGCCACGCGCATGGAACCGCCTCCGAGCATAATCGATATAGCGCTTCTCGATGTCAAAACCGTCGTATCGGACGCCTGTCGGCAGATGCTTCACGATGAAGCCCGGCCCGCAGCCGATATCGATGACGTGGTCGCCCGGCTTGACGTTGAGGTAGGCGTCGATCGCTCGTATCCGGGCGCTAAAGAACCCGCTAATGGACTGGAAGCCCTGATAGATTTGCGGATATTGCAGGATGTCGGCGAGCGCCATCTCTGGATGATAGCCGGGGCATTCGCCTATTGGTAGGCTCCTCACCCCAATTGCGAGAGCTGCCGGCTGCGCCAAAATCACTGGAAGGCTCTCAGCGGAGCGACGCAATCCTTCAGCAATAATCGATTCGTGGCGAATGGCGCGTTAGGCACGGCACCGACGCCTATCGGTCTGACCTCAAATCCTACAGGTTTGCAGCAGCAATACAGCGCCGCTTCAGCGGTGGCCCGTCGGGCTTATCACCTCGAAGCGAAGGCTCAATCCACATAGAGGACCGTCGATTTGCCACGATGCGGTAATGTCCCGGGAGGATTACAGGAAGCCGCAAGAGAAATTTACGCCAATGTGATCACCGAAACGGGAGACCACCTCATACGTCGAGGATCGCGAAATCGGGCAGGGCCGTTACGAGGACCGATTTCACTCCTTCCGCGCGAACGCGTTGGACTATGGGTTCCGTGTAATGCCACGAAAGCAGAACGAGGTAATCCGGCTGCTCTTCAACAATGCGGTGATTTTTCACAATCGGAATATGTTTCCCAGGCAGATATAGCCCGAGCTTGAGCGATGTCGGCAGTTCGCCGATATAGGGCATTAGATCCGGCGTAATGCCGTAAAAATTTAGTAGCGTTGCAGCGCGCCCGGGGCAGGAATTGCCGACCAAGCGGCGCGACTCCCGCCGCGTCTGAAAAACGAATTCCATGAACTTGTCGCGATTCTCGAGAACACGCATTCGGAATCGATCCCAGACGTCGCGAGTGTGCAGGCCTACCCGGTCCTCGAGCGTGAGAAGATCGCCGACGGCCGCGGATACGGAATATGAACCCTTGCGCGCGATATACGCGCGAATGTTGCCCCCGTACCGGTCCGCGCGCTGGACATCGAATAATTCCAGCCCGTAATACGAAACTAGAATCATGAGCGACTTTAGGCTGTAAGTGCGGATGTGTTCGTGGTAGACGGTATCAAATTGGTTTTTGTCCAGCACGTCCATTAAATAGTGGCTTTCGGTGATGAACACGCCGCCATTGCTGAGCAAATAAACAAGCCCGCGCATCACCTCGCCGAGCGAGGCCATGTGCGCAAATACGTTCGTCATGGTCACTATCTTCGGATGGCCGTAGTCGCGGATGATGTCACGCGCAAGCGCCTCGGTAAAGAACTGCTGGATCGTTTCGATACCGTTTTCCGAACGCGCAATCTTGGCAATGTTCGTCGGCTCGACGCCCAGCGTGCGACAACCATGCCGCTTGAAACCGGTCAACAGAGTCCCGTCGTTGGATCCGATGTCAACGCAAAGCGCATCCTTGCCGACCCCAAACCTTGTCACAACGCCGTCGGCAAATGCGCGCTGATAAAGTTCGAGTGGCCGCGAAATTCCGCTCCGGTACGGATAGTCGGGATAATAGATCTCAGCACCATCGACGACGTAGTCGAGTTGCGCGAGCCCGGATTCAGGACAGTGCATCAACCGGAGTGGATAAGTCTTTTCCGGTTGATTAAGCATTTCCGCAGTGAGCAGCGAATCGCAGGGCGGCTGATGGCCAAGATCGATCACGAGGTTTAAATCGCTTGAACCGGTGATCTGACAGCGCTCCAATCTTCCGGGTTTTGCGTCGTGGTCTATCATTTGGACGAGCGATCTTTTCGCAAGGGGAGGAGGGGAAATTTCCGTAGGGCAATCCGGCCTCTAGGTCAATACAGCCGCGCGCACCGGTAGAGTAGCAAGGAGCTGCAGGGCAATGCGGCCGAAGATGGAGTTCTCACGACGCATCAGGCAGCGAGCCCGCGGAACATGACGACCTCAGACGGAGCCAAGTTCGTGTTTGGCTCGGTTATGCTGGCGCGTGGCCCGCGACGGCCGCGTTGCTTTGGGCGCCACAATATCTACGCAACCCATCCTTCGGGGCGCTGTTCGAATATCATTCGAAGTGGGGCATCGTGCTTCTCAAGTACGGTTCTATAATCAACGGCGACCATGCTGCTCGTTGTTCTTTCCGAATCCGTGGTGCACCCTACCACTTGCCACTTGGGAATGGTATTTTGACCATCCGTTTTCAGGGCTGGCTACACTCACGGGACATGTCGTTGCCGCCCTTACCTTCGAATACCCCTTTACATACATTTATGATCGATCGCCGTTCTATTCGATGCCTGTCGCCGGAGCGATGTGGGCGGTCAACTCGCTCGGTCTGTTCAATGGGATCAGGCTTATACCCTCGATCAAGGCCGGGGATGCGTCTATGGCCGTCATGCTCGGCGTGCTGTTTGTCACGACAATCGGCCTCATCAGCTTGATAGTTCCTGAAAGCAGATTCAGCGCAATCCCTGCAGCGCTCCTTTCGGTGCTCGCCGTTCACTACGTCCTAACGTGTAGCAAACCCGCAATACTGGTTGCCTGCCTTATGGTCGGACTGCTCGGATCGCTGCTTGCAGAAAGGCTTATAAGCTCCGCCGTCACACGTCCCGAAAGTCGCCTTCAATATCAGTGCAATCTAGGGATAGAAAGCTGAGAACCTCAATCCTACTAGCGGCCTCCGCGTATTCTTGAATCCCGAAGTGCCTCTTCGGCAACATCTAGTTCACTTAGCGCCTCTACCCAATGCATACTTCCACAAGCCAATCTATCGCGCTTCTCCGTGCTCACACTAGTCTTGCTCCTCTTCAACACTCCCGCCGCTTCCCCGCTACCGCTCTCTATGCGCAGGGAGCTTCCTGGTGGCACCAAGCCCTTCTTAACGAACTCCAAGAACACGCCGAGCTTCCCGATTTTGGAATTGTCGCCCCGGTATGCAGACACGCTCGAGTCCCGTAGGTTCAACTCAGTATCCAACTCCAGCCCGTTCTCGCGTGCATACGTGCGGCTTTTTCAGTCTGTCTGCGCTCGCCGTCGCCCTCGCGTTGAGGCCACGGGCCGAGATGCGACTACGGATGCACAGCTGCACAAAACCAAACCAGTTCATTACCCGAACCTCGTTCGAAACTCAGTGTAATCCCTGATGTAATCAGCCTCATCGTCAAGCTCCGAAGCAAACATGGCGAGCGTGGTGCCCGGCGCAAATGACAACTGGCCACCCCAGATGCCAGGGGGGACGACGATCACGTCGCCAGGGTTGGAGAGACGCACGGCGCGGCGCTCGCGGGCATTGTCTACAAGCACCGTCACCGCGCCGAGGATCAACAACAGGAATTGGCTGCAACGGATACGAGCGTAGTCTCCAATAATCCCTCCATCCAGAGGCCCTGTGACCGCCCAAAAGTAATTCGGAGCAAAGGGAATATCGCGCCCGATTTCGCTTCCGACTGAGATTCCCGGCCCTTTTCCGCTGACCCGACGAAGCTCAACCCCGGGGAGGAGCTCACTTGTGCCACTGGTCATGTCGCAAGCACTTGCTTCGATTACATCCGCATCTAGGAACGAGGTGGGACGCGCAGGACTGCCGCGCACCATAACGCGGGCAGGCACGTGGTGCGTGACCACGCTGCCGGCAGCAACAAGTGCGCCTTCACCGATCGTCAGACCCGGAAGGATCGTTGCATTGGCTCCGATCGACGCACCTCGGCGCACGATCGTCTTTAGGAATTCGGGCGGATACTCTTTGTTTCGTGGGTTACGGTCATTCGTAAACGTGGCGTTCGGACCGACGAAGACGTCGTTTTCGAGCCGGATGCCGTCCCATAGCTGCACGCCACACTTGACGGTAACTCTATCGCCAATGATAACGTCGTTCTCCACGAATACGTGGTCACAAATATTGCAGTCTGCGCCCACTACCGCACGAGGCAGAATATGGGCAAATGCCCAGATACGGGTGCCGCGACCGACATTGGGGCTTTCGCATAGCCCTTGCGGATGCACATAGATGCTCATTGAAGGCCATTCGAATAAGGCAAGAAGCTCATCGCCGTGCTCGCGATTATACCTCGATGCCTGCCAGTCGCCGCAGATGTTCTGCATATGACGTTCCGCGCTGGGCTGCAGCAAGCTTCGTGAATGCGATACGGTCGATGAAACCCTCTCGCCACGCGATTTCCTCTAGGGCGGCGATCTTTAGACCCTGCCGAGTTTCTACCGTCTGTACAAAATGTGCCGCCCCGAGAAGTTCCTCAGGAGTGCCCGCGTCGAGCCACAGCATGCCGCGGCCCAGCCGCTCGATCGTGAGGCTACCCGCACGGAGATACGCATTGTTCACATCGGTGATTTCCAGCTCGCCGCGCGCGGATGGCCGTACCTGCGCCGCAATGTCCAAAACCTGCTCATCAAAAAAATATAGTCCAGTGATGGCCCAATTGGACGGAGCGGTGGTAGGCTTTTCAAGAATTTCGATTGGCCTCCCGCGGCTGTCGATCCGCACGATTCCAAATCGCTCGGGATGCGAGACCTGGTAGGCAAAATTAACGGCACCTCGCTTTTGCCGTCCACACCGCTTCAGGATCGACCGCAGGGTACCGCCGAAGAAAACATTGTCGCCAAGAATCAGCGCCACTCGGTGACCTTTGATGAAATCGCTGCCTATGCTGAGCGACTCGGCAATGCCACGCGGCTTGCTCTGCGCACGATAGGTAATCGCAAGGCCCAGGTTGCTGCCGTCGCCCAACAGGCGCTTGAACGAGGGTATATCGGCGGATCTAGTGATTAGAAGGATGTCGCGCACGCCCGCCAACATAAGGACTGCGATCGGATAATAGATCATTGGCTTGTCATAAATGGGCAGCAGATGCTTATTGACGCCGAGTGTGACTGGAAAAAGCCGGCTTCCCGTTCCTCCTGCAAGTACTATTCCGCGCATCAAACCGCCCCCGCCACGAGCCCTAGTCGACCGCGACGATAGATTTCCGTAGCTTCATCGCACCAGGCCTGGTTGGCCAGATACCATTGGACCGTGTCTCGCAGCGCGCCTTCAAACGGTCGTTCCGCGCGCCACCCGAGCTCCCACTCGGCGGCGCTGGGATCGATGGCGTAGCGAAAATCGTGCCCGGGCCGATCAGTCACGAATCGAATCAGATCAGCGTGGCCGCCGGGAAGCTCAGGCTTGGGCGACAAGTCATCTAGTACGGCACAAATCGAGCGAACCACGTCTATGTTACGCCGTTCCGCACGCGCACCGAGCAGATACGTCTCGCCTGGTCGACCGACATCCGCAACGCGCTCAAGCGCAGCAGTGTGGTCATCTACGAAAATCCAATCGCGAACATTCTCGCCGCGTCCATAGACGGGCAGCTCCCTTCCCTCCCAGGCGTTCAGGATCGTCAACGGTATGAGCTTCTCGGGAAATTGGTAGGGTCCGTAATTGTTGCCGCAATTGGTCACGACCGCGGGAAGCCCGTACGTGCGATGCCATGCCCGAACAAGGTGATCGGCCGCTGCTTTCGAGGCGGCATAAGGGGAACTAGGGTTGTATCGTGATGTTGGGTTAATCGTACACCGTTGCGTGAGCGAGCCGTAGACTTCGTCGGTTGAGACCTGGATGAACTTAAATATCGCGCGCTCCGGCTCGGGAAGGCGCTGCCAATGGGCGCGCACAACGTCGAGAAGGATCGAAGTCCCCAGGACATTTGTTTCTATGAATGGTCCAGGTCCGTCAATTGAGCGGTCCACGTGCGTTTCAGCGGCGAGATGGAATACCGTCCTCGGGCGGTACGCAGCGAACAATTGGGCCATGGCAGAGCCGTCAGCAATGTCGGTCTTTTCGAATCTATAATTGGGGGAACCCTGGACCGCACGGCAGTTGGCCAGATTGGCGGCATATGTGAGCTTGTCTACACTGAGCACCGGACGTCCACGGTCTACCAACCGGCGCACCAATGCTGAGCCGATAAAGCCAGCTCCTCCCGTCACCATGCACCACGAGCCGTCGGAAGTATCCGGCTGGATCATATCGTTCTTTGCCCAAAACCGACCTGGGCGTCAATTCCCGTTCGGCCCATATATGCTCCGCCGTGTCGAGCCTTGACCTCGTAGGGGACAGTTTGCAGCAAGTGGATCAAATGCTGGCCACTGCTACGCCACGAATGTCTCGCGCGGCGGAATAGTATAAACGTCACTTGGGCAGGAAGCAAGAAAGCGGCTGGGCCTTCGACGGACGAGACATGACGCATTTCCGATTCGGGTCCTTTGGTCAACGCGAATTGTTCGAGCAAATGATCGAGCCGCTTGAGGGTAGGCGGACACTGTGCCAAATGCGCTGGTGGCATCAAATGGGATGCAAGAAATGCGGATTCCGGTAAACGACTTAAAGCGGCACTTCGAGGCGACTCGTGGGATAATCGCCCCCGCGATTGAACGCGTGCTGGAAAGCGGTTGGTACGTTCTTGGAGGTGAGGGGCAAGCCTTCGAGGCGGAATTCGCGTCTTATTGCGGCGCTTCTGCCTGCGTAGGCCTCGCGAGCGGCACAGACGCTCTGGAACTTGCTCTCCGGGCCGTTGGCATCACAGCCGGTTCTCGCGTTGCGACGGTCGCGAATGCGGGCTTTTACACGTCGACGGTGCTCTTAGCAATCGGTGCCGTGCCAGTGTTCGTTGACGTCGAGCGCGAGACGCATCTGATGGATCCGAATGCCTTGGCCGAAGTCGTCGCACAGGGTATCGATGCTGTAGTTGTCACGCACCTATATGGCAGGTTGTGCAACATGGAAGTCTTGCGCAGCATCGTTAGCCCGCATAATATACCGTTGATTGAGGATTGTGCGCAAGCACATGGTGCGATCCTGGCGCTCGATGAGCTTCAGGCAGCCGTATTGTTGGCGAAGCTTCCTCATCTCGAACGGTGGAACGCGAGGCGTCGAGAAATCGCGACTCGGTATTCGAAGGGATTGCGAAATCCCAAAATTCACAGTCCTGCCATCGTCGGCAACGAAAACGTGGCGCACCTCTATGTAATTGTATGCGAAGACCGCGACAGCCTGCGTACGCACCTTGCCGCGGCCGGCGTCACTTCGGAAATTCACTTTCCGGTGCCGGATTATAGGCAGGCTGTGCTTGCGACGGATCGCTCGTGGCCAGTTCTTCCCGTAACCGAATGGCTCAGTGAACGTGTTGTGACATTGCCGTGTTTCCCCGAACTGACGGATCACGAGGTAGACTTCGTGATATCGCGCGTCAATGAGTGGCAGCCGTGTATTCCGTGATCATTCCCGTCTACAAGAACGAAGAGTTCATTCCTTCGCTCATCTCGGAATTCTCCCGAATCGCGAATCTAATTTCCGAGCGCTTCAAATTGAAAACCGAGTTCATCTTCGTCGTCGATGGCAGTCCAGACAAGTCTTACGAGCTGCTGCGTGAGGCGCTCCCTAAAGCGCCATTCCCGTCGCAGCTTGTGTTGCACGCACGAAATTTCGGTTCGCTCGCCGCGATCAGAACTGGACTGCAGGCGGGCCGAGGTAACTTTTTCGGCATTATCGCCGCGGACCTGCAGGAGCCACTCGTCGTCGGTAGACGGGAGGGACGCAAAGACCCGGCGGCAAGTCGCATTTCAGCTAACATGTTCTGGGGCCTCTATCGAACGTTTGTAAGCCCGGAGATTCCGCCAGGCGGGGTGGATATTTTCGGCTGCAGCAGGCAAGTGCGCGACGAGCTTCTTCGGCTTGAGGAGTCGCACAGTTCACTCGTCGGTCTGCTGTTCTGGGTGGGCTTTCGCCGGCAAGAAGCACCATATTGGCGCCGCGCGCGCATCTACGGCAAAAGCGCCTGGACGTTCCGAAAGAAATTAACTTATCTGCTCGATTGCGTGTTTGGATGCACCGACCTCCCAATTTGGCTGCTGGCAGTATGCGGCGTCCTCGGTTTGATCCTCGGCGTGGGCTATGGAGCGCTGGTGGTGGTCTTGCGACTGCTCGGCGGAATCGACATTCCCGGTTCCGCTGCGACAATGATAGCGATCTTCTTCTTTGGGTCCCTAAACACATTAGGAATCGCCATCGTCGGCGCGTATGCGTGCAAATGAAAACGCTAAGCGGCGGCCGCTCTCGGTGGTGCAAACTGTCCATATCTTCGAAGGAAATTGATTGTATCACCTTAGGCTGTGTGAAGCGTCTAGATCGAGAATTTCGAGGTGCGAAAGCCACCGGGTACAAGGCTCAGGTACGCTCAATCGCTCCATCCAGTTTGGCGGTCGGTAACGACTGGCTGGTGCAGTTGTTCGCTCTCGCGTCGAAGGCGATCCAGCCGAATGCTGAATGCCGACTCATAACGTTGGCCAGAACTGAAACCTCGCCGCTGCATGATTTGCGTTTAAAGATGCGGGCTTGGGCGGATCGATGCGAAAAGCGCAGTAACGCGCATCACTTGGTCGAGAGCTGTTAGCCGGAGGGAACAAGGCAGATGCACGGGGTCCTAGGTTGGTCAGATCTGGATCTTGGCGCTCTATGAGAATTTGACGTCATTTCCGGTGAGTCCATGGGCTCTGTCGCTGCTCTATTGCTTCGCGCTCGTCCCGACCCTCCTCATCTCCTGGGTGCGCAGCGATAAGCCGAAGAACATGGACGACCAAGTGTACATGACGCTTCCTGTGTGGATCGTGCCCTTAATGGCCGTACTGCCGGCTACGCTCATCATCGCGACGCTACTTCCAGGCAATGTGGCTGCTTTCGATGGCCGCGCGGGCAGCACTGCAGCTGCTATCGCCGTAGCTACGCTGTTTTTCTGGCGTCTCAAAATGTTCGAAGAAACGACTACGCCGACGATGAAGCTTCTTGCTTGGAGCGTGACGGCAATTACGTTGTTGTCGCCATTATTGATGATGGACGTGGAGCTGAGTTGGAATTCCGCTCGTGGATGTCTTCTGCCAATACGGCCTATGCTATCTCATTTTCAATCTGTTTTTCCTAGTCTTTCCACCCACATTTCATTCGGCTGCGCTCCTAGTCACAATCATTAATACCGCAACCACGATGCTCGGTCTCGCGATCATGCGGCGTCTGATCAAAAACCACCTTGTATTCGCAATTCTTGGACTCAGTCTGCCGTTCCTCCTCGTGTTGATATATCACTACGCCCCCAACAACACCCCGTCTCATGGTGGCCTTCGTTACTTTCCGGTTTTTGCTGTGGCCACATCGCTTGTGTATCTGCCGCCTTGCCGAAGATTTAGCGCGTGGTCGATCACCGCAGTTATATTGGCATCCTTTTGGAGCTTCGAGGCGTTGGTGTATGGTATACTCATCTATGTTGCGTTCCTCGCAGCCGCCACAACTGTTGAATCAGAGCAACTCTGGCCGTTCCTTAAGCAAGTCGGCATGCAGGCCGCGAAGCTGGCAGCTGCAATCGTTTGCGCCTTTGGTGTCGCGCTTGCGGCATTCATGATGCAATTCCATCAGGTCCCTCGGTATGACCTATATCTCAGTACGATCTCGGCATATGTCGGCCCTGATCACTCCTTAGGTTACTTCCAGTATCAGCCCGGCTATTATTGGATACCAATGCTTCTCGGGTATTTTCTTGCAATCTGCGTCATTTTCCGCGCCATCTTTCTGCGCCAGCGTGGGAGCGAAAGTTGGGTTCCAAGGCTTGCTGTTCTTACGGGGTTGGGGATGATCATGGCCCTGTATTGCCTACTCATGACTCTGCTCCATCAGCTGAAGGTCGGATTACTGCCATTCCTCATCATTTTTGTTTGGGCTATCCAAGTCGAACTCACGCGCTCGGGGTCTTCACTGTTTCGCTTAACGCCACTCTCGATCTCGCTCGTTTTCATAGTTGTCTCTGCGCTTATGACCGGCGTCGCAGGTGAAACGCTCGCGACGGTCGGCCGTTTCGGGAGCCCTAATACGAGCGTACTGCGGCACTTGATCGACGAACGGCGACCGATTCCTGCGAATTTCTGGGAAAGGCTGAAGAATTCCTGTGTCTTGATGGAGGCTTCCGGCACGGCTTGCTCGCCTGGTCCACAGCTCCCGCCGATGTACTATGAGGAGTTTAAGGACCTTCTCCACCGTTGGTTCGCAAACGAGGACCGGGTGCTCGCCTTTCAGCCTGCGGAGGCCATCATCCGCGTTCTGGTTCAAAAGCCTCATGCCCTGCCTCTGTCCGACTCCTATCACGATGGCTTCTCACCAGCGCTATTCAGATTTGTCGCTGCACGATCGAGCCACGTAATCGAACGCGATTTGTATGAGGGGCAGCCGGTACTAATCGCAAAAGATCAAGCATCTTTGAACGAACTACAGTGGGCATTATTGTCAGCTTTGAATCTGCGATGGCAGCTCGAGAAGGTTGACGAAACCGAACACCTTGCGGTTATCGTTTGAGAAGAGAAAGCACACCCGATCACGAACTCCTTTTGATTGATCGACCAGTCAAAACACGAAACATCCCACATAATTTCCGCAACCAGGCATCCGTGATGCCCGAGACTCGCAGCTGAATCAATCTCTCGACAAGGTCATAGAACTCGACCGGCTTCACCGAATGCCCCCGCGCCGGCGCGAGCAAGAGTGTCGATTGGTTGGTGAGCGTGACAATCGGGCTGCCGCGCATGGCCATGATGGCGTGCTCGGTCTGGCCGCGCAGCCAGTCGCCGGTGCCCATCTTGTCCTTCGCCCACGTCAAGATTGTTTTCTGCTCAAAGCCCCACGCATCAAGCAGCGCGAACGCCTCGCGCATGTGATGATTCGTCGTCCACAGCCAGAGGATCGAGTCCTCATTCGAAGGACCGATTCTGACCGATACTGTTGAAAAAGGATTTTGAAGGGGGTCTCTGAGCAACATTGATTCAAGGCGAGTGCCGAACGAGCAACATCGATTCAAAAATCCATTTAACTCGGATCCGATTGTTTCAAATTCTAATTCCACAGCTTCGTTTTGGAGACTTTTTCAACATGGGTAATTCCGGGATCGAGCCAGACAAAGGCCCAAGGAATCAGCTCTCCAGGAACGTATGAGGCCATCCTCATGTGGTCTCGCAACGATGGAGAGCCTACGATGGAGCATTATGTCGGACTGGAAACCAGGCAGGGTCAGTCCTGCGAGAAGGCGTGGTTGATTCCGACCCTGACGCGATTGGCGCGTTTGTAAGGTCGAACGCGCCGGATGTGGTACGGATCGGTCTCGAGACGGGCCCGACGGCAACGTGGCTGTGGACCGAGCTCAAGCGACTTGGCCTACTGGTGATCTGCATCGACGCGCGCCACGCCAAGGCGGTACTCAAAATGCAGATCAATAAGAGCGACCGCAATGATACTGCCGGGATCGCCCGCATCATGCAGACCGGCTGGTTTAAGGAGGTGCGCGTCAAGGACCTCGATAGCCACTCGTCAGAGCGCTGCTGGCGCGCCGGTCGTTGCTGGTCAAGATCAAGCGCGATCTCGAGAACCAGATCCGCGGCCTGCTCAAGAACCTCGGTCTCGTCATCGGCTACGAGCCGAGGAGCTAATCGAGGATCGTCCCGAGCTGGTGGCCGCGGTCCGGCCGCTGCTCGAGGCGCGCAAGGCTATCGAGCAGCAGGTCGCCAATTTCGACCGTAAAGTTCTGGAGCTGGCGCGTCATAATGCGCAGGTCCGCAGGTTCATGACCGCGCCCGGTGTCGGTCCGATCACTGCGCTCTGCTTTAAGGCGACGATCGACGATCCGACACGCTTCAAGCGATCGAGAAGCGTTGGCGCCTATGTCGGATTGACAACCCGTCGCCATGCCTCCGGAGAGGTCGATTGGTCCGGCCGAATCTCGAAATGTGGTGATGCCATGCTGCGCACGTATCTATTCGAAGCGGCCAACGTGCTGCTGACCCGTGTGCCGAAATGGTCCGCGCTGAAGGCTTGGGGGATGAGGCTCGCCAAGCGCAATGGGCTCCGCAAAGCTAAGGTTGCTGTCGCGCGCAAGCTCGCGGTCATTCTGCACCGCATGTGGGTCGACGGGACCGAGTTCAACTGGTCGACGAAGAAGGCTGCCGCGTAGCGCGCATAAAGGAGATCACAGGGTTCCCGCGACACATGCGGGAAAAGACGTCCCTGCCGGGACGGTGGCGGTGGTGAGATCGCTCGATGCTTGGCGAGCGCTCGAAAGGGCGACCGCGCTTTCAACATTGATCCACCAACGTCGTCTTACGCCATCATGCGGAGGGCATGACCCTACTGCGGAGAGAACAGTGGACCCGGCAAGGAACGTTATGGAGAGCTTGACACCGAAACCCGGAATTAGAGAACAAAATCGGCACAAAACGGACATCCCGAGCGCTCCGATCCACGTCCGCTTCTCTAATCGGCCGTCTGGGTCAAGCGCTTTCAGGCTATCCACCACTCCAGTGTCGATGTCGCTCACGGGCTCGCGCTTCTCTTCGGACTCGGCACCAAGGGCCCTTCCATCATGGGATTCGAAGACGAG
>WNGA01017266.1_pt1 | contig 13393 bp, 20 predicted proteins | sample 5400061 | NCBI WGS metagenome assembly WNGA01 (sample SAMN13153366, study PRJNA577476) | soil metagenome | isolation source: 100 cm soil or saprolite under grassland replicate 2 | place: USA:California | collected 2016-06-15 | reverse complement strand
AGCGACGACCGCGAACACGTGGTGCGCCGTCGACGTATCTACCGCTTCCTGCGGCTGCGCCAGCGCAAGCTCGGCAACGCGGCGCACCCGCTCACGCGGATCCGCACTGTCGCACCGATCAAGTTGGAACGGCACTAGAACACCGAGCAGGAAGCCCGGGATGGTCCAGAGCTGTCCCGCGAGCCCTTCCAAGACCCAGGGCGTCCGGGTCATCCAGTCGAACACGCTGGTTGAACAGTTCGGACGTGGGACGACAGCGCACTGCAGTGGGGCCTCGCCGGCGAAGCGGAAGATCGTCAGCGCGGCCAGGGCGAGGGCGTAGAGGCCGACGACACCGACCGCGCGCATGCCGCCCAGGCGGGCAGCGACGAAGGCGCCCGCGAACCACTTCAGCAAGAGCAGCTCGTCGATCCGCGGAGGCGGGCCGTCAGTGACGACGACGCGCAGGAACCAAAGCTCGACGGTGATGCCAGTCAGAACGGCGCTGGTCAGGAACACGGCTCCAATCCCGGCGAGGCCAGCACGCGTGGTGACGTTCATGCGCCCCATCGTGGGCATCAACCAGACCGGAGACGATCGAAATACGTGGGCCGCGAATCCGAGTCGCCGAACCGCGTTCCCAGAACGATGTGCTCGTCCGCATCGAGAACGACCACCGACCAGGAGGCCTTCGGGGGGCCGCCGCCGATCTCGCCGGTCGCGGTCACGATCCAGACGGAGCGACTGGGATCCGCCGGCGGTAGGAAGTCCTGACCGCTTAGGACTCCTCTCAGGTCGGCCAGCGACATCCGCTTCGCCTCGATCGCCGCGTTGTCCGGAACCGGCGCGAGCGAACGACTCGAGCGGATCGCGTCGTCCCGAGTGAGCGGCACGATCGCCGGCCTGCGGAGCGACTGCTCCCCGCGCGGGTACACCTCGCGCAGTGTCCAATCGCGCCGCGGGTTGCTGGCCGCGTCCCCCCAATAGGCTCCGTCCTTCGTCATCACCTCGAAGACGAGCTGGTGCTTCGCGCCGCTGCGATCATCGGCGCTCACGAAGATGCGCGCCCGGCCGGCACTCCGCGGGTCGTTGATGATTCCCGGCTCGCAGCAGGTGCGCCACCACTCGACGAAATCGATCCGAAACTGCTGACCTACACCGGCTGCGGTCAACTCGTGCGTCAGCGCAACGCGTCGCGCCTCGAGAGCCGGCGGGGCTTGGCAGCACGTTTGCCAGATGCCAAGCGCACCGGCCTCGTCACCGCGCGCAGTCGCGTGAAGGTATTCCACGACGCGACTCTCGGGTGGCGGATCCGAGAGCGACCCGTACGCCCAGAGCGCCGCGGCCGCGAGCACGACGATCGGCACGACGACCAGCAGCGTGCGCTGGCGGCCGCGGGCCGGAGACGACGCGGCGGGTGCGGTGTCCAGCGAGCGGCGACCCTTCCCAATCCAGAACGCTCTGAACGCGGCCGCGCTCAGCAGCAGGAACGGAAGGCCCATGAAAAGGATCACCGTCGTGTTCACGGTCCCCGGCAGGAAGGACGCTGCCGCGAGGACGAGGAAGAACGTGGACACGGCGAGCATCCGGCTGTGCCACCTCGCGCGCACCAGAGCGGCGGCGCTGAACGCGACCAGCACGGTCAGGGCGAGGGGCAGCAGCGTGGTCATTGGCTCGTCACGCCCGTGGCGTTCGTAGCGTGCTCACGAAGACGGCGAGGCTCATAAGCAAGAGACTCGCTGCCCATACGAACGCGACGGTCGCGATCATTCCAGGGCGGCCGATGCGAGACCCAACACCAGCAGCGCATACGCCCAGGAGTAACCCGGGCGCCCGGTGAGTCGGAGCACGAGGACCACGCCGCCCAACACCACCACGGCGACAAAGACAATCGGACCCCAGGGGGTCATTCCTTTGAACACCTACGTCGACGGGTGCCGTGCCCGCAGAAGCAGGGCTGCGGCCATCACGCCGGCGATCGCTCCAAAGATCAGCGACTCGATCACCAGCTCGACGAGCGTCGGCGAACTGCGCCCCAATGCGAACGTGGAAAGGTAGATCGCCGCGATGAAGGGCGCGCGGACCAAATACAACAGAACCGCTATCGGGAGGGCACTATCGGCTGGAGCTGGCAAGTCGCCACGGAACATCGCGAGATGAACCAGCGTGGCCACGCCACCCCAAACCATCCCCAACAGAGCTGCAATCACGATGCGCCTGCTCATCGCGTGTCATGCCGCGACGCTGGGATCCGTTCACGCCGCATCGCCACCATGCTCGCCGCTAATCCGATGAGTCCCGCGCCGAGACACGCCCAGCCCACGTAGAAGAGCGGCGTCGCCACCATGCCGAAGACCACCAGCGCGAGACCCACGATCGACACAACGGCAGCGGCGCGCTGCGACGGCGACCGGCTGGCACGAGCGACGAGCGCCGCGGCGATGAAGAAGCAGCCAACTGCAGCAATCCCGATGAAGGCGAACGAGCCCAGCAGTCCCATCACGACGGCGAGCACTAGCAAAGCTGTTCCGATAAGAGCGAAGACGACGAATGCAAGGGGCCTCCGGCTCATGTCCCAAGCCGCCCTGCGCGATCGAGTCTGCGAGCGGTCCCAAAGCTCAGCCGCAGGTCACGCCCCGCTCCCCACACCGCAACCGCGATCGCGAGCGCGCTGACCGCGAAGAAGATCGGTGCACCCGGAGGAACGCAGTGGTAGGTCGGGGTCAGCGGCGGGTGGTCAGGAGGACACGGCGTCTCAAGCAGGACCGGAAAGGTGACCAACAGCCACGGCACTGCGAGTGCCGCAAGCGACGGCCACCAGCCGGCGAACGGGTTGCCTGCGACGCGAGCCGCGGCCAGCCCGCTGGCGGCCATTGCGCCCACGCCGAGGAGCACGACGAGATTCGGTGGTTGGATTCCCGCAGTCGAGCTCATCGCAAACGTGCCGTACGCGGTAAGCAGGCCGGCGAAGATCTGCAGGACGAGGCACGGGAAGCGAAGCAGGAGTCTCACGGTGCGTCCGTGCTCACGGATGCGCACCGGCGGGCGTCAGTGGAGGGCGGCGGCTCCGGCGTGCAAGCACGAGGGCCACCGCCACGAGCACCCCTCCGCCTGCGGCGAGGTTCCCAATCAGCCCAAAGCCTTGCTCATCGGGTCGCGGATCAAGACCGACACCGAGGACGCTCCGCTCCTCGGGCGTGAGCAGACCCGGATGGCTGCCGCCGCAGTCGGTGTAGTCGTACGCGATCGGGGTGCGCTGCACGTAGAAGGTCCAGGGCTGACCAACGCGATTGGCATTCGATTGTCCGGGCAGCGTGATCGTGCGCGCGACTTCAGCGGCATACGTTCGCTCGTACGTGCGCTCGACCCGGAAACGGATCCCGAAGATGGACTCGGCTTCGATGACGCCCTCGACGACTTTCCCTCCCGATGCCATTGCTTCGGTCGGGGCCTCACGCGGGTCGCGCGGTGCGCAGCTGAATCCGGCCGCGGGGCCATCGGCGAGCAGCGTCACGAGCGCGAGCGCGGCGCCAATGGCCAGCCCCGCCTGGGTCTTTCGCCCCGTGCGAGTCACGCTCATCATCGTCGCACGAGGGGCGTGCAGTCGCCGCTACGAAGCTCTCAATCTGGCTCGCCCTCAGAGCGGGTGCCTGCGCGAGGTGAGCCGCCGGGCCACGACCGCCCACATGAGCGCAACGGCGAACGCGAGCACGAGCACCACGAGATGGAGGGCGAGGTCGTTAAGCTCCTCAGCCTTGAAGTTGAAGTAGAGAAGCGCCTCGGCTCGCGACATCGTCGGCGCAATCCTCACCCAGGAGCCATCGCGGATCTCGAACACGTCGAGAACCAAATTGTCCAGTCGCCGCGCCCTCATCCAAAAGTCGATGAGCACCATCGCCGCAGCGACGGACACCGCAGCCAAGGGCACCCACCTGGTCAGACGTAGTGCGATCGCGGGTCGGGCAGCAAGCGGGTGGAGGTGGGCGGCGAGAGCTCCTCGCAGAAGATCAAGCCAAGCGCCGAGACCCAAAGGCGATTGGGTCTGGATGAGGGCCGACAGCTCTTCTCCGTAGCGTTCGCGCCACGCGCGGGGATAGAGCCGCAGGAGCAGTTCCGGCCTCATCGCGACGCCAGTCGGCGCATTCCGGTACGGGTCAGGGTCTTCAGCGACTCGAGCTCGACCCGCAGCTGCTTCGCGCCGGGTGGAGTCAATCGGTACGGCCGGCGTGCTCCGCTGTCGCTAAGCGCCTCGATCAGGCCTCCGCTCTCCAGTCGAGCGATCGCGCCGTACAGCGTGCCGGGTCCTAGCCGCCGGCCACTGACCAGCGTGATGTCCTGCTGAATCGCGTAGCCGTGCTTGGGAGCCTCCGCCAGGCTCACGAGGATGAGAAGCGCCTCGGTCGACAGCTTGGTTGGCTGCGTCATTACGCCCGACGATACTACGCGCCGCGTACTACGCAAGGCCCTGTCGCCCTGCACCGGCGGACGGGGGGCGGTATCGAACGTTTTCAGGAAGGTGCCGCGGGAGCATCCTCTCGGCCCACGCACACGCCCGCGATATTCGCGGCCGGGCCTATCCCCCTCCCGGCATTTCGCGTGACCCCCCGTTCTGTCAGGGCCTGCCGGACAGGCACGAACGGCAGGATGATCCGCGTCGCGATGACCTGGTTCCCGCTCGCGGCAGGGCTGCCGGTCCCCGGCCTCCCGATGAGCCCGCTGATGCGTGCGATCGTCCACCTCCGCCTGAATGGCTTCGGCTACAAGCGGATCGCTCGCGAGCTCGGGATCAGCCGCGAGCGAGCACGCGACTACGCGCAGGCAGCGGACCTCGGCGGGGTTCGCGGCTACATGCCGCCGCGGCGCAAACGGCCCGCGACCGTCCGCGCGACGTCATGCGCCCGCTGTGGCGGCGCGATCGCCATCCGTAAGCGCGGCCGACCTGCGAGGTTCTGCTCGCGGCGCTGCCGGGACGCTACGAACTGCATGACGAGAAAGGCGCGGCGGGAAGCGGTTTCGGACAAATCACGCGGCGTCGTGGGCATGGCCGGACCGAACGGTTCCGCAGGCTCAGAGCGCGACGAGCTCGCGAGTGCGCCGCCGCGCCCGCCCGGCGGCGGGTAGTTCGAAGCCCACGACGAGGCGCCCGCCGTAAGCGCGGGCGATCCTCTGCAGGGTGTCCACGTTCGGGCGGTGCCGTCCGCTCTCCAGGCGCGCGATGGCGGAGCCGGTCGTCTTGACGCGGCGTGCCAGGTCGGCCTGGGTCAGCTGGTGATCCATGCGCAGCCGAATGATCGCGCGTGCGAAGGCCTCGTGGGGCGCGATGCGTTCGGCCTCCCGCCGGTATCGCGCGCTCTCGGCCCGGCGAAGGCGCTGGTCGGCGGCGACCGAGGTCCCGATCAGCCTGACCGACCGCTGGCTCATGACCGTCAAGTTAGCAATATTGCTACGAGGGAGTCAAGGCGCAACGTGCCCGCTGCCCGTGGCGGGATCCGCGAGCGTCGCCGCATGGCTCGCATCAACGACCGAGGTGTGAGCCCGCTTCCTCGGGCCGGTCCGGTACGGACCTGAGTCCGTATAATGGTATGTATCTAGGAGGAGTGGCGAGATGAGTGTCGTGAATGTGAAGGAGCTGGGCCGGAGCGCGAGCGCCGTCGTCGCGGGCGTGGTCAGCACCCGTCGACCAGCCGTGATCACCCGCTCCGGTCACCCGGTCGCTGTCCTGGTCGCGCTCGACGCCAGCGCGACGGATGCGGCGCTGGAGGATTGGGCGCTCGCACACCTGCCGGAGTTCGTGCGCAGCCGCACGCGGGCTGACCAGGCGAGCGCGGCGGGACGCACGGTCGAGGCCGAAGCGTTCTTCAAGGCCGAAAGCCGGATGCGGACGCGAAAGAGGCCTATCGCCAAGCGCAGCCGCTGACCGCACGGTGGCTCTTGTCGACCTCAGTTCCGCGGCTCAGAAGGACCTACGCAGGGTCCTGCGATCTCCCGGCGGCGCGGGTTGAAAAAGTGATCCTCTGAGCAGCAACTCTGGACGGCGTCGTTGCAAAGGCCGAGCCGAAGGCTCAGGATCGACTCGCACCCCCTGCCGCTTCGACGGCAGGGTGCGAGGGCCGCCGAAAGGCGGCTCTCAGCGTTTCTGCCTGGCACCCGGCGCATCCAGGCAGCTGACCTCCCTGAGCCTTGACCACGGTCGTGGTCATAGTGACCACGGTCGTGGTACTCTCGGCTCATGCCAGCGGCCGACCTGCTCCTGCGCGGCAAGATCGCCCGCGAGACGCTCGCGCTGCTGCTGAGCACGCCGGGCCAGCAGCTGCACACGCGCGAGATCGCACGCCGCGTCAAGGCCGATGCACACCCCGTCCAGCGCGCGCTCGAGCAGCTGCTCGACGCCGGGCTGGTGGAGAGCCGACGCCTCGGCAACCTGCGCCTGTGGGCGGTGAACGATCGGAGCGCGCTGGTGCCGGCCGTTCGCGACGTGCTCCGGCAGACGGCCGGCATCGCGGAGCGACTCCGTACCGAGCTGTCACGCATGCGCGGCGTCCATCTCGCGTTTCTCTTCGGCTCGTACGCCTCGGGGCAGGACGAACTCGAAAGCGATATCGACCTGTTCCTGGTGGGCGCTCCGGACTGGGGCGAGCTGAGCCGCACCCTCGCGACGCTCGCCGCAGAGGTCAGCCGCGAGATCAACCCGGTCGTCTGGACCCTCGATGAGCTCGAGCGTCCAACGCCGACCCAGCGGCGCTTTATCGACGGCCTTACGCGGCGGCCGCGGATATGGATAGTGGGAGACGACGATGAGCTCGAACGACTCCGTACTTCGATGGGAACAGCGCTGGGCCGAGGCGAAGCTCGTGCGCCGCGTCCGCGCGGACGCAGCCGGCGGCCGAAGGCGGCTCGATCTCGCTGAGCTCAACGTCGCGCGCGCGGGCCGCGAGCAGGCGGCGGGCGACGCCGATGCCGCGCTCATCTTCGCCGAGCAGGCCTTGATCAACGCGGCCGACGCGCTCCTCGCGCGCGACGGCTATAGCGTGAACTCGCACGTCGTGCGCTTCTCCTATCCCCGGCTACCCGGCGTGTACGCAAGCGAGCGCGGGCTCATCGACCAGATCCGCTCGGCACGCAACACGGCGCAGTACGACGCCAGCGGTGGCGTGACGCCGGGTTTCGCGGCCAACGCGATCCAGCTCGCCGAGCGCGCGGTCCGCGACGTCCGCGCGGCTCTGTCAGATGCGAACGCGTCCGACCCGACCTGACCCAAAGGACGCCGCCCGCGCTTGGATCACCCGGAAGCCATCGACTCAGCCGTTGCGATGCCATTGAGTGCCGCACGGCGGGTTGGCCATCCGCTCTTGGGGTCACCCCCGGATCCGACGACTGATACCTTGGGTCGCCGATGGCCGTGACCGCCGCCCGCCTCGAGGAGATCGCGGCGTGGTGCGAGACGACACCGGAGCTCGAAGAGCACAGGCAAGCGGCCTGGCGCCTCTTCTTCGCAGAGGACGATCCACGACCGGTCCGCTACTGGCCAGGCGCGGGCGACCGCACCTCCCGCCTCCGCCGCTTCCTCGGCTGGTTCATGTTCGCCTACGAGCTGCCGGAGGGCGACCGCCCCGCCACAAGGGCCGTCCGCGCGCTCTACGGTCCCGACGCACGCGATGACTTGATGCGAGCCGTGCGGGCCGCTCGTTTCGCGCTCTGCGTCGTCGCGTCGGTGCTGCCGGGGCGGGCGGTCTTCCTGGAGCTCGAGGAGGAGCGCTTCGAGGTCCGCGACGGACGCCTGTCCCGCGCGCTGACCCCGACAGCCTCGCTCTGCGCCTACCTGGTGCCGAGCGGACGGCGCGGAGAGTGGCTGGTGGGGCCAGGGTGGCTCGAGTGGCCGATCCGCATCGGCCCGAACATGCGAAGGGACCTACGCCGCCTGCAGCCCGACCCGATCGAGGTCGAGCGACTGCTGCAGTCCCGGGCGGCTAACGAGGATGAGCGCCGTCCACCCCCGGCACAAGATGCGACCTTGGCCGAGGCGGTGGCACGAATGACCGCTGCCGCCAAAGCGGCCGGCCGGTCCGGCCTGATCATGGCGGTCTCCGACTGGCAGGCGATGGTCCTCGCGCACCTCGAGCGACTCGACGCCATTGGCTTCAACGAGAAGGTCGCAGACCTGGCCGGCCCGTCCGACAGCATCGAGGACCTCAATCGCTGGATACAGCTGGCGATGAACGTCTGGAACGCCACCCCGCAGCCGGACCGTGCCGGGAAGACCGCCCACGAGCTGGCCCGCCAGGCGTCGAGACACGAGCGAGGCGCGCGCGCCTGACCCTCGGCCACCGCGGTGGCCAGCGTCAACTCGCGCTTGAGCGACTCGCCGCTGACGCGGCGAGCCCGCATCGGCGCGAACCACAGGCACGTAAAGATCATCGCGCGGCATCACCAAGGTGCTCGATGAAGCGGGGTTCGATGAGGGACTCCGCAAGCTTCGCTCCCACGGCCGCCCTCGTGCTCGGATGCCACGCTGGGGCGGTCGTCGCGAGCACGAGCTCATCTGCAGTGATGGCCTCCGCGACGTAGACGAGCCGGCCGGTGGTTCGCTCTTCGCCCAGGTTCCCTGACGCGAGCCGGTCCGTCGTCTTCGCTTCACCGACGATCAGCCTTCCGTCGACGATCGCCCACACGTCGACCTCGGCAACGAGCTGGCCGTCACCGTAGCGCGTGCAGCGAAAGAGTTGATCGAGGTCCGCGAGCCGGTACCAGCCCGCGTACCGGCACTCGGGGCACTGCAGCGAGAGGCCGCGCCACAGGATCCCGCGTCCGAGGAACACGTCGATCAACGAGCGCAGCTCAACTGCGGGCAGACCCGTGACGGCTTGCGCGTCGCCGAACGAGAGGAAACGGCGACCGAGCGACTGCAGGTAGTCACCCACGCCGCCGTGGTTGCCGCCGACCGGGCGATAGGCCTCGAGGAGTGCGTTCGTCGCCGGTGACTTGAAGGCCTTAACGAGCTCGGCGAGGCCACCGAAGAGGCGAAGCGTCCCTCGCGTGAACCGGCCGGCCGCCTCTCAGGCTCGTCCATCGACGAAAGGCCCTTCCGCGATGTCTGCCGCAAGGCCGGCATCCCGTACGCACGCGCGCGGAGAAGGGCCTGCGCTTCCACGACCTACGGCACTCCGCGGCGACGGTCCTCCTGGCGGCGGGCGTGCCCGAACGGGTGGTCATGGCGATCCTCGGCCACTCGGCGCTCGCGATGGTGAAGCGCTACCAGAACGTCCCCGGAGCTGACGGTTGCTGGCGCCGAGCGCATAGGCCGCGTCATGGGGCGCTAACGCTTAGAGGCGCGGGATCCTGACGCAGGCTTAGGCCGAACTGCCTGCCGCCTTGCTGCGGTACGTGCGGAACAAGAGAAGAACGATCCCGAGAACTGCGAGAGGCACGAGCAGGATATGGATCTCCCGTGCGGCACCGACGACTCTCGCGGAGGCGAGGCCGAACGCAATCCCGAGCACGGAGAGCACGTATGCGATCCAATACAGCTTCGCGCGATCTCGTAAGGCCGCGACAAGCAGCAGGACACCGATGACCGCTTCGCCGATGCCTGCCTGCCAGACCGGCTCGCTGAAGTAGAGGTCGAGCTGCCCGACCGTCAGCCGTAGGCCGATGTTCTGGAGAAATGCGGCGAGAAACACGACGCCGTAGACCAAGGCGAGCGTCCTGAGGAGCGGAACGCGCGCCAGCTGCTTACGCATGCCGCACCCGCGCGAGCAGCGCGGTCACAACCAGCAGCATTCCGAGCAGGCTCAGGTGATAGGCGATGTCTCCGGCTGAGCCCCGAGGCAGCGTGAAGTTCAAGCCCACCAATGTGCCCACGATCGCGAACAGCATCGCGCCGAAAGCGAAGGGCCACGAGCGCGGCCACCAGAAGACCGCTCCGAGCGCGCCGGCGAGGAGCACTGCGCCGATGATCGCCTCTGGGAGCGCTGCGCCCTCGAAGGGATCGACCGCGACCAGGAGACTGGAATGGACGCCAGACGCCGTGAAAAGCGTGAGGGCAGCCAACACCATCAGGATCCGGATGGACGTGATCATTCGACCCAGGATCGACGTTGAATGTGAATCACTTGTGAAGACACGTTGGAGGCACGTGGTTCCAGGACGCGACCGTCGGCAGCACCTCGATCGTCGGCGTGTGCCATGACCCTCCCACCGCAGAAGCGACGTTTCGTCCCAACTCGTCCCGCCTCGTCCCGGTCCGTTGGCTGTACGTTGGCTGTACAGGAACGACGAGGGGCTCATCCTCGATCGCGAGACCCCCGAAACGCCAACAGAATGCAGAGGGGGTGGGATTCGAACCCAAGGTGACCCGGAGGCCACAGCGGTTTTCAAGATGGCGTGTGGCCTTCGAGAACCCCAGCAATTTCGAGCGTTCTGGAACGTTGTCCGAGTTCGTCGTCCCGGCTCGTCCCGCCTCATCCCGGGTCGTATCGACCCGTTGGCTGTACACGTGGCTGTACACGGGGCCGCGACGCCGGCGTGCGGAGCAGCCGCTCGGTCATGTCGGCGTTGTAGCCATACATGCGCCGGATAGCCTCGAGGAGCACGTCGACCTCCGCGTGCTCGAATGACGGTCGTGCGGTAGTCAGCCTAGCTCCGACAATGAGCGGTGATGAAGCCGATGGGAAAGACGCGCAGCTCCAAAGCGAAGAACCCGCCCGTGCCCACGACGAGCCATGCAGCGATCGATGAGTGGCTGCGCGGCCTGATGCCGGGTCTGCAGCCCATCGTGAAGCAGATCGACGATGTGATCAGGAGGACGGTCCCCGGCGTTCACTACGCGATCAAGTGGAAGAGGGCGTACTACGGCTCGACGATGACGGGCTGGATGGTCGAGCTGGCGCCGTATGACGTGTCGGTGAATGTCGTGTTCTTCGGCGGAGCGGACTTCGATGCGGCGCCGCCTCTCGGGAGCACGGGGAGGACGCGGTACGTGAAGCTGACGACGCTCGCCGAGGCGAAGTCGCCGGAGCTGCGCGCCTGGGTGAAGCAGGCGGGACGCGTGCGGGGGTGGAAGTAGCAGCGGACGGTCTGCGCAGGGCGGCCTCTGGATAGAGATCGACTTTCCCGCTCATGCCGTTCGCAGTGCCACGGCAGGCGGCACCCGAGACGCCCGAACGGCCGGTAGCAGGCCGGCGAGCGCGCCGATCAGGATGGCCGAGACGATGCCGCCCAACCATGCCTCGACGGGGATCAACACGGCCCAGCTCTTGGAGCTGGCGTACACGATCGTTGCCGCGGCTCCACCCAACACGCCGACGACGCCGCCGCTGACGGCGAGCAGGATCGACTCACCGAGGAACTGCGCCTGAATCTGGCCCTTCGTTGCACCAAGGGCGCGACGGAGGCCGATCTCCGAGCGGCGTTCCAGGACCGAGATGATCATGATGTTCGCGACGCCCACGGCACCCACGGTCAGGGCGACCACCCCGAGCCCGAGAAAGAGGCTGTTGAACGCGCCCGCCGCGGCGGCGCGGGCGGTGAGCACGTCCGACGGCTGGCTGACGTTCACCTCGTTTGGTGCTTCGGGATTGGCGGTCCGCCCCAGCAGCGACTGCACCGCTGCCTCATGGCCGGTCGCGGTGCGCACATAGATCGAGCTCGGCGGGCCCGCCATCTTCTCGCCGCGGACCAGGCTGACGTAGCCGAGGTACTTCTGGGCGGCGGGGTAGCCGATCAGGGCGCTGTTGTCGATGGCGGGCGTCAGCGGCGAGGGCTCCAGTGCCCGCGACATTGAACCACTGGTCTCCCAGCCAGATCCGCTGATCGGGGTAGACCCGGCTGATGCCCAGACGTTTCGCGGCGGCCGAACCGAGCACGGCCACCGGCTCGCGGGCGGTGCCCTCGTTGAGCCAGTTGCCGCGTGCGACGCCGGTGCCGAGTACCGACAGCAGGTTCAGGCTGGTGGCCTGCACCTGGAGGCCGCCGGTGTTGCCCGCGGAGATCATCGAGCTCCGATAGACCTTCCCTTCCTTTATGAGGGCGGTGTCTGTCACCAGTTGGACGTTGTCCAGGTGTGTGATCCGCGCCGGCGCTTCGCGGGGTAGCTGCGCCGCACCCCCGCTGAAGCTCCGTCCGGCCTCGACGGTCAGCAGGTTCGTGCCGAGCCGGTCGATTTCCGCGAGCAGCCCGGCCTGCGAGGAGGAGGACAACCCGAGGACCCCCACGATCGCGGCCGTTCCGATCGCGATCCCGAGCGCGGACAGCGCGGCGCGCAGCGGTCGCGCACGCAGCCCGACGCTCGCCACGCGCAGCCCGTCACTCAGCCGCAATCGACCGCTCTTGGCACCTAGGGCCTTCCTCGCTTCGTCCCCCGCAGCGTCCGTCGGCGTCACATGGACGCCGCGCTCGCGGCCGGTATCGGAGACCACCTGGCCATCGAGCATCCGGATCTGGCGAGGCAGCTGATCGGCGAGGTCCGCGTCGTGCGTGATCATGACGATCGTGGCGCCATCGGCATTGAGCTCGCGGATGAGCTCCATGATCGATGCGCCGTTGGTGCTGTCTAGGTTCCCGGTCGGTTCGTCGGCGAGAACGATCGCCGGACGCCCGACGAGGGCCCGGGCGATCGCAACCCGCTGCCGCTCCCCGCCGGAGAGCTTGGTGGGCTTGAAACTCGCACGTTTGGAGAGGCCGACCCGTTCGAGCGCCTCATCCGCGCGCCGGTACCGCTCGGCGGCGGTGACGCCGGCGTACAGGAGACCGTCGGCGACGTTCTCCCGGACCGTGGCGTGTTCGGCGAGAAAGAATTGCTGGAAGACGAACCCGATCTCCCGAGCTCGCAGCTGCGACAGCTCGCGGTCGCCGAGACGCGCCGCATCGACCCCACCGATCCGGACCACGCCACTGCTCGGCCGCTCCAGGGTGCCCATGACGTGCAGGAGCGTGGACTTGCCCGAGCCGGAGGGCCCGACGATCGCCACCAGCTCGCCTCGCCGGACTGAGAACGACACTCCGCGGAGGGCGGCCACCGGCGGCTCCTCACCGTAGACCTTGGTGACGCCTTCCAGCTCCAAGACCGATCCGTCCCTCATAACGAGGGCACCACCACTCGATCGCCTTCGCCAAGATCGCCCTCCACCTGGACTCGTCCGCTCGCGGCGTCGAACAGGCCCAGCCGCACAGCGACCAGCTCGCGTCGCCCGCCGTCGCGCACGACCTCGACCGCGAACCCGCCGCCGGACTTCCCGACGAGCGCGGTCACGGGGACGCTCAGCGCGCTCTCCACGCCCTCGGTCGTGATCACCACCTTGACCGGGGCCCTGTCGAGCCCGGCTGCCGCTCTTGGATCGTCGAGACTGATGTAGGCGGGGATGGTCGCGGCCCCGGCGTTCTTGTCCTGCCCGGCAGGGATCTGGGCGATCCTACCCAG
>WNGA01009187.1_pt1 | contig 13393 bp, 11 predicted proteins | sample 5400061 | NCBI WGS metagenome assembly WNGA01 (sample SAMN13153366, study PRJNA577476) | soil metagenome | isolation source: 100 cm soil or saprolite under grassland replicate 2 | place: USA:California | collected 2016-06-15 | reverse complement strand
ATCGAGCTTGGGCTCGGCGCTCGTCTGCTCAGGGCTCATGTAAGCCGGCGTGCCGAGGGAGAGCCCCGTCTCGGTGAGCCGCTCCCGGCCCCCCGTGCTCACCGCCAGCGCGATCCCGAAGTCTGCCACCATCGGCTCGCCCTGGTGGAGCATGACATTCTCGGGCTTGATATCGCGATGGATGACGCCGCGTCCGTGCGCGAAGTCGAGGGCCGAGGCGATCGCGCGGGTAATGCTGAGCGCTTCGTCGAGGGCCAGCTGGCCTTCCCGCTCCAGGCGCTGGCGCAGGCTCTCGCCCTGGACGTAGGGCATCACGTAATAGAGGAACCCGTCCGCCTCCCCTGAATCGATGAGTGTCAGGATGTGCGGGTGCTGGAGTTGTGCCGTGAGACGGATCTCTCGCAGGAACCGCTCGGCGCCGAGGACGGCCGCAAGCTCGGGGCGGAGCACCTTGACCGCGACCAGGCGGTCGTGCTTGAGATCGCGAGCGAGATAGACCGTGGCCATCCCGCCGCGACCAAGCTCGCGCTCGATCGTGTAACGGCCCGCAAGGGACGCCCGCACGCGCTCTGCGTGGTCCGTCATGTGGAGAGGCCTCGCACGCGAACAATACGACCCGGGCGCGAGACTGGCGAGAGACTAAAACCCTCTGTTCGTTGCCAGCCTTACGCGACGTGCATGCCCGCGTATGTTGGAGCGGCATGCACGATCGGCCCTGGCTCCAACACTACGATCCCGGTGTTCCCCGCGAGCCGAGGTTCGAAGATGTCACGGTGGCGCAGTTCCTCGAGCGCGCGGCCGCGGCTCATCCCGACACGACGGCCGTCGTGTTCCTGAACGGCCGGCTCACCTACCGCGAGCTCAAGGATCAGGTGGATCGCCTGGCGACCGCGCTGGCCGGGCTGGGCGTCGCAAAGGACGGGCGCGTCGCCATTCAGCTGCCCAACCTCCCGCAGACCGTCATCGCCTACTACGCCACCGTGCGCCTCGGCGCGCAGGCCGTCTTCACGAACCCGCTGTACACGACGCAAGAGATGGTGCACCAGTGGAAGGACGCGGGCTGCACGGTCGCGATAGTGACGGACTTCACCTTCGACCAGAAGATCAAGGACCACCGCTCCGAGCTGCCGATCACGGCCTACGTGGTCGCCAAGATCCCCGAGTACCTGCGGTTCCCGCTCAACCTGCTCGCGCCCATCAAGCTGAAGCGACAGAAGCCCCATCCCGCGATCGCCACGGTATCGCCAGGACCGGGGATCTACTTCTTCAAAGACCTGATCGCGCGGACCGAGCCCCGCCCGCCGCCCGTGTCCATCGGCATGGACGACATCGCGGTGCTCCAGTACACGGGCGGCACGACCGGCGTCTCCAAAGGCGCGATACTCACGCACCGCAACCTCTCGTACAACGTGCAACAGGCGCGCGACTGGCTGCCCTCGCTGGGGATCGGGCAGGAGGTCATGCTCAGCGCCCTCCCCATCTTTCACGTGTTCGGGATGACGGTGTGCATGAATCTGCCGGTCTATATCGCCGGCACGATGGTCCTCCTTCCCAACCCGCGCGACGTCCCGATGATCGTCAAGGAAATCGAGAAGCGCCGCGTGACGATCGCGCCCCTCGTCCCGGCGCTGTTCAATGCGATCAATCAGTTCCCGGGTGTCGCGCGACGCAATCTGTCGAGCGTCAAGGTCTGCGTGTCCGGTTCGGCGCCGCTATCGGTGGACGTGCAGCAGCGTTTCGAATCCCTGACCGGCGGTAAGATCTGCGAGGGCTTCGGGCTGACCGAGACGTCGCCGATCACGCACATCAACCCACTCCAGGGCTTGCGGAAGGTCGGCACCATCGGGCTGCCGGTCGTCGGGACCGACTGCCGCATCGTGGACATCGAGTCGGGAGCGCGCGACCTCCCCGCCGGGGAGGCAGGCGAGCTGCTCATTCGGGGACCGCAAGTGATGCGCGGGTATTGGAACAAGCCGGACGAGACGGCGAACGTCCTTCGCGACGGATGGCTGTACACGGGCGATCTCGCGGTCATGGACGCCGGCGGTTACTTCAAGATCGTCGGCCGCAAGAAGGAGATGATCGACGCGAGCGGGTACAAGGTGTATCCCGACGAAGTGGATCGCGTGCTGATGAGCCACCCCGCGGTGCTCGAGGCCGCGACGATCGGCGTCCCCGATCCGAAGCGCGGGGAAACGGTGAAGTCGTTCGTCGTCCTCCGCCCTGGAATGAGCGCCACCGCCGAAGAGATCATCGCGCACTCCCGCGCGAGCCTGGCCGCCTACAAGGTGCCCCGGGAGGTGGAGTTCCGGACGGAGCTGCCCAAGAGCGCGGCGCTCAAGATCCTCCGGCGGGAGCTGCAAGAAGAGGAATTGCGGAAGCGAAAACGCGGTTCGGTCTGAAGTCGATGCCCTACGAGGACGTCGTTCGCGAAGCGCTCCCCCCTGACGACGAACGAGCAGGCGGGATATCGACGCTCATCTCCGGTCACCCCCCGTCCCGACTAGAAACGCCGGACCGCACCGACTCGCCGTTTTGCCTTACACGCCATATGATAGCCCGGGGATAAACGCCTAGTCCTGGGAGGACGGAAACGTGCCTGCACCGAGCTATGACGCCATCGTCGTCGGATCCGGAATCTCCGGTGGATGGGCCGCGAAAGAGCTGACCGAGAAGGGACTGACGGTCCTGCTGCTCGAGCGCGGCAAGAACATCGAGCACATCAAGGACTACGTCAACGCGACCAAGGGTCCGTGGGAGTACCCGCACCGCGGCCGCCGCACCCGCGCGATGGAGCTCGCGTACCCCGTCCTGAAGCGAGACTACCCCCTCAACGAAACGAACCTCGACTGGTGGGCCTCGGACCAGGAGTCCCCCTACACCGAAATCAAACGGTTCGACTGGTTCCGCGGCTATCACGTGGGCGGCCGCTCGCTCATGTGGGGCCGGCAGAGCTACCGCTGGAGCGATTTCGACTTCGAGGCCAACACCAAGGAAGGCATCGCCGTCGACTGGCCGATTCGCTACGCGGACATCGCCCCCTGGTACGATTACGTCGAACGGCACGCCGGTATCTCCGGGTCGCGGGAGGGGATGGCGCAGCTCCCCGACGGACAATTTCAACCGGCCATGCCGCTCAACTGCGGCGAGGACCTGGTCGCCCAGCGGCTCCGCGGCCACTTCGATGGGCGGCGGCGCATCATCCCGGGCCGCACGGCGAATCTCACCCAGCCGCTCCCCGGACGCGCGCCCTGCATGTACCGCAACGCCTGCTGGCTCGGCTGCCCCTACGGCGGGTACTTCAGCACGCAGTCGTCCACGCTGCCGGCGGCGGTGGCCACGGGACGCCTGACCCTCAAGCCGTTCGCGATCGTCACTGAGGTTTTGTATGACCGCAACAAGAAGCGCGCAACGGGCGTCCGCGTGCTCGATGCGATCACGGAGCAGACGACGGACTACACGGCGCGCGTCATTTTTCTCTGTGCCTCCACGCTGAATTCAGCCTGGCTGTTGCTGCGCTCCGCGACCAATGTGTGGCCCGGCGGCCTGGGCTCGAGCTCCGGAGAGCTGGGGCACAACCTGATGGATCACCCCTTCCGCGTCGGCGCGTCGGGCACGCTCGAGGAGCCCGGCCTGGACGGCAAGTACTACTCCGGGCGGCGACCCACCGGCTTCTACATCCCCCGCTACCGCAATCTGTTTGGTGACAAGCGGGAGTATTTGCGCGGCTTCGGCTATCAGGGCGGCGCTAGTCGCCAGGGGTGGTCGCGCGCGGTGGCGGAGTTGGGCGTGGGCGGCGCGTTCAAGGACGCGGCGGCGCTGCCGGGCGGGTGGACCATCGGCGCCACTGCGTTCGGGGAAATGCTCCCCAACCACGCGAACCGCGTGTCGATTGACCCCTCCAAGAAGGACAAATGGGGGCTGCCCGTCCTCGCGATCGACTGTGCCACCGGGGAGAACGAGCGCTTGATGCGCAAGGACATGATGAATGACATGGCCGAGACGCTCGAGGCAGCCGGGGTCAAGCAGGTCCGGACCTACGACAACGAGTACTTCCCGGGGATGGGCATTCACGAGATGGGCACGGCACGAATGGGACGCGATCCGAAGACGTCGGTCCTGAACGCGCACAATCAGGTGTGGGACGCACCCAACGTCTTTGTGACGGACGGCTCCTGCATGGTATCGACCGCATGCCCGAACCCGTCGCTTACCTACATGGCGCTCACCGCGCGGGCGGCGGATTTCGCCGTGGCCGAGCTAAAGCGCCGCAACATCTAATTCACGCCGCGGAGAGGACTATGTCGGAATCGAGACAAGCGCAGGCGATCGACCGGCGGGAAGCGATCCGCCGCGTGACGGCGCTGCTGGGCGGCGTCGCGCTGGTGAGTGGGACCGGCCTCCTCGAGGCGAGCGAGCGGGTGCTGTCCCCCCGCCGGGCGGCGGTGACGCGCCAGGGCGTGGGCACGTTCACGGCGCAGGATGTCGCCCTGCTCGATGAAGTCGCGGACACGATTCTGCCCGAGACGAAGACCCCGGGCGCGAAGGCCGCGCAGACCGGCGCCTTCATGGCGCTGATGGTCACGGACACCTATTCGGAGCGCAACCAGGGGGTCTTCCGGGACGGCATGCAGAAGCTGAACGCGGCCTCGTTCATGACGTTGACGCCGGCGCAGCGCCTAGCCTTGCTCGAGCAGCTCGACCGCGAGCAGAAGGCCTACATGGACGCGCGACGGGGGAACGACACCCCGCCGCACTTCTTCCGCTTGATGAAAGAACTGACGCTATTCGGCTATTTCACATCGGAGATCGGTTGCACCCAGGCGTTGCGCTACGTGGAGGCCCCGGGCTCGTTCGAGCCGTGCGTGCCGTACACGCCGGGCGAGCGCGCCTGGGCGGGGCACGCGTAGGTTCAGGGCCCCGCCCCCGCCCGCGACGCCCCTGCCGGCCGCAGCGCTGCCAGGAGCCGCTCATAACGCGGATTTCCACAACATTACGATGAGCGGGACGACCCCGAATCGACACCCTGGAGGACAGGTGTACAAATCATTGCTGCTAGCCCTCAACGTACTCGGCGCCTCGATCGTGTGGGCGCAGTCGCCGGCACAAAGCAAGCTCTCGGTGCATTGGGAGGAGTTGACGGCGGCCGAATTCCGCGATGCCATCGCTCGTGCGCAAGGCACCTGCCTGCTCCCGTTCGGCATTATGGAGAAACATGGGCCGCACCTCCCGCTGGGCAATGACCTGCTCAACGTGCGGTACGCCGCGATCAATGCCGCGCAGCAAGAATATGCCGTCGTGTTTCCCGAATACTATTTCGGGCAGATCTTTGAAGCGAAGCATCAGCCAGGCACGGTGGCCTACAGCCGGCGACTGCAGCTCGAGTTGCTGCAGGAGACGACCGACGAGATGGCGCGCAATGGCTGCAAGAAGATCATCATCGTGAACGGTCACGGCGGCAACAACAGCCTGCTGCCGTACTTCGCGCAGACGCAGCTCGACACGCCGCACGACTACGTCGTGTACACGCTGGGCATCATGCGCAGCGCGCCGGGCGAGCCGAAGCACAAATCGAACCCGGCGACGGACATGCATGCCGGCGAAAGCGAAACGTCCGTGAGCCTGATCGCCCGGCCCGACCTCGTGCACCTGGATCGCGCGCCGCAGGAATCGGGTGCCGATCGGGCGCGCTTGCAGCTGCCGGCCGGCCTCTACACCGGTATCTGGTGGTATGCGCGCTTCCCGAACCACTATGCGGGCGAAGGCGCCGCCGCGTCGCGTGAGCTCGGCGAGTTCGAGGCCAGGACGTGGATCACCGGGATCGCGCAGGCGATCCGCGCCGTCAAAGCGGACCAGGAGAGCCTGCGATTGCAGAATGAGTTTTACGAGCGGAGCAAGCATCCGCTGGAAACGCCGCAGGAGGAGAGGTAACGCATGCGCCGGCCCCTCGTCATGCTGCTCGCCGCCGTCGCCATCCCGACGGTCGCGCCGGCGCAGGCACCAGATCCCATCTCCCAGCTGGTAGGGCGCCTCGACCTCGAGCAGTACAAGGCGACCATCAAGGAACTCACGCGTTTCGGCGACCGGCGTCAGGGCACGGACCGAAACCGCGCCGCCGTGGACTGGATCGAAGCTCAGCTCCGGAGCTACGGCTGTGCCGACGTCGCACGACTGAAGTACGACTACCAGCCTCCGGGTCCCCCCTCTCCCGAAGGGAGAGGGGGACAGGGGGTGAGGCCGGCACGCGACACGACGCGCGCCGCGGGCGGCGGCCGCTACCGCGGCGTGCGCGCCCGGACGGGTGTCAACAACGATTCCCTCAAGCAGCCGGACGCCCGGTTGCGAGCGCTCAATGCGCCACCCTCGACCCCGGGCGGTCGCGAAGAGGTGTACTGCACCAAGATCGGGGCGACGCACCCCGGCGAGATGTACATCGTGGGTGCCCACATGGATGGAATCGGGTGGGGGGAGGCGGCGAACGACGACGGCTCGGGCACCGCCCTCGTCATGGAGCTCGCCCGCATCTTCTCGGCGCCCGAGGTCCGCACCGACCGGTCCATCCGCTTCATTCTCTGGAACAACGAGGAGACTGGTCTCAACGGGTCCCGCGCCTACGTCGAACAACGCCAGGCCCTGCAAGGCTCGGCGGAGGAGCCCAAATGGCTCGGCATGATCCAACACGACATGATGCTGTTCGACCACGGCATGCCCCGCACCGACGGCACGTTGAGCCCGGAGCAGCGCCCGGAAGCGGACGTGAACATCGAGTTTCAGGGCAGCGCCAAATTCGCGGCGCAGGCCCAGCAGCTCGCCTGGACGTTCCAGGCGGCGAACGAGAAGTACGCGATCGATTACCCGGCGTCCGTCGGCTCGCACATGACCAACACCGACTCGGCGCCGTTCCAGGACCTGGTGGCGGCGATCAGCCTGCGCGAGAACGAGCGCGGCGCCCACATCGGAGCGGGCTGGGACCCGAACTGGCACCAGCCGACCGACCTGTACGCCACCTACAGCGACAAAGACTTCCGGCTCGGCCTGAACGCCGCGCAAACGACCCTGGCAGCGCTGGCGGGCCTCGTGGGGGCGACGATCAAGTAACCTCATGCCCACACACCATCGCGCATCGACGAGGCATCGCGCCAAGTACACCGTGCAGCGCCGCGGCCATCTCCCTCCCCCGGCGCTATCGGGTGGGGCGCTGTCCAGCGCCTACAGCTCCGAAACAAACCGCACGTACGAGCTGCAGCGGCTGATCGGCAAAGGCGGCTTCGGGGAGGTGTACCTCGCCACGCCGACCCCGCGGGGCGGACTCCCGGCGCAGGTGTGCGTCAAGATCACCGAGCGCCTCTCCCCGTGGCTGCGCGAGTCGTACTTCGCCGAGCTCCTGTACCGCGAGACACGCGCCCTGCGGATCCTCGACCGCTTCGTCATCGCCGACGGGACGCGCACGCGCTACTGCCTCGTCATGGAGTACGCGGAACATGGCGATCTCGGCGCGTGGCTCGAGCGCAAGGGGCCCCAGCCGGAGCGCTTCGTCCGTCGCGAGATTGCCGGAATCCTGGCGGTCCTCGACGTGCTGCACCGGGGACAGGCGCTGCATCGGGACCTCACGCCGTTCAACGTCTTCGTGTGCGAGCACGAGCAGCTGAAGCTCGGCGACTTTGGGATTGCGACCCACCAGCTCAGCCATCGGGGCGTCACGGCCGACGCCTTCAACCTGTTCAACGCGCCCAACGAGATCGCATGGGGCAGGGTGCGGCGCTGGCAGCAGCGCGACGACATCTACCAGGTCGGCCTGATTGCCGTCATGCTGCTGCGGGGCGACATCTCGAGTCCGATTCGCAGCCGGGATGTCCGCAAGCTCCCCTGCAGTGATCATCTGAAGGAGGTCATTCACCGCTGCCTGGGCGTGCGCGGCAAACGCTACGAGGCCGCGGGGGAGTTGATCGCGGCGCTGCGCCATCCGCGCACGGAGCCGCAGTTCGGTCGCGTGCAGAGTCTCGCGGGCAAGCGGCTCTCGTTCACGGGCTTCCTGAGCCGGCCCCGCAGCGAAGCGATCGCCGCCGCGCGCAAGGCGGGCGCGATCGTGCAGTCGAGGCCCGGTCGCTCGACGGACGTGCTGATTCGGGGCCGTGCCAACGTCCTGCAAATCGCCGGTGCGGCGGGCGGCGTGAAACTGATGGAAATCGGGCGCCTGGCGGCGCGGGGACACGTCGTGAAGGTGATCGGAGACCGCCAGTTCTGGCGGCTCGTTAAGTCACGACGTCGCTCCTGAGTCTTGGAGTTACCGCGCAGCTCCGGCAGCCCCTAGAACACCACGGTCTGGATCGAGTGTGGCCGCGCGTTGATCTGCACCGACGCAGAGCCGACGGCGAGGTTGTAGTCTCCGCCTTTGGACGTCGGGTTCATGACGACCACCACGACCGTGCCGTCGGCGTTGACGAAGGCGGTCGTGAGCAACATGCTGCGGCTCGGTGACGCGAGAATCCTTCTGGCGCCGGGACGAATGAACTTCGAGAAATGGCCGATATAGTAGTACGCGTTGGTGTAGATGAGCTTGCCGGTGCGGGTGTCGGCATGAATCGGGGCAAAGCAGAAATTCCCGACGTGGTTGGGGCCGCCCCGCTCATCGAGCAGGATGTTCCAATCGGTCCACCCCTCGGTCCCCGAGTTGAAATCGTGGATCATCGACCGCCCGTATGCTTCGCCGAGGCTCCAGCGGCCATACGCCGTTGAGTCGAAATTCGCCGGGGTGCCCTCGGTGAACAGGATGTGCTTGTTCGGGTAGAGCTGGTGCACCAGCGCGACATTGTCGTACATCTGCGTGCCACCCGACCAGTCCTCGTACCAGTGAAACGCGATCCCCCAGACGTACCGCGCGGCGGCCGGATCGTCGAAGATCGTCTGCGCCCGCTGCATGATGAGATCGCGGTTATGGTCCCACACCATGATGTTGACGTCGCGCAGTCCCTGCTCGGCCATCACCGGGCCGAGATAGTTCTTGAGGAAGTCGCGCTCGTCCGTTGCCTGATAGATGCAGGACTCCCACCTCTGGGTCGCCATCGGCTCGTTCTGAATCGTGAGGCCCCAGACCGGCACGCCCGCCTGCCGGTAGCTCTTGATGAACTTCGTGTAGTAGAGGGCCCACGTGCGGTAATAGTCGGGCCGCAGGTGGCCGCCGTGCAGCATGTCGTTGTTGTCCTTCATGTACGCCGGCGGGCTCCAGGGACTGGCAAAGAGTTTGAGCCGGTTGCCGCTCGCGGCCATCGCGCGCTTGATCAGCGGGATCCGGTAGCGCAGGTCGTGCGCGATGGAGAAGGACGTCAGGTCCTTGTCGCCTTCCGTGACGTAGGTGTAGCTCTCGCTCGAAAAGTCACAGCTGTGGATGTTGGTCCGGCCCAGCGTGTACCCGATTCCGCGGTCGGCGCTGTAATACGCCGTGATCAATTCGTCCTGCCGGGCCGCGGGCAGTTTTGCGAAGGTCTCGGCCGCGGCATCGGTCAGGGCTCCGCCGATGCCGATGAACGGCTGGAACGTTTTCCGGGGATCGACGAAGATGTACACCTTGCCTTCCGAGGTCGGCTCCAACGGCTTGAACGCCACGGTGTCGGTGGGCGTCAGCCGATACGCCGTGCTGTCGGCGGTGGTGTAGACGATCGCGCGTTGTTGAGCCAGGACCAACAGGGCGATAAGCAGCACGTTAAGCCTCGATCTTCGAAAACCGCCACGCCCCGAAGGCCACGAACAGGACCCCCACACCCAGCAGCACCGCGATGGCGAGCGCGACACCAAAGTGCGTCCTGCCGATCAGCAGGCCGCGCACCCCATCGACGCCGTAGGTGAGCGGATCGACGCGCGTGAGCGCCGCCAGCACCCGGGGAAGTCCCTCGAGGGGATAAATCGCGCCAGAGAGAAAGAAGAGCGGCATCACGAGAAAGTTCATCACCATCTGGAAGCCCTGCATCTCCTTGATGCTCGACCCGATCGCCGTCGCCAGCGCCGAGAAGATCACGGCGATCAGCGCGATCACCAGAAACGCCAGCGGCACCGCGAGGAGACTCACGGGGCGGAAGCCGACGATGAGCGTCACCGCGAAAATCAGCGCGCCCTGCAGTACCGCCACGGTGGCGCCGCCGAGCGTGCGCCCGATCATGATCAGCAGACGCGGCACCGGCGCGACGAGGGTCTCCTTCAGGAACCCGAACTGGCGGTCCCACAGCATGGCGATTCCGGAGAACATGGCGGTGAACAGCACGGTCATGCCGATCACACCGGGCGCCATGAACTGGAGATACTTGCCCTCGCCGGCGCGTTGAAATACGGGGCCGAGGCCGAACCCCAGCACGGCCAGATACATCAGGGGAGAGCCGAGGGACGCGACGATCTGGACGCGCGACCGCAGGTACTTCTTCACCTCCCGCAGCCAGAGGATATACACGACGCTCATGGGACTATCGCCTCCACACCCGGGATACCTGCCGCATCTGGTCGGCGGCCGTGGCACTCTCGTCGCGAATCGTCGTACCGGTGAGCGCGAGGAACGCCGCTTCGAGCGAATCGGTGCCCGTTTGCCGCTTGAGCTCCGCCGCCGAGCCCGTGGCGACGAGACGTCCGTGATCGATCACGGCGATGCGGTCGGCCACGCGATCCGCTTCGTCCATGTAGTGGGTGGTGAGGAACACCGTCACGCCCTCGGCCGTCCTGAGGCTCTGCACGTGGGTCCACATCTGATTGCGGCTCTGGGGATCGAGGCCGAGGGTCGGCTCGTCGAGAAACAAGACCTTCGGCGTGTGCAGCAGCCCCCGGGCGATCTCGAGGCGGCGCTTCATGCCGCCGGAGAACGTCTTCACCAAATCATTGCGCCGCTCCCAGAGCTCGAACATCCGCAACAGCAGTTCCGACCGCTCCCGCCGCGTGTGCCGCGGCACGTGGTACAGCACCCCGTGGATGTCCATGTTCTCCCACGCCGTCAGGTCGCTGTCGAGACTCGGATCCTGAAACACGACGCCGAACCGCTTGCGGACTTCCGTCGGCTGCGTGGTGGGGTCGAGTCCGTCGAGCTCGAGCGAGCCGGTCGTCGGACGGAGCAGAGTCGTCAGCATCTTGATCGTGGTGGTCTTGCCGGCGCCGTTCGGCCCGAGGAACGCGAAAATCTCCCCGGGGCGGACGTCGAACGAGACGTCGTTGACCGCCGTGACCGTGCCGAACGACTTGACGACGCGCTCGACGCGGATGATCGGACGATCGCTCACCTACGCCCGGGGCGCGGCCGGTTTGGCCGCGTAGATGAACTCGTAGTAGTCGCGCATCGTCAGGGCGGCGGCCGCGTCGTCGTCGACGATGACGACCGCGTCCCGGTGCAGCTGGATGGCGCTCGCCGTCACCATGCTCGTGACCGGTCCCTCGACGGCCTGTCCGATGGCCTTGGCCTTCGCCTTCCCGCTCGCGATCAGCACCAGCTGGCGCGCGTCGAGGATCGTCCCGACGCCCATCGTGATCGCATAGACGGGCACGCTCTCTCGGCGCTCGAAGAACCGCGCGTTGTCGTCGATCGTCTGTTTGGACAAGGTCTTGAGCCGCGTCCGCGAGCTGAGCGAGCTCCCCGGCTCGTTGAACGCAATGTGGCCGTCGGAGCCGATGCCCAGGATCTGCAGGTCGATGCCGCCACATTCCGCGATCCGCCCCTCGTACCATTGGCAGAACGCGGGGTAGTTGCTCGTCGTGCCCGAGGGGATATTGATGTTGTGCCGCGGGATGTTCACGTGCTGGAAGAAGTGCTCGTGCATGAAGTAGTGGTAGCTCTGCGGGTGATTCGTGGGCAGGCCGACGTATTCGTCGAGGTTGAACGTCGTCACGCGAGAGAAGTCGACGTGCCCCGCCTGGTGCAGCCGCACCAACTCCTGATACAGGCCGAGCGGCGTGGATCCGGTCGCCATGCCCAGCACGGCATTGGGCTTGGTGTTGAGCACGTCGACGACGATCTGCGCCGCCGCCTTGCTCATCTGCTGGTAGTCTCGTGTGATGACAACTTCCATGACCCCTCCCCCCCATCGCCGAGGCGGGGCGAAGGTATCAGCGCGGCAGCGAGCTGTCTACGGGGAGTATCCGCTTCGCTCGACCCGAATCCGGTACAGACTCTTCCCCGCGGTGATGAACAGCGTTTGCGCATCGGCTCCGCGGCCGAACTTCACGTTCGTGGGGCTCTCCGGCGTCGGGATGTAGGCCAGCTCCTTCCCGGCCGGCGAGAAGACGTGGATGCCCTGGCGCTCGCCCTGCACGGCGCAATAGATGTTGCCGTCCCGGTCCACGCCGATCCCATCGGGCCCGCCGGGAAAGAAATCCACCACCATGCGGCGGAACTTCGCCGAGCCGTCGGGCGCCAGATCGTACGCGAGCAGCGCCTTCCGCCCAGGCGCGGCCGGCGTCTGGGGCGGCAGATCGTCCAACGACCCGTTGTCGTGGGCGGCCACGTACAGCGTCCCCTGATCGGGGGACACGGCGATGCCGTTCGGCTTGCCGGCATCGGCGACGATCAGCGAGACCCGCCCGTCGGGATCGATGCGGTACACCCCTTGCACCGGCTGCTCGACCGGCTCGTGGCCCGAGTAGCGCGGATCGGTGAAGTAGACGCGCCCGCGCGCATCGAGCACCAGGTCGTTCGGAGAGTTGAAGGGTCGCCCGTTGAAGAGCCCGGCGAGGATCACGCTCTTCCCGGTCTGCATGTCGGTCCGGGTGATCCGTCGTCCGCCGAACCCCGCTCCCTCCGCCACGACCATGCGGCCCGCGGCATCGAACACGATCCCGTTGGACATGCCGCTCGGCGACCGGAAGACCGTGGTCGTACCCGTCCGCGGGTCCCAGCGCCAGATGTGGCCCGCCTGATAGCCGGACGTCTTGACGAACGTGATGTCCGAGAAATAGACCGAGCCGTCAGGCGCCTGCGCCGGACCCTCAGTGAAAAACCCGTCGCCGAAAAGCTTCTCGAGCCGGGCGCTAGGAGCCACGATCGCCTGCGCGAGCAGCAACCGCGGGGCGAGGGTCAAGCCGAGGACGGTCCTCCAGTGTCGCATGGGAATCACTCTGCACGCTTGGTGAGTTCGAGTCCGGCTTCGAGGGCCGCCACGATCCGATCGACGTCGTACACGCAGCCGGCCCAAGTGCCGCCGCTCGCCTGCTGGAGGGCCGCCCACAGGCGGGTGTCCGCGGGCAGAGCGGCGTGAGGCGCGAGCGCGGGATGCGGGCCCCGCTGCTCGAGCAGTGCAACGCACGCCGGTGCGTCAAGCGTCTGCCCATCGGCTCCCACGAGGTTGACTGAACCCGTGAGCGTGGCGCGGTCGATCACGATTTCGATCAGGTCATCGTCGCGCACCCGGCCGATCGGGCCGCCGTGCAG
>WNGA01044653.1_pt1 | contig 13395 bp, 9 predicted proteins | sample 5400061 | NCBI WGS metagenome assembly WNGA01 (sample SAMN13153366, study PRJNA577476) | soil metagenome | isolation source: 100 cm soil or saprolite under grassland replicate 2 | place: USA:California | collected 2016-06-15 | reverse complement strand
CAGGCCGCGGTCGATCAAGCCAGACAACTCGCCAAGTTAAAGACTGACCAGGTGGAAGCGTTGCATGTACGCGCCGGCATGTCAGGCGTCCTGCAACAGCTCCCTGTGCAAATCGGACAGCGCATGAAAGTCGGCGATAATCTCGCACGCGTCGCGGACCCGACGAAGCTGAAAGCGCAGGTCAAGATCGCTGAGACCCAGGCAAAGGACATTCAGATTAGTCAGAAGGCCGTGATCGACACTCGCAACGGCGTCGCGAATGGCCACGTGACGCGTGTGGATCCCGCAGTGGAGCAGGGGACCGTCACCGTCGAAGTAGCATCCCGATCTGAGCGTTGATGGAACAATCGAGCTCGAACACCTCGACGACGTCATTTACGTAGGGCGTCCGGCGTTCGGGCAGGAAAACAATACCGTCGGAATGTTCAAAATCGTCAGCGGCACTTCGGAAGCCGTTCGTACTCCGGTCAAGCTGGGCAAGAGCTCCGTAAACACCATTCAGATTTTAGACGGCCTCCAACCCGGAGATCAGGTCATCCTTTCTGACACCAGTGCGTGGGACGCACACGACAGAATTCGACTGAATTAAGTTCTGATTTCTGAATCTGATTTCTGATTTGAATCAATCAAAGCAACATGAACAACATGAAATCGACTGAAGTAATTGCAGAGGAATCGACGAACGAGTTCGACGGAAACGGCTTTACTCCGTTGATCCGGCTCGCCGGTGTAACCAAAGTGTTTCTCACTGACGAAGTAGAGACGCACGCGCTTTCGGGAATTCATCTCGACATTCGTGAGGGCGAATATGTTTCCATTGCGGGACCGTCCGGTTGCGGCAAGACGACGCTGCTTTCGATTCTTGGTCTGCTGGATACTCCTTCCGACGGCAGCTACGCGCTGAAAGGTAACGAGGTCGCGAACCTCTCGTTCGCGGAGCGGGCGCGCGTTCGTAACCGCGAAATCGGTTTCATCTTCCAAAGTTTTAATTTGATCGGCGACCTCACGGTTTTTGAGAACGTCGAATTACCGCTGACGTATCGCGGCACGAGTGCCAGTGACCGCAAAGCACTCGTCACCGAATCCCTGGAGCGCGTGGGCATGGCGCATCGGGCAAAACACCTGCCGAGCCAGCTGTCCGGCGGGCAACAGCAGCGCGTCGCAGTCGCTCGCGCGCTTGCCGGCAGACCGGCGATTCTGCTAGCCGACGAGCCGACCGGTAACCTCGATTCGCACAACGGCGAAGCGGTCATGCATCTGCTTCGTGAACTGCATCAGGGCGGCGCCACGATTTGCATGGTTACGCATGACGAGCGGTTCGCTCAGCACGCAGATCGCACCGTGCACTTGTTTGACGGCCGGATCGTCGAGGACCGAATGGCTGCCTGAGGAACATAAACACGGGGTTCAGCAGTTATGCTGCGTGAAATCAAAGTGGCGTTGCGCCAGCTGAGGAAGACTCCGGGTTTCACCGTAATCGCGGTAATCACAGTCGCTCTCGCCATTGGCGCGACGACCGCTGTGCTGAGTTTGGTCAACGGCTTGTTGGTTCGGCCATTGCCATATCGAGAGCCGCAGCAGCTCATCCTGCTTCTTCAGCATTTCAAATCGCAAAATCTTGAGCGGATTCCGGTCTCGCCGCCGGAATTCAAAGATTACGAAACACGTGCCCGCAGTTTTGAAAAGCTCGGCGCGTTCGGATACACGAGTTTCAATCTCGCCGCGGAAGATAGACCCGAGCGGATTGCCGGCGCGACCGTCACCGCAAACGTGTTGCCGTTGCTTGATGTTTCACCGATCAAAGGCCGATTTTTCCAGCCGGAAGAATGCACCCTGGGCCGCGATGATGTTGTGATCATCAGTGCGAGGCTGTGGCAGCGACGGTTCAACAATGATCCGCAGATCATCGGGACGAAGCTTTTTCTCAACGGCAAAAGTTTCACCGTTGTGGGCGTGATGCCCGCAGGTTTCGATTTTCCCCTCCAGCTTTTCAATCTCGGCAGCGGAGGTCAATTTGGCGGGCGCGCGGAAATTTGGAAGCCACTCGCGTTTACGGAAGACCAGATGCAAGCGCGTTACTCTCGCAGTTTCTGGATTATCGGCCGACTCGCGCCGGGAATTTCGGCTGCGCAAGCGCAAGCGGAAATCGAAACGATCAATGCGCAGATGCGCCGCGAACATTCGGACAATTACGCTAAGGATAACAGTTTCGGCGGCGACGTGTTGCCGCTGCAGGATTTGGCCGTCGCCGGGATGCGTCCGGCGCTGCTCATCCTGCTTGGCGCTGTCTTTCTTGTCGTGCTGATCGCGTGCGCGAATCTCACCACGATGTTGCTGGCGCGTGCGGGCGCTCGCGAACGCGAGATCGCAATTCGAGTGGCGCTCGGCGCCGGCCGAATGCGGCTATTGAAACAAGTATTCACTGAGAGCGTGTTACTGGCGCTGATCGGCGGCACGGCTGGTGTTCTTCTCGCGTTATGGGGGGTCGAGCTATTGAAAACAAGAGCTATTGAAAACAATCGGTGCGCAAACCGTGCCGCGGCTGCACGAAGTGAACATCGATCTCGTTGTGTTAGGCGTAACGCTGGCAATTTGCGTCGGCACGGGAATCATCTTCGGTCTCGCTCCCGGTCTGGCCAGCTCGCGGCCGGAGCTCACCGAGGCACTCAAGGAAGGTGGCCGAAGTTCGACCGTAGGCACAAGGCGCAATCGTTTGCGCAACGGGCTCGTCATCGCCGAAGTCGCGCTGGCGCTGGTGCTGCTCAGCGGCGCGGGGCTTCTCATTAAAAGTTTCGTGCGCCTGCAAAACGTGAATCCCGGTTTCAATCCGCGTAACGCGCTGACGTTCGAGATTTCGCTGCCTAAAATGCAATATTCCGACGACGCATCGTTCGTCCGTTTCAACACCGAAGCGCAACGTCGAATCGCAGTATTGCCGGGAGTACAGGCTGCCGGGTTCAGCACGATCCTGCCGCTTGCCGGCACGAACAGCGATTCGTCTTTTGCGATTGAAGGGCGGCCTTCAGACAAAAACAGCCCGAGCCCTGATGAAGAAAGACGCGAGGTTTCTCCAGATTACTTCCGTACTCTTGAGACACCCTTGATCAAAGGGCGGTTTTTTACCGATGCGGACAATGCAGATGCGCCGCTCGTCATAATCGTCAATCAGGCGTTCGCGAAAAAATTCTGGCCTAACGAGGATGCGCTGGGCAAACCGATCATGATGGGTGGAATGTCTGACGATCCGAAGTGGATCACGATCGTGGGAATTGTCGGTGACTTGCGCCATTTCGGATTGGATATCGATCCCAAGCCTGAGATGTACGTCCCATTCGCGCAGAGCGCATATTTTACGACGATTTACGTAGTCAGGAGTAACCAGGATCCGCGAATTTTGCTTGCAGCGATCCGGCGCGAGATCCAGGCAATCGATCCTGCGGTGCCTCTGGCGAATGTACGCACATTCGAGAACGTAATTGGCGATTCGGTCGCGCCACGACGGCTGTCGGTCGTTTTGCTCGGAGTCTTTGCAGGCGTCGCGGTGCTGCTGGCAAGCGTCGGCATTTATGGCGTGATGTCATTTCTCGTCGTTCAACGCACACACGAAATCGGTGTCCGAATGGCGCTCGGCGCGCAACGCAGTGATGTGCTGAAACTGGTTCTCTTCCGTTCGCTTAAGTTGATTTCAGCCGGAACAATCATCGGCCTCGTCGTCGCCGTAATGAGTACCCGCACGTTGCGAGCGTTGCTCTACAGCATGAGCGCATTCGACACGGCGACATTCGCATTGATGACCATTCTACTTGGCGCCATAGCGCTGGCGGCAAGTTATTTGCCGGCAATACGCGCAACCAGGGCCGACCCAATGGTCGTGCTCGGTCACAATACCTGACAACTTATGATCAAGCTCCGCCTTCTCGAACGCAGATACCCGTTAGGCAAAGAGAAGTTTTTCTACGTCCTGCGCGATATCAATCTGGACATCGCCGAAGGCGAATTTGTTTCGATCATGGGTCCGTCTGGCGCTGGTAAGTCGACGCTGTTGCACATTCTCGGGATGCACGATCACGGCTGGGAAGGTGAATATTTTTTGAACGAAACGGCCGTTCATCATTTGAAACCCAAAGAGCGCGCCACACTCAGAAACGAGCAAATCGGTTTCGTGTTTCAGCAGTATCATTTGCTCGACGATCTCACGGTTTACGAGAACCTCGAGATCCCGCTTTCATATCGCCGTTATAGTAAAAGCGAGCGCGCCGCATTAGTGGCGGACGCGCTCGACCGGTTTCAGATCGTTGGGAAAAAGGATTTGTATCCGCGTCAGCTATCTGGCGGACAACAACAACTCATAGGCGTGGCCCGGGCCATCATCGCTGAGCCGAAGCTTCTGCTAGCCGACGAGCCGACGGGGAACCTGCACTCCACTCAGGGCGAAGAAATCATGGAGCTGTTTCGCAAGCTCAATGACGAAGGAATGACCATCGTGCAGGTCACACATTCGGACAAAAACGCTTCGTATGGGAAACGCGTCATTCAATTGCGCGATGGTTGGATAGTTAACAAATAGCGGGAGAGATTTGCCATGATTCTAGATTTTTATTCCCGCACGCCGCGCTACACGCGTCGATCCAGTAGCCGCGCTTCGTTATGAATAGTTTTCGACTCGCGCTGCGGCAGTTGCGCAAAAATCCGGGTTTCGCGGCGGTGGCGATCGTGACGCTCGCTCTCGGAATCGGCGCGAACACAGCAATCTTCAGCATCGTTAACGCAGTTCTTCTTCGGCCGCTGCCGTATCCCGACGCGGACCGGATCATGGTTCTGAATGAATCTTCTGGTCCCGGCCAGGATTATTCGGTCGCCTTGCCCGATTATTTTGATTGGCGAAACGACAACACAGTTTTTGAGCATCTCGCCGCAACTCATAAGGAATCGCGCAATCTCAGCGGAATTCCGGGCCGCGATCCGGAACGCGTTTCATGCGCGGCGGTCACGCAAAACTTTTTCAATATCATCGGACTGCCGCCGCAGATCGGGCGGACGTTTAGCGAAGGATTTACGTTTGGGGCAAGCTCAAGCTCGGCGTGACGGTTGAGCGGGCACGGACGGAAATGAAGGGGATCGCGGCGCGTCTAGAGAAAATGCATCCGGACACAAACCGCGGCGAAACAGCCGTCGTTACTCCGTTGCTTGATAATCTGGTCGGCAAGTACCGGACGAATCTCGGACTGCTACTCGGAGCTGTCGGTCTCGTTCTGTTAATTGCTTGCGCCAATCTAGCCAATCTATTCGCCGCGCGAGGTGCGGCCCGAGCTAGAGAATTCGCGATCCACGCTGCGGTCGGAGCGACCCACGGCCAAATCATCAAAAAGCTTTTGGCCGAAAGTTTTTTAGTAGCGCTTCTTGGCGGAGCGCTTGGCTTTTTCTTTGCGGTTTGGGTTCGCAACGGATTAGTCGCGCTGAGTCCAGGGGACGTTTCTCGGTTTCAAGAAGTTTCCTTTGATCTGCGTGTACTGGGATTCACCTTTCTGGTCGCATTGGTCACCACGTTGCTTTTCGGATTATGGCCGGCATGGCAGGCCTCGCACGCGGACGTCCAGGTTGCATTGAAAGAAGGGTCTTCAGGGACTGGCGAATCGCCATCGGCTAAGCGTGCTCGGGATTGGCTGGTGATTAGCGAAATTGCACTCACCATCACTTTGTTGGTCGCTGCAGGCTTCGTTCTCAAAAGTTTTTCGCGGCTGCAATCGCTCTCGCTGGGTTACGAGCCACGCGCTCTTTTCACCGCACGTTTCGAGTTGCCGTGGCGTGTCTACAACAACCGCGACAAGATTGACGTATTCGCCAAAGCACTTCTCGACAAAGTGCGCACGATTCCCGGTGTGCGAAACGCGGCGATCAGTTCGAACGGGCCACTCATGGGCGGCTGGCAAACTGGCTTTTGGCGCGAAGAGAACCCGCGTCCGCAACCTTCGGATATGCTGAACAGCGATCTTGAAGTGGTCGGCGGCGATTATTTTCAGACGCTCAAAGTGCCGCTTGTTCGCGGCCGTACGTTCAACGAGCGCGACACAAAAGATTCGCCACGGGTCATTATTATCGACCAAGCGATGGCCGAACAATATTTTCCCGGCGAAGATCCAATCGGCAAGCGCCTCGGAGTTGACGCCGGCAACGATAATGAGGGCTGGGTCATGAGCGAGATCGTCGGCGTCGTCGCAAAAATGCGTTTTCACGCGGTTGACGAAATGGCCCCGCTGCCGGTGATCTACTGTTCGTTAGGGCAGGCCCAGCGAACAAGCCTCACGCTCTTCATAAGATCGACAATGGCCTCTGCGTCGCTCGAGCGCGCGATTCACGACGCCGCAACCTCCATCGATCCCTCGCTACCGATGTTCGATGCGCATCCGATGACCGATCGCGTGCGCGAAACTTGGGGAAGCCACCGCCTGCTCAGTTTTCTTTTCTCTGTCTTCGCGGGACTCGCGCTTACGCTCGCGACTATCGGTCTCTACGGGCTTCTCGCTTACACGACGCTTAAACGCGTCCGTGAAATCGGCATTCGACTGGCACTTGGCGCCCAGCCAAACCAAATCCGAATGCTCGTGCTTACGCGTGGAATGCAATTGCTCTTGATTGGATCGACAATCGGATTGATCGCCGCGGTCGCACTTTCGCGCGCATTGCAGAGTGTACTTTTCGAAGTCGAAGGCATCGATCCGCGGATTTATTTCGGCGTCGGGCTGCTTCTTTTCATCGCGACGTTCCTGGCTTCGTGGTTACCGGCACGCCGCGCGTCGCGCGTTGATCCCGTTATTGCCCTTCGTGCCGAATGAAAACGGTGCGACAACTTCTGGGGAGTGCGGGCGCCTCGCCCGCTGTGTCGTGCGTCTCGCGCGACACGACTCGAACGCGTGCAAGAGACACAGACGTTCGACCGATCGTAGGTTTTTGGCGGGGCGCCAAAAACAGCGGGCGAGGCGCCCGCGCTCCCCATCATAATCGCCTAACGAATTACGAACCTTTATGATATCCGACTTCAAATACGCGCTCCGGACACTGGCTAAAACGCCAGGATTCACCATCATCGCCGTGGTTACGCTCGCGCTGGCCATCGGTGCGAACACAGCAATCTTCAGTTTGATAAACGATTTGTTTCTGCGCGGCCTGCCGTTCAAGGAGCCGTCACGCATCGTCCACCTGTACGCTGGCGACAAGTCGCGCAATCTGGTCGATATCGCGATCTCCGCGCCGCGCTTTCAACATTATCGTGAAGGACAGACGCTCTTTGACGGCTTCGCTGGAGAGAGTTTGTTCGCCTTTACGCTTACCGGTGTGGGCGACCCCGTCCAGGTTTTCGGCGGGCGAGTGACATCTAATTACTTCGATGTCCTTGGCGTTCGTCCGATCCTCGGCCGGAATTTTCTGGCCGGGGAAGAAGAGGGCGTCGATGTGGCGCTGGTCACGAAAACGTTCTGGCAGAAGCGGCTCGGTGGCGATCCGAATATAATCGGACGCAGCATTACGCTGGACGGAACGCCGCACACCATCGTCGGCGTATTGCCGAACATGCCGGCACTATGGTTCGGGCCGAACCCGTTCGTGGGCGAGGTTTGGACGACAAAACCCTTTCAGCTTCCAGGATTCTCGTACGAACGCATGATGCGTGGCACGGGGTTTCTGCGCGTGATCGGCCGGATCAAGCCTGGTTTGACGGTCGAGCAGGTGCGTGCCGCGCTGCCAACGCTGGAGCAAGGTTACCGCACGCACTACTCGACCAACATTGACAGCACAGCCGAAACGTCAGTCAAAACGCTTCCACAGGATGTGACCGAGAATATTCGCGCCGGCTTCGCGACGCTTTTCGCGGCGGTTTGCTTTGTATTGCTCATCGCGTGCAGCAATGTCGCAAATCTTTTGCTGGTTCGTTTCAGTGGGCGCCGTCGGGAAATCGCGCTCCGGATGGCGATCGGTGCATCGCGCAGCAGCATCGTTAGGCTATTCGTTTGGGAAAGTCTGCTGGTCAGCGTCTTTGCCGGTGCGCTAGGTGCCTTCGCGGCGTGGCGGCTTGTGCCGCTCGTTCCCAAGATGGCATCGAATTTTCTTCCGCTTGAGGGAAACACTGCGAGCAGTCTTTCGCTTGAGGTGCTCGCTTTCACCATTGGATTGTCAATTTTAACAGGGCTGGTGATGGGAATTTATCCGGCGCTTCAAGCGTCTCGCGCCGATTTGGTAGGCAGCTTAAAAGAAGGCGGACGCGGAACGAGTGGCAGCGTACGGCAACAGCGCTTTCGCAAGATTCTAATCGGTGCGCAGGTGGCGCTTTCGGTGACGTTGCTTGCTGGCGCGGCGCTGCTGATCACGAGCTTTATTCGACTGACACAGCAGAATCTCGGCTTTCAGCCTCACAACCTTTGGGTAGGCGCAATCAATTTACCGATCGCGCAATACGCAGACCAGGCGTCGCGTCAGCGTTTTGTCGAGCGAACCATCGCCGCGTTGCGCGATACGCCAGGCATCGAAAGTGCTACAGTTAGCAGCGATATTCCGCTGAACGGTGGGAATCGCACCCTTTACGCCCGTGCGGATCGCGAAGTGCCGCCGACGGAACGCCGGGCCAACTCGCCGAGTCACGATATCGCGCCGGGATATCTGAAGACCTGGGGAATTCCACTTATCGCCGGACGTGCTTTTGACGAACACGATGTCGCCGGAGGCCGAAACGTCTGTCTGATCAGCCAAACTGGGGCAAAGAAGGTTTTCCCGAACGAAAATCCCATCGGCAAGACGCTACTCGTGACCAGCAACAGCACTCCCGTGGAAATCGTTGGAATTATCGGCGACGTGCGTTCGCAACGCATCGCTGAACTGCCCGAAATGGAATTTTATCTGCCGTGGGCGCAGGAAAACTTTCCATTCCTTAATATCGTAGATCCGGGCATCGCGATTGCCATCCCCCAGATGATGGACACCGTCGTGGCGCAGGCGCGGGGACAAGCGCGCCTGATGATGTGGCTGCTCGGAATTTTTGCCGGTGTTGCAGTGTTGCTTGCGAGCATCGGAATTTACGGCGCCGTTGCGTACAGCGTGGAACAACGCACTGGCGAGATCGGAGTGCGCATGGCACTCGGCGCGCAAACCCGCGACGTGTTGCACTTGATTGTGAACCAGGGAATGAGACCAGTGGTTATTGGGCTGGCGATCGGAATTGCGTCGGCGTTCGCCCTTGGCCGTTTGCTGACATCGCAGCTTTACGAAGTTTCAGCGCACAATCCGGCGCTGCTTGCCGCTTCAACGGTTTTGCTCGCGACGATCGCATTGATTGCGTGTCTGGTCCCGGCGCGACGAGCCGCACACGTTGATCCGATCCAGGCGCTACGCACGGAGTGATATGCGCGATTTGAAAATTCGACTTCGCTGGCTCGTTCCAAACGCGCTTTTGCTTCGAGGAGCGCTTGCGTTCCGGCTTCGTTTGAATATCCGTGGCACTTCGCTGTCTCATATCTAACTCCGAACCTTCTATGGATTTGCGTTTCGTAATTTCTCTCATCGTTGCGGCGCTCAGCACTCCGGCAATTTTCGCGCAGGAAACGAATCAGCCGACTGTGAACGAACTTGTCGCAAAGAACATCGAGGCCAAGGGCGGCGCGACCGCGCTGAACAGCCTCCAAACGCTGCGCTCAACCGGCAAGATGCTGGTACAACAGGGCCAGATCGAGCTTGGCTATCTCCAAACAAAAAAGCGTCCGGATGAAGTGCGCACCGAGGCTTCGCTCCAGGGCATGACGCAGATCGAGGCGTATGACGGCAAGGAAGGCTGGAAAGTGTCACCATTTTTCGGACGCAAGGATCCCGAGCGCATGTCGGCTGATGATGTGAAAGCCCTGGTGGAAGATACCGAGATCGATGGTCCATTGGCCGATTGGAAAACAAAGGGCAGCACTGTTGAATATCTCGGAACCGAGGATGTCGACGGGACGCCCGCGCACAAACTGAAAGTCGTGCGAAAGAACGGCGACGTCAGTTTTGTCTATTTGGATCCTGATCACTTTCTTGAGATCCGAATCGTGACGCAACGAGTGCGACACGGGGCGCACGAGGAAGTCGAGACCGATCTCGGCGATTACGAAAAAGCCGGCGGCGTATTTGTTCCGACGTCAATCGAGGTCGGACGCAAGGGCGCACCGGACAAACAAAGAGTCGTCGTCGATAAAGTCGAAGCCAACGTGCCGGTGGATGACACGATATTTCATTTCCCCGGCCAAATAACTGTCCCCCACCCACAGCGTTGAGCTTCCGCAAAACCGAATTAGCACTCTATGAATTTCGCACGTAATGCTTTTGAACTGCGATGCGTTCTCGCATCGCTTTTTCTTTGCGCCATTCCTGTTTACGCAGCTGACACTACATTCAATTCGGCGAGCATTTCCGGGCTCGGGGCGCGCAATATCGGCTCAGCAGCAATGAGCGGACGCATCTCCAGCATCGCGGGAGTGCACGAGCCATCGGGCAAGATCACGCTCTTTGTGGGTTCGGCCAGTGGCGGCGTTTGGAAATCCGACGACAGCGGAACGCGTTATCGCCCGATATTCGACGAACAAGCTGTGCAATCGATCGGTGCCATCGCGCTCGACCCGAAGAATTCAAAAAACGTTTGGGTCGGCACCGGTGAATCGTGGACGCGCAACAGCGTGTCCATTGGCGACGGAATCTACAAATCCACCGATGGCGGTGAAACGTGGTCGCGTGCTGGCTTGGAGAAATCCGAACGCATCGCACGGATTGTGGTTGATCCAAGAAACAGCGACACGGTGTTCGTTGCGGTTCCTGGCGCATTGTGGAGTGATTCGCCCGACCGCGGTCTGTACAAAACGACTGACGGCGGCAAGACGTGGCAGCAAGTTCTCAAGGGCGCGAATCTTTCGACAGGTTGCACCGATGTCGAGATTGACCCGAGTAATCCCGATATCATGTTTGCCGCGATGTGGGATTTCCGGCGCAAAGGCTGGGAATACCGCTCGGGCGGCGCAATTCCGACGGCGCCTTCGGCCAGTGGATTGTTTCGTTCGACCGATGGTGGCAACACTTGGACGGAGATTACGGAGCAGACTAACAAAGGTTTCCCCAAGAAACCGTATGGACGTTTGGCGGTGGCGATCGCCCCATCGAAATCGCAACGCGTTTACGCGTTTGTCGAATCGCCGGAGAGCGCGTTGTTTGTTTCGGACGACGGCGGTGCGACGTGGGAGAAACGCGACAAAAGCCAGTGGATGGTCTGGCGTCCGTTCTACTTCGCGACCCTGATTGTTGATCCCAAAAATCCAGACCGCCTGTTCAAGCCCGATGGGTCATTGATTGTCAGCGAGGACGGCGGGAAGAGCTTTGCGGTAGTAGGCGGCTTCCAAGGCGCGCACGGGGACGCGCACGATGTCTGGATCGACCCGACGAACTCACAAGTCGTATTCGTAGGTGATGACGGCGGGATGTGGTACTCGTACAACGGCGGCAGCAAATGGTGGAAAGGAGAAAACCTGCCGGTGTCGCAGTTCTATCATGTGAGCGTGGACGAGAAGGATCCGTACCAAGTGTATGGCGGATTGCAGGACAACAGTTCGTGGGTAGGTGATTCGCAGTACCCGGGCGGCATCACCAATCATCGCTGGGAAAACATGTACGGCGGCGATGGATTCTGGATGTTCCAGGACCCGGCTGACCCTGATTACATCTATGCCGAATACCAGGGCGGCGAGATTGGCCGAGTCAATCGCAACACGCATCAGGGTCGCAACATCAAGCCACGACCAAACTACAATGAGAAACTCCGGTGGAACTGGAATACGCCGATCGCGCTTTCGCCTAACGAAAAGGGAACAATCTATGTCGGCGCGCAATTCCTGTTCCGCTCACGCGATCACGGACAGACGTGGGACCGCATTTCGCCCGACTTGACCACCAACGATCCGGAAAAACAAAAGCAAGAGCAATCGGGCGGTGTGACGGTGGATAATTCGTCGGCCGAAATGCACACGACAATTTATTCCATTAGCGAATCGCCCAAGCAGAAGGGACTGATCTGGGTCGGCACTGATGATGGCAACATTCAGCTCACGCGCGACGGCGGTAAGACGTGGACTAACGTCGTCGGCAACGTTCCTGGGTTGCCGAAGAACTCATGGGTGAGCTGGGTGCAGGCCAGCAACTTCAATCCCGGCACGGCTTACGCCGCTTTTGATCGGCATACTTTTGGCGACATGGCGCCGTACGTTTTCAAGACCACTGATTTCGGTCAGACCTGGACGCCCCTCATCACTGCTCAGGACCCGAAGAGCGTTCGTGGATACGCGCATGTGATTAAAGAAGATTTGGTCAAGCCAGATCTTCTTTTCGTCGGCACGGAGTTTGGACTGTGGATTTCGATTGATGGCGGAAAAAGCTGGGCGCAATTCAAGGGCAACCATTTTCCTGCCGTTGCCGTTCGCGACCTGGCGATTCACCCACGGGATAACGATCTGGTTCTCGGTACGCATGGGCGCGGCATCTGGATAACAGATGACATTACGCCACTGCGCGCGTTAGCGCCGGATTTGTTGAAGCAGGATGTTGCGTTCGTTTCGGCGCGGCCGGTCCAACAGCGCATCGAGGGCCAGGGTGGATGGGCCAATGGCGACGCGGTTTTTGTTGGCGAGAATCCGCCTGATGCCGCCGTGATCAATTATTATCAGCGCGAGCGTCATTTGTTTGGAAAAATGAAACTCGAAATTTTGGATTCATCCGGGCGTGTTGTTGACCAGTTGCCGGCCGGCAAACGGCCGGGATTGAACCGGGTGATGTGGACGATGCGGGCAAAACCGCCGCGTGTGCCGCCTGCTGCACAAATTGCCGGTGCTGGGATACGCGGCCCGCGGCTCGTGCCGCGTGATTATACGGTGCGCCTAACGAAGGCCGGAAAGGTTTACGACACGAAACTGACGGTCGGGCTTGATCGCCGGGCGAAATTCAGCGCAGCAGATCGCAAAGCGCAGTTCGATGCGGCGATGCGAGTAGTTGGCTTGTTTGGCGACGAAAGCGCGCTCATGGATCGGATTATCGGCTTGCGACAGGCACTTGCGCAAACGGGTGCCGCAGTGCCGGAAGGCGATCCGCTTCGCAAGCAGATCTCCGATTTCGACGGGAAAGTGGACGCAGTGCGAAAGAAGATCGTCGCCACGACCGAAGGTGGCGCAATCACGGGCGAGGAACGTTTGCGTGAGCACACCGACCAGCTTTACGGAGCAATTCTCAGTTACGAAGGCAAACCGTCCGCCTATCAGATCACTTACATCGACACGCTCCGACGCGAACTCGATGATGTGACAAAACAATTCGATCAACTCCTCGCGCAGGACCTGCCCGCATTAA
>WNGA01011732.1_pt1 | contig 13395 bp, 7 predicted proteins | sample 5400061 | NCBI WGS metagenome assembly WNGA01 (sample SAMN13153366, study PRJNA577476) | soil metagenome | isolation source: 100 cm soil or saprolite under grassland replicate 2 | place: USA:California | collected 2016-06-15 | reverse complement strand
GCCAGCGCCTGGGGCATGAAGCTTAGTTCGACGAAAGGCTTCATGCCGATGTCCAGGATTGAATCGTACAGCGTATCGATGTATTGGAAGTTGTAGATTGGTCGGCCCTGCTTGTCTTCGCTGTAGACGCCTAACTCGTCCTGTAGCAAGCCGTGAAAGCGGATATACTTGAAGCCACACTCGTGATGGACCAGGGCGAGATCTTTCTGCCAGTCGGCGCGTAATCCTTCGGCCGCACGGCCGGCGCCCACAACTTCACGGAAAAATGTGTTGTGCTTGCCTTTTACGCGGGAGTAGCTGACTTCAATCACTCGTTTCGGCTCAAAGCTGTCGTGATCGGCTACATTCTGAGCGCCGACGTTGAATGATCCGGGGAGGAGTAAATACCACAGCGCGACTGCGCCATACAGAAATTTCTTTACGCGATCCATTATCGAATGCGACTAGCGTCAGCAGAGAGCGCGACGACATCAACATCTCCGGAGCCGGTATCTGCGAGACGGCCTAATACCAAAACAAAACGGTCACTTCCGCATCATAGTCAACCCAGGCCAGTCATCCGTGCGAAATGGAGACGCGGGCATGCCGGACTGGTTATAGAGATTACACACCGGATTGTCAGCCCAGGCGTACCGTACGGCTACCGGATGCGTTACGCCTTTGTTCCAAACAACGACCGTGTCACCTTCAATGCTCGCTTCTGCCCAAACAAATTTGTGATCTGAACCGGCGATTGCGAAGCCCTTGGGTGGTCCTCCATCAGAGGTTTTTAATCCCCCATCGAGATGCTTGAACTTAACTTGAATCTTGTCGTCTTTGACTGAAAATGAATCGTAAAGTGGACCAGACGATTCGACTTTCTGGTGATAAGTTTCGGCCAAAGCCCAAGCCGCCAGCCGCTTACCGACGTCAAGCTTGTTACGTGGATGAATGTCGTCCGGCTCGCCAATATCGATGATCACCGCCATGCCTGTGTTGGGCTCGTGCAGGGTCATTGTCTGCGCCTCGCGCAGCTCGGCCCATTCGCTGTCTCCCGGCTCAGACTGGACCGGGTGCCAATTGGCGAGTTGTACGAAATAGAAAGGAAAATTGCCCTGGCCCCACGCCGCGCGCCAATCGCGGATCATCGTCGGGAAGAGCGTCCGATATTGGTAAGCGCGGCCGGCGTTGCTTTCGCCCTGATACCAAATGGCGCCGCGAATTGCGTAGGGCGCGAGCGGCGCGATCATCGCATTGTAGAGAACGCTGGGACTATTCTGATTTGCCGGTCCCGGGAGTTCCGGACGTGATCCATAATCTGGCTTTTTTGGTTCCAGCGCCAGTTCGACTTTGTAGTTCCAGGGACCAGCCAGAGAAATCGCGTCAGTTTCTTTCGCACCCACCGGAGCCAGCGCCATCAGGTCCGTGCGGCCAAAGCCGCCTTCGCCGGCGCGGTCAAAAACGCGCACTGCAATCAGGTTGCGGCCAGCGCGTACAAGCGCGCCGGGAATCTTGTAGTCCCTCGGCACCAGGTAGCTATTCGGCGTATCGTTGCCTGTCGCGCCGACGCGCGTGCCGTTGAAGTAAGTGATATCGAAATCATCGATCGCCGTGAGCTTCAGCTCCAGAACCTTTCCCGTCCATGACCCGGGCAGTTCAATCTCTTTGCGAAACCAGACTGCGCCATCGATGACTAGTCCTGCCGTCTCGAAAAACTGCGGTAGATTCATCCGCGTCCAATCCGCCGCGTTGAGCGCTGGATCGGCGTAGCCCAGGGCCTCGCCTTTGTTGCCGGGGTCCTGGTAAAGATTGTTTCGTTCCCATTCAGCCAGCGCGCGTTCGTAATTCTCCCGGCGCTGCGGCGCCCTTTCCAGACTCTTTTCATACCGATCCAGAATCGGCCTGAGGTCAGGGGCCGACGCCAGCGCATCGTGACTGGTCCAGGCTTCCGCCGGTGTACCACCCCAGGAAGTGTGAATCAAACCGAGAGGTGTCTTGAGGCGTTGATAAAGCTCACGTCCGAAGAAATACCCGACGGCGGAAAATTGCCCAACCTGTTCCGGAGTCGTCACCACCCAGTGGCCCTTTATGTCGTCCAGAGGTAAAGCCGCGGTGTTTTTCTGTACCGTGAAGAGATGAATCTCTGGATAGTTGGCCTGTGCCATTGCTTCGGCGCCGCCGGTGGCGTTCACTAACGGAAACTCCATGTTGGATTGGCCGGAGCAGATCCAAACATCGCCGACGAGCACGTTTTTGAAAGTCAACGTGTTGCTGCCGGCGATCGTAAGCACGAATGGACCACCAGCTTTAAGCGGCCCAAGCAACGTTTGCCAATGACCCTGCGCGTCAGTTGTCGCGCGCTCTGTTCGTCCGGCAAAAGTAACAGTGACACTCTCGCCCGGTTTGGCCGTACCCCACACGCGCACTCTGCGGCTCTGTTGCAGGACCATATTGTCGCCAACGATCGAAGGCACATGGACCTCAGCCTGCACCCGTTGCCCAATCAAGGGGAAAGAGCAAAAGACTAAAATGAATAGAAGAAGTTTACGCATGGCTTTCTCTGGTACTCGAGCAAGGTTTATCTGGCTTTCGCAGCAGATTTTACTACTTGAGAGGTCTGGTCCGCATTAGTTGCGGGTTTTTCCGCAGGCCTCGGCTTTAGTCGTGATACATGAAGCTGAGTCACTCCGGCCTCGTCTGTTCCAACATTCTTCAGGTTGAAGCACGACGATTCGTCGCCACCGCACCAGGAAAACTGCACGCCGCGGTTGCTAAGAAGGCTCATCTAACCCTTGACGCAGTAACGTGCATTAATCAGACGGCTCTTCTGACTGCTTCAAGCCAACAGCAGATAATGTGTAGAACAGAATTGCCACCAACACGACGTACTGAAACCCCAGCAGCATCGAGCTATACTCGGCCAACCCGCCAACCATGGCTCCGGCAATATTGAAGCCAAAGGCGCGGTCAGGCTCGGCGGTCCGCTTAAATGACGCAGCAAAGATCACACCGGCAAACAGAATCGGCGCAAACACCAAACTGCATGATCCGATCACCTGCAGGCTCCGGCTCATTCCCAGAAAGAAATCCAGGGGTACCGCAGTGTTCGCCACCAGCGTCAGCAACAGACCCACGTAATAGGGCCACAGTCGCTCAGGCCGGAACCTCAGGGTCAAAAGATTGGCGAGCAGGATCATCACCAACACGGCAAAGAAAACGACTGAGTTGACGATCCAGGTGCTGCCAAACAGCAAGGCCATAGTGACCACTGCTTTGGTCTCGACAAGCATGAACCCTGCACCCAGCAGGAAGAGCTGAACGCTGAGTGACAAACTGTTGCGGCGAGCGCCGGCGCTAATCTCCGTCCTGGCATCCGTGACTTTTTTGAGTCGAGGCAGGAACAGAAAGATGAGCAACAATGCCAATCCGATCATGATTACCATGCCTCTCAGGCTAAGTGTAGGTATCATCGGCTTACGCAAATACAAGAACGGCCAATCGTCGGTAGCAGAACGCAGTCCCTCGGCAGGAGGCAACACTGTCGCCAATCCGAAGTGCTGCCAGTGAGTCGTTCCTTGCTGTGGTCTATCAGGAGTTTGTTGCGACGAAATTGCTACTAATCCAGATTGGAAACCATTTGGTGATTCCGGTCCCGGCGGCTGATCGTCGCGCAGAAAGTAATCGGGCTGGCCGGCAAAGGCATTCCGCAAATCGGAGGTCGCGCCGGCGAAGAAAACTGTGAAATCACCAAAGGTTGCTCGGTCAGGCTCAATTACTTTCCGGTAAGGCAGCGTCAACACTAATGGATTGCCGGCGCCGAAAACCTCCTCCAGCCCTTTTTGCAAGCGAGCAGCCAGCCAGCCCTGACGAAAATAGTTATAGATCACAAAATTGCCTTCAGGCTTGAGGTGACGGCGGACATCTTCATAAGCCTCGCGCGTGAACAGAAAACTTTCAAGGCGAATATTGCTATAGCCGCTGTGCAACACCAGCGAGTCCACCAAGGCATAGATGATCAAGTCATATTTACGCTTAGTCGAGCGTAGAAAGTTACGGCCATCATCCAGATGAATCTCGACGCGTGGATCCTGATAGGGATTATCGGGATGATACTGTTTTCCCAGGCGATTAATCGCCGGGTCGATCTCAACCGCGTCCACGTGTCTGGCGCCCCACTGCAGCGCCCGGCTGACATCGTTCCCGGATCCGGCTCCAATGATCAGCACATCTGCAAAGGCCGGCCTTCCCACATCTCGATTCAGCAGATGAGGCAAAGCATAGGCTGGAAAATTCTCGTTTCGCGAGACCATCTGCTGGTGATAGATCAGATTTACCGAAAGAGACAAGTCGGCTTGCTTGAAATCGATTCTGTAGTAAGGTGACCAGAATTGCTGGACAGGGCGCTGGCCTTCATACTGATCAAGTGTGGGCACTAAGGCTGCCAGCCAGACGACTACCACCAACAGCAAAGCGATCAGCGGCGCCAGACCTACCAGCCGTCTGCGAAGGCGATGGCGAGGTGAGATGAAATAGAAATAACCCAGCCCGGCCGCAACCAGTAAGAACCACCAGAACGACGACAACTCCAGCCATGAGCAAGCAGCAAACAACATAATGCCTGCGATGCTGCCCATGATGTTCAAGGTGTAAGCCTGCACGCGATTGGGCCAACGTTTCAGGCCTCGACCCAATTCCTGTCCGGGACCAATGAATGCCAGTGCGATCACAATGAAAAAGAAGCCGCAGAGAACTTCGATGGGGATTGCATAGTGTGACAGATCGCCGCTGTGGTATTCGGTGCCGAAGAAGATTTGCTGCGGTGACGCTTGATTGCCCACATCTACGAACTTGATGAATGAGCCGCTGCTGATCTCAACCGCATGCGCAGTCGCCAAAGCAATAACGAGCAGCAGCGGCGTCCACATCAGGTAGTTTCGCGGGTGACGGGCAGCCAAACAGCCCACCGACATCCCCAGGAAACAGGCCAGCAGCATAACGTTTGTAAAAAACGTCAGGTAAAGAACATGGGCCGGAAACCAGCGGATGCAAGCCAGTTCCAGGAACAGAATTACGAGGCTTATTAAGAACAAACCAAAGCCGTCGCCGAGGCGCGAGAAACTCCGCGGTTCGTTGTTAGGTAAGGGAATGGAGCTCACAGGGCCTTTCATCGCGTAGTGGACCATCAAACCAGAATTGGCTGAAGGTCAAGTTGGGCGAGTGCGAACTACTCACTGAATGTGAGTCAGCATTTCCACCAAAGCCTCAGGCGCTGACCACTGGGCGTTGTGATCCGCCGTCAACTGCTGGACGGGCCAGCCGCGCTCCCTGGCGCGCTGTGCCTGCGGCCAAAAGTCGTCGTCTTTGGCTTCCTTACCTGCATCCACTGTGAGGATGTAAGTAGCAGGAAGCTTAAGAGCGGCTTTGTTCTTTAGCGCGATCGGCTCGGTAAATGTTTTCAGGGGTTGCGGTACGTCGTGCGGAGGCGGCTGATCCGGTTTGACCCAGGGTGGCACAATAAAATCGCCTTTGATCATCGTCTTCACCCGCTCGCTGTGCGCGCCAACAAGACTCATCACACTCTCGCCGTCGTTCGGCACCATCGCGTCTACATAAACCATTCTGAGTATTCGATCAGGCACGCGATCGGCCACACCGGTGATGACCATCCCACCGTAGCTGTGGCCCATAAGGATGATGTTATGAAGGTCTTCGTACAGTATCGTGTTGACAACATCATCGATGTGCGTGCTCAAGCCGATATCGGTTCTGGCCAAATGCACGCGCTCACCCAGACCCGTTAGCTGCGGGCGATAGACGGTGAAGCCCTTTTCACGAAGCAGTGCCTCGACTTTGCGAAAAGCCCAACTGCCACCCCACGCACCGTGAACGATGACTATGGTGGGCTTCGAGGATGGTTCCGGCCTTTGAGTCTGAGCCGCGGTAGTAACCGCCATTACCAATAAAAGAATGAGACGGCCCGTTATAAAAACTGCGCGACCAATCTTCATGGGATTCCCTCCTCCCGCTTCCTCGGCGGGCTGTGCGACATGCGAACAGGCACCTCTTCGCGCGGGTTCATTTCGTATCGGAGTTGCTTACAAACGCAATGCGTTTACTGTCTGGTGACCACGACGGAACATTGATCGTACCCTGCCCACCGTATACGTAAGCGACGACTTTGGCAGGGCCGCCGCCGGCCGACATCAGGCGGATGTAAACGCGTTTATAGAATGGATGATCCTCAGGCCTAACGTCTTTAAGAAAAGAAAGGAAGACGATCCATCTCCCATCCGAAGAGATGTGTGGAAACCAATTGTTGAATTCGTCATTCGTTACCTGTTCCTGCCCGCCGCCGTCGGGTTTCATTCGCCAGAGTTGCATCAAGCCCGTGCGTGTCGAGTTGAAGTAAATGTACTTTCCGTCTGGTGTGTATTCGGGACCGTCATCCAGTCCCGGCCTGTTGGTTAGGTTCGTCTCTGTGCCGCCGGCGGAGGGGATTTTGTAGATGTCGAACTCGCCGTCTCGTTGCGCCGTGTAGATCAGGAACTTGCCATCGGGCGACCAGCCGTGCAAGTAAGAAGGTCCAGTTGTCGTAATCCTTTTCGGCGTTCCGCCTTGCACGGGCATCGTGAACACATTCGACTGATTCTGTTCTTCCTTGATGTGATTGCTGATGGCGAGCAGCTTGCCGTTGAACGACAGCACGTGATCGTTGTTGTTGCTGATGGCAAAACCGGTATTGAGTTCTTTTGGCGTTCCTGAGGCGAGATCGAATCGGTACAGCCGGCCGTTGCGGTTATAGATCAGCGACTTTCCGTCTCGAGTCCAATTCGGCGCCTGTAGAGAATCCGCGACATGGTAGATCGTTCGCCGGCGTCCACTCTCGACGTCCAGGATTTCCAAATCACTGGCAATGTAGTCTCGGTAAGGAACGAAGTTGTCTTTAGCCGGCACCGTGATCCGCACGTTGCTAAACACAGCCTGCTCCACCACATCCTTGTTGTGTGAGCAGACAAACAGGCCCACATAAACTTCATCTCCCAGTATCAGATCCGTGATTTGTTCCGACGTAAACGGATCGCCAAAGCGAGCGACGGACATCGTGTAGGTATTGCCCTTTCGTTCCAACTGCAACACGTCCGCGGCTTTTACGGTGGATATCTTCTCCTCGGTATCAGCACCGTTTGTTCGCCGAAACTGCAGAGACGTTAGACCATCGCCATGGACCACGGCGGTGACGTGAGGCGACTTCGATTCAAGGCTCGAGCGCACGATCCAACCGATCTTTCGATGTGGCTCAACACCCTTGCCGATAAACTGTGCCCGCGTACTAAGAATGAAGTTTCCTTTCAGGCGTTTCCACACCAGATGAAACTCATCTGTGCCGAGCCACATATTCGTGCCGGAACCTGTGACCGTGTATTCCTGCCTGCTGGCGTCGTAGGTAACCGAGCCGGGATGCTTCACCTGGCCCACATCGGCCTGACTATCAAAGATTCCAAGAGCTGGTTGCTGCGAATGAGACGAAATCGTCGAAAACATTAGGCATCCGACAAACGTCAAGGCCGTGATGAAGCTGCAGGTTCCAGCTGTCATGTCTGTTTACCTTTAGTGTGGTTTGGTGGATCTTTCGCAAACTTTGAGTGGCGTTGCTCTCAGTATCCAAAAACTCAATCGGTTGCGAGCGGGCATCTTAACATAAATCATTGCGCGCCATCGGTGCTATGTCAGAAGCAATTGCACTCATCATAGGCCGAGTGCTGGAGCGACAAGGTGCTACCGACGGATGATCGAGATTGTCTATTTCTGTCCCATCTACCGAACGTGAGTGCCGGCATCCGTCGCTACCGCGCTGGGTTCTGTAATCGCTACGCCGTCCCAGCTGCATGAGCAGGTCCGGCAACGCTCCCTTGGCTGTGCCCGACCATTCACCATATTTCATCTTGCTGTTGGATTTCGGTGCGCATACCATGCGCACGCGGCAGTTCATTTCCAGCCTGGAAAAGGTGAATCCAATGCGAAAACTTTGGTCGATCATTGTTCTTTCAATTCTTATCTCGATTGTCGTATGTGCCCTGGGCCAATCGCCCGCAGCGTATTCTGTTCGTTCCCCGGTCGAGGTCGAGGGCCGGGTTGAATCTATCCTTAGCCAGATGACGCTGGAGGAAAAGATCAACCTGCTCGGGGGTGTTGACGATTTTTTCATTCGCGACATCCCGCGTCTCAACCTACCGCGATTGAGAATGGCCGATGGCCCGATCGGCGTCCGCAATTTTGGTCCAGCCACAGCCATGGCTGGGGGAATTGCGCTGACGGCCACATGGAATCCCGCGCTGGCCGAGCGCGTGGGCACGGAGCTTGGACGTGATGCACGCGCCAAAGGCGTGCACTTCCTTTTGGGACCAGGTGTAAACATCTATCGCGCACCTATGAACGGAAGAAACTTTGAGTACTTCGGCGAAGACCCCTTCCTGGCTTCGCGCATTGCCGTCGGTTACATCAAAGGCGTGCAGAGCCAGGGTGTCAGCGCCACCATCAAACATTTCATGGGAAACAACTCTGAGTTTGATCGCCACAATACGGACTCAATCATTGACGAGCGCGCGATGCGAGAGATTTACCTGCCCGTCTTCGAGGCCGCCGTGAAAGAGGCGCACGTCGGAGCCATCATGGATTCGTACAATATAACCAACGGCCTCCATATGTCGCAGAACAAATACCTGCTCAACGACGTGGCGAAGAAGGAATGGGGTTTTGATGGCGTGATGATGTCAGACTGGTTTGCTACCTATGATGGGGTCGAGGCAGCGAACGCCGGCCAGGACCTGGAAATGCCTTTCGGCGCGCATATGAATCAGCAGATCCTCAAGCCGGCGATTGAGCAGGGTAGAGTTTCCGTGGCCACAATCGACGACAAAGTGCGCCGCATTCTGAGCACAGCCGTGCGCTTTGGGTGGCTCGACCGTGATCAGAGGGACTGGTCTATTCCCCGCTACAACCAGATGGGTCGTCAGGTAGCACTCGATGCCGCGCGTCAGGGTATCGTGCTGCTGAAGAACGAACGCGGTCTATTACCACTCAATAAGCAAAAGATCAGATCCATTCTGGTTGTGGGACCGAACGCTTATCCGGCCGTGCCCGTCGGTGGTGGTAGCGGTCGGGTGGAGCCCTTTGCGGCTATCAGTTACCTGCAGGGCATAAGCAATTATCTGGGCACCGCGGTCCAGGTGCATTACGCGCGTGGGGTGCCTTCCCTGGCAGAGTTGGCTGAGGCGACAAGTTTCACCACGTCTGCGAGCAACGGGCAACCCGGTCTCAACGCCGAATACTTCAACAACTTCGAGTTGAAAGGAACTCCGGCAGTGACCCGTATCGAACGACGGATCAACTACGGAACGGGTGCGCGCCTGGCCTTTCCTGATAAAACGATTTCGTCACGGTGGACCGGCTATTACCTCCCGAAAGATTCAGGTTCATATGACGTGTTCGTGCAATCGACGGGTGAAGACGGCGGCGCATACCGCCTTTATGTGGATGACAAACTCATTCTGGACAATTGGACGGCGAACAAGGCTCTCGTTGACTTTGTCACACTTTCGCTTGGGCCTGTGCCGCATAAAGTCGTGCTGGAGCAACGTGGGCGGTCGCAGTGGCTCGGTGGGCGATTAAAATTGGGAATCGTGCGAGCCGGGCAATATGTTGACGCGGAAACGAAGCGACTTGCCGCGCAAGCTGATGTGGTTGTAGTTGCCGCGGGATTCGATCCAGAAACTGAGAGCGAGGGTGCGGACAGGACCTTTGGTCTGCCACCCGGACAAGACGAGTTGATTCAGCAGATGGCTGCAGCAAACAAGAATACGATTGTCGTCATGACCTCCGGAGGCAGTGTGGATATGAACTCCTGGGTCGATCGTGTACCGGCTTTACTCGAGGCGTGGTATCCGGGGCAGGAAGGTGGCACGGCGCTGGCCGAAGTTCTTTTTGGAGATGTGAACCCGTCGGGGCGTTTGCCGATCACCTTCGAACGTCGCTGGGCAGATAACCCGACACACGACAGCTACTATCCTGCGGCGGGCACGAACCGCGTCGTCTATAAAGAGGGAGTATTCGTTGGTTATCGCGGCTATGAGCACAATGGCACGAAGCCACTCTTTCCGTTCGGATCGGGACTCTCCTACACAACCTTCCAGTACAGCAACCTGGCTATTAAACCCTTTGCGAGTGCTGCGCCGCAGGGCGACTCTTCAGGACCGCGCTATGAGGTCTCCTTCGAGGTAAAGAATACAGGGACACGCGAGGGTGCTGATGTCGCGCAAGTATACGTAGGCGTCACGCAAGCGAAAGTCCCACGCCCAGCGAAGGAGCTGAAAGGCTTTGTGAAGGTGAACCTTCGCCCGGGAGAGACAAAAAAGGTATTAATCATACTCGACAAACGTGCGTTCTCTTACTACGACGTAGACTCCCGGCAGTGGCGCGCCGAGCCTGGTGCTTTTGACGTGCTCATTGCTCGCTCGTCGCAGCAGATAGAGTTGCGCGGCAAGCTCACCCTGGCAACGGCTGTACCGGCAGCCGGTAAGTGAATCCCGTACCTGGAGCGCAGACGATGCGGCAGATTCATCGTTGCGCTCCTTTTGATCCGAAGGGCTGCGCGTTTGCTACTGCTTCAAGCTTTTGATTGAGAGTCGGAATCCAGTGGCGTTGGAATTCGGGTTCCACGGTCTGCGCCAGCCTCAGAGCTTTCTCGTATGCAGCTCGCGCCTCAGCGGGTCGTTTCATTTCCATCATCATATCGCCAAGCAAGACCTGTGACGGCACGCAATCGGGATGGACCGCGATCGCCGCTTGCGCTTCTTCTTTTGCCCGGTCTATTTGATTTGCCTCGAATAACTCCCTGGCACGTTGCTCGTGGGCCAACGCAGAGGCCAGCGGGATATCAAAGTGTCCATCGAACACGAAGATCCCATATTGGATTACCGCCGTGGGCTTAACTCTCTGGAATTGATCATAAGGGTTCAGCGGGCCGGGTCCGGTTTCAAAACCTGAGAGAGTGCCGGCGCTAATCAACACCGGCCCATCAATTGAGGCTGGGGCCTCAACCGGCGTCTGGAACCATGGAGTCACCACGGTAGGCAGAAGCTTGCACGGAATTCCATAAGATATTTGTAAGTGTTCGCCGGACCTCCCCATAGTTCGTTGGCATAGGCAATGTAAGTTGGAAAAACTCGCAAAGAGGAGATCGCATGAAACAAAAGCAGTACCGCGATCGCATAACCCCAACGTCGATCACTTCGAATAAGGGTCCAGGCAGCGCCGCCGATGAGAACGGAGAAAAACACATATAACGGCAGGATGTGGCGGACTCCGATATTCAATCCCGAACTCATCGCGACGGCTAAGTGAAACGCCGGAGGCACGATCAGAAACAGAACTTCTCGCCAACGATTCAGCTTGCGCGTCGCGACCGCGCCCACCGCCAGCAACAACAAGATGAGAAAACCAAGCGTGGACTTGATCAAAAACGCTGCGGGAAAGTAGAACCAAACTCCATGGGGATAGACCTTGCCGAAGATATACGTCTGCATGAAGTCTGCGATCTGGCGCACGTCCGTTAACCCGTACAAATATGATTCCGGGAGCAAGTGCCAACGCGCCAACGTTAAGATGGCCCTGGCTTCCCGAGGTTTGAGCTTTTGCGTGTACTCAGCTAACGATGGATTCAACCGCAATCCGGACGGCCTCGCGTCGTAGCGGAATCCGTAAAAAGCCCACAGCACGCCGACAGCGATGACGCCTGTGATAACCAGCGCCACAGCCAATTTGACGGCGGACTTGCTAGTTTTCGCAACTGCGCCGACGCTCCGATCAGCGCTGTGATCGATATTGCGATATTTGGCTTGGCGGCTGCGCAGCAATTCACAAAGCGCCAGCAGTATCAGCATTGGGAATACCAGCAGCCCGGTATGCTTGGCGGCGAGCGCCAGACCCGCCGCCAGACCAACCAGAATCAGACGCCAAACTGAAGGAGATTTCACATATCGATAGAAAGCGTAAATCGTCGCGAACATGAAACACGATATGCCCGCATCGGTAGCCACCACAGCACCATGGGCTAGCAGGTTCGGCTCAAAGACGAACAGCATCAGGGCAATAAAGGCCGCGCCCCTGCCGAACATTTCATTGGTTGCCAGGAATACGAGCAGGCCCAAGAGCACCGTCAAGATCGCCGCCGCCATGCGAGTGCGAAACAGGATCATGTCTGCATCGTTTTGATAAAGGAATTCCTTGCCGTCCAGGAATGCTTCTATCTTGAAATCGCGGTCCTGCAATTTCGGAGTTTGCAACTGCAAGGGAAGGAGTGGTGCGGTAGCAAGCATTTTGACCAGCGGTGGGTGTTCCGGGTTCAACCCAAAGTCCGCGTTTGTCCACGACCGGTAACCCGCAAAGATATGATTGCCCTCATCCCAGGTTTGGGATTCCTGCCTGACTGAAAGGGCCAACTGCATGACGAGCACGATCAAAAGGCCCGCGACGCCAAAGACAGTCAGGTCGCGCCGTCGTGTCACCGATGTGATAGCCAAGGCTTCTCCTGTTTCGTTCAATGTTCGGCTAAGGCAATTTTATGCGCGCCAGGTCGCCGCGATCATCTGACTTGATTAGCATTCAAGGTTGCCCACAATCGCACATCCGGCACTGGAAACGAAAGGAATGTTTGATAAATCTCTCAACTAGTCCGAGTAAGCAGTGATTGGTCATAGCCAAAGGGATTTGATCCATTTCGCCAGCTTCTTGGGAGCGACTAGTCTCTTAGTTTGAGATCTCCTCTGTGCAACCTTTGTGTTCTCTGTGCCTGCTCCGTGGTGAATAAACGCTCCACAATCACTCACCACAGAGACACAAAGGACACGGAGGTTACACAGAGAAGCGAAATTAAGACACCACCTGGGAGCGAGGATGATTGCGTGCACGCCTTCGCCGGAAGATAATCATCGCCTACGGCCACTGTAAAAGGAGGGAGACTGCCCGGATGCTCTTCATGGTGATCGAGCCAATTCCCTTCTCCAGCAGATATTTTTGGGTGAGACTTCTTCTCGCCATGTTGCCGGTGATCTGCTTGATGCTCTTTGTGAGCGGTGGCTTGTCGCCATCAATTGCAGTTAGAGCTGCCACTCCTGCCGTCTGGAGTTTAGTTTGGAGCGATGAGTTTAGTGGCCCAGGCGCGGCTGCGGTCGACTCAACCAAATGGACGCGGGAAGTCGGTGGCGGGGGCTGGGGAAACGACGAGCTCGAGTACTACACCGCTCGTCCGGAAAACTCTTACCAGTCAGGCGGCTTGCTGGTCATCAAGGCGATCAAGGAGCATTACACCGGATCAGACAAGGTAACGCGCGAATACACCTCGGCGCGATTGATCACGAA
>WNGA01013421.1_pt1 | contig 13398 bp, 12 predicted proteins | sample 5400061 | NCBI WGS metagenome assembly WNGA01 (sample SAMN13153366, study PRJNA577476) | soil metagenome | isolation source: 100 cm soil or saprolite under grassland replicate 2 | place: USA:California | collected 2016-06-15 | reverse complement strand
CCTGTTGCAGCCTGCCGAGCAGATACCCCGCTTCAATTCTCGCTTCCTCAGAAAAGGGAGGCGTCTTGATCTGGCCGTGAAGCCAGACGAGGGGCTTCTCCCCCGAGGCCATCGGAATACGAAGCTATGTCAAATATGACATATGCGCAAGTGCCGGTGTGGGTGAACCAGCACAGCCTCACGGCCCGAGGCTTCGCCCCGTAAGGGAGGGTGATGACGGGGCCGAGGTCCATGGGAGACGTCACCCCGTCCGGTTCATGCGGATCGCGTCCGCCCCCTTCTGGTCCTTCAACCACCCGAGGATGGCGTCCCAGTATTACAACGCCCGCGATATCAACACGCGGGGGTTCACGCGCAGCAACCGGCCCCTCCTGGTGACGGCGCTGGTGGATGGCGTGCTGCTGCCCGTGGTCACATTCTTCCTTCCAGGCGGGGCGTGGCGGACGGCGACCTTGGATCTCGGGGCGGTGCACCTGATCTTGGGCCCCGTCTTCGGCGCCGGGCTGGACTTCCTGATCGTTGCGTGGCTCACCTTCTGGTTCTCGAAGATGGTGTTGAGAGAACCAAGCGTCACGAAGCAGTAGCACACCCGGAAGGCGGCATGTTCACGATGAACGAAAACGCTGAGGCTTGGGGTTTCTTCCGGCCGCTCACGTGGCAGCACGTGCTGCTCGTCGTGGCCGTGTTGCTCGCGGCGAAGCTGTTGTCGGGCGGGGTGCGGTGGCTGCTCCAGCATTGGGCCGAGCGCGTGCGGCCCCGGTTGCGTCTCTCGATCCTGCGGCTCATCCCGCTCGCGCGCCTCGTGTTCGGGACCGCGGCCGTCGTTGTTGCGGTGCCGATTCTGGTCGAGCCGACCCTTCGTAACGTCGTGACGCTGGTCGCGAGCGTCGGCTTGGCCCTCGCCTTCGCTCTCAAGGACTACGGGAGCAGCCTCGTAGCTGGATTGGCGACGGTCCTGGAAAACACCTACCAGCCGGGCGACTGGATCGCGGTGGACGGCATTTACGGAGAGGTCAAGTCCATCGACTCGCGAGCCGTGCGGATCGTGACGGCGGACGACACCGAGGTCATCGTGCCGCATTCGAAGCTCTGGTCCACCCGCGTCTCCAACGCCACGAGCGGCAACAGAAGCCTCTTGTGCGTAGCGGACTTCTACCTGCACCCCGACCATGACGCCGCGGCGGCGCAACGGCGGTTGACGGAGGTGGCTGGCGGCAGCTCGTACCGGAAGGCGGACACCCCAGTGACCGTGGTCCTGCAGGAGAAGCCCTGGGGCACGCATTACAAGTTGAAAGCCTACGTGAAGGAGAGCCGGGAGCAGTTCGACTTCATCACGGACCTGACGATCCGCGGCAAGGAGGCGCTGCGGGCGATGGGTATCCGTTTTGCGCAAGCGCCTTACGCGGAGACGAAGGGGAGCTGATTCGGATTGATTGCCCGTCCTCTAACGCGTTCAACTCGGCAAGTTGCAGCACTCACCGCGAGCTCGTGGCATCCGCTGCTGGAGATCAGCCGGTCGTGCAAAGAATTGCCTTCCCCCCTGTCACACCCCCGCCCGATTATTGACCCGGTTTCCTCAGACCTTTACCACCCTGGAGGTTCCCATGACCGCCTTTCGAAGCACTATCGTGTCGCTGCTCGCGTGCTGCGCGTCGCTCTCGTCGCTCGGATGCGGCACGGAGCGGCAGCTCCCCCTGGAGTCGCGTGCCGAGCTCGCCCTCGCCGGCGTGAGCGCCCAAGTCTCAGGGGGCGGTGGACCGTGGTCGGCGTTCGGCGACGCTACCGCGGTTCGCCAGGAGTCGGCGACCAACCCCTGGGCGGTGCAGCTCCGTTCTGTGGCGAGTGGGTTCGGCGGCGTCGCCTTCGAGCCGCGCACTCCGCTCACGTTCGCGCAGGTCACGGCGCTGAGCGCCGACTTCGACGTCACGGACGACGACTGCGGGGGCGGCTCGCCGCGCTTCCAGCTCAACATGGACACGGACGGCGACGGCGACTCCGACGGCAACATCTTCGTCGCCTTCGGTCCCTCGCCGAGCTTCACCGGCTGCGCCACCGGCTGGCAGAGCACGGGGAACCTGATCGGGAACAACGACCACGGGCGCTACGACGCGAGCCAGGTGGGTGGCAGCACCTTCGGCACGTATCAGGACGCCTTCGCCGTCGCGGGCGAGGCGCGCGTGGTGGGGATCCAGCTCGTGGTGGATGGCTCCCGGTTCTTTGCGGACGGCGAGCAGACGGTCTTGGTTGACAACGTGCGGGTGAACCAGCACAGCCTCACGGCCCGGGGCTTCCTCCCGTAAGGGAGCACGATAGTGCGACGCGGTCCGGGCCCGCCGTCGTGGGCGGCGGGCTCGATCGCGTCAGGCGAAGCGGCAAGACAGAAGGGTCCAGGGCTCTCCTGGTCCAGAGCGGCGACTCGCTTGTGAATCACTGACTTACCAAACGTACACGAACCGCGAGATCGTGTCGTCCGTTTGTCGCGAGTCGACGAGCTGAATGTAAGAGTTGGTTCTGGTTTGTTGAACCCAGGGTCACTTCTCAACGATCAACGATCGAGGTGGCCAATGACACGGGAAGAGTTTCGCGCCAAATGGAGTGCTCGGCGCGTAGAATGGGAGAAACTGGGCGTCTTGTTGAGCGGTGCAAAGCTGTGTGAAGAGTTCATTGCGGACTTCGAGAACGTACTAACCTCGCAGGACGAGGCGGTACTGAATACGAACGAGGCAGCGGTTATGACGGGTTACAGCCGGGAGCGCCTGCTGGGCCTATACAGGCAGGGGAGCCTACGGGGACACAAGAAGGGGAAGCATGTGTTCTTCCGGGCGGGGGATCTGCCGAGGAAGCCGAGGGGAGGCCGGGCGGTCGTCGCGCCGATCTCACAGGTGGCAGATGAAGAAACGCGCGTCGGTGCCCGGCGGCTTGCGGAGAGGTTAGGTATGCGTCAACCTCTTAGGCGCTAGGTGCCGTCTACCCGCCCCGCCGCGCACCAGCGGCGGGGCGGTGTTTCTTTCCGTACACCGTAGGCGAGCCCATATCGTACCCTTGATCTCGGAGACACGTGGCACTCGGAGAACCGATGCAACTCTTGGGGCGAACGAGGATCAAGCCGGGACTCGTGCGATTCTATCGGTGTCCCGGTTGCGGCACTGAGGCCGAGTCCTTCAACGCCGGCCGCAACCATCTTGTCCTTTGCCATGTGTGTCGAGGCAAGTTCCGAACCTCAGGGTTCGCAGTAGTTAGGCGTAGGAGAAGTGTGGCTGTCTGCACCGGCTGCAGGCGGGATGTTTCTCTATCGCCTGCGAACGAGGGGTGGCTTGGGCATATCTGCTCTCACTGCCAAAGCTACGTTACCATCCATTATGGGAATCGGAGGCTGCCACCCCATATCCCCTTACGGGTGAGCTGGAACAAGGGCGCGCGGGTTCGTGCCAGAGTAGTGCGACGCAATCTTCGATTCTTGACCTGTCGCTCAAAGAGGGACTTTCTCATCGTCAACGTTCTACAAGTTCTGGCCCAACAGGAGGACTCGCCCTTTCGATCAGTGAGTCAGGGAGAGCACCAAGCGGCTCTCCTCTTTGGCGCCAACCGATCAGATTATGTCGGCTATCTGGTCTGGACAGAGCAGGGCGTCGCGACTCTGCGCCAAATCTTTGTGAGGCCAGCGTATCGAAGGAGGGGATACGCGAGCGAGGCGGTAAGGTTTTGGGCGAAGCATTACGCCGAGCCATTGGGCCCCCGCTTCGGAGTCGAAAGCCCGAACACTCACTCTCTTCGAATGCTGACAAAGCTCGGGTACGCCCGGATCAAGGGCAGCGGTGTGATCGGGGTGAAGTGCTTCTTCATTCCATCAGGGCTGTAGCGCTATGAGCATGGACCCCGACGAGGCAGCGCGCGAAGAATGGCTCGCCGACCTCTACGAGGAAAATAGCAAGCAAGCGCTCCGAGAATTCCGCCAAGAGCGCCTTCAGTCATACCTGCTCGCCAACCCAGAGGTGGCGAGGCCTGCCTTTGGGGCGCTCCGAGATGCCGTCAGTCTGCTTCCCGATAAGCCAATGGCCAGCCTCGTCCTTGCTTCGGCTGCTGCGGAGGTTGGCTTGAAAGCCGTCCTGCTTAGGCCGGTGGTCGTAGGGCTTATTCACAGCGAGGCCCTCGCTGGACATGTTGCGGATCTAGTCTTGCAGCATCAGGCTGTCTCCCGCTTTCACGATCTGCTATTTGCAGTACTAAAGGAATACGGGGGCCTGGATCTGGCTACATACAAACGCGCGGGGGCCAACACTACTCTTTGGAACGAGGTCCAGACGAACATTGAGCGCCGAAACGCGGTACTTCATCGCTGCGAAGTACCTGCTGGCGCCGAGGCGACGCAGGCAGTTGCGGTTGCCTCCGAAATCCTTACGGTGCTTTTTCCTGCGCTCGTCACGAACCTGGGCCTGCATCTGCACGACGGATATCGGGCTTGCAACGATTCGCACGTCACGGAAAAGTTGGCTGAGCTCCTTGGCGGTTCTGGCGATCCGATGTAGGTCGTGGCAGCTTTCGTTGTCCCCTGCCCAACGCATGTTGAGTTAGAAATGACCAAGACATCACCTCTGCCCAAGCCGCGGCATGAGCCTATTGGCCAGCGTGTCCGACGCCTCCGATTGGCGCGTGGGCTTTCACAAGATCGAGTGTCCCTTGGTGCCAATGTTGACCAAAGCGGGTACTCGAAATTCGAGCGTGGTGTCCGCTCCCTCGGTGAGGACGCGCTGCGGCGGATTGCGAATGTTCTTGGTATGGGCTTCGAGGAGTTGGTCAAGGATACGGACTATGGAGCCCCCTAGATCAAGTGTCGAGGAAAGCCGCGAGTCTGGTCACAAGGCGGTCCGGTGACTTGGCCAGTTCACACTCCCAAATGACAAGCACGCCCCAACCAAGGCGCCGCAGAGCGCGGAGATTCCTAGTATCTCTGTCCTTGTTCTGAAGCAGCTTCCTGCGCCAAAACGCCGCACGGGTTTCGGGAAACAGTCTGCCTACTTTGCAAGAGTGCCTATGCCAGAAGCAGCCGTTGACGAAGACAACTTTTTGGCGGGAACGGAGAATGATGTCGGGCTTGCCCGGGAGATCTGATGCGTGTGTCCTGAATCGATAGCCGAGCGCACGAACGAGTTTCCGAACCAAGACCTCTGGACCCGTATCCTTTCCACGGATACTGGCCATACATCGGCTTCGTTGCTCTTGAGTAAGCACATCAGCCATAAGTGAGCCAGCCCAGGAAGAAACCACCCACCCGGCACGCCGACCTGCAGATCAATGATATAAGGGATCTGCCTCGCCTAACAGACGACACGCTGCTTCGTTTGCGCGCACTTCTTGAAGTAGAGATGAGACGCCGTGGTCTAGCGTTCTCGGTAGGGGACATAGGGGAACGCTTGGTGTTAGAGCACTTCAACAAGACGAGCGGGCTTCCTGTGCTCCTACTTGCTCCCCGAGGGACGAAAAACGTCGACGCGTTGTCGCGGAATGGAGAGAGATACTCAATCAAGACGATCTGGAAGGCAAAGAAAACAGGAACAGTCTATCCGGACTCGAAGGATGCCAACAAGCAGTTGTTCGAGTTTCTTCTGGTGTGTCGACTTAGCGACGACTTTAGTCTCCGTTCGATCCACCAGTTCACGTGGGATGAGTTCCTCAAACTCAGAAGCTGGGATCGTAGAATGTCAGCGTGGTATGTTGCGTGCTCCGAACGTAATCTGCGTAGGGAACACGCAATCTATTCACGCGAATAGGGGCATTGCCGCTCAAGAGGCCGTTAGCGAAGGCTCAGGTACCCCGGCCGAGCGGCGTGGGCGGCGATCTCACTCTGGATGTGAATCATGACGTGTTCGCGAAGTCGACAGAGCGGAGACGAACCGATCTTGGTCTTTGGGTGGTCGACCCCGAAAAGGTATCGTGCATCAACAGCGATGACCCAGGTACCCGCAAGGCCCGCTAGATTTACTGGCTCAAGGACAACGAGGGATTCCAACTTCTGATTCAGAGTCTTTTGGCGATCAGTCGGAACGAGCAATCCTCCGACAAAGCGCGCGACCTTCTGCTTGCCTTGGGCGAAGTCGCAGCCCGGGGTCATCTCTACGAGAATCGGCTTGCACACGCCGCGAACCTTCGCAACCTCACCTTCCAGCGTGGCCCTTTTCTCTGCAAGCTTGGCTGCGTTCGCGGCGGCGTCCTCCTCCAACTTTGCGATTTTTGCCATTAATTTTCTGGTCACCTCGACTGCCTTGAAATTGAAGAGGTTCGGCACCAAGGTGTTGACATCGAGCGCGATTCGCGTGAACGGGCACTTCTCGGCCGCTTCGGGCGACGGAGCATACACGTTACCAGGCCTCACCATGGTATCGGCGGGAGCGACCGGTTCGAGCAGGAGCATGGAATTGATTGCGGCCAGTTCAGCCTCAGAAGCATTCATTCCAGGGACCCCGAGGACAACGGCCATCCCAGGGGGCACCTGATCGGCGGCTTCGCGCTGAAGCTTGTCGTGCTGCACCCTGCCCAGGATCTCCAGCAGATCATTGAATCCAGCTTGGTCGTTCAGGACCTCATCCTCGGCGGCATGCACGAGCGCTTGAAGGAGTTGAGCTAGGGCCTTGAGCCATGCTTGGAGGCTCTGGTCAAGTTTCCCCGCAACGACCGGTGCGCGGTCTGAAGTCAGTTGACCTAAGGCGCTTGTTGTTCTAGAGACGGCGTCATGCTCGAGCTGTTCCCATGCCCATATGACGTCCAAAGGGGGAGCGCTGTCGACGACCTTCGCCACCTCTTTGTCCAATGCCGGGATCATCGCTTTGTCGAGATCAGACTCCTTTCCTTCGAAGCTGAAATTCTTTTCAAGGGGGAGTACGACGCCCGGCCTTAGGTTGGGGAGCTCATTTTCCAAAGCGGTGGTGAACTCGGCCACGAGATTCTGATGCTTAGTCCAGATTGCCAGGACGGTGGGACTCGCGTCACCACCTAAGAGTTGTTTGAGAACTCCTATCGTAGCGCTCACCTTGTCCTTGTCTGTGGTTCCTCCGACGCCCAGATCCATATCGAGGAACACGACGCGTATCCCGCGTAACGGCTCTTTGGGCAGTTCCTCCTTGCGGTTGCCACGAACGTATACGGATCCAATTCCTGCCTTACCTAACGACACTAGGATAGGCATCGCCTCCAGCGGATTGTCATCAACAACCAGAACCCGCGCTGTCTGAAGACGTTTCACGCTCTCTCCGGGAATTGGACGGCTACCACTGCCCCAGTGTAATCAGGAGCCAGACCGAGGTCCTCTCGTCTCGGGAACAGGAGCGCTCCGTGATGAAGTTTGGCAACCTCGCTCGCCAAGTGCAGGCCCAGTCCCATTCCGTCTGGCTTCCGCGACACGAATGGCTGAACTAGGTGCTCCGGGGCATCCTGGAATCCAGGACCGCTGTCCGCAACCACGAGAGCAGGCCTACCACGGTCAAGCTCAAGCGTGCTCCCGATGTAAAGCTTCTTCTCTTTCCCTCCCTTTGCCTCGAGCCAGTATATCGAGTTGTCCATGAGGTTCATAAGCGTTCCCACGACGAGCCGCCGAACGCACCTCACCTCGAAATCAGGATCCTTCGTCTTCATGCCGTTCTCGACCTGGATCCCGTGCGCACGGAACCGATACTCCATGTTGAACACGGCCTGGTCGATCAAAGCGCTGGCGCTCTCAACACTCGTTCCGGACTTCCTGGTCAGAAAAGTCAGACCATCAATCATCCTGCCTAACTGCTCTGCTAGCTTTCGAATACGATCGATGGGGGCTTCACTTCGAACAGCTGCCAAGAGCTCCTTTATCGCCTTCTCAACCTCGTGAATGATCACCGTCAGCGTGAGTCCTGAAGTGGCGGCTGTGAGGAGCGTCTCTTCAACGGAGAGGAACTCTCGTTCAATCCGGTTCACGTGTGATATTAGGTCGGTACCAAGCTTACGGCTCTCGATCTCGTTCCTAAGTTCAGCTATTTCATCAAGCACAGGACGCTTGGCTACACCTCTTGAGTAGAAGCTGCGAACACGTTCCTTGTCATCGTTACGTTCAAACTCGATTTGCGCTACGGCGAAGAGTACGGCATGTCGGAATGCTTCATACGCATCATTCTCTATGAACCCCTCACGGTTTGTCTTTTCTACAAGTGAAGAGCTCGCGTCTGCTTTCAGATGAACCGCGCCGATGATCTGGTTGTTGCTTATCCTTCCGGTAGGGATGTTTACACGACGACCACCCAGATTGAGCCAATCGTTGCCTGGCTCCCCAAAATCGAAGATGCGTACGCCGTCCCGGTAGACGCGCAGGCCTCCATTTACATCCAAGTACTTCTTGAGGGCGGTCTTATCGCTTGTGAGTTCCAGGACGAGAGGGTCTCGGTCAAACACTCGCAGCTCGAATCTGACCTCCCCGATGCTGTAGGGGGTCAGGTCGATCTTCTTTTCGTTACCGGCCGCACCCGGAAGCGGGATCGTCTTTGCAGCGTCGCGCCGTTCAATTTTTCCCACCATGCCTGGCAGGGGGACGAACTCATACTTGTATTTCAACTCAGTACCGCTGATGACTCCACTGGCGCGGAAAAGCGATTGCTCGAGGACTGACGAAACGTCCAGCAGATTGTCAAGCCAGTTGTTGGGCGGCTCGACTCTCAGGGATGCTTGAAAGCTTGCTGGCCCGCCGAATGGCGAGCAGATCGACGTAATGGAGCGGTGCAGCTCGCGCAGCCTGCCCCGTGTCCAGGCCTCGCCTTGTCGCACCTTACTGATCTCAATTCGCGTGCCCGTCTTTAGTTCCGTGAATACGATCGGTTTCCGAGTTCGGACCTCGACAGGGACTTGATCCAGGTACAAGTCCTTACTGAATCTTCTCCAGTCGATATGGACCTCCACTTCGTCATGACCTTCGCTTCTGGTCACCATGGAGATCACATCGCCCAGCTTATGAGCCGCGAAGCGGCCAACTCCCTTCTCTCCGAGGGGCAGACGCTTGAACTTGTCAGATCGTTTGCCCTCGTCACGCTGCGCCTTGCGGAATTCAGTACCTGGCTCAAGCCACACATTCCGGACCGTGTCAACAGTCATCCCCGAGCCGTCGTCCTCGACGACGATTCGAGTGATACGGGGTGTCTCGATGTCGTGGGCAGTTACGGTGCACGATGTCGCGTCGGCATCGTAGGCATTCTTGACCAGCTCGAATACCGCCAAACCCTGGTCCCGGATGAGTTGATCCCCGAGCAGGAGAAGGAGCCGGGCTCGGGGTCGGAATACTCGATTGGGCTTGCGCGGGGAGGACCGCTTCTTTCGCAAATTGAAGTCCGGTGTTCAGGTCTTGGTGAGAGTTCGAACGACAGCTCGCATCACGGGAGGACAGACAGCATTGCCAATTCGGAAGATCTGGTCCCTGCGAGTTCCAGCCCCCAGCGAGAAAATGGCCGGCATCCCCATCGCTGCTTTCAGTTCGGGGACCTGCAGCATTCGCATGACGTGACCATTCTTCTTCGGCTTCACCAGCGCGAAACGATCAAGGGTCGTGATGGTTCGTAGTGATGCGCTGAGACGCTGCCATCCACCCGCATAGTCGGAACCGTAGTAGACAAGCAAGAAGGAGCGTTTCTCCCCAAGCTCTGCCATCGCCCGTTCAGCCCTCTTCAACGTTGCTTTCGCCCGGCGCGGAGTGCGAAGCGGCGACAGAGCATAGGTCCCGTTCATGTCGATCACCGCGGACACCGAAAGGTGCTTCGTATGGGTCGGCTGCACGGTAGCTGGTGCGCTCTGCTTATCGCAAATAAGGAAGAGTCGCCGGCGGCGCTGAGGAACACCAAAATCCGCAGCGTTCAGAAGTTGCTCCGACACGTTGTATCCCAGGTCCTGGAGACTTCCGAGGAGGCCGCGGTATCGCGCCCAATTCCTCATGCCGCCAACATTCTCTACTACGATCCACCGCGGCGCCAATGATTCGGCGAACCGGAGAACTTGGAGTGCAGTCTCCCGGCTCTTCTCAGACTTCCGACTGGCGCCTTTAGCCAGACTGTGGTTTGTGCACTCGGGCGAAGCAAGTAGGAGATCGACGGGACCGACAGCGCGCTTCACGGCACGGGGATCTGTCAACTCTATACGACCGAGGAAGAACTTGGCATGAGGGAAATTCTCGATGAAGGCGTAGCCCGCGGATTCCGACGCGTCGAAGCCGGCGACGACTTCTACGCCACCCAGCCTGGCGCCCCAGCTGCTGCCGCCAGCCCCGCAGAAGAGGTCGATCGCAGTGAGTCGGCGCCACTGCGATTCGAGCTGCTCGGTCCAGAGACTCCCAGCGAAGAGTTGCGCGAGTCGCCGCTAAGCCGGTACGCCACGGGGATGCTCGCGCCTTTTGGCACGGGTGTCCCTGAAGAGGAACGCGAAGAGGATCCGGCAGGTGGTGGTGATGACGAGGAGGCCGGAGCGGTGGAGTTCGGGCCGCCAATGTCCCAGGCCATTACACCTTCCTCAATCGGATTGTCGTTCCTACTCCCAGCTGGGAGTCGGAGCGTCACCGTGCTTGCAAAATGGGGTGACTATCGGGTTGAAGAGATTCGTGAAGACGAGACCGAGGACGCCGAGCCCGGCGATGCCGTTCAACACGACTCCGACGACGATTCAGAAGGCAAGAAGGGAAAGCGCCGTCGACCGCGCGTTCGCTGGGTTCGGAAGGCACGCGAGCCTCAACCACTCACCATCGAGCTCAAGCCCGGTGCAGGGCTTCAGCGAGTGGAAACCGAGAAGGACGATCGTGTGACTGTAGAGCACCTCTGCCGTGCGCTCGGCGAGCGGCTCGCGGTGAGCGTCTTTCTTGTCAATCGGCGAGAAGGAAGCGAGAAGAGCCGTCCACCCGTCGACCGATGGGTCTTCCAGCCCGAGCTGACCGTCCGATCCTCATCCGCGGAACCGATCTTCCTCCCCCGCGAACTCGAGCCAGCTCTCGCTCACTCTGACCGGGATCGTGAATCCAACAGGCTACTCTTTCGAAAGAGGCGTGAGTTCGCCATCGGGCACGGTTGCGCCGCCGAATGGACCGAGCGTCGTGACAGTGATCGCGCCGAAGAGGTTCGGACCGAGTTGATCCCAAACTACGAACTCCCCAGAGTGGACGCGCGTCCGGTTGGTGGTAGTGGACTGGATATGAAGGCCCTTGCCGACGTTCGCTCGCCACAGGAGCTACGAAGCCTTCTGGCACCGTTATGTGAAGAGTACGACAGGTGGATCGCGGAGAAGACGAATTCTATCCCCGATCTCCCTCCCGACCTTGGGGCAGTGGCGCAGTCGCACCTCGATGACTGCTCCACGGCGTTGCAACGGATGCGGGGTGGCATCGAGTGCTTGGTGCGAGACCCGAATGCGTTTCAGTCCTTCCGTTTTGCAAATCGAGCCATGCTGCTGCAGCGCTCGCACACGATCTGGAGCCGCGATCGGAGGAGAGATTCCAAAGCCGCCGGTCCCAGCCCCCACCTCGAAGGACGCTGGCGGCCCTTCCAGCTCGCGTTCATTCTCTTGAATCTGCCTGGACTAGTAGACGTCGAGAGCGATGACCGCCGTATCGGGGACCTCCTGTGGTTCCCCACCGGGGGAGGGAAAACGGAGGCATATCTGGGACTTGCGGCATTCACAATGGCATTGAGGAGGCGACGCACCGTCCCGGGCATGAGGACAGACGCCGGCCTTGCCGTGCTCATGCGGTACACACTCCGGTTGCTCACAATCCAGCAGTTCCAGCGCGCGGCAACCCTGCTTTGCGCGTGCGAGGTGCTGAGGTCTCAGGACCCCAAGTCCTGGGGTGACTACCGCTTCTGCATCGGACTGTGGCTTGGGATGCAGGGTACGCCGAACTCCCACGACGAGTCCCGGAGCGCCCTGACGCGAATCCAGCAAGACCCATCCGAGGAGGGAGCGAACCCGTGCCAGCTCGAGTCCTGCCCGTGGTGCGGCGAGACGCTTACGCCCCATGACTACTGGACGGATGGTGAGGCTTCCCGAACGCGGGTGGCCTGCCCACGGGAGGGGTGTCCATTCTCGAAATCGCGCAGCCGCGTTGGGCTTCCCGTCTTGGTAGTAGACGAGGAGATCTACTTGGAGTGTCCGTCGATGCTCATCGCAACGGTGGACAAGTTCGCTCAGATGCCGTGGAATGGGCGGGTCCAGTCGTTGTTCGGCTTCGTTAGCCGTGAATGCGATAGGTGCGGCTTTCTCACCGACGCGACGACGCACACCAAGCGGCATCGAGCCTCCGGCACGAGCGGCGCAGCAAGTGCGATTCGTGAGACCGAGCGCCTCGCTCCACCAGATCTGGTGATCCAGGATGAGCTGCATCTGATTTCGGGCCCGCTTGGAACCCTCGTTGGTCTCTACGAGACAGCGGTCGACTTCCTTTCGGGGCGTCGACGGAATGGCGGAATGGCGGGGCCAAAGGTCGTAGCGTCGACCGCGACAGTGCGGCGCGCGTTTGAGCACGTACAAGCGGTTTTCCAGCGGAGCGTCAGAGTGTTTCCCCCTCCGGGCTTGGAGCCCGAAGATTCATTCTTTGCGCTCGAGCAAGCGATTGGCGACGATACTCCCGGACGGCTCTACGTCGGGGTTTGCGCTCCTGGAAAGAGCATGAAGACTGCATACATCCGTACGGCGGCGTCGCTGCTCTCTTCAGCCTCCGGCCTACGCGGAGCCCCCGGACTCGCGGAGCCGTATAAGACCGTCGTTTCCTACTTCAACAGCTTGCGAGAGCTCGGTGGAGCTACTCGCCTGATGGATGATGACATCCCCGCGAGGCTGGAGCAGCTCAGGACGGCGGGACTCCCACGGCGAAATAGGCCGATCTACGTCGAGCTAACGAGCCGGATTAGGCAGGAGGAGATTCCCCACGTGCTCCGCAGGCTGGAGCGACGACACGACGCACCTCGCTCGGAAGACGACTCCCTCCCGCTCGACGCCGTACTCGCCAGCAACATGATCTCCGTCGGGGTCGATATCGATCGCCTCGGATTGATGACCGTTACGGGTCAGCCAAAGGCGACGGCTGAATACATTCAGGCCACTAGCCGAGTCGGCCGGCAGGCGTGGGGACCGGGCTTGGTCGTGACGATCTACAACTGGTCGCGGCCCCGGGATCTGTCTCACTACGAGCGGTTTCGGCACTACCATGCGACCCTCTATCGAAGTGTCGAGGCCGTCAGTGCTACCCCCTTCTCCTCTCGTGCCCTCGACCGTGGTCTCAAAGGCACCTTTGTAGCGATGGCCCGTTTGGGCTCGGTCGCTTGGTCCGCGGAGAACGGCGCCTCACAGTTTGATCCGCGAGATCCGCGTGTCGCGAACGTCATCGAAGCACTGCGCCGTAGGGCCGAGATCGTCGCG
>WNGA01021489.1_pt1 | contig 13399 bp, 10 predicted proteins | sample 5400061 | NCBI WGS metagenome assembly WNGA01 (sample SAMN13153366, study PRJNA577476) | soil metagenome | isolation source: 100 cm soil or saprolite under grassland replicate 2 | place: USA:California | collected 2016-06-15 | reverse complement strand
CAGCACCAGCACCACCGCCTCCCCGAATCGAGCCCCCGCCGCCGTACCGCCATCGCCGCCAGCACCGCCAGCCCCCCCAGCCGCACCTGCCGTCTCGTCTGGCTCCTGCGCCGCCGCCACCGCTGTCTCGCCCGACTGCCGCGCGCAAGCCGGCGCCTCGTCTCGCTCCCGAGCCGCGCCGTCCGCTTCGCTCCCGTGCATCGCTGCCGCTTCGGTCGGCTCCTTCGCGGTCGCCGCCTCGTCTCGCTCGTGCGCTGCGGCCACGGCCTCGCCTGGCTGCTGCGCCGCCGCTGCGCCTGGCTTCCGAGTTGCCGCTGCTGCCTTGCCTGGCTCCTCCGCCGCGCGCGCTGCCGCCTCGCCTGGCGCCTGCGCCGCGCCGGTCGCCTTGCCTCGCTCCTGCGCCGCAGCCGTCGCTTCGCTGGGGTCCTGAGCTGCGTCCGCCACCACGCCTGGCTGCTGCGGCGCGGTCACGGCCTCGCCTTGCGCCTGCACCACGGTCGCCCCCTCCCCAGCTCGGGCGATGCCGCTGCTACTTCCCCTGGCCGCTGGACTGGCGCGGGCGATTCATCTCGTTCGAGAGACGTCGCCGCCTCGTTGGGTCCGTGCGCCCCAGCGGCCTCCGACGGAGCCTCGACCGCGGCGTCCCAACCCACACAGTTCTCCGATCGAGCGAGTACCTGGCTAGGCAGGAGCCGCCCCACGGCGACCCCCGCACAGCCTCAAGAAAGGGCGCTAGTCCTCGTCGACTTCGACCTCGCCTTGATCCTCGTCGTCGTTGTCTTTGTCCTTGCACTCCTTGTCAGGGTTGCCCGGCGGTCCGGTGTGCACGAAGTTCTTGTCGCCGCAGCCAAGACCAGGTCGCGTCTCCTCGGTGACGAGGGCGGGCGCCGTGACCAGATCCGCAGCGGCGTCAACGTCGTCGTCCATATCGCCGTCGCGGCGATCATCGGCGACCTGGCTGTTGCCGTGCTCGCTGGCCTGGCTGTTGCCGTGGCTGCTGGACTGGACGTCGTGGTGCACCTCGGCCGGGCTCTGCTGCTGCACCTGCTGTTGGTGCTCGACATTGCCAGAGCCACCGCCGTGGCCCTTCCCGTTGCCGCCTCCGCGCCCGTCTGCGAATACGTTCAGGGCGCCACCCCCGAGCAGCAGGCTCGCTACGGTCAGTGCAGTGACCCAGCTTAATCGAGTGCGTCCGGTCATTCATAGCCCTCCTGAAGAAGCATCGTGATGCCAGTTTGAACGCGCCAGTAACGATGGCCGTTATGGCCCCTGCGTTACGTCTTGGATCTCGATTTCGTCACCTGACTGTGTGCCTTCGGCGGCGCCCGCGGGCAGCTCGACCGCCTGCGTGCTGCCGACAAACAGGGGCCCGAACCGCCACGGCTTGATCCCCCGCAGCACGTGCGTGACTACCCCATTCTTGCCCACGTGCAGGACGTCGATCGGGATGCGCATGAACCACGTGTGGATGCCGCCACCGGGCTGCAGCACCAGCCCCGTGCCGGGCGGCAGCTCGCGCCGACCCATCAGCCCCCAGAAGCGCGACCAGGTCGACGCGGCCAGCTCCGCACGCTCCGCCAACACGACACCACGTGTCCGATTGACCACCCGCACCAGCCGCGGCATCAGCGGGCGTACCGATACACGCGAAACGTCAGTCCATCTGGACTGGCCAGCGTCGACTCGAGATCAAAATGCTCGGCAACGGCGCGCTCCGCGTCGTACGGCAGGAAGTCGAAGGCGGTGATCACCAGACTGAACCGACCCCCGGCCAGCGCGTCGACCAGCGGTTCGCTGCGCCACCGTCCGCGCAGCGCCTCTGCTCGCAGATCCAGCGACTGGACGTGTACCGCGCGACCGTTGCGGACGGCGAATCCGGCGGGCTCGGCGATGATGTCACCAGGCGTCTGCTGCACGAGCGTATCCAACTGGGCGCCAATCGCGGCGTCGGCGGCGGTGGGGGTGCGTCCCAGGGCCGAGTCGGCCAGATAGCTCACGCCGAAGCCGTTCGGCCAGTGGAGCAGCAGCACCAGCTGCGTTGCGGCGAGCAGCGGTCCGACCAGTGGCGCGCGCTCCGCGGCGGCGCGCCACGCGAACGGGACCGCCAGAGCCAGCGCGATCAGCGGCTCGAGCAGATAGTTGACGCTGCTGCCGCCGTTGCCGGCACTCAGGGTCGCGAGCAACGCCAGCGCCAGATAGACGGCGATCGGTGACGGGACCCCTTGGCGCGCCTGCGCGAGCCACCACACTCCAGCGACGATCAGCGGCAGGTGCAGCGCGACAAAGCCGCCGACGAAGTACACCACCCGCAGCGGGATCATCGGATTGCCCGCGTTGCCTTCCAGCACGTGCCGCGTGAACTCGCCGCCGGTGGTGGCGTTCAGCGCAAGCAAGAGGAGCGCATTCGGCACCACGACGAGTGCGCCGAAGATCGCACCATCGCGTCGGCTGCGCAGCGCGAGCGCGATCGCCACCGCGACTGCCGCCGTGAGCATGGTCTGTTTGGTCCACAGCGCGAGGCTGCACAGGACCGCCGCGCCAACGATCCCGCGCCAGCCCCGAAACCACTGCGCGGCGCAGACGCCGCCCGCGGCGAAGAGCAGCGCGAGGAGGTCCACGCGGGCGTAGCCGGCCCACTGGTACACGGGCGGCGCGGCGACGAGCAGCGCCGGCGCCACGAGGATCGGCCAGCGGCCGGCGCCGCGGACCTGTCGAGCGTTCCAGATCAGTAGCGCCAGTACGCCGAGCAGCGCCGCGCCTGACAGCGCGCGACCCGGCCAGAAGCTCGGACCCGTAACCCCGACGACGAGGCTCCACAGCCCGGGGAACAATGGTGGATACGGCGAGCGCACCATCGGGAACTGCTGCAGGTCGACGTACAGCGGCTCGCCGCGGCCCAATCGCAGCGCGTCGTTGAGCACGTAGCCCTCGCCGTAATTGAGGTCGTAAGGAAAGGCGACGGTGAGCCCGACGTGGTACACGAGCGTTGCCACGTGCACCGCCGCCAGCAGCGCAATCGCCCCGAGCAGCGCCGCGCGGAGTCGCACCTGCCCCGCTGGCTGGGCCACGAAGCTGCTCATTCCGAGGCGTACCCGAGGCATGTCCGCATGCCGCGACATGCCACCGTGCTCCGCCCGCGGTGCGACGTACCTCACGGCCGCGCGCGCACTCGATAGATGCGCACCTCGCCGCTCTGAAAATCAGCTACGCCGGGTCCAACAAGCCCGGCCTCGGCTGGCCCATACACCAGCCAATGCACACCGAATTGTCGCGCGACGTCCAGGCCCGCCGTGTGCGCAAACAACGCCGCGATGGCGAATTGTTTCTCAGAGGCATTCAATGTCGCCACGGGGTGTCCGCCGAAGACGCGCCCGCGCAATCGCGGCGCGAGGTAGTTCGAAACGCTCCAGTCAGCCAGCACCACCTCGTCGGGCTGGGTCCGCTCGGCCAGCCAGGCCACCGCCGTGTCGAGGTCGGTGGTGGAGCGATAGATCGGCAATGGCCAGTCGCGCAGCGCCGACGAAGCCACGCCGACCACCACGAGGACGGTGCCGCTCGCGGCCAGCGCCACGACTGCCAGCCGCAGGCCCGCGGCAAGTGGCAGCAGACGCCAACGCCACCCCAGCGTCAATAGGGGAAAGCGCTTTCCGGAAAACGATTGCCGGCAAACGCTTTCCGTGCTTTGCCATCGCTCGAGCACCGTGCATGCCGCGAGCAGCCCGTTCGCGGCCAGAATCGCCAGCGCCGGCTGGATGCCGAAGCCGAGCCGCCGCTGGTACGGCACCGGCAGGTACATCGCGATCAGGCCCAGCAGCAGCCAGACCAGGATGCCAAACGGCGCGACCCGCCCGCGCAGCATGACCGCGCCGCCGACTGCGAGCAGCAACGTCGCGCCGAGGTCCACGACCAGCTCGTGCGGTGCCGGGCTGGGCAGGATGTTCTGCGCCCCATAGGTCGCGGCCCAGAACGGATCGAAGGTAAAGGTCTGCAGGGTCACCCACAGCACCGGTAGCCCACCCAAGGTCGCCGCCAGGGCGCCCGCGAGACTGCCCAGCCCCTGACCGGTGCGCCAGAACACGCTCCCCACCAGCAGGAGCGCTGCCAGCAAGACCGCCAGGTGGAACGGGTGCAGCAGCGCGATCGCGGCGCCGAGCGCAGCGGACCAGAGCACCGCCCACGGGGAGAAGTCGCGCTGAGGGCGCAGCCAGCGTCGCGCGAGCTCCAAGGTCGCGGCCATGGCTAGAGGCACGTGCGGCGCCCCGAACAGCAGTCCGAACGTGTTTGTCTCGTATGACCAGTTGCCGGTATAGGGCAGCCCGAACAGCCCCGCGAGTGCCTCGAAGCCGCTGCCGAAAAGCGTCAGGAGCACCGCCGCCCGCGCGGCGGACTGGCTCACTGCGAACGCGTGGCAGAACCGCCACACGGCGAGGACCAGCAGCGCTCGGACGATGACCTCGGTCAGTCGTTCGAGTCCATCGGGCGGCACGTGCAGCAGTGCGCCGAGCTTTCCGAGTCCGACGTAGAGAGGAAACATCAGCGTCGGCTGGTGCGGCTCGGCCGTGAAGGCGTCGTAGACGAGCCAACCAGGCTGCTCGGCGCCCTGGCGCATTGCCGACTCGTACTGCGCAAAGTCGTTCACGAACCACGCGGTGCCCAGCCCGCGAGCTTGTGGCGGAGCGCAGCACGCCGACAACAGCAGTGGCAGCTCGCCGATGAGCAACGCTGCAGCCAGAACGACCGCGAGCCAGCCCGGCGCACGCGGCAGGGCTACGCTCCAGCTGGTCTGTCTCGCAAGCCCACCGACCTGCATCAGCGCGCCTGCGCGGCGTCGACGCGACGGAACACCAGCACTCTGGTGCTGTGCCATACGTCAACGGGATATGCCTGCTCGAGCCGGTAGTCTCGCTGGAACGCTGGGTCGACCAGGAGCGTTCGTTCGACGAACGCATCCAACGCGACCACGGCGTCAGGCCGCGCGTCCGCGATCAAGCTCGCGGGCACCGCGTTATCCGTGACCAGCTGGTCCGCGGGCAACGGGTAGTACGCCCGCGCGGCAGGCGACACCAGGCCGACCGTGTCGAGGATGCGCAGCCGCGAGGCATAGCCAAGCGCGCCAATCTCGGGCGCCGCCACCACGGCCGTGGTTGCCAGGCTCGCGCCCAACTCTCGCCCCACGCTCAGCAGCACCTGCTCACGTTCGAGGCTGTAGCCGACCGGCAGCACTGGCTGGCGCCAGTCGATGGCGGGCAACTGCCACAACACCAGGACTACTGGCAGCCAGCGGCCGATGCGCAAGCTGACGTGCCGCAGGGCGGCCGCCGCGCCAAGCAGATACAACGGCTCCAGGGGCACGAGGTACCACGGGAACAGGCGCACCCCGCGTAGCCCAGCCGCGGCATAAAACAGAAGGTAGAGCGCACCGAACACCGCAAACGGCTGCCAGGCCACGCCGCCGAAATTGTGACACTCACCTGACGGTTCGCGTGACGCTTCAGCGTCTTGCTGTGACGGTTCACGTGACGCTTCGTGCGTACGCTGAGGGCGGCGGAGGGGGTGGACGTGGGGGAGACCGTAGGACGCGACCGTGGCGCGAGCGAGGAAGGCCAGCGAGCCGAGGCCAAGCGCGGCGAGCAGCAGGGCGCCGGCCGCGGGCAGCGCACCGAGCAGGTACAGCGAGCCGGCCGGCATCGCGGCCTGCAGCACCAGGGCGGCAAGGTTTTCGCCTGGCCAGGGCGGCGCGTACGCAATCTGCTTGGCGGCAATGCTGCTTGGCACAGGGCTGCCGTACGCGAGCCACAGCCCTGCCGCGCCCACAACGAGGCCAACCAGGATGCCCTCGGGCCGCACGAACGTCGCGACGCCCGCGATGAGCGCCGCGGCGGTCACCCGACGGTGAGCCGCCAGCGTCAGCGCGCCGAGCGCGGCCAGCACGAACAGGCTGGTCTCCATGCCTCCGCTGGCGAAGGCGATGCTCATCGGGTTGATCGCCCACGCCAGGCCGACCAGCAGCGCAGCGAATCCGCTCCAGCCCATCCGCATAGCCAGAATCACGAGCAGCCCGGCGATGAAGGCATCGCAGACGGCGGCGAGGCTGCTGGCAAGCAGTGGCAGATCGTGCCCGCCCAATCGATCGCCCAGCGCTAGCACTACAGCCCACACCGGGGTGGTGGTGCCAAGCACCAACTCGCCCGGGTTGTAAACGAGGCCGAGCCCCTCGGCCAGATTGCGGGCGTAGCGGAGCGTGATGAAGGCATCGTCGGTGGGGCGCGGGCCGGTGAGTAGCCGCGCTACCAGCGCCGCGGCGCTGGCCAGGGCAATGGGGGCAGCGGAGGCGCGGACAGCGCCTGTAGCCAGGATCCGAGGCGAAGCAGGGGTGCTGGCGGCAGCCGAGACGCCGGGCGGGGCAGAGACGGTGGTTGACGCACGGGACCGAGGTCCTGGAGCGGTGGTTGACGCATGGGACCGAGGTTCTGGAGCGGTGGTTGATGCGTGCGACCCCGGTAGTTGGGCTCTGGCTAACGCGTGCAACCCGGGTGATGCAGCGGTTCGCTTCATCGGCGTACGCGGAACACCTCGACCCCGCCGCGGTCGTACATCAACTCCAACTCCGGCTGTCGCTGCAACTCTGACGAACCGAGCATGCGCTCGTGCGGGCCAAACGCCACCAGCGTCGCGCCGCTGCGCACGAGGAGTTCGCTGCGCTCCGCAACACCAACGTCGGGGGCGAAGAACCGCCGCACGAGCGCCTGTTTCTCAGAGCTGTGCAGCGTGGCCACGATATGGCCATGGACGACCCGACCATCGATCGCGCCGACGAGCGGATTGGCAAATTCGGTCGACGCGAGCACGACATCGGCGGCTGTGCTGTGGTCTCTGAGCCAGGCGGCGGCCTCCGTCTCGGGTCGAGTCCACAGATACACCTCCGCGGGAAAGTTCGAAACGGCGGAGCCGATCAACGCCACGTACACCAGGACCGGCGTAGCCGCCGTGGCCAGCGCAACCATGTAGCTAAGAAGGCGAGCGCGGAGCGCGAGCAGCGGACCGCGGTGGTTGACAGTTCGACTCCGCAGTCGGTCGTTCAGCGCGAGCAACCCGACAGCGGCCGCAACGGCGAGCGCGGGCTGAATCCCGAGGGCGAAGCGACGCTGGTACGGCACCGGCACATACAGCCATGCCAGTGCCAGTCCAACCCACAGGAGCAGGAGCCGCCGTCGATCGGCCGACCAGGTCCTGAGGACTGGCCACGCGAGCGGCGCCGCCAGGAGCACCACCCCAAGATCGACTGGCAATGCCCACGGCGCTGGCGCGGGCATGAGGTTCTGCGTCCCGTACGTGCCTGACCAGAACGGATCGGTGGTGAACAACCAGAGGTTGTAGACCAGAATCGGCGCGCTCGCCGCGACCGCAACCACGGCCAGGGCCCACCAGCGCCGACCGCTGCATGCCGCGTGCACCACCAGCACGCTTACCAGGACCGGCAGATTGAACGGGTGCAGCAACGAAAGCGCGAATACCACCAGCGCCAGCCACACGGGTCTGCGAGCCAGATAGAGCGGCGCGCACAGCAGCGTCAACGCCAGACCGAACATCAGGTGCGGCGCCGACATGAACACGCCGAACGAGCTCAACTCCAGGTAGACGTTGATGGTGCTCGGCAAGGCATCGGCTGCCGCGCCAAAGCCGAGAACTGCAAGCACAGCACGCAGCGGCGCTACGAGCCCTATCAGTCCCAGGCTGCCGGCGGCGAGCACGAGTGCCAGCCGACGCGCGCGGCGGTCCTCGAGGAACGTGGCGGTGAAGACGAAGAGGGCGACGAGGAGCGCGACTCGGCCGAGCCACTCGAGGGCAGAGAAGACTGCGAGCGCGTCAACATGCAGCGCCGAAGCCACCTTGCCAGCGGCCGTATAGAGCGGATAGATGAACGCCGCCTGGTGCGGCTCGGCGCTGAAGTGATCGTGGATCAGCCAGCCAGCTTGCGCGGCGCCCTCGCGCATGGCGGCCTGGTACTGGCTGAAATCGCGGACGAACCAGAACGTGCCGAGGTGGTCCATCTGGGGTGGGCCGAACATGGCCGAGACGACGTAAGGCAGAGCGCACAGCAGGACGACGACCGCGGCGGCGGCGAGCAGCCACCGAGCATCGGGCTGCGCTAGCGCACTCGCAAGTGAGAGCTGAGAGAGTTGCGACCGCCGCGATTGGGGGTGGGTTTGGGCGCGGTCGAGGGTTAGCGCCATCCGGGCACCAGGCGGGGGACACGCTCGCGGTAGGCGGGGTAGTCGGTTGGGTAGGCGGCGGCGAGGGCGCGTTCTTCGAATACCGTGCGTGCGTACTGCAGCAGCAGGAACGCGACCAGCAGCGTGGCGATCAGTGGGTGCGGCTTCGCGATCAGGATGCCGACCGCGGAGACCGCTTCACCCAGATACACCGGGTGCCGCACCACACGGTACGGTCCGCTGAGGACCAGGCCGCGGACCTCAGGCAGCAGCCCGAAGCACCGCCCCAGTGTGGCCAGGCTCCAGATGGTGAACAACGTACCCACCACGACCACGGCACTCGACGCAAGCAGGATGCCGGTCGACGTGGTCGCATCGACCGGCAGATACGCGACCACATTGAGCAGGAACGTCCCGAGCAGCGCGACGATGCCCTCGCGCCAGGTTGCGCGATGCCCGCGAATGCCTCTGCGACGCACCGCGAACAGGATCACCACCAGCGCCAGGAACACGACTGTTACGGCCTCCTGGAGGACCAGGGCCTGTTCGTGTAACGACGGCTCGCGCAGCTGCCGCACCGTTTGCAGCAGAATCCACACCCTCGCCGCGAGCGGCAGCGCGAACAGGTACGCGGGCCACACGTTGCCCAGCAGCACCCCGCCCCAGGCGGTGTTCTCGACGTCGCGGTGAACGTGGACGAGGCCTTGCCAGAGGCGGCCCACGAACTCGCCCATGTATGAGTCTACGGGTCGAATCCAGCGGCAGAACACTTCGGTAACGCGAGCGCATCCGTAAGGCACTGAAGCGAGAACTCCGTTACCGACCTGGGAGAGTCGCCCGCGGGGCGGAAGGCTACGTTCGGTAACAACCGTTACTGGCGGGGCGACCCATGCGTAACAACGCAAGGCGATCGGTTGTGCTACTGCTGTGCCTTTTGCTTGCCATTCCTGGGCAGCTTGTGCAAGCGCAGACCTTGCCACTCCTGCCCTACGACCCTGGCGTGCGGGGCGGCCCGCCAGACGCCGGCGGGCCGATCGTTGGAATCTCGACCGATGAGCTCGAGTTCTTCAACTCCACCGCCGATACGTTTGGCGAGGTCGACGATATCGACGAGGGTCTGGGGCCGCGCTTCAACCTCGACGGCTGCGCCGGCTGTCACGCACAGCCGGCCGTCGGCGGCACGAGCCCCGACAAGAACCCGCAGGTTGCGATGGCAAGCAAGAACGGCGCCCGCAACAAGGTGCCGGCGTTCATTACGCCGACTGGTCCCGTGCGCGAGGCGCGCTTCAAGTCCGACGGCGGCGTGCACGACCTGTTCGTGATCACTGGCCGAACCGATGCGCCGCCCGGCTGCGCCATCACGCAGCCCGATTTCGACACTGCCGCCCGGACCGGCGATCTCATCTTCCGCATACCAACGCCGACCTTTGGCGCCGGGCTGATCGAGGCCATTCCCGATCGCACCATTCGCGCGAACCAGTCTGCCTACGCCGCCGACAAGTCGGCGCTAGGGATTTCGGGTCGACCCAACACGAACGGCAACGATGGCACGATCACCCGCTTCGGCTGGAAGGCGCAGAACAAGTCGCTGCAGATCTTCTCTGGCGAGGCCTACAACGTCGAGCAGGGCGTCACCAATGAGCTCTTCCAGACCGAACGCGAAGAGGACACCGCGTGCGCGACGCACGGGCTGCCCGAAGACCACACCCACTTCGATGCCGCGACGGAAACCGACGTGCCATCCGATGCGGTGCAGTTCTCGATTTTCATGCGCTTTCTTGCGCCTCCGAAACAGGACATCGATCTGACCCAGGCGGTGCTGATCGAGAACGGTCGGCAGACCTTCAACCGCGTCGGCTGCGAGTCAGGGAAGAGCGCGCCAGATCGAAACGATCGCCACCACCTGCTGGTCGATGCTCAGCTCCGGAACCAGTCGTGTGCTGTAGTTCTGCTCGCCGATGCGGATCTCCAGCCGTTGCTCGTGCGCCGTCCGCAACGTGAGGTGCAGAGCCAGCTCGTAGGCGCCGCGCTGGAGCTCCGAGAGACCGAACGCGCTCACCGACAGGCCGAGCAATTGGTCGGCGTTCAGCTGCAGCAACCGCTCACCGCTCGAATTGACGTACACGCAGCGCAAATCGCGGTCGAAGCGCACGATCGCGTCTGGCACCTCGTCCATCAGCGCGTGGACGGTCTCCATGCGCTGCGCCAGCGCGAGCACGCTGGTCAAGCTGTCCAGAAATGGGCGAAGTGTCTCGTCGACGTCAGCGGTGGACTGCGCCGCCGAGACGAGTGTGTGCCGAGCAGCTGCAGGTCGGACGCCCGTTTCGCGCGCGAGCGCGTCGACCGCCAGGTTCGTGAGCTCGGTGATCGAAGCGCCGCTCACGGCTGAGCGCGCCAGCTCGGCGACGCACAACTGTCGACGTCCGCAAGTCCGTGCCGGTGTGATGACCATCCTGTGGACCAGTCTCGCGCGAGCTCGTGCAAGAGGAATCTCTCCCGCTGCAGAACGGCGCATCTCACCTTCGATAGAGACAAAACCTGGCCACATGACCAGGTAATTTCCGGAACGCGCTTGCTTACGCGGGCGTCTTTGTCGAGGTGATGAAAAGACACGTTCTTGTTGGCCTCAGCATGTTCCTCATCGCACTCGCCCCGACCCCTGTTCGCGATGGACGCCGACGGCGCGACCCAGGTGGTGTTTGAGGCGGCCGGCTAGAAATCAGCGTCCGTGTAGCGCTGACAGCTACTGACACATCGACGCGAGGTCGTGGCAGTTTGAGCGCGGGAGTCTCGATGGCAGGACGCCGTGCGTGCCTCGAGATTGCCGTGGCTCACAGTGCTGGCGGTCAGCGTGCCTGGTGCGCGGCTGCTGATCGATGTCGCGGGCGCCATTCCCGGCCGCTTCAACGACTACCACGCCTACTGGTTAGCGGGTCGCCTGGTGGCCGCGGGCGGCGATCCGTACGATCGCGCAGCGCTGGTCGAGCTTGCCCAACGTGAGGGCCTGGAGTTCCTGGTCGGCACGGGGTATTCGTACCCGCCGCCCTTCGCGCTGCTGATGGTGCCGCTGGCAGCGCTGCCTTTCGACGTCTCGGCCGCGCTGTTCAGCGCTGTCTCGTTGATGGCGTTCGGTATTGTCATCGCGGCCCTGGTGCAGCCCCTTCGGCGGCCGGCCGTTCTGGCGTTCGCGGCCGGTGCCTACCCGCCAGTGGCGGGATCGCTCTTCATCGGCCAGGCCAACTTGCTGGTGTTCGGGCTGCTCGCCCTGGGGTTCCTGTTTCTCAGGCAAGGAGCGCTGGTGACTGGTCTGGCATGGGGCGGCGCCGCTGTCATCAAGCTCGTACCGATCGGGCTGCTCGTGCCGCTGGCGCTCGCCCGCCAACGACAGATTGTGCTCACGTTCCTCGGGTCGGTTGGCCTGTATCTGGTGCTGGCGGCGCTGGCGGTCGCGCGGACCTCTGGCGGCACCGCGGCGATGCTGACCCTGCTCGAGCCCGACAGCTACTGGACCAACCAGTCGCTCAACGGCGTTCTTACTCGCGGGCTAGAGGGAACGGCGGCCGCGGAGCACACCAGCCTGATGGTCGTTGGGGCCACGGTGCTCTTCGCCGGCATCAGCCTCGCCATCCTGTGGCGCGCCCGAGGCCACCTCGGCGATCACCGCCGCCTCGTCCTCGGCCAGTCATTCATCCTGGTCGCGGCGACCATCGCGGCGCCGAAGAGCTCCTTCTGGAACCACACGCCAGCGCTCTTTGGCGTATGGGCGCTGCTCGTGTCAGCGCCCCGGATGTCGAGGTCCGACCGCGCGTTGGTGGGGGCGTGGTTCGTGCTGGCGTACCTGCAGCCGCACGCTGACGTTCGGGCGCCTGTGGGACAGCCGTTGGCGATGCTGCTCGCGCTTGTGACGTCGAGTGGATTCCTCGGTCTAGCCGGCCTGTGGCTGGTGCTCGCGCGGGCCACTCTCGGCTGGGGCGATCAGTTGCGCGCGGTCGACAGCGCCTCCGCGAACACCCGCTGAGCTTCGGCGAGGTACTCCGCATGGCCGTGCGCGGCCATCCAGTACCACCACTCCACGCCCCACAGGTACGCGCGCGGGAAACCCGTTCGCCGTGCGTAGTCCACGTTTGAGCGCACGATTTGCTCGGGCGGGAACTGGCGGTTCTGGATCTCGTACGGCACGTCTCGCAAACCACCGCCTACGAACCATGGTTCGCATTGCAGCTCGCTGATGATGGTGGTGCCGCTGACGCCCGTGACTGTCCGAGCGAACCAGTCCTTGGCGGAGTAGGTCCAGGCCGGCAGCGGGTAGCGCGCGAGGCCGAAGAGGGGCATCGGCACGTCGCGATATATCGACAGGCCGAGGCCCACACCGGCCGTGCCCATCGCGGGCAGCAGGGTCGACCATTCGCCACTGTCGGTGAGCAGCACCGGTCGCGCGTCCAGTCGTTGGATCAGCGCGATCTCATCCTTCATGAAGGTCGGCGTCAAGACGACAGGATCCTGGCAGTTCCCGAAGGTGACCAGTGGCTCGTTCTCGGCTTGCCACATGCTGACCGAGGGACGAGCTCCGTAGTGGGTTACCTCCACCTCGACCAGACGCAGGACGTCGCTCTGGAGTCTCTCCGCTGACAAACCAACCGCCCACGGCGGCGGGTAGCACTCGGGCCAGCGCGGCTGCTTGTAGCCCACCGACAGCAGCATCGAGACACCGCGCGCTTCGGCCTCGCCCACGTAGAAGTCGACTTCCGAGAAGTCGTAGATCCCAGGTTCGGGTTCGATCTCCTCCCAATACAGCGGGAGACGCACCTCGCGCACACCCAGGTCATCGAGCATGCCGGCGTAGACCGCGTGCCCATCGAGGCCCAGCCCGCCCGCATAGCGAGGCGAGTACGTGACCCCGAGCACGGTGTCCTGACGCGGTGGCGAAACATCGACGAACGCCGCCAGGCTGATCGCGACTAAGCTGCCCAGCGTGATTGCCCCGCGCCGCACGACGCTGGCCCGCACGCGCAGCCGAGTCTACGCCCGCTCCCTATCCAGCGGCGAGGCGTTCGGCAAGACATTGCCGTCGGCGTCGGTGACCAGGTGGCCTTTGCTGAGGTCGAGCAGCACCAGGCGGTTGCCCCACGGGTCTTCGACGACCGCGCAGCGGCCGATCGCGATGTCGAACGGCTCTACGACGATCC
>WNGA01021124.1_pt1 | contig 13402 bp, 10 predicted proteins | sample 5400061 | NCBI WGS metagenome assembly WNGA01 (sample SAMN13153366, study PRJNA577476) | soil metagenome | isolation source: 100 cm soil or saprolite under grassland replicate 2 | place: USA:California | collected 2016-06-15 | reverse complement strand
ACGAGCGTCGTCGCAATCCGGGCAAAGCGACGGCCGATCGCGAGCCGGACGTTCACGCTCGAATGGAGATGCGCGCGACCTGCCCCGACCAGCTCGTCAGCGTCGCGGCGGCGTCGCCGCCCGTGATCGACCGATACTGCTAGGCGACCGCGACGGTCTTCTCGGCGCGGCCGCTCCGGTAGCCCGCGCCTAGGAGCCTGGGTCAGTAACGGCGTCTGAGCTGTCCGGCGCGTCGGGGACGATTTGTGTGTCTACGGCGCGGAGGTTGTGATGTCGGTGGTGGCGGGGCAGGGGCGGCTGGTCGAGGCGAGGGCGGGCGAGATCGGCGTGCCGGCGGTGCGGCTGCCGGTGGGTGAGGAGAAGGCGTTTCGGCCTTACGATCCTGAGCAGGTGTTGTTGTTGGCGCCGGTGTTGTCGGAGTGGGTGCCCGAGGGTGATCTGGCGCATTTCGTCTCCGATTTGGTGGAGTCGGGGGCGCTCGACCTGAGCGGGATTTACGCCGCCTACGAGGAGGAGCGCGGCTACCCGCCGTACGACCCGCGGTTGATGGTGAAGCTGCTTGTGTACGGCTACGCGAACGGTGTTGTCTCCTCGCGGAAGCTGGAGCGGGCGACCTACCGCGATATCGCGGTGCGGATGCTCTGCGCCGACCAGCATCCTGACTACCGCTCGATCGCTCGTTTCCGCGCCCGGCACCTGGCGGCGCTCGGGGAGTTGTTCGTGCAGGCGCTGCGGTTGTGTCGGCAGGCGAGGCTGGTTGGGCTGGGGGCGCTGGCCCTTGACGGCACCAAGCTGCGCGCGAACGCCTCGCGGCACAAGGCGATGAGCTACGAGCGGATGGCGAAGAGCGAGGCGCGGCTGGAGGCGGAGATCGCGGCGATCCGCGGTAACGTGCAGGCGCTGTTGGAAGAGGCGGAAGCGGTCGATGCCGCTGAGGACGAACGCTACGGGCGCGACGGTCGCGGGGATGAGCTCCCCGAGGAGCTACAGCGCCGGGAGCAGCGGTTGGCGCGGATCCGGGAGGCCAAGCAGGCGTTGGAGGCCGAAGCGGCCGAGCGCGAGCAGGCGCGCCGCGCCGAGCTCGCCGAGCAGGGCAAGAAGCCGCGCCGCCCGCCGGACGGGCGCGACCCGTACGCGCCCAAGCCGGGCGCGCAGCGCAACTTCACTGATCCGGAGTCGAGGATCATGAAGACCTCCGACGGCGCGTACCAGCAGTGTTACAACGGGCAGGCGATCGTCGATTCGGTCGCGCAGGTGATCGTCGCCTGCGAGCTTTCTGACGAGGCGCCGGACGCGCGGCAACTCGCGCCGGCGCTCGACCAGCTCGAAGCGAATCTCGGCGCGGTCGCTGCGGAGCTGCCCGACGGCGCGACGTTGAGCGCCGACGCAGGCTACTTCTCCGAAGCGAATGTCGTGATCACCGCCGAGCACGGGCTCGACCCGCACATCGCGACCGGCCGCTTCAAACACTCCGAGCCGCAGCCGCCCGCGCCGCGCGGGCCGATCGCGAGGAACGCAACGCCGAAGCAGCGGATGGCGCGCAAGCTGCGAACAAAGAAGGGACGGGAGCTCTACCGCCGCCGCAAGACGATCGTCGAGCCGGTCTTCGGCCAGATCGACACCGTCCAGAACGGACGCGAGCTGCTCCTACGCGGAAAACAGGCCGCCCGTGATCAGTGGCGCTTCCACTGCGCGATACACAACCTGCTCAAGCTCCACCGAGCAGGCGGCCTCGGCCTCATCCCAGCAACCTGAGCCACCGCCGCCGCCCGATCGTCGCGCCTCGCCGCCACGACCCGCCATCCGCCGAAGCGACCGCTCCCGCCTTCAAACGCTCCGCAGTGCGTTAGCGACCCGGGCTCCTAGCGGAATGCGTTCTCTCCGGTGAGCGCGTTGCCGACGACGAGCGTGTGCACCTCGTGCGTGCCCTCGTACGTCAGCACGGACTCTAGGTTGTTCATGTGGCGGATCACCGGATACTCGAGCGTGATCCCGTTGCCGCCGAGGATGGTGCGCGCGCTCCGCGCGACCTCGATCGCTCCGCGCACATTGCCCATCTTGCCCATGCTCACGTGCTCGGGGCGTAGCGTTCCGTCGTCCTTCATCCGTCCGAGATGCAATGCGACGAGCGTCGCACGGTTGATCTCCAGCGCCATCTCGGCGAGCTTCTGCTGGGTGAGCTGGTAACCGGCGATCGGCTTGCCGAACACCATTCGCTGCTTCGAGTAGTCGAGCGCCGACTCGAAGCACGCCCGCCCGGCGCCGACTGCGCCCCAGACGATCCCGTACCGCGCCTCGTTCAGGCACGACAACGGCCCGCGCAGCGAGGTGACCTCCGGGAAGCGGTTCTCCTCCGGTACGCGCACGTCCTTCAGCACGAGCTCGGACGTGACCGACGCGCGCAGCGACAGCTTGTGCTTCATCTCGGGCGCTTCGAACCCGGGCATGCTCTTCTCGACGAGGAAGCCGTTGATCTCGCCGTTCTCCGTGCGCGCCCATACGATCGCGACGTCGGCGATCGTGCCGTTCGTGATCCACATCTTCGTCCCGTTCAGCACCCAGTCCTCGCCGTCACGCCGCGCCGTCGTCCGCATCGAGCCCGGATCGGAGCCGGCGTCGGGCTCGGTCAGCCCGAAGCAGCCGATCGCGTCCCCCTCGTGCATCGGCGGCAGCCAGCGCTCCTTCTGTTCCTCGGAGCCCCAGCGCCAGATCGCGAACATCGCGAGCGAGCCCTGCACCGAGACGAGCGAGCGGACGCCCGAGTCGCCTGCCTCGAGCTCGAGGCACGTCAGCCCGTACGAGACCGAGCTCGCACCGGGCAACCCGTAGCCGTCTAGATGCATCCCGAAGAGCCCGAGCTTGGCGACCTCCTTCACGAGCTCCCGTGGCAGGATCCCCTGCTCGAACCACTCGCCGACCTCCGGCACGATCCGCTCCCGGACGAACTGCCGCACCGTGTCGCGGATCGCCTTCTCCTCGTCGTCGAGGAGCGCGTCGATCGCCAGGAAGTCGCGCGGATCGAGCTCGGTCTGCTTCGCGGTCGTCGCCACAACCGCATGGTAGAGCAGCCCTAACCCGCCGGTGCGAGGTGGGCCAGAGCGAGCGCGAGCCACTGGGGCGCGTAGCGGCTCCAGAGCGCGTTGTCGTGGCCGCCCGCGTAGAGGCGGAAGACGTGCTCGATTCCGGCGCGCGAGAGTTCCCGGTTCAGCACCTCGTTCTCGGCCGCGAACCGGTTGTCGTCCCTGCCGACGTAGAACGCGATGAACGCCGGCAGCGACCGAAGCTGTACCCGCAGCCGCGCGAGCTGCCGGTGGACGTTCGCGCCGTCGTTGTCCTTCTTCGATCCGAGGTCCAGGGAGCGAGTCCCGGAAGGATCAGTCGGATGGAAGTAACCGCTCCAGGACTCGACGACGGAGAACCGACCGAGGTGCTCGAGCCCGAGATGCATCGCGCCGTAGCCGCCGGCGGAGAGCCCGATCACCGCACGTCCTCGGCGTGAAGGGATCGAGCGGAAGCGCGCGTCGACGATGCGCGGCAGCTCCCGCGTGAGCGCTGTGTCCCAGTTACGCCCCTTCCCGAGGTCGAGGTACTCGGGGTCGGAGTCGCCGTCCCGGGCACCCTGCGGGGCGATCAGGATGGCCGGGCGGCCGAGTGCCGCGAGCGCGTTCTCGACGAAGCCCAGCTGGCGGTAGCCGTCGCTCGCAGATGGGAGCCCGTGCAGGAAGTAGACGACGGGATAGCGCTTGCCGCTCGTCGCGTAGTCGGCAGGCACGTACGACTCGAAGCGGAGCAGCTTGCCTCCAAGGGCCGCCGACCGGAACGCATTGTCGTCGCGCTGTGCGGGAGCCGGACCGGCGATTCCGAGGAACACCAGCGCCGCCCCGAGTGATGACAGCAAGGTGCGGTTCAGGAAGGCCAGAGTAGCTTCCACTCGTGAGCGCGGAGCGCTTGGCTCGCGTGCGCCCCGGAACCGGCTGCACGGTCGCCGTCCTCGTCGCGTTCGTGGGCGTGGGCCTGTTCGGGACGCGCGGTTACGTCGGCAACTTCCTCAGCTACAGGGGCTTCGATCCTCCTCGCGAGCCGGCGTTCGTGACGCAGCCCGGTACGACGCTTCGCGTCGGCGTCCCGAGTCCGGCACTCGGCGGCCGGAGGCAGGAGACGTACGTTTACCTCCCCTCCGGCTACGCGCAGCACCCGCAGCGACGTTACCCAGTGCTGTACCTGCTGCACGGTTTCCCCGGGCGGCCGCTTGCCTTCCTCGCGACTGTTCAGATGGGGATCGTCGACGACACGCTGACAGCGCGGCGGCGTGCGCAGCCGCTGATCCTCGTGATGCCGTTCGGGTCGACGAGCACCTTCACCGACGAAGAGTGGGTGAACGGCGCCGTGCCGGGCAACCGCTGGGCGACGTTCGTCTCGCACGATCTCGTGCGCTACGTCGACTCACATGGTCCGGCTACATGCGGCCGGACAAGCTGCGCTCCATCTTCGGCCCGGAGCTGCAGCTCGCCGCCGCGAACGACCCGCGCCTTCTCGTCTCGCGCGTCGCGCCGCAGCTTCGGCGCCTCGGCACCTACTTCTGGTTCTACTCCGGCTCGACCGATCGGCTGCGTGGCCAGAACGCTGCCTTCGCGCGTGAGCTCGCGAGGTTGCAGGTTGCGTACCGCTACCGGCTCGTATACGGAGGGCACAACTGGGCCATCTGGCGGAACAACGCGCGGGTTGCGTACATCGCGGCGGCGTCGAGGCTCGCGCATGGCTAGGACGGCGCGTGCGACGGCGGCCGCCACGCTCGGATTCGCCGTCCTCCTCGCCGCGAGCGGGTGGTTCTACGTCGCCCGCCCGCTCCGATCCCTCCCGGGCCCGGTAGAGAGAGACGCGCTGCCGCTGGACGAGCTCTCGCATCGCGCTTCCGTGCCGCTGCTCCTCTACGTCGCGGTCTGGCTCACGGCTGCCGTCCTGCTTGGACTGCTTGCGAGATGGGCGGACGGGGAACGCCTCACGGCCGGGCTTCTGCTCGGCCCGGCCGTGGGCGGCTGGCTCTATGCGACGAACGGGCTCTCGATCCTCGTCGTCCGGCAGATCTCCGCGAACGAAGCGTTCCGCGCGGCGGCCTTCGAACAGGCCGTGATCGTGCCTGCCGTCCTCGCCGGAGCTGCCGGCGCGCTGCTCGGCCGGGAGCGCAGCTCGTCGCGGCCGCGTTCGCGGGTCGTGCTGCCGTGGCCCGTCGCCGGCGTCGGCCTGCTCGCGGCGTGGGACGCCGTCTTCCCCGAGCACCGGGGCACGCTCGTCAGCGCTCTCGATCCGGCGCACGTGCACGGGCTCTCGAAGGCACTCGTCGCACCGCTCGCCGCCGCGCTCGTCGTGTCGGCCCGCAGCCTCGCGCGCGGCAACCGCCGAGCGTGGCAGATCGCCGCCGGTCTGCTGACGGCGCTCCTCGCGCTGAACATCGGCCGCCGCTTCGACGAGGGAGCGATCGTCACCGCCGTCGTCGTGGTCGCGCTCCTCGCACGCCGCGGCGACTTCCGGCTCCGCGGCGATCCCGAGGCGAAGCCTCGCGTCCTCCTCCACGCCGCCGTCGCAGCGTCGGGCATCGTCGCGTACGGGCTGGTGGCGCTCTGGGTGAACCGGCTCATGGCGGATCAGCCGTACACGGTTCCCTTCGCTCTGCGCGTGACGGGCCGCGCGCTCGCCGGCATGAGCTTTCGCGGCGCGGACCATCTGAGCGGCCCCTCGTCGGCGAGTGGGGGGCGGACACGCTCGCGCCGTTCGCGCTACGGGCCGACAAGTCGTACTTCTTCTCCGAGTGCGAGTCGGCGTTCCTCGCCTACCGCGTCGTCGGCGGCGTCGCCATCGTCGCCGGTGACCCGATCGGGCAGGCCCCCGTGTGTCCGGAGCTCGTGCGCCGGTTCATCGATTTCGCACACGAGCGCGGGTGGCGCGTCGCGGTCCTCGGCGTCTCGGAGGCGTCGCTCGACCTGTACCGCTCGCTCGGCCTCCACGCGCTCTACCACGGCGACGAGGCCGTGGTCGACACGGCAACCTTCTCGCTCGAAGGGCGGCCGATCCGGAAAGTACGCCAGTCGGTGCACCGGCTGACGGCCGCCGGCTTCACCGTTCGCACGTTGCGGCCGAGCGAGATCGACGGCGATCTGGGCAGCGAGCTCGAACAGATCGCGCACGACTGGCGCGGCGACGCTCCGGAGCGTGGCTTCGTGATGGCGATCGACGCGCTCTTCCGGCTCGGCGACGACGACGCGCTCTTCGTCGTCGGCTTCGACGCCGACGGCCGTGCAGCCGGGTTCCTGCACTTCGCCGTCGCGTGCCGCGGCTCGGCGCTCTCGCTCTCGTCGATGCCGCGGCGCGACGACGTCCCGAACGGGTTCACGGAGTGGCTCATCTGCCGGTCGATCGAGTGGGCGCGTGCGAACGGGCTGGCCCGGGTGTCGCTGAACTTCGCGCCGTTCGCCGCGCTCCTCGCGCCGGACGCGGAGCTGACTCCGGCGCAACGGGCCGAGGCCGTCGCGCTCCGGCACCTGAAGGGCTGGTTCCAGCTCGACAACCTGCTTCTCTTCAACCGCAAGTTCTTCCCGACGTGGGAGCCTCGCTTCGTCGTGTACGAACGACGGCGCGATCTCCCGCGCGTCGGGGTGGCCGCGCTCGCGGCCGAGTCGTACCTTCCGTTCCAGTGACCGCGCTCGGGCTCCTGCTCGCGGTCGCGTCGGCCGTCGCAATCAACGGCGGCTACGCGCTCCAGCACGAGGCTGCCGGCTCACTGCCGCCGCTCGCTCTTCGCCGCCCCCTGCGGTCGCTCGCCCTGCTCTTCCGCCATCGCCGCTGGACAGCCGGCTTCCTAGCGGGCATCGGCGGCTGGGTGTTCTACGTTGCCGCGCTTCGGCTCGCGCCGCTCTCGCTCGTGCAGGCGGCCGCGGCCGGCGGTGTCGGCGTGCTCGCGCTCGGTGCTGGGCGGCTTCACCGAGCCGAGCGGCTCGGGGTCGCCGCCGCGCTCGGCGGCCTCGGCCTGCTCGGGCTCTCGCTCGGCTCGCACGGCGGATCCGGCTCGGGGACGCCCAGCTCCGTGGCGATCTGGATGGTCGTCTCGCTCGCGGTTGCCGGGCTCGCCGCAGCGCTGCTCGCCGCCGGCGCCGGCCTCGGCACGGCGGCCGGCGTGCTCTACGCCGCCGGCGACGTCGGGACGAAGGCCGCGGTGCTCGGCGGAGCCCGGCTGCTCTTCGTCCCCGCGGTGCTCGCCTGCCACGGGCTCGGGTTCGTCTGCCTCCAGTTCGCCTTCCAGCGCGGGCGGCGGCTCGCAACCGCCGGCCTCGCGGTGCTCTGGACGAACGCCCTGCCGATCCTCGCCGGAATGCTCCTCTACGCGGAAACGCTCCCCGGCGGCTGGCGAGGGGCGTTTCGGACCGCCGCCTTCGGACTCGTTCTCGTCGGGGCTGTCGCTCTCAGCCGCCCTCGGCTAGACTTCGATTGACTAGTCAGTCAACGAGCCTTTCAGAGGAGATCATGGCCACGATCGAGCAGGGAACCGCGACGGGAGTCTCGTTCGCGCCGACGGACGAGCAGAAGGCGCTCCGCGAGCTCGCGCGCCAGTTCGCGGCGAAGGAGATCCGGCCGAAGGTGGCCGAGTACGACGAGAAGATGCAGCACCCAGCCGACGTGATCGCGAAGGCGCACGACCTCGGGTTGATGAATCTCCACGTCCCCGAGGAGCTCGGCGGCCTCGGCCTCTCCTGCTTCGACGGGCTGCTCGTCGGCGAGGAGCTCTACTGGGGCTGCTCCGGCATCGGCACCTCGATCACGGCGAACGGCCTCGGTGCCGGCCCCGTGATCATCGCCGGCAGCGACGAGCAGAAGGCGAAGTGGCTCACGCCGCTCCTCGAAGAGCCGATCCTGTGCTCCTTCGGCCTCTCGGAGCCGGGTGCAGGCTCCGACGTCGCCTCGCTGAAGACGACCGCCGTCCGCGAGGGCGACGAGTACGTGATCAACGGCTCGAAAACCTTCATCACGAACGCGGGTTACGCCGCGTGGACGGTGGTGTTCGCGAAGACCGACCCGAAGGGCGGCGGGAAGGGGATGTCGGCCTTCGTCGTCCCGATGGACGCTCCGGGCGTGACGATCGAGCAGCACCTCGACAAGATGGGGCAGCGCGCAACCGACACGTCGGCCTTCGCGCTCCACGACGTCCGTGTGCCGGCGGAGAACCGGCTCGGCGAGGAGGGCGACGGCTTCAAGATCGCGATGGCGACGCTCGACTTCACCCGTCCCGGGACGGCGATCGGCGCGGTGGGCGTCGCGCAGGCGGCGTACGAGCACGCTGTCGAGTACGCGAAGGAGCGGGTCACGTTCGACGTGCCGATCGCGATGCACCAGGGCGTCAACTTCCTGATCGCCGACATGGCGACGGAGATCGAGGCATCGCGCCTCCTTTGCTGGCAGGCCGCGTGGATGCTCGACCAGGGCTACGGCCGCAAGGCGACGCTCTACTCGTCGTTCGCGAAGCGCTTCTCTGCGGATACGGCAATGAAGGTGACGACCGACGCCGTCCAGGTCTTCGGCGGGTACGGCTACATCAAGGAGTACCCGGTCGAGAAGCTCATGCGCGACGCGAAGCTGTTCCAGATCTACGAGGGAACCTCGCAGATCCAGCGGCTCGTGATCGCGAAGGAGATCTTCCTGCCCAAGGACTGACCAAGTGACAAGTTGTCACTTGGCGCGGGTTAGGCTCCGTTCGTCGTGAGCATCGAGATCGATCTCTCGGGGCGTGTCGCGCTCGTCACCGGCGGGTCGCGCGGGCTGGGTCGCGCCGACGCGCTGGTGCTCGCGCAGGCCGGCGCGGATGTCGCCGTCGCCGACCTGCTCGTCGAGTCGCAGCTCTCCGAGGAGACGGACCGCTACGGCGCGCTCGCGACCGTCGCCCGCCAGCAGGGGCTCGTGCACACCGAGGAGACGGTGCGCGACATCGAGGCGATGGGGCGGCGCGCCCTGGCCGTCCGCTGCGACGTCACGAACCGGGAAGAGGTCGACGCGGCGGTCGCGCGCACCGTCGAGGAGCTCGGCTCCGTCGACATCCTCGTCAACAACGCCGGCACGCTCGACCACGCGGCGCAGTTCCACCACCAGTCGCCGGAGCTCTGGGAACGCGACCTCCGGGTCAACCTCACGGGAGCGTTCAACTGCGCGCAGGCGGTCTGGCCGCACATGCGGAAACGGGGCTGGGGGAGGATCGTCAACATGGCCTCCGTCGCCGGAACGCTCGGCGGCTTCGGCCAGGCGAGCTACTCGACGACGAAAGCGGGGCTGCTCGGTCTCACCCGCACGCTCGCGATGGAGGGCGCCCGGCACGGGATCACCTGCAACGCCATCGTCCCCGGGGTGATCGGCACCGAGGCCTTCAACATGGCGAACGCCGAGATGAACGAGAGGATCGTGAACCGGACGGCCCTGAAGCGGCCGGGGAAGCCGGAGGAGATCGCGAACGCCATCGCCTTTCTCTGCTCCGACCTCGCCTCGTATATCACCGGCATCGAGCTCAACGTCTCGGGAGGCGTCGAGCTGTTCGTTTTTTAGCCGGGTTCCCGCCAGAGCCCTCGCTACTCTGGAGGCGGTGCGCCGGCGTCTTCTCTTTCTGCTGCTCTCGTTCGCCGCGCTCGCCGTCGTGCTAGGGCTGGTTTTCGCCGGCTCGCCGACAACCCTCGCGGGCGGGGTCACGATCGACGGCATCGACGTCGGCGGGCTCGAGGCGAAAGACGCGCGCCGGCTGCTCCAGGGCCGCTCCGACGCGCTCGCGCGGAAGCCGGTCGTCTTCCTCGCGGGCGGCAAGCGCTACGCGATCCGCCCGATCGAGCTCGGCGTCGAACCGGACTGGGCCGAGGCCGTCGCCGCGGCGAAGCGACAGGGCGACGGCTTCGGGCCGATTCGCGGCTTCAAGCGCCTGGACGTTCAGGTCTTCGGGGCCGACGTCACGCCGCGCACGAGCGTCCTTAGGGGCGCGCTCCAGTACCAGCTCGGGCTGATCGCCGCAGCAGTGAACCGCGCGCCGAGGAACGCCGCCGTTGTCCGGCGCGGCCTGAAGATCGTCGTCGTGCCGGCGCAGCCGGGGCGCGTTCTCGACCGCGCCGCTGCTGCGAAGACGATCGTGCACGAGCTCGCCGCACTCGAGCGCTCCTCCACAGAGGTCGAGCTTCCGTTCCGCACGCGGCAGCCGCAGATCCACGCCGCGGCGCTCGCACGCGCTGCGCGCCAGGCTCGCCTTGCGCTCTCGGCGCCCGTCCACCTCGAGCTCGGCAGGACGCGCTGGGTGCTCTCGCCGCGCAGGCTCGTGCGGCTGCTCGAGCTGCCGGCGGAGGGCCGCACGGAGCTGACGCTCGGTGGGCCGGCCGCGGACCAGTGGCTCGTCAAGCTCGGGAAGCGCGTCGAGAAGCCCGCGAGAGACGCTGCGTTTGCGGTCGACGGCTCACGCGTCCACGTCGTGCCGGCGCAGCCGGGCATCCGACTCGACGCGGTCGCCACGGCCGATGCGGTGCTCGCCGCCGCCCTGAAGCGCCGGGCGGAGCTGCGCGTCGCACGGCTGCCGGTCGTCGAAGCGCAGGCGAAGCTCTCGACGGCGGCGGCGCGCGCGATGCGCATCCGCGACATCGTCGGCAGCTACACGACGGTTTACGGCGGAATAGCCAACCGCATCCACAACGTGCAGCTCGTCGCCCACCTCGTCGACGGTGCGCTCATCGCGCCGGGCGCGACCTTCTCGTTCAACAAGACGACCGGCGACCGCAACGCTGCCAAGGGCTTCCTCGAGGCGCCGGTGATCGTGAACGGCGAGCTGACGACCGGTCTCGGCGGTGGCGTCTGCCAGGTCTCGACCACGGTCTTCAACGCGGCCTTCGAGGCGGGCCTGAAGATCACCGAGCGGACGAACCACGCGCTCTACATCAGCCATTACCCGCAGGGGCGTGACGCGACGGTGGACTATCCAAGCGTCGACCTCAAGTTCGTGAACGACACCGGCAACTGGCTCCTGCTGCGCACGTTCGTCAGCTCGTCCTCGCTCACCGTCAACCTCTACGGCACGCCGGTGCACCGCCGGGTCGAGAGCTCGACGAGCCCGCTCAGCCCGCACGGCGTGCCGCCCGTCAAGAAGACGGTCGATCCGACGCTGAAGCCGGGCGAGAAGGTCGTCGACGACGAGGGCGTGCCCGCACTCTCGACGAGCGTCACGCGGGACGTCTATGCCGACGACGGCAAGCTGCTCTACCACGACACGTGGTACTCGTCGTACCGCGCCGAGCCGAAGCTCGTGCGCCTCGGGCCGAAGCCGGAGAAGAAGAAGAAGTCGAAGCCGCCTACGACGACGACGACGCAGACGACGACGACGCAGACGACGACTCAGCCGACGCAATAGCGTCGAACAGCCACTCCGGCACGCGAGTGGGCCTGAGCGTCGCCGACTCCACGCACGCGTGCTTCGTCCAGCCCTCGGCGACGACCGTTCCGTCGTCGCGGACGATCAGGTACTCGTAGCGGAAGCGCGCACCTCTTACGTCCACGCAGCGCGTGTGCACGTTGAGGACGTCGTCGAACCGCACGGGCACGAGGTAGCGGCAGAAGGACTCGAGTACGAGCGCCTCGATGCCGCGGTCGCGCAGCGCCTGGTAGCCGCCGGCGTGCTCGCGGAGGTACTCGACGCGTGCGACCTCGAACCAGACGAGGTACGAGGCGTTGTGCGCGATTCCCTGGGCATCGGTGTCTGCGAAGCGCACCCGGACGGGGGTTGAGAAGGTGAAGCCGGTCACCGCCCGAGTCTCGCATGGGCTTGACGTACATAGCAAATCCGCTATAAGGATATAGCAGACGTGCTATGACAAGTGACGGAGGAGGAAGTCACATGGAGGCCACGGTCGAGACCCGTCTGCGGTACCTCGAAGAGCGTGTGAAGTCGCTGGAGGCGCTGCTCGGCACCGGCGCCGCGCCTGTGCCGCCGCAGCCCTCCCGCACGGCGCCGTTTCCACCGCTCACTCAGGCTCGGGCGGCGGCGCCACCGCCACGGCGGGAGCCCGTCGACCTCGAGGAGCTCCTGGGCGGGCGCGTGCTCGGCTGGGTCGGCGGCATCGCGGTCGTGCTGGCCGCCGTGTTCTTCCTCGTGATGGCGGTGCACAACGGCTGGATCGACGAGGCGACGCGGGTCGTTCTCGCATTCGTCGGTTCGACCGCGCTCCTGCTCGTCGGCGTGTGGCTGTATGAGCGAAGGGGCCAGACGCAGGCCGCGCGCGCGGCGGTGGCGGCCGGCTTCGCGGCCCTCTACGCGAGCGATACGACCGCCACCAGCGTGTATCACCTCGTGTCCGGCGCTCCCGGCCTCGCCGTCGCGGGTCTGACCGGCGTTGCCGCGACTGCGGTTGCCGTGCGCTGGGACTCCCGTGAAGTGGCCGGCATCGGCATCGTCGGCGCATTGCTCGCGCCGGTGCTTGTCGGGGCCGGGACGAGCACGGCCGGCCTCGTCTTCATGGCGCTCGCGCTCGTCAGCTCCGTCGGCGTCCTGATCTGGCGCCGCTGGAGCTGGCTGGCCGTCCTCACGTACGTCGTGAGCGCGCCGCAGGCCGCAAGCTGGATCGAGAGCGAGCGCGATCGCCGGCTCGGGCTCGCGCTCGCTGTCACAGGAATCTTCTGGGCCCTGTATGTCGTCGCGGCGCTCGGCTACGAGCTGCGCGTGCCGACGACGAAGCTGCGCCTGTCGTCGGCGTCGCTCCTTTTCACGAACGCCGCGCTTACCGCGGCCGGAGGCTGGGCGATGCTCCATTCGGCGGACAACGGCATGGGAGCGACCGCGTGGGTGCTCGCGGTCGCCGCCGCCCACGCGGCGCTCGGCATCGCGAGCCTCCGCGGCCGCGTCAGCGGCGAGGTCGGCGCCCTGCTCGCCGCGGTCGGCGCCGCGCTCGCGGCGGTCGGGCTCGCTCTCGCGTTGGACGGCCCGGCGCTCGTTGCCGGCTGGGCGGCGGAAGGCGTGCTCCTCGCGTGGGTCGCGAAGCGCACCGGCGACAAGCGCGGCTACCTCGGAAGCATCGCCTTTCTCGTGCTCGCAGCGGGGCATTCCCTGGTCGTCGAAGCGCCGCCGAGGGCGCTCGCCTACGGCCTCGACTCCGTCCCGAACGCGACCGTCGCGCTTGCCCTCGTCGTCGCCGGCATCGTGCTCGTGAGGAAGCTGCTCCTCGAAGACGTTCGCGAAAAAGAGAACGCGCTGAAGCCGATCGCGGCGGGCTTCGCCCTCTACCTCGGCTCGTTGCTCGTCGTCGACCTCACAGGCGCGCACCCCGGCGGCGTCGAGCAGCATGCACAGCTGGTGCTGTCTGCGTTCTGGGCCGCACTCGGGTTCGGCTCGCTCGTCGCGGGGCTGGTT
>WNGA01009180.1_pt1 | contig 13403 bp, 11 predicted proteins | sample 5400061 | NCBI WGS metagenome assembly WNGA01 (sample SAMN13153366, study PRJNA577476) | soil metagenome | isolation source: 100 cm soil or saprolite under grassland replicate 2 | place: USA:California | collected 2016-06-15 | reverse complement strand
TAGGATGCCGCTCACGAGGATGGCCGGGTTGGCGGGTGCTGGCGGGGCTTCTACGTGCGATGTGCCTACGGCTCCTGGGCCGGGCGACGTTGGAGAGTCTGCCAACCTCGGTCAAGTTCACGGGAGCCGAGCGGGCAAGGGGCGGAGCGCCTAGCTTCGCATGGCCTTCATGTTGCCTTCTACGAAGCGGGCCCTCTAAGGTCGATTTCTCCGAAGAGCAGACGTCGCTCGAGGAGGCGGTGGAGCCCATCGTGGGCAGGGTCCGCAACCGTAGCAGGAAGTCGTCATGAGAGGAATTGCGAGTTCTGAAGCTTTTTGGTCAAACGATGATCTAGCGAGTGGCTTCCCGATCATTGGAGGAGCCGGACTCTGGATCACCTCTCTGCGGGAAGCGTGAAGCCGGCAATATGGCCATCGATCCTCAGTTGCTAGCGCGGCTGCAGTCCCAAATGAGCCGTGCCGACGTCATTCTCTTTACTGGCGCAGGCTTCTCAGCTGCGGCACAAGACGGGACAGGCAAGAAGCTGCCGACCGGACAGAGTCTCGCAGCCGAATTGTGGGCGCTCGCCTTTCCGGGAGAACCATTCGTCGGTAGCACTCGACTCGGTGACGCATTCTTCGCCGCAAAAGCAAGAGGGGAAGCGACGCTCCGCCGGTTCATCAAGAACCGCCTTTCCGTCCACACCGACACTGTGCCCGCGTGGTACGCTGTCTGGGTTTCGATGCCGTGGCATCGGTGCTACACGGTCAACATCGATGACGTCGAGTTGGCCGTGAGTCGCCGTTTTCGACTGCCGCGCCCGATTCGGGCGATCTCTGCCACATCCGGTCGTACTGAAGGCTCAAATGATCCAACCGCCCTCGAAGTGGTACATCTCAACGGTGCGGTATGGGACGAATTGGACGACATGACATTTTCCGTGTTTGACTACGGACGCAGACTTGCGGCGCCTGATGTGTCATACATCGAGTGCGCCACCGCTCTGGTGTCGAGGCCGGTGCTCGTTGTGGGGACCGAGCTGGAGGAGTCACCCCTTTGGCAATACCTAGAAGCGAGGCGTGCTCGTGGTAGAGGACTGCGCGAACTCCGTCCCGGATCGTACTTGGTAACACCTTCACTGAACCCGGCACGGGCAGTCGTTCTTCGCGAACTGAACGCGGACTTAATCACCCTGACCGCCGAGGATTTCAAACACCAAGGGCTGACGGCTCTCGGCGGTGCAGTGGAAGCAGGGCGTGCTGCTTTGGCCGCGCTACTTTCCCTCTTGTGCACGTCGATGCCAATATGGTCCATGGCTGGCCTCTCCTCTCTGCGGCGTTGACCGCGTGTGAGCTCTTGTGGGGCAGTGTATGCCACCACGTCGACGAGCGAGAGGCCAGCCGCTTCATCACATCTATCCGCTCGCGGTCAGGCTGGCGCCCGCGTCCCGGATAGCCATGCCGGCGCCGCGCCGTGACGGTGTCGGCCGTACGGCGTGTCCAGCTCGGCCGGCGTGAGATCCGGAGCCGCCGGCCGTCCACGCCGCCGAGGAGCGCAGGAGATCGCTCCCACCATGACGGTCCAGCGCGAACCGATCGCCACGAGCATCCCGGACCCTCTCTCCCTTTCCGAGGGACAGGGGAGCCGCTTCCATCCCCTCACCTTGCCCTCTCCCCCTCCAGGGGGCGAGGGTATCGAACCGACTCCCTCTCCCTCGGAGACCCTCGGAGAGGGAGAGGGTCGGGGTGAGGGTGGCGCCTGTTCACGCATGATCCGGGCTAGGCTCGTGTCGACGCCACCCGCGTGAGGACGGCCTCGGCATGAACTGTCCACGGTGCCAGCACGAGAGCCCCCCGCACGCGAAGTTCTGCGAAGACTGCGGAGCCCAGCTCGAGCTCGCCTGCCCGAGCTGTGCCCAGCCGGTCAGCGTCGGCAAGAAGTTCTGTGGATCCTGCGGAGCGGCCCTCGCCGCTGAGCCGGTTCGCTTCCCCTCGCCGGACGCCTACACGCCCCGGCACCTTGCCGAGCAGATTCTCAACTCGAAGGCCGCCCTGGAAGGCGAGCGCAAGCAGGTGACGGTGCTCTTCGCCGACCTCAAGGGGTCGTTGGAGCTGCTCGTCGACCGTGATCCCGAGGAGGCGCGGAGGTTGCTCGATCCGGTGCTGCAGCACATGATCGACGCCGTCCATCGGTACGAGGGCACCGTGAACCAGATCATGGGTGACGGGATCATGGCCCTGTTCGGCGCTCCATTGGCCCACGAGGATCACGCGGTGCGGGCCTGTTATGCCGCCCTGCGGATGCAGGAGTCCGTGACGCGGTACGCTGAGGGCGTCCGCCGGGAGCAGGGCGTCGCCATCCGCATGCGTCTGGGCCTGAACTCGGGCGAGGTCGTCGTCCGGTCGATCGGCTCCGACCTTCGCATGGACTACACCGCCGTGGGCCAGACCACCCATCTGGCCGCTCGGATGGAGCAGCTCGCCGATCCCGGCTCGATCCTCCTGACCGCCGGCACGCTCGCCCTTGTCGAGGGCTTCGTGCAGGTGACCGCCCGGGGCCCGATGACCGTGAAGGGCCTGCCGGCTCCCATCGAGGTCTACGAGCTCACCGGGGTCAGCGCGATCCGGTCGCGGTTCCAGGCCGCGGCGAGCCGCGGCCTCTCGCCCTTCGTGGGTCGTGAGGCCGAGATGGCGCAGCTCGTCGACGCGCTCGAGCGCGCCAGGACCGGGCGAGGCCAGGTGGTGGCCGTCGTCGGCGAGCCCGGGGTCGGCAAGTCCCGCCTGTACTGGGAATTCACCCATTCTCATCACACCCAGGGGAGTCTCGTCCTCGAGAGCGGGTCGGTCTCGTACGGGAAAGCCAGCGCCTACCTGCCCGTCATCGGCCTGCTCAAGGCCTACTTCCAGATCGAAGGGCGGGACGAGACGTGGAAGATCCGCGAGAAGGTCACCGCCAAGCTCCTGTCTCTCGACCGGGCCATGGAGAGCTGTCTACCGGGGCTTCTCTCGCTCCTCGACCTCCCCGTCGAGGATCCGGAGTGGGAGCGGCTCGACCCCGTGCGGCGGCGCCGGCGGACCCTCGACGACGTCAAGCGGCTGCTGCTCCGGGAGAGCCAGGTGCTGCCGCTCCTCGCCCTCTTCGAGGACCTCCACTGGATCGACACGGAGACACAGGCCCTGCTCGACAGTCTCGTCGAGAGCCTGCCCGGCGTCGCCCTCCTGCTCCTGGTCAATTACCGCCCCGAATACCAGCACCGCTGGGGAAACAAGACGTACTACCGCCAGCTCCGCATCGACTCGCTGCCGCCCGAGAGCGCGGAGGCCCTGCTCGAACCGCTCCTGGGTGGTGACACGAGCCTGGAGGAGCTCAAGCGAGAGCTCATCAAGCGCACCGACGGCAACCCCCTCTTCCTCGAGGAGAGCGTCCGGACGCTGGTGGAGACCGGGACCCTGGCCGGGCCGCGTGGCGCGTACCGGCTGGCGAAAGCCCCGAGCGCCCAGATGCCGGCGACGGTCCAGGCGATCCTGGCCGCACGCATCGACCGGCTCCCGCCGGAGGACAAGCAGCTGCTCCAGGCCGCGTCCGTCATCGGCAAGGACGTGCCCCTGGCGCTCCTGGAGGCGATCAGCGAGCAGCCGGGGGACGAATTTCGCCGCGGGCTGGCCCGCCTGCAGGCCGCCGAATTGCTGTACGAGCAGCGCCTCTTCCCGGATATCGAGTACGCGTTCAGGCATGCGCTCACCCACGAGGTCGCCTATGGCGCCCTCGTGCAGACGCGCCGGCGAGCGCTTCACGCCAGGATCGTCGACGCCATCGAGGCGCTCTATCCCGACCGGCTGACGGAACAGCTCGACCAGCTCGCCCATCACGCCCTGCGCGGCGAGGTCTGGAGGAAGGCCCTGACCTATCTCTCGCAGGCGGGCGCGCGGGCGGCGGCACGCTCGGTCAACCGGGACGCCGCCGCGTGCTTCGAGAAGGCGCTGGCCGCCCTGCGCCACCTTCCCGAGAGTCCCGAGCTGCTCGAGCAGGCGATCGATGTCCGGCTGGATCTTCGCAATGCGCTCTTGCAGCTCGGGGAGCCCGGACGGATCATCGATCATCTGGTCGAGGCGGATCACCTGGCCCAGGCTCTCGGTGACCAGCACCGTCTCGGACGGGTCGTCGCCTCGATGGCCCATTATTTCTGGCTGACCGGCGACCACGACCGGGCGCTCGAGTCAGGCCAGCGCGCCCTGGCGATCGCCACCGCGCTGGATGATTTTCCCCTGGAAGTCACGACGAACTACTACCTGGGCCTCGCCTGTCACTCGCTCGGCCAGTACCGCAGAGGCGCGGACATCCTGAGACGGAACATGGAGGCGCTGACCGGCGAGACGCTCCAGCAAAGGTTCGGGACCACGGGCTTTCAGTCCGTCTTCGCCCGCGGCTGGTTCGTGTGGTGCCTCGCCGAGCTCGGGGAGTTCGCCGAGGCGGCGGCCTGCGGCGACGAAGGGGTGCGGATCGCTGAGGCGGCCAATGAGCCCTTCAGCCTCATCCAGGCCTATCTCGGGATCGGCGGTCTGCGTCTCTGGGCGGGAGACGCAGACCGCGCAATCCCCCCGCTCGAGCGGGCCCTTGTCCTGTGCGAGACCGCGCACATCAGGGTGCTGATTCCTCGGGTGGCGGCGTCATTGGGTCATGCCTACACGGTCTCGGGGCGCGTCGGTGAAGCCCTCCCTCTGCTGGAACGAGCGGTGCAGCAGGCGTTCTCCATGCCGGTCATCTTCATGCAGGCGACCGTGCTCATCTGGCTCGGCGAGGCCTATCTCGCAGCCGGCCGGCCCGACGACGCGACGGAACCTGCGTTGCGCGCGCTCGAGCATGCGCGCCAGCACAAGGAACGAGGACACGAGGCTTGGACGCTTCGGCTCCTGGCCGAGATCTCGGCCCACCGCGATCCCCCGGATGTGGACAGCGCCGAGGCCGGGTACCGCCAGGCTATCGCGCTCGCGGAGCAACTGGAGATGCGGCCGCTGGTCGCCCACTGCCACCTCGGTCTCGGGAGGCTCGGCCGGCGAGCAGGCCGAGGACAGGCCACGGAACACCTGGCGACGGCGATCGCGTCCTTCCGTGACTTGAACATGCGGTTCTGGCTGGAGAAGGCGGAGGAGGAGCAAGTCCGATCGGCCTGAGTGGCGGATATCGACCGGGCCGACGCCCTTGTGTCCCCGCTCCGGGTGCCGATAGATCGCAGCCGCTCACCGTGCGACGCCATCCGATCCTAGGAGGACGTGCCATGCGCCATCCCGTCAAGCCCTTCCTGCTGGCACTCTGCGGAGTGCTCCTCATCGCCTGCGCACGGGTCCCGGCCGTCGCCCAGCAGCCCGCACAAGCGCCGGCCGGCCGGTCGGAGGTCATGATGGAACCGTCCGCCGACCTCCTGAAGGAAATCGACGCGGCGCGGACGGCGTTCGCCGAGGCCTACATGAAGCACGATGCCCTGACGCTGAGCGCGCTCTACCACCCGGACGCCGCGTTCGCCGGGACCCTCCATCCATACTGGATGGAGGGCAAGGGCAGCATCGAGAGGCTCTGGACCTACTATTTCGGGGCCTATCCCGATGCCAAGATGGTGTTCTGGTCGTCGAGCTTGCGGGTGCTCTCGCCTGATTCGGTCGTGGTGCAGTATGGCACGGCGACGATGGGCATGCCGGAGGGCAGGGACCGGACCCGGAACGTCCACATGCGTCTCACCATCGTCTGGATTCGGGCGCCGCGGTACGAAGTCGGGTCCCGGAGTCTGCAGTGGCGGATCGCCCACATGCACGGGTCAGAGGCTCCGCTGTTTCGCTAGAGCGACCGACTCCCTCTCCGTCGGAGGAAGAGAGGGTCGGGGTGAGGGTGGCGGTCGGTCCGCGCATGGTCCGCCCTCGATCACCGGGAGGGGCTCGCCCGTCCACGGCCGAGGGCGTGTACGGAATATCCCCGGGAGGAAAAAACATGAAGATGTCGAACAGCACGCGTTCGCAGAAACGTGACACACGCCTGGAGAGGGAATCCATGTTGTGGGTGTTGCGTCTGAATCGGGCCTTGAACCAGGGTCTCCGCGACCAAGCCATCCGCACCTTCAATAAGTTGTACGGTGTGTCAGTCCGCGACTTGGCCAGGCTAAGCGGGCTCACCACTGCGAGTGTGAGTCGAATCTCGAATCTGAAGCAACGGGGCTGGGGAGATATCCAACGGCAGAGACGGTGAGATACGGATTGCTTCACCCAACGCGAGCCCTCCGAGGTGTTGGCAGCCTCCGGTGCCCAACCAACAAGCTGAGGGGCCCCGCTCGACCCCCCGGCCACTCAGCCTGATCGTTCACCCACAGGGATAGAGAGGGAGGGGTATAGATGCCGATCCTGGGCTACGGTGAAGACGTGCTGACCCTGCATGCCCTAACGAATGGGCTGCCTGTGCCTACGGGCTCCTGGGGGCGGGCGATGTTGGAGAGTGCGAACCGACTGTCGCGTTCAAGGGCGCCGAGGTGGCAAGGACGGTGGCGCGACTCGCCTCGCATGGCTTGATGTTGAGTGGAGATGGGCCACTCGAGCACCGCGACGCTGATCTTCGAGACCATCCACGGTAGCTACGCCTACGGGCTGGCCGGGCCGGAGTCCGACCTCGACGTGAAGGGCATCATCGTCGGTCCGGCGGCGTGGTACCACGGCTACTGCGGGGGCCCCGAGCAGATCAACCTGGGGCCGGACCACGTCCGCTATGAGGTCCGCAAGTTCTTCCGTCTGGCTGCCGCCGGCAATCCGACGATCCTGGAGATGCTGTGGACCGAGCCGGAGGACCATCGAATGGTGGCGGCGACCGGTCGCAGCCTCCTCGCCGCGCGATCGCAGTTTCTGTCGAAACGAGTGAAGGACAGCTTCTCGGGCTACGCCCTGGCCCAGCTGAAGCGCATCAAGGGACACCGAGGCTGGCTCTTGGAGCCGCCTCGCGAGAAGCCCCTCCGCTCCGCGTTCGGTCTCCCGGAGCAAACCCTCGTCTCCCTCGATCAGATGGGGGCCGTTGACACGCTACTGCGCCAGGGCGCTCTTCGTGAGGCGGAGCTGACGCCGAACTTCATCGACCTCATGCAACGGGAGCGCCGTTATCGCGCGGCGAAGCGGCACTGGGACCAGTACCAGAAGTGGTTGAAGGATCGGAACGCCGATCGGGCGAGTCTCGAGGTCCGGTTCGGCTATGACACCAAGCACGCGCAGCATCTGGTCAGGCTGCTCCGAATGGGCCTGGAGATTCTGGAGACCGGGGTCGTGCGCGTGCGCCGTCCCGACCGCGACGAGCTGCTGGCGATTCGCGACGGGGCCTGGAGCTACGACGAGCTGATCCGGTACGTCGAGTCGCTCGACCAGCGTGTGCAAGAGGCCGCGGAGCGATCCGTGCTCCCGGACGCGCCCGACGATGCGGCCCTCGATCGTCTCTGCGTGGACATCGTGGAGCTCACGCTACGGTGACGGAACGTCCACCGGACATCGAGCTCGCGCGCCGGTTCGTGGCCGCGAATCCACCGCCGGGTCGGGTGCTCCTGTGCGGCATCACCGGCAGTCACCAGTACGGCTTCGCCTCGGCCGACAGCGACCTCGACATCAAGGGAATTCATCTGGCGCCGACGCCGACGTTGCTCGGGCTGTCGCCGCCGGCCGAGGCGCACCAGAGCCTGCGCCGGCTCGACGGCATCGAGTGCGACCTGACGACGAACGAGGCCGGCCAGGCGCTCCGGCTGCTGCTGCGCGGGAACGGCAACATGCTGGAGCGGATCTTCTCGCCGTTCCAGCTCTACGCCACCCCCGAGACGGTCGCGTTGCGCGAGCTCGCCCGTGGCGCGATCTCGAAGACGTTCTTCGACCACTACGCGGGGTTCTTTCGGGCGATGTGTCGCGAGCACGAAAAGGCGAGCCAGCCCGTCGCCAAGACGCTGCTCTACGCCTATCGCGTCGCCCTGACGGGGATCCACCTCCTGCGCACGGGGGACCTCGTGGCCGATCTCTCCCGGCTGGCGCCCGACCATGGATTCCACCAAGCGCTGGAGCTCGTCGCGCTGAAACGCGCCAGCTCCGAGAACGGCGGCGTCGGTCCCGACGAGGATGCTCGTCATCGGCGCGCCTGGACTCGACTGTCAGAAGAGCTGGAGGCGGCGCGCGACCGGAGTCCGCTGCCCGAGTCGCCGTCCAACTCGTCGGCGTGCGAGGACTGGTTGATCGCCCTTCGCGTGCGTGAGCTGAAGGTCCGGCAGTGAGCCTCGTTCGCGATGCGCACGCCCTCAGCCTCCTCGGAACTGAGGGTGGGCGAGTCGCCGCCGCCGGTTGCGCGCGCCATCCGGCTGGTGTAGCGTGGCGCCACGGTTCGTGGGCCACTCACTTTGCACGGAGGAGACGCGATGAGGCGCGGACACCGGTGGTCAGGCGTCATCCTGCTGCTCATCGGACTCTTCACGGTCGCGACCCCGGCGACCCCGGCCGCCGCCCAGCCGGCGGGCACGCTCGTCGTCGGGCTCGTCGCCGAGCCCGTCAACCTCGATCCGCCGCAGGTGACGGACCTCAACTCGCTGCGCGTCTCGCGTCGCATCGTGGAGACGCTGGTCGCCTTCGCGGAGGAGAGCACCCAGATCGTCCCCGGGCTGGCCGAGTCCTGGGCCATCTCGAAGGACGGCCTCTGGTACACGTTCAAGCTGCGCAAGGGCATCAAGTTCCACGACGGGACGCCGCTCGACGCCGAGGCCGTGAAGTTCTCGATCGAGCGACAGTTCAACCCCGAGCACCCGGCGAGCAAGCTCGGGAAGTACCCGTTCGCGAACTACTTCTTCGGCAACGTCAAGGCCGTCGAGGCGATGGACGACGCGACGGTGCGCTTCGTGCTCAAGGAGCCGCGCGCCTCGTTCCTCGCCGTCCTCACCTCGGGCGCCGCCTCCATCGTGAGCCCCGCCGCCGTCCGGAAGTGGGGCGCCGACTACCCGCTCAATCCGGTGGGCACGGGTCCCTTCCGCTATGCGAGCTGGCAGCGGGGCCAGCAGGTCGTGCTGGAGAAGAACCCCGACTACTGGCGCGGGCCGGTCAAGATCGATCGCGTCATCTACCGCTCGATCGTCGAGGACCAGGCGCGGCTCACGGAGCTGCTCACCGGCGCCGTCGACCTGATCGTGGGCGTGCCGCCCGATTTCGTCGCCCAGCTCGAGGGAAATCCGAAGGTGAACCTCTTCAAGCAGGTGGGCGCGCATGTCTGGTACCTCGGGATCAACAACCAGAAGAAGCCCTTCGACGACAAGCGCGTCCGCCAGGCGTTGAACTACGCGGTGAACAAGGACGCCATCGTGAGGGATGTGCTCAAGGGCACGGGCTCGCCCTCCAGCGGGCCCGTGCTGCCGGGAACCTGGGGAGCGGAGCCGGCGCTCAAGGCCTATCCCCATGATCCGCAGCGCGCCCGGAAGCTCCTGGCCGAGGCCGGCTACCCGAACGGCTTCTCGACCACCATGTGGGTGCCGGAGTCGGGGTCGGGGATGCAGTCGCCGGTGGCGATGGCCACGGTGATGCAGTCCAACCTGAAGGCCGTCGGCGTGAACGTGACGCTCCAGACCATGGAGTGGGGCGCTTACCTGGCCAAGCTCCGGTCGAAGGAGCAGGAGCTGTTCGCCCTGTCCTGGATGGCGGGGTCGGAAGACCCGGACATGGTGATGTACCCGCTGCTGCACGGCAGCCAGTGGACGCCCAATGGCCCCAACCGCGCGCTCTACCGGAACGAACGATTCGACGAGCTCCTGACCCAGGCGCGGCAGACCACCGACCAGGCCAGGCGCGCCCAGCTCTACCGCGAAGCCCAGAAGCTCCTCGTCGAGGACGCGCCGTGGGTCTTCGTGGACCACGAGGTCCAGATCGCCGCGACCTCCAAGCGGGTGCAGGGCTTGAAGCTCCACCCGAGCTTCGACCTGCGCGTGGAGACGATCTCGCTCAGATAGATAGCGCGGTCGTGGGCCGCTACCTCCTTCGCCGGCTCCTGCACCTCGGGCCCGTCCTCCTCGGGGTGTCGCTCATCGTCTTCGTCGTCCTCCATCTCACGCCGGGCGATCCCGCCGAGGTGATGCTCGGCTCCCAGGCCACCCGGGAGGACCTGTCGCGGCTCCGCGCCGAGCTCGGCCTCGACCGGCCGCTCCACGTCCAGTACCTCACCTGGATCGGCCACGTCCTCCGCGGCGACCTCGGCCGCTCGCTCTGGATGAAGCGCCCCGTGCTCGCCGAGGTGATGGCGCGGTTCAAGGCCACGCTGCTCCTCACCGCGAGCGCGCTCCTCCTGTCGACCGTGGGCGGCCTCGCGCTCGGCATCGCCTCGGCGACGCGCGCCAACTCCCTGCTCGACCGGCTGAGCGCGGTGGCCTCGCTCTTCGGCGCCAGCATGCCCGTCTTCTGGCTCGGCATCGTGCTGATGGTGATCTTCTCGCTGTGGCTGGGCTGGCTTCCCGCCTCCGGGATGTTCGCCCCCTACGGCGGCGGCGGCGCGGGCGACCTCCTCGCTCATCTCCTGCTCCCCGCGCTCACCCTCGCCGCCGCCTCGGTCACGATCATCTCGCGGCTCACGCGCAGCACCATGCTCGACGTGCTCGGCCAGGACTACGTCCGGACCGCGCGCGCCAAGGGCGCGACCGAGTGGGCGGTGGTCGTGCGCCACGCGCTCAAGAACGCGCTCATCCCGATCGTGACCGTCGTCGGCGTCCAGGCCGGCTACCTGCTCGGCGGCGCGGTGCTGACGGAGACCGTGTTCGCCTGGCCCGGAGTGGGGACGCTCGTGGTCCAGGGCATCCTGGCGCGCGATGTCCCCCTCGTGCAGGGGTGCGTGCTCGTGATCGCGTGCACCTTCGTGCTCGTGAACCTGGCCGTGGACGTCCTCTACGCCTATCTCGACCCACGGATCCGGTATGAGTGAAGCGGTCGGCCGCGCCGTGCGCCGCAACCGCCTGGCCGCCGCCGCCTTGCTCGCCATCGTCGCCGTCATCGCGGGAGCGGCGGCCGCGCCCTATCTTCCCCTCGCCGACCCGGACACCGTCGACACGGCGAACCGTCTGCGCGCGCCGCTGACGCCCGGCCACGTCCTGGGCACCGACGAGTTCGGGCGCGACCTGCTGAGCCGGCTGATCTGGGGCGCCCGCGTCTCCCTCCTCGCCGGCGCGGGCGCGGCGGGAGCGGCCATGCTGGTCGGCGTCGCCCTCGGCCTCGCCGCGGGCTACTACACCGGGTGGGTCGAGACCGTGATCATGCGGCTCACGGACATCCTGATGGCCTTCCCGTACATCCTGCTCGCCATCGCCATCGTCGCCGGGCTGGGCCCGGGCCTCCGCAATGCGATGGTCGCCATCGCCATCGTCGGCTTCCCGATCTACACCCGCCTCGTGCGCGGTGTCGTGCTCTCGATCCGTGCGCGCGAGTTCGTCGAGGCGGCCCGCGCGCTCGGCTGCCCCGACCGCCTCATCCTGCTCCGCCACGTGATGCCTCACCTGCTCTCCCCCGTCATCGTGGCCTTCAGCCTCGACGTCGGCGCCAAGATCCTGGCGACCTCGGGCTTGAGCTTCCTCGGCCTCGGCACCCAGCCGCCCACGGCCGACTGGGGCAGCATGCTCGCCACCGGGCGGCAGTTCGTGATCTTGCGCCCGCACGTGGTGCTGCTGCCGGGCCTCGCGATCTTCGTGCTGGTGCTGGCGCTGAACCTCGTCGGCGATGCCCTGCGCGACCTGCTCGATCCGCGGACGGGCACCGCCTGACCGCGGCCGTGAGCGCCACCGCCTGGGTCATCACGCATCCGCTGGCAACGCGGCGCTGCCGCTTCGCGCCGGGCGCCGCTCGCCAGCTTCGGGCGGACTGTATCGAAATCGCGGCATTGACGCTGGTTCGTGATCGGCATTAGCTTGCGTGCATGGTCGTGTCCGGACGCGACCACTGAGCCACGATCGCCATTAACCACCACGAAGGGAGGACACCATGCACGCATCGCTCGTAGCGCTCGTTTCGATCCTGCTGGCGGTCGGTGTTGCCTCGGCCGACGAGAAGAAGGCCCAGTCATCCCAGACGCAGCGGATGACGGAGTGCAATGCCGAAGCGCACGACAAGAAGCTCACCGGCGACGCTCGCAAGCAGTTCATGTCCGATTGCCTCAAGGGGCATAGCAAGTCCCATGAGGGCGAGGAGGGCAAGACGGAGCAGACGTCCCAGCACCGTCAGTCGACCGACGGGCAACACGCGGGGCAGGGCGAGAAGATGAAAGCATGCAACCAGGAGGCGACGACCAAGAACCTCCACGGTGACGACCGCCGGCAATTCATGAGCCAGTGCCTCAAGGCGGAGAAGAAGCCGTAGCGATCGCGCCTGAAAGGAGCAGTCTGGAGAGACGATCGGAGGGGATGACGTCGTGTCATCCCCTCCCCGTCCACGAACGTGGGCAGCCGACGTCGTCGCGGACGTTGTGCGCGGTGGTACACTGAGGCGCCGGTCGGGCGGGGCTCGTGCGGGAGCTCCTTCCACCTGCCACCTCGCCTGATCGAAGGGGTCCTCGACGCCGCACACGCGCCCCGGGAGGGGTGGAAAGGGAGCCGCCACGATCGCCAACCTTCCGATCATCCTGCTGGGGCTCCTCCTCGGGATGCGGCACGCGATGGATCCCGACCACGTCATCGCCGTCGCCACGATCGTGAGCCGGCAGCGGAGCGCCTGGAGCGCCGCCCTCATCGGGAGCCTGTGGGGCATCGGTCACACCGTCACCATCACCCTGGTGGGTGGGGTGATCATCGTCTTTGGCGTGGTGATCCCGCCTCGCATCGGTCTCGCGATGGAGTTCTCCATCGCCCTGATGCTGATCCTGCTGGGAATTCTGAGCCTGGCCGGACTCACGCAGCGGGTGACGGCGATGTTCACCCCGGGGCGCGGATCCGATGCCGGCGTCCACGCGCATCCCCACCGTCACAGTGATTACGTCCATACTCACCCCCACGGGCACGAGCCGGAATCCCACGGGCACACGGAAGACGCCACGCCGCTCTCACGACTCGACCGCATGTTCGGCGCGCTGGGCGCCTACCAGGCCATCCGCCCGCTGGTGGTGGGGCTCGTCCACGGGCTGGCCGGCTCAGCGGCGGTGGCGCTGCTGGTCCTCGCCACGATCCGCGATCCCCTCTGGGCTGTCGGGTATCTTCTGCTGTTCGGCGCCGGGACCATCGCCGGCATGATGCTGGTCACCGCGGCGATCGGCCTGCCGTTCGCCTACACGGCGGGGCGGTTCGTCACGATGCACCGAGCCCTCGGGGTGGCCTCCGGTCTCCTGAGCCTTGCCTTCGGGCTCTTCCTGGCCTACCAGACCGGCCTCGTGGACGGCCTGTTCACGAGCAGTCCGCGATGGACGCCGAAGTGACACG
>WNGA01015591.1_pt1 | contig 13407 bp, 9 predicted proteins | sample 5400061 | NCBI WGS metagenome assembly WNGA01 (sample SAMN13153366, study PRJNA577476) | soil metagenome | isolation source: 100 cm soil or saprolite under grassland replicate 2 | place: USA:California | collected 2016-06-15 | reverse complement strand
CTGGCCGGGGGTGATGCCAGACGTTGTCTGGCGATGGCGGAAATGGCGCTCTCCACCGCGGCGGTATGGCGTGCACCCGAGGCACGATGGGCCAAGCTCGACGGCTTGTGCGCTTTGGAGGAGTGGGATCTGCTGCGTGACTTTCTCCCCGAAGCGCGAGGTGTGGCCCGCGGGTTTGCCGTCCTTGGGCCCGCGTGCGACAGGGCCGAGGGGCTGATGCTGGCGGCAACGGGTGACCCCGAGGGGGCGGCCCGATTGCTGGGACGAGCGCTCGACGCCTTCGAGGAGTTGCCAGTTCCATTCGAGGCTGCCCGAACCAAGGAGGACCTGGCACCGCTGTCCGGTCCTGGGGAGGCGGGGCACCTCGAGAGCGCTCTCGACATCTACGAACGGCTGGGCGCCCGTCCCTACGTGGAGCAAGTCGTTGCCAGTATCCAGGGCATCGAGCACGATCAAGCAGGAGCACCATGAACACCCGAGTCCCTGCCAAATGGAGTGGCGCGCTCGGGCGACTGGCCAGGATCGGAGCACTGCCCAGGGACGTCCGCGAGGAGGCGCTCCGCAAGGAGACCCTGGTCCTGTCGGCGAGCCTGATAACTGCCCTCGCCACCGTCTGGGTCGTGACCTATTCGGTCCTTGGGCTCTACGTGGCCGCTGCCATCCCGTTCACATACCAAGTTGTCTCCGTGATCAACCTGGTCGTCTTCGCGAAGACCAAGCGCTACCGCTTCTTCCGGACGTGCGAGCTCGGCCTGAGCCTGGCTTTGCCATTCATCCTTCAACTGAGCCTCGGAGGGTTCGTTCCATCGAGCGGGGTCGTGCTCTGGTCGTTTACCGCGCCACTTGGCGCGCTTCTGTTCTCCGGCCGGAGGGAGGCCATCCGCTGGTTCGGGGCATTCCTCGGGTTGGTGGCCCTGATGGGTGTGCTCGACCCACTGCTGGCCAACAAGACCGCGGAGATTCCCCCGTCGGTGATCATCCTGTTCTTCGTGCTCAACGTCTTGGGCGTCACCGGCACGTGTTTCTTTCTCCTCCATTACTTCGTGCGGGAGCGGGACCTCGCAGCCGCGATGGTGGCCGCGGAACGAGAGCGCTCGGAGCGTCTTCTGCTGAACGTCCTCCCAGAGCCGATAGCCGAACGACTCAAGTCCGGGGAGTCCGTCATCGCCGATGGTGCCTCCGAGGTCGGCGTGCTGTTCGCCGACATCGCCGGCTTCACTCCGCTGTCCGAGACCATGGCTCCGGAGGACGTCGTGCGGCTCCTGGACGAGGCATTCACCGTGTTCGACGGCCTCGTCGCGGAGCACCATTTGGAGAAGATCAAGACCATCGGGGATGCTTACATGGCCGCTTCGGGGCTGTGGCAACGCAGCGCTCGCCATGCAGAAGACCTGGCCGAGATGGCCTTGGCGATGCAGCGAGAGGTCAGGCGACTCGGGGGTCTCCAACTTCGGATCGGGCTGGACATCGGTCCGGTTGTGGCTGGAGTCATCGGGCGCAGCAAGTTCATCTACGACCTGTGGGGAGACACGGTGAACACCGCGAGCCGGATGGAGTCCCATGGGATCCCGGGCGCCATCCAGGTAACCGAACGTGCGCACATCCACCTGGCTCCCGCATTCGAGTTCGAGGAACGCGGCGTCATCGAAGTGAAGGGCAAGGGTGCGATGCGAACGTACTTGCTCATCGGACCCAGAGCCTTCATTCCCGACTCGGACAGAGCTGAGGTGGGCTCCTCGCGTTCGGAAGCTCCCCGCAGCCCCTAGCGAGTTACGCTTGGTTCGTGGTCAGGATCGCTCTAGGGCAGATCAACACGATCGTCGGCAACCTCGCCGGAAACGCCGACAAGCTGGCGGAGGGGGCGGAACGGGCCACCGAGGCCGGTGCCGACCTGGTGTGCTTTCCAGAGCTCGCCGTCACCGGCTATCCACCCGAAGACCTGGTGCTTCGGCCCGAGTTCGTCCGGGACAACCTGGAGGCCCTGGATGACCTGGCTCGCAGGACGGCCGGTGGCTGCGCCGTCCTGACGGGTTTCGTGGACCGCTCGGACATCGGCCTCTTCAATGCGGCCGGTCTTCTATCGGGGGGGAGGGTGGTGGCCCGCTACCACAAGGTGAAGCTCCCCAACTACGGCGTGTTCGACGAACAGCGCTACTTCGTCCCCGGCGACGCGGCGTGCCCCCTCCGGGTGGCCTCAGCGGCCCTCGGAATCTCGGTGTGCGAGGACGCGTGGAAGCCCGGGCGTCCGTGGGACTCCTATGCGGAGCTTCGGACCAGCGTTATCCCGAACATCAACGCATCGCCCTATCACCGGCACAAGATCGCCGAGCGGCTGGAGGTGTGCCGGGACAGGGCCAAGGAGACCGGCGCCTGGATCGTGTACGTCAACGCGGTGGGCGGGCAGGACGAGCTGGTCTTCGACGGCGGGTCGATGGTGGTCTCTCCGCAGGGGGATTTGGCCTGGCACGCAGCGATGTTCGACGAAGACCTTCTGGTGGTGGACATCGACGTGGCCGACGCGCCAGTTGGCTATCCAGGACCTGTCGTGGAGTCCATGGCAAAGCCGGTGCTCCCCGATCCCTCGAGAACTCCATGGCCGGAGGCCCCCGAGGAGGTCTATCGGGCCTTGGTGCTGGGCCTCGGGGACTACGTGAGGAAGAACGGCTTCCGGGAAGTCGTGATCGGGCTCTCCGGAGGCATCGACTCGGCGCTGACCGCGGCTCTGGCAGCGGACGCACTCGGGTCGCAGGCAGTTCGGACGGTGGCCATGCCCTCTCCCTACTCCTCGGCCGAGAGCCTGTCCGATGCCACCGAAGTCGCCAGGCGCTTAGGCGTCCGGCTGGATGAGATCCGCATCGATGACGTGTTCAAGGCCTACCTCGCCGCCCTCGACGAGGTGTTCGAGGGCACCGAGGAGAACGTGGCCGAGGAGAATCTCCAGGCCCGAGTCCGGGGCAACATGTTGATGGCCATCTCGAACAAGTTCGGCTCCCTCGTCCTGGCGACCGGGAACAAGAGCGAGATGGCCACGGGGTACTCCACTCTCTACGGAGACATGGCCGGCGGGTTCGCCCCCATCAAGGATGTCCCGAAGACCCTTGTCTACGAGTTGGCCCGGTGGCGAAACGCCCAGTCCGACTCTCCCCCGCTCCCGGAGAGTGTGCTCGACAAGCCCCCGTCGGCCGAGCTACGTCCCGGCCAGAAGGACTCCGACTCGTTGCCTCCCTACGACCGGCTCGATCCTGTGCTCGAGGCGTACGTGGAACAGGATCGCTCCCCCGAGGAGATGATCTCGGACGGCATGGACCGTGACCTGGTGTGGAAGGTCGTCGCGCTGGTCGATCGGGCCGAATACAAGCGGCGACAGGCTCCACCGGGGGTGAAGATCACACCGAAGGCCTTCGGTCGTGACCGACGCCTGCCGATCACCAATCGCTACGCGAGGGCTCGGCCTCCCAGCGGGCCGAAGGGCCCCACCTCGCCGCGGGCGACCGAGCAGTCCTGAGGCTGCCGGAAGCGTCGATACAATCGCGGGACGGGCCGTTAGCTCAGTGGTAGAGCAGGGGGCTTTTAACCCTCGTGTCGTAGGTTCGATCCCTACACGGCCCACTCGCAAATGTCGTGTTCCAATGTCGTGTTCCGGGTGATGCTGGACGTTCCGGCGTCACCTGAGCCTTGACACACTTTCGACTGATCCTTGACGGTGGCACCGGGTGATTCTTGACACCTCCGTTTACCCTAGTCGCAGCTGTCAAGGCGGCGGGGGGGTGAGCGACAATCCGACCAGCTCCCGCCACAGGATCCGGCTCCCGGTGACGCTCTGTCCGTCAGTGAGCCGGTCCACGGACGACAGCTCGAAGTCGAACGCGCAGAACACGTTCCCTCCCAGCCAGTCGCCGCCCGTCGGGGTGACCGTGACGTCCACGTATCCATCCAGGTCGGCGCCGGTGTTGGATCCTCGGTAGACGGCCAGCCCGAAGCTCTGAAGGAACCCCTCGGCGTCGCGGACCCGGTACCGGATCACCAGCGGCGCGCCCGCGCTCGGCAGATCCAGGAGCGCGCACTCGCCCGGGTCGGATCCGCCGACGAGCTGGACGTAGTCGACGTCCCCCGTCGAGAGGTTTTGATCGATGAGCAGCTTGACCGTGTCGGTGGCGCCCGGCACCTTCTCGCCGGTCGCGTCGTATCCCTGGATCCGAAAATTCACCGCGCCGAAGCCCGGCTGGTAGGTCGGGGTGTGAAAGATGATCTTCCGGTGCCGTTGGGTGATCATCCAGGCCGGGTCCGCTTCGATGTTCATGTACGCGGGCACGGTGACCTTCGGATCGGCCGGACCGTTCACCCGGAGAAGCGTGTCGAAGGGTCCCACCGGTGTCGACTGCCACGTGGAGTCGGACTGCTGCTTCAGATAGCTGTAGGGCTCGTTGACAAAGTGCCAGTCGGACTCGGTATCCAGCCGGTATTCCCACGTGTACGTGCTGACCGTGGGTGAGGCATCCTCGAAGCACCCGTACACGTAGATGTCGCCCACCCACGCGGAGTGCTGGACGAAGGGCCCAGCGACCGCGGTGGCCGAGTTCGACACCGTTCCGTCGGGATGCAGCTGGGAGTCGGGATTCGGGACGATGGCGATGTTCCCCAGCGTCTGGATCGCGCGACCAGACTGACAAGGCTGCTCCGTTCCGACAAGCTCGGACTCGGGTATGCAGAGATCGATCCGCTTGACGTTTGGGATGTTGTAGTAGGGGGCAGTCTCGAAGGCCACGCCCGCCGGCAGGCTCTCCATGATCTGGACGATGACGTCCGGGAGGGCGGCCGTGGTCGCGCTCTCCCCGATCCCGATGTCGGCGGCCTCCGCGATCAGCTCGCCGAGCGTGCGCGAGAACCGGAACACGTAGTTCCCGAACTCGTCCGTGGCGTTCTCACCGAGAGTCTCCCGAACGCCCGTGCCCGTGTAGCCGCCGCCGGCCAGCTCGGCGGCCGTCCGGTCGTACTCGAGGAAGCGCAGGAGGGTCTCGGCGACGGGATTCACCTCGCAGACCGGGAAGAAGTAGTCCTTCAGCCTTCCGAGAACCAGGAGATCGTCGTCCACCAACCCCACAGTGTTCGACCTCGAAGCGAACAGGTCGAGTGCGGCCTCCTCCGTCACGGTGATCGCGCCCGCCTTCCCCTTGCTCCGCGTGGTGGGGATGTTCAACTCCGTTCGTCCGCGGACCAGGAGCCCGGGCTCGTCCTGAAGCCCGGTGGGGAGGAGCACAGGACTGAACCAGGGAGGGTCCGGAGGGTTGGGGGGGCGCTTCAACACGCTGGCGACGAGGTCCGGGTAGAACTTCTCGACGATCTTCCGCGCCGGCTCGAACGCGACGACGCGCTTGAATGCGGGCAGCGTGTCGATGACCAGATAAGGGAATGGGAAGCATGGATTGAAGATGCAGAAGCCCGAGTACGTCTGAACCTGCCCGTAGACGACCCAGTCCGAGGAGGAGAGCGGCATCGCGCAGGTGAGGACGAGGTCGTTGAAGTCCTGGTCGCCCGCGCCCCCGTCGTCGGTCTGGATGTCGAACAGGAACTGCCCCCCGGACACCCGGTAATTGGCGAGACGGCTGCGGTTCGGCGTCCAACTAACGGGGCCGGTAGGGTTGTGTTCCACCGTGATGCCCCACTGCGATCCGGTGACGAAGACGGGCGGGGTCGAGGTGGCTCCCGTGTAGCTGCCGTCCACGCCGTTGCTCGAACCCTCGATCCGGAAACGCTGCGGCCACGCCGCGTCCTTGCTGGCAACCGAGACCGTCCACGAGCCCTGCAGCCCGATGGCCATGAGATCCCCTTCCTATTTCCGTCCCCGTGGGGCGGAACCCGCCCTGGACCTGCACGGAGACTGATCGAGCGAGCCGTATGCCCGTCGCCCCCCGGCATACCAGGGGGCTTGTATCCCTTCACCCCCAGGCAGGACAATCGGCCGAACGGGTGACTCCACCCGGGCTAGCCCGTGCATCCGATAGGACCGAAGCCTCCGAGCGGCGATCTCAACGGGAGGTGTGACCGTAGGGAGAATCCGGCGGGTTCGTCGGTTGGAGCGCTGGTGCAGGTGGCTCTGATGTCGAGGAAACACACCGCGGGAGGACGGGGCAGCTTGCTGCGAAGCCCGCTTTGTCCAGCGAACATTCGACGTTCTGGATGATGTTCGCCAGCAAGGCGTGGTCCTCGTGGCCGTGCTACGTCGCGACACTGACTGGTCCGGCAGTGGCGCGATCTGCCCTCCCCATCTGACGAGCGATGTCGAGGACGACGCCCTCACCAACACTGGACTCGGATGAGCATCCGTTCTCATTCCGTGAGCCACCAGTCAGCCGCGGTTTCGGCATTCGGTGGTCACTGTCGCCGTCCACGCCATAGTTCCTCGTGTTCGCTGTCCGGTGTAACCACCATGGGCATTCTCTAGACCGGGCAATCCGCGCCGTCAAGGGCTCTCATGGTGGGAGCGAGCTGGTCCGGCTTCGCGCATGAGGAGTGGCGGGTGGAGTCAGGGTCGGCGCGTCAGTTGGTCGGCGATGTCGCGGAAGACGGCCCGCCAGGTGGGGGTGTCGACTCCCCGGCTGCGGCCGAGCCGAACCACGACCGTGTCCGCATCCGGGGCCACGTAGATGTACTGCCCGAGGTTCCCCAAAGCGTAGAAGCGCCCGGGACGCTCCACATCGACCCACCAGAAGTATTGGTAGAAGTCGGCCGGGTCTGTGGTGGTGTCGGCGGCCGTGGCAGCGCGCACCCAGTCCTCGGAGACGATGTGCTTGCCATTCCATTCGCCGCGATGGAGGAACAGCAGACCGAAGCGGGCGTAATCGACCGCCGTGGCGTTCAGGCCGCTCTCCATCTTCTCGAATCCGAAGCGCTCGGAGTCGAGGCTCCAGGTAGCGTCGCGCTCGGCCCCCAGGGGCTGCCAGAGCCTGGTGGCCATGAACTCCGAGACCGACATGCCGGTGGCGCGCTCGAGCACCAAGCCCAGCAGCAGCGGGTGGTAGTTGTTGTAGTGCCACTCCTGCCCCGGAGGCCGCTCGATCCGGGTCCGGTTCAGCGCGATCTCCCGGAGGTTCACCCCGTAGTAGGTGAAGGTGTCGTCGGCCCAGGGCCACGGGAGATCCGTGTCCCAGTACCGGATGCCCGACGACATCGTGAGCAGGTCGCGCAAGGTGATCCGTTCGAACCGCGGGTCCCGCGCCGCCAGCTCGGGGAGGTAGTCGGTTACCGGATCCTCGATGTTCCCGATGAACCCTTCGTCGATCGCGATCCCCACCAGGGTGGACACGAAGGACTTGGCGACGGAGAACGAGGTCTGCAGGGTCTGGCGGTCAGAGCCGTCGAAATAGCGCTCGTAGACCAGCCGATCGTGCTGAAGGACCAGGAAGGCGCGGGTGCCGGTCTTCCCCAGGAAATCATCGAACGACCCGCCTGCGCCATCCACGCCTCGAGGCGCCGGGGGGACAAAGGTCTCGCCGCCCGCGGGGAGCGGACTGGCGTCATCGCCCGCAGGGATCAGACGGGACGGGAACCGGTACTGGTCTCCCACGTCCGCGTCCCCCCACCACAAGGCCCGGGCGATCGTGGACCGGCCCACAGACGACCACGCCCATCCGTAGACTGCCAGAACCCCGACCAGGAGAACTGCAACGGAGGCCGCCAGCCTGCGTAGCCACCGGCGTCGCGGTCTGCGGAGCCTGCGGCGCCGTGGCCTCCGCGCCACCTGAGCCTCCCCTGCCGTCACCTTGCGTCCCCCCGTCGTTTCCTCGATCGTCTCGCCCATGGTCGCCTCCAGCAGCGTTCGCACGATGGTCGCGTCGATGAACACGGCTACCGCCGGATCAATCACTAGACGGTTGGATTCCCCTAGAAGCACGGCACCCGCCGGCGTTTGCCCGGCGGGCCCGTGTTACCTGTCCAGGGTAGTGGTGACGCGTCAAGTACGTCAATGCCTTGATTTGGAGCCAACACCGCATCGGGAGGCCATGGGGGCCTCCTCGCGCTGCTGCTCTTCGGCGATGGGAGCAGACCGGGTTTGTTTCAGATCCAGCCCTAATGGGTCTCGAGCAGAACGTTCTGATTCACACTCGATGGACTTCGTCCTTCAGTCGATCTGCAGGACGAGCTTTCCCCGGACGTGTCGGGTTCCCTGCTCCTCGAGCGCCACGGCGGCATCCTCGAGCGCATAGGTCTTGGTTGCCGGGATTCGCACCTTCCCCGCCTCGACCATTCGGCTGAGCTCGGCGAGTCGGCCCAGCGGCGCCCGACCGACGTTCGCCCCTCTCAGCCCGCGCTGCCCGACTGCCGCCACCTCCACCGCGCCAGCCACTGATACGACCGCCCCGTCGGGGCGTAGTAGATCGACCAGCTTGGCCACCAGATCCGCATCGCCGGTGTGATCCACCACGGCGTCCACCCCGTCGGGGTACCGGGCGGGCACCAGGTCCGCGAGATCGCCCTTCGTGTAGTCGACCGTGTCGTCGGCGCCGAGACTCCGGGCGTAGTCGGCGTTCTCCTCACGAGCAACAGCCAGGACCCGAGCTCCGCGGTTCGCCAGCAGCTGCGTGGCGAAGCTGCCGACCCCGCCGGTGGCGCCGGTCACCAGCACGACCTGGCCCTCGCGCGGGTACACCGCCTCGACGGCCGACAGCGCAGTGAGCGCCGCCACGGGCAACGTGGCCGCGCCGACGTGATCCACCGTGCCCGGCTTCGGCGAAACCGCTGTCGCGGGGGTGACCAGGAACTGGGCTAGCGAGCCCGCACCCTGGAACGGCTTGTCGGACACGCCGTACACCTCGTCCCCGACGGCGACGCCGCCCACGTTCGGGCCGACGGCCTCGATCACGCCGGACGCGTCGATGCCCGGCGTCAACGGGAAACGGTGCTCCATGTAGTCCTTCGCGTAGCCCTGGACCACCACCCAATCGAACGCGTTCAGGCTGGCCGCCTTCACGCGAACCAGGACCTCTCCTTCCCCCGGCTGGGGTGTTGGCAGCTCGTGCACCGATCCCCGCTCTCCGAACGCATCGACCGCGAATGCTCGCATGGCGCGACCTCCTCCTCATCGGTGCGACACAGTGAGGCACATCCAGTGCCCTTCCCCTCCCAAATCAACACGCTCCCGGGGTCGTTCATTCCGCTCCGGGATCGTTCATGCCGCGCGCGAGCGGCATGGACACGCCCGGACTAGCCGGGTGCTCACCACGTAACCGGAACCGTCGAGCGGCCCCCGGCCGGAATCTGCAGTAGTCGATACGGCCTGAATGGGGCTTTTGACCCTCGTGTCCTAGGTTCGATCCCTACACGGCCCACCTCACCGCTTGCTTCCTCATCTATCCCTTGCTTGGATGGGCGCGAGGCATTCATCACCGTTTGGAAGGATTTCTAACGATGGCCGAGATCGTTCGAGTTGGTAATCAGGAGTTCAAGAAACGCAACATCTTCGGGGTGTGGCTTGGCCTCCCGCTCATCACACTGGGGATCTACACCTTCGTCTGGTACTACAAGATCAACGACGAGGCCAGGCGGTACCTGGGTGACGACACCATTCGCCCGGGCATCTCGGTCCTGGCGCTCTCTTTGGGCTGGGTCCTGATCCTGCCCCCGTTCATCTCGATCTATCGGACCGCCGAGCGTGTCCGGCGGATGCAGGAACACGCCGAGATCACCAGCCGGATCGAGCCGATCCTTGCGCTCATCGCCGTGTTCTTCCTCTCTCTGTGGACGCTGTACATGCAGGAGATGCTGAACCGCATCTGGGATGCCCACCTCTACGCAGGATCAGTGCCGCAGCCGCGGGCAGCACCTCCGGTTCCACCACCTCCTCCTCCTCCATCAGCCCAGCCCTAGGGTCAGAGCAGGGAGGAATCAATGTGAAAGGTCAAGGAGTATCCGAATGGGACGTTTTGCTGGATCTACCTGGGGACGCCGGACGCGGGCGAAGGCCTTCTACAGCGGCCTGTTCGGCTGGGAGATGGACGACCTGCCGGCCGGCGACTCGGACACCTACACGATCTGCCAGCTGGGGGGTTTGGACATCACCGGCATGCGTGAGCATTCCCCAAGGAGGGTACCGGGTGGAGCTCCTATCTCTCTGTCGACGACGTCGACCAGGCAACCCATGGGGCACGGCTTGGGGCCGAGGTCCTGATGGAGCCGTACGACATACCGGGGGCAGCGCGGATTCAGGGCGAGCTCTGGAGGCCACGGATCGCAGTCCGGCATACGTGGTCGATGATCACGTCGAGGTCCGGCCATGGGAACTCGGGCTTCGAGATCAGCAACGACGTGAGGCCGTGCACCACCGCCCACAGACCGAGTGAAACCAGGAGAGGCTCACCGTCGATCAACCCACTCTGGATGCATTTCGAGACATGCTCGACGAGATGCCCGAAGGCCGCAGCGTCGCGAAGCCGGTCCACCTGGAAGCTCTCCGGCGTGTGGGACGGCCTGCGCATGAACAGGATGCGGTACTGCTCGGGATGCTCGATCCCGAACCGGATGTAGGCCCGTCCCCGGAGAGCGAGCGACTCCAGGAGGTCGTCGGCGCCCGCCGCAGCCTCCTCGGTGACCCGGTCGAGCTGGGCGAAGTGTTGCTCGCAGATGGCGAACAGGAGCTCGTCCTTGTCGGCAAAATGAAGGTAGACCGATGGAGGGGTCACGCCCACGGCCTCGGCCACCGCTCGGATGGTGACTGCCTCCTCGTTGCCGGTCTCGATGAGGAGGCGCTCGCCGGCTTCCAGGATCTGCTCGCGCAGCTTCTCCCCTTCCCCCCGCCGGGCCCGGGTCCGGCGGGGGGTGGAAGAGGCCGTGTTCGCCCTCGTCACGGGCGCCTCCTGGACCCAGCCAGCTCGGCCAGCTCACCGCCTGGCCTTCGACCGCTGGAGTCGGGCGGAGGCTCGGTGGGCGTGTGCTCCTCTGCATCCGAGAGACCGAAACGTCGGTAGAGCCGTCGAAGCGGCCCGGGAGCCCACCAGTTCGCGTTGCCTGCCAACCGCATGAACGCCGGCACGAGCGCTCCTCTGATCAAGGTCGCATCCATGATGACGGCAAGAGCCATCCCCACGCCAAACAGCTTGATGAACGTGATCTCCGATGTGGCGAAAGCGATGAACACGACCGCGAGGATGGCGGCCGCGGCCGTGACGATACGGCCGGTTCGCTCGAGCCCGGCGGCGACGGAGCCCACGTTGTCCCCTGTGGCGTCGTGCTCCTCCTTGATCCGGGAGAGGAGGAACACCTCGTAGTCCATCGACAGCCCGAAAGCGATGCAGAACATGAGCACGGGCATCGCGCTGTCCAGGGTACCCGTGGCCGTGAAGTTCAGGAGCCCGGCGAAATGTCCCTCCTGGAAGATGAAGACCATCGCCCCGAAGGTGGCAGACAGGCTGAGCAGGTTCAGCACGAGCGCCTTGACCGGCACCAGAACGCTCCCGGTCATCAGGAACAGGACGGCGAAGGTGACCAGGGCGATCAACCCAGCCGCCAGCGGGACCCGGCCGAAGATCGCGGCCTTTGAATCGACGAGCTGAGCCGATGGGCCGGCGACCATCGTCTGGAACGGAGCCGGTGTCGAGCGGACGGCATGCACCAGCCGCTCCCCCGCCCCGGACAACGGCTCCACAAAGGGCACCACGGACAGCCACGTGCCCGTCGCGCCGGCGAATCGCGCTGACACCGGCCCCGCGGGTGCAACCAGTTCGCCGTGGACATAGGAGCCTGTCAGGGCATCCACCCGGGCCACGCTCCCGAGCCGGGCCAGCGCGCGTGCGTACCGATCGATCTCCGAATCCCGGTTCGCATCGGTAGCTGGGGCAACCTCCGCCACGACGGACAGGGCCGAGGCCTCTCCCGAGGAGAAGTTCGTCCGGATCTGCTCCTGGACCTGGCGGCTGGAGGCCGCCGGTGGCAGCACCCGGTCGTCCGGGAGCCCAAAGCTCACCCGGAGGAACGGGGCCCCGAGCACGAGCAGGAAGGCGGTGACAGCGACGGCGATCGGCACGGGCCGTCGCATGACGAAGGTGGCGATCCGGTGCCACAGCCCCTGGCCCACCTCCTTTGGCGTCCGGTGCCAGAGGACCAGCCGGTCCACCCTCGTGCCAAGGGCGGCCAGGAGCGCGGGGAGGAACACGATGGCCCCGAGCAGGGCCAGGGCAACCACGGCGATCCCCGCATAGGCGAACGAACGGAGGAAGAACAGGGGGAAGATCAGAAGCGCGGCCAGCGAGATGGCCACGGTGAGCGCGCTGAACAGAACCGTCCGGCCGGCCGTCTGGACGGTCCGCACGACGGCCTCGTGGGGCGGAAGCCCGTGACGCATCTCCTCCCTGTACCGCGACACGATGAACAGGCTGTAGTCGATCCCCAGGCCGATCCCGAGGGCGGTCGTCAGGTTCAACGAGAAAATGGAGACGTCGGTAAGCGAAGAGATGATCCGCAGCACGAGGAGCGTGCCGACGACCGCAAGGGCCCCGATGGAGAGGGGAAGCCCGGCCGCGACCACGCTCCCGAACACCAGGACGAGGAGGATCAGGACGATGGGGAACGTGATGGTCTCGGCCTTCCTCAGGTCCTTCTCGACCTGAGTGCCAACCTGTCTGAACACCTCGGCCTGTCCACCGACGGCGATCGTGATTGGTCCTGTGGATCGTGTGTACCTCGGCGATAGCTCCTTGACACGATCCCGTACCTCGTCGGCGTTGCCCGCGATCCTGGCCAGAAGGATGGCCTGCCTCGAGTCGGTGCTGCGCAACGGACGGGGCGAACCGAGGCTCCAGTACGAGAAGGCCTGCTGGATGCCCGGCTCGGCCAAGACCTCCTTGGTCAGTGCGGCCCCCGCCGTTGCCACGGCCGGATCGTCCACCGTCCCTACACGGGCAGTGACCAGCAGGACCAGATTCGGGTTCCCCGCGTGGAAGACGCGGTCGAGGACCGCCTCGCCCTGCTCCGACTCCGACCCGGGGTCCGTGAATCCGCCGTTCGAGAGTCGCTGGATCACGCTGCCGCCGAATGCCCCAGCCACGACGACCCCGATGACCGTCCCGATTAGGATCCACCTCCGCCGCCGGACGGTGAAGCGGCCCAGCCGTTCGAGCATCCCGGTCTCCTTCTCTCGGAGTGCTATCGTCGTTAACCTAGCGTGACTAGTCTAGCGCCGTCAAGCCCTGGCGGGGGTGGAGAGGAGCCATTCAGGTGATCGAGTGAGCAACAGACGAAGGACCGCCAAGGAACCTCCCCAGCCGGTCGACCTCTTCAGATCTGTCGCTTCTGCGGAGGGTGCTGCCGCGCCAGGCGCCAGGCCGACGCGATCCCACGTCAAGGTCACAGGGCTTCCTATTCAAGGATCACATTCTTCGTGAGGTCGGAATGTATGCCTTCCCGCGGATGTTGCGG